>Ga0316201_10001355_pt1 | contig 16321 bp, 14 predicted proteins | sample CS6wburrow_MG_FD_204516 | JGI IMG/M metagenome (GOLD analysis project Ga0316201, IMG submission 204516) | Coastal sediment microbial communities from Delaware Bay, Delaware, United States - CS-6 worm burrow | ecosystem: Environmental > Aquatic > Marine > Coastal > Sediment | place: USA... | reverse complement strand
TGACGATCGGGCTGGTTGCCTGCGGCGGTTCGGCCGATGCCGAGACGTCTGCCGACCAGCCGGTCGAGAAGGCCGAGTACGCCGACAAGGCGAATAACGAAACGTATGGCGAAGCAGACGGCCACGCTGAAGCGAAGAACGTTTCCGCGGAAACGCTGGTCGTCTACAAGACCGAGACCTGCGGATGCTGCGGGAAGTGGGTGGACCACATGGAGTCGGCCGGCTTCGAGGTGGAAGTCCACAACGTGTCGCAGGAGGAACTCGGCAAGGTCAAGAAGGGGAACGGGATCGGTCCGGAGCTCGCTTCGTGCCACACCGCTCAGATCGCCGGCTACCTGGTCGAGGGACACGTGCCCGCGGAAGATCTGAAGCGCCTGCTGAAGGAGAAGCCGGACGGCGTGAAGGGCATCGCCGTGCCCGGTATGCCAATCGGATCTCCGGGGATGGAGATGGAAGGCAAGCCGGCGGACGAGTACGAGGTCGTGACGTTCGACGAGGCCGGTGAGCAGACGGTGTACGCCTACCACTGACCTGTCGCCCCTGATGTATGGAAGCCCCGGGGCGTGATATCGCTCCGGGGCTTCTGTCATTCCACCTCGTCGAACACCCGCGCTCGCAGTCGTGCCACGAGCATCGAGATCGCCACCTGGTTTTCGCGCCCGAGCGGAAGGATGACGTCCGCGTGGCGGCGGCTCGGCTCGACGAACTCGAGGTGCATCGGCCGCACCGTCTCCTGGTACTGCCGGATCACCGAGCCCATCGAGCGTCCGCGTTCCTGCGTGTCTCGCAGTAGCCGCCTGATGAACCGCAGGTCGGAGTCGGTTTCGACGAACACCCGGATGTCCATGAGCTCCCGCAGCTCCGGCTCGGCGAGTATCAGGATTCCGTCGACGATGACGACCGGATTCGGCTCGATGTGCCGGGTCTCGTCAGTGCGGCTGTGGGTGGTGAAGTCATACACGGGCTCCTGCACGGCCCGCCCGTCCAGCAGTTCGCGGAGGTGCTCGGCCAGGAGCTCGGTCTCCAACACATCAGGGTGGTCGTAGTTGAGCCGGGCCCGTTCTTCGGCAGACATGTCCGGGTGGTCGCGGTAGTAGGAGTCGTGGTGCAGCAGGCTGACCGGAACCGGCTCCATCGCGCGGATGATCTGAGTTACCACTGTCGTCTTTCCGGAACCGCTTCCCCCGGCGACGCCGAGGATCAGGGGACGTGAGCCCGGCATGCGAGTGCTCCGTTCAGAATAAGAGTGCCACGCTCCCGGCTATCAGGATCACGAGCCCGGCAGCCATCTTCAGGGCGACCGCCGCCGCCCGCCCGAGGAGCGCGCCATAGCCCGCCTTCATGGCAGCGTCGGAGTCCTTCACGAGGGTCCAGGTGGCGATTGCCGCACCGACCATCGTGCCGGCGAACACACCCAGCAGCGATCCGATCACGGGAACAGGTGTTCCGACGATCGCTCCGACGAGGCCGCCGAGCAATGCCCCCCAGAACGTTCGCTGTGTGCCGCCGTACTTCTTCCCCAGTCTGGCCACCGCGACCCATTCGAGGAATTCTGCCAATCCGGCAAGGGCCAGCAGTCCGACGAACAGCAATGGAGACACGGCCCCGGTCCAGGCAGCCACCGCCAGGATGAGCAGCATGATCCACAGGCCGGGCAGGCCAAGCGGGATGATCAGCAACGACGCGGCCATGGCCGCGATACCGAGCAGGGAGAGTCCGTTGATTTCCATGTCTCAATATACGTGCGGAATGCGCAGAGGATTCAACATACCGTGTTCGCCTGTCGTGACCCGGCCGTGACAGGGCCGTGACAGTCCCGGCCCATCATTCGAACCAGCAAACGGACACCTGAATACCGAAAACGCGGCATCGCCGCATCTCAGGAGGCATAGAAATGTTGACTCTGCTTATCATCGAGATCGTGCTTGCAGTAGTGGTCGCCGGCGTTGTGGCTGCCGACATGGCGCAGAACGGACGCCCGTTCCTCGGAGACTGAGGGCCCTGACATCACTTCGACTCGCCTCTGTTCGCGCCTTAACGTACATAGGTGTATGTTCGGTTCATGGCGCCACCCACAGCGACAACGGACAGGAGAGCCAGGCGTCGACTCAATCGGAACGATTGGTTGAGCCAGGCCTGGGAGGCGTTCGTGTCCGGTGGGATCGGCGCCGTGTCCGTAAACGACCTCGCCAGACAGCTCGATGTGACTCGCGGGAGCTTCTACCACCACTTCGCCGACCGCCACGATCTTCTCCAGGAACTTCTCCGGTACTGGGAAGAAAACTGGACGTTGAGGGTCAGGGAGGATGTCCGGGCTCTCGACCTCGATCCATCGGAGACGCTGCTCGTCCTGGCCAGGGTGATTCGTGAACGGGGAGCGTCGCGTCACGATGTCAGGATGCGGGCCTGGGCACTCGAAGATCCCGCCGTGCGAGAGATCGTCCGACAGGTGGATGAAGAACGGCTCGAGTTCATCCGAAGCCAGTTCGATGCAATCGGATTCGACCAACTGGAGGCCGAGAGTCGTGCCCGGCAATTCCTCTACTATGAGATGGCGGAGCCGGCCGTGTTGGCCGAGCAGTCGCCCGAATTGGAGGAGAAGCTGCTGCTGGCGCGGCATGCGCTGCTGACCGCATCGGATTCTCGGACTGCGTGAATGGCGGACGCGAGGTCTTCCAGGACGTGATCCAGCGATACTACGAGGAGACCAACGAGATGTTCGGAACGAGCTTCGATCCGCCGTCGCCCTGAGCCGAGACCGACGTCACCGATCGTGTCCGAACGGCCGAAGAGGTCATCGGCAGGGGGACCACCGACTAGCTACATTGAGGCCCAATGATCGTCACGATTGTAGGTGCCGGGAATGCCGGCAGCGGAAACGCGTTCGTCGCGGCGGAGAACGGCCACGAGGTCCGGATCCTGAAGACCTCCCGTGGAGTCAGCCGGGACGAGCACTTCGAGGCCATGCGGGAGGCCGGGGGCCTGTGGGGTCTCGACAACTCGCGAAGCGCCAAGTACTCGGACTTCGAGCACGAAGCCGAAAAGACTTTCCAGCCTCTGGCGATGGTCACCCGGGATGTGGAAGAGGCGATCGTCGGGGCGGACCTCATCATGGTGTTCGTCCTCGTCGAGTTCCAGGATGAGCTGGCCCGGAGGCTCGCGCCCTATCTCGACGAGAATCAACTGGTGATTCTCGCCCCCGGCTACATGGGCTCCGTCCTGTTTCATCGCTATTGCGAGCGGCGGCCGCTGCTCGCGGAGGCCGAGTCCAACGCCCACGACGCGTTCGTCCACGAGCCGGGCTGCGTGAAGATCATCTTCAGGAACGTGCGGAACTGCCTGTCCTACCTGCCCGCTTCTGACACCGAACGGGGACAGGCCATAGCCGCCGAGCTGTTCGAGACCTATCGAGATACGCGCGAGAATATCGTGGCGACGGCTCTGCACAATCCGAACTTGACCGTACATACGATCGGCATGTACGCCATGAAGCCGATGATGGACTACTGCGCCAAGTACCATCCCGACGAGGTACCCGGCATGTACCGGGACGCGCTCGGCACCGACTTCGCCTGGGCGGTTCTCGAGCTCCTGGACGGGGAGCGGATGGACGTGCTCGAGGCTTACGGCTGCGAGCGCATCTCGTACCTTGAAGCGTGCAGGTTCAGGAACGAGGAAGACCTTTCGAAGGACGCCCGCGCCGTATTCGAGGCCTACAAGGTGGTCACGCCCGGAGGCCCCGACACCTTCGAGCATCGGTACATTACCGAGGACGTGCCTTATGGCCTCGTACTGCTGAGCTCGCTGGGCCGTGCCGTGGGCGTTCCCACCCCTACCTGCGACCACGTGATCCAGGTGGTTGGCGCCGTCATGCACCAGGACTACTTCGCCAGTGGCCGGACCCTGGACACCCTGGGTATAGGAAATCTCGGCAAGAGGGAGCTGCTCGAATTCCTCGACGGTGGCAGTGACTGACTCCGGTCGCCGCCAATCGAACTGCCAAATTCTTGACGCTGGAGTGCCAGTGAGCACGGATTGCGAGAAGATCAAGGTCGTGTACATCGGAGGTACCGCCCGCAGCGGAACGGGGATTCTCGGGCGTATCTTCAGCCTGATCGATAATTCTGCGCACGGAGGGGAACTCCGTCGCCTGTGGAGCCGTGGCCTGCGCCCGGGAAGGACCTGCGACTGCGGCCGGCCTCACGCCGACTGCCCGGTCTGGTCGAAGCTGCTGGTGCCCGGCGCCGCCTATCTCGAGCCCAGTATCGCCGACCTCGCCGAGGTCCAGGAAGCGGCCGTCCCTGAGGCCCATGCCTGGCGTCGTGCGCTCAAGCTCGTACGGAGGACTTCGCCGCCCGACCCCTCCTCGGCGGAATCCCGCTACCTGAGTGCGTACTCGGACCTCTACCGGGCCTTCGCCCGCGTGACGGGCGCCACGGTGATCCTCGACAACTCGAAGAACCCGGGCGACGCGGCGTTGCTGGTGGACGCACCGGACGTGACCGCGTATTCCGTCCATATCGTCCGGGATCCCCGCGGTGTGCTCTTTTCCCGTCGCAAGCGCTACTCGCGTGACAATCCCGGGCGATCCCGTCCGATCGAGACCGCGAGAGTCGCCGTGTACTGGGTTCTACGGCAGTTCACGTTCGACGCCGTCCGTCGACGCTACGGAGATGATCGGTCGCTTCTCGTCATCTACGAGGAATTGATGGCCGATCCGAATCCGGCATTGCGCGCTGCGTGCCGCATGCTGGACGTGCCCGAGCCCGAGTCGGAACTGCAGGCAGGACGGCCGGTCCGGGTACCGGAGGTACACGGACCCGATGGTAGCAGACTTCGGAGGTTCGTGACCACCGAAGTCGTGCTGCGAGTGGACGATCGATGGCGCACCGATCTGCACCCATTCGATCGTGCCCTGATGACGTTCCTCACGTTCCCGCTTCTCCGACGCTACGGATACCCGATCCGGATCACGGAATAGCCGGGACCCACCGCGACGCCGGGACTGAGCCTAGGCTCCCCGGTCCTCGAATACCTGCTCGCCGTCCTTCAAGGCGTCCAGAACGATGGCCGAAATCTCGGGTCGCATGAACCAGGCAGGGGGGCTCTCTCCGTTCAGGAACATCATCCTGGCCTGCGAACCGCTGATGAAATCCAGCTTGTCGCTGTCGTCGTGCTTGGATTCACCCGTTTCCTGCACGTACTCGTTCAATTTCTTCGAATAGAACACCTCGTTGAACTTCACGATCTTGATCTCGAGGTCGGGAAAGAGGTCGAAGATCTCCTGCGAGGCGTAGGGGGCGTAATAGTCTCCAACGCCCGTGTGGTCGCGGCCGATGATGAAGTGGCTGCACCCGTAATTCTGTCGACACAGGGCGGTAAAGACGGCCTCTCTGGGGCCTGCGTATCGCGAGAAGGTCGGAAACACGGAAAACACGACCTTCTCCTTCGGGTAGAAGCTCTCGATCATCCGCTCATAGCCCTTGATGATGTACTCGGGCTTGAAGTCTCCGGCCTTCTTCTTTCCAACGACCGGGTGTACGAGAAGGCCATCGCAATTCTCATCCTCCATCGCCTTCAGCTGCATGAACTCGTGTCCCTTGTGCAGGACGTTGCGCGTATGGAAGCCCAGGACTTTGGCCCAGCCACGCTCCTCGAACAGTCTGCGCAGCTGCTTCGGAGTCAGCTCGAATGCTCTCGTGTCGGATTGTCGTCCCCTGATCAGATCGATCTTTCCTGCCAGCAGCATCGGCTGCATCCCGCGGATCATTTTGACCCCCGGATGATCGTCGCTGTCCGTGCCGAACATCTTCCTGACGGTGTCTTCCGTGTCGAACCGGTACTTCTCGCTGAGGTGGAGGAGAGCCATGATTTCGCCCCGATCATCCGTCAAGCCGACGACGTCGCCAACCTCCAGCATTTCGGCCTTCGCTTCGGGGACATCCAGGACGATCGGAAGTGGCCAGGCCACGCCGCGCGTAAGGCGCATGCTGTCCAGGACGGACTCGAAGTCCGCCTGGTCCATGAAGCCTTCCAGCGGGCTGTAAACTCCGAACGCGATCTGTTCGACGTCCATCTGCCGGTTCTCGTCGAGAGATACTCTCGGAAGCGAGGCCAGGTATTCCTCGTCAGGGATGTCGGCCAGCACTCGTGACACCAGCTTTCCACCATGCGGGGGAACCAGGGACGACGACACATCCTCAAGGAGATAGTTCGCATCCTCCAGCGACCCGATCAGGCCCTTCACCAGGGTCCTGGGATCACTGTCGTAGATGGCGGATTCGGAGTGTTGAATCAGCTTGTTCAGCATGTTGATGCACTCCATCGGGTGCTCCCCGATCGCCGTTTCGGCGGCCAGGGTGAGCCCCATCGCGCCATCGACGATCGTGTTGATGACGTCGTGCACCTCCGCCCGGGTCGGCTTCTTCTTCTCGATCATGGTTTCCAGCAGATTGGTCGCCACGAACACTCCGGTCTGGCCTCGGCTGGCTTTGTGAAGGATGATTTTCTGGGTGAACGGGATCTTCTCGATCGGGATTTCCTTGCTCAGATCCCCCCGGTCGATCAACAGGAAGTCAGACTTCACGATGATCTCATCCAGGTTCTCGAGAGCATCCATGCACTCGATTTTCGAGATGATCTTCATTCGGTTCTGCGTGGCACGCCGGGCTTCGTCGATCGACTCCCCGGAACGGACGAATGAGACGGCGATGTGCTCGATTCCCTCCCGCAAGCCCAGCTCGATGGACTCGTAGTCCTTGGGCGACAAGGGGGGGAGATCGAACTTCTTCCGGAACACGGGATCGATTACGACCGCCTTGTTCCTGCCGATCAGACCACCGGTGATCGTCCTGGCCGTTATGTATCCTTCCCCGACAGTAGACACATCCGTCACCCGCAGGATCAGGGTGTCGAAGTCGATGTGGATCAGATCTCCAACATCCAGCTGCTCGATCACGTACCCCGGTTTCAGGCACAGCCGCTCCCTGTTCCCTGCGATCGGGGCGGCATGGATCTCTACCTGCTCGTTCTCTTTGAAGTGAACCGTGGCCTGCTCCAGGTCGCCCGTCCGGATCTGGGATCCCTCTGTATCGATGATGAACGGGATTCCGACCTTCTTCGACAATTTGATTGAAGCTTCCAGGTCCTCCAGGCTGGAGTGCGACATGTTCACCCGGACGAAGTCGACGCCCTTGCCCTTGATCTTCCTGACGGTCGGCTCGTTGTTGGTGGCCGGTCCGAGGGTAACGATGATCTTCGTGCGCTTCTCGCTCATGCCTGCATCTCCTCCGCCACGCGCTCTACATCCCGCCACACGCGAAGCAGGTTACCGCCCCACAACGCGCGGATGTTGTCTTCCGAGTAGCCGCGGCGCACGAGCTCCAGTGTCACGTTGAAGGTCTCAGATGCGTCTCTCCAGCCGGTCACCCCTCCACCCCCATCGAAATCGGAGCTGATTCCTACGTGGTCGATTCCGATCAGCTTCACCGCATAGTCGATATGGTTCACGAAGTCTTCGACCGTGGCACCGGGAAATTCATCGTTGACCTTGGCCCGGGCTTCGCGGTATGCGTCCCTCTGCTCTGGGGTCGCCGTCGCCCAGGACTCGAACGGGGCGTTGTCGCGCAGCTCCTGGATGGCCGCCTGCTTTTCCTTCGACGCGACCATGACGTAACCATCGAACGCCACGATCTGCACCACCCCGCCGTTGTCCCGGATGGCCAGGAGCTCTGCATCCGAGAGATTGCGCGGCGAATCAGCCAGCTCGCGGACTGCCGAGTGGGAGGCGATGATCGGGGCCAGCGACAGGCGCGCCGCGTCGATCGCGGTCTTCCCGGACGAGTGTGATACATCCACCATTATTCCGAGCCGGTTGGCCTCGGAGATCGCCTTCTTGCCGAGCTCGCTGACTCCGCCGTGCTCCTCCTCCGCGTCTCCCAGGTTCTCGCGCGGGATGGAGGAATCCGCGAGGTCGTTATGACCGATGTGCGTGAGTCCGAAGTAGCGGGCTCCTCGCGCGTGGTAATCCGCCATCAGCGACAGGTCGGTGCCGATCGAGTAGCCGTTCTCGATCCCGATCGCGGCGACGAGCTTACCCTCGGCGTGCAGGCGTTCCACGTCGTCTGGCGTCAGGGCGAGGCCGATTTCGTCCGGGTACATTTCGTCTGTCAGCCGGTGAATCGCCTCGAACTTCCTGAGCGCCTCGGCCTTTGCTTCCGCGTAGTTCTCCTCCGAGCGCTCTGTCTGACCGACGTAGACGACGAAGAAAGCCACATCCAGCCCGCCGGCCCGCATTCTCGGAAGCGTGACCTGTCGTCCGTCATCCTGGCCCGGGTCCGACTCAGCCGTCGCGAAGTTTGACGAGATGTCGTCGTGCGTGTCGATCGTGATGACTCTCTCGTGAATACCCCGGGCCCGCGTCTCGATGTCGACCTCCTTCGTGGCGTTCGTCTGTCCGCTCGCAGTCGCCGGCATGAGGAGAACGGCCGCGAGGACCCGGGCAAACGAGGGACGTATCCGGGGATGGTGTGCAACACGCATATTGGATCCTGTCGTCGAATGCTCGTGAGTCGGGCCGATAACGCGTCCGCAATACTCCGCCGCTGGCCGAGGTCACGCAATATCCCTCGTCAGTACCGCACAGATCGTCGGTTGCCGCGACAACCTCAGATCGGCGATCTTCCATGTCCGATCAGCGCACCATCGAGAGGTAGCTTCGTGACGCAGCCGATCCGGTCGGTCTCCGCCGTCCTGGCAGGTCTCGCTCTGGCGGCACCCGTCGCCGCCCAGGACGCGCGATTCGAGACCGCGTCCTGGGAGACTCTCCGTGCGCGCGCCTATCCCGAGTGGTTCACCGAGGCGAAACTCGGGATTTTCATCCACTGGGGCGTCTATTCGGTGCCTGCCTGGTCGGGTCCCGAGGATTACGCCGAGTGGTTCCTGCGGGGCCTCCAGACCGGCGACTCCCTCCGCATCCGGTACATGCGCGACAACTACGGCGCAGACTTCGAATACGAGGACTTCGCTCCGCTGTTCAAGGCCGAGTTGTTCGACCCGGCCGAGTGGGCGGCGCTGTTCCGACAGGCCGGGGCACGCTACGTGGTCCTCGTTTCGAAGCATCACGACGGCTACGCGCTGTGGCCCAGCGCATACTCGCCCGGCTGGAACAGCGTGGAGGTGGGTCCCCAGCGGGATCTCGTGGGCGACCTCACGGACGCTGTGCGCGAGGCGGGACTGCGCATGGGCCTGTATTTCTCGCTCTGCGAGTGGACGAACGAGCTGCACCGCTGGTACACGGACCCGCCGGAGACCATCGGACCCTATGCAGACCAGCACCTGGTTCCCCAGTTCAAGGAACTCGTCGCAGCCTACCGGCCCGACCTCATCTTCGCCGACGGCGAATGGCTCAACTCGGCCGAGCAGCTGCGCTCACGCGAAATGATCGGGTGGTACTTCGACACCGTCGGCCCGGACGCCGTGGTGAACAATCGTTGGGGTGGAGGCAGCGATATCGGGTTTCGGACGCCCGAGTACAGTTCGGGGATCGGTCTGACCGACAGGCCGTGGACAGAGGTTCGCGGCATCGGCCGCTCATTCGGTCTCAACCGGAACGAGAGGCTCGAAGCCTACATGACGCCGGAGGCCCTGGTGCACTTCTTTGCCGCCGCGGTGGCGGGTGGCGGGGGGATGATCCTCAACGTGGGCCCGGGCGCGGATGGCCGGATCCCGCTACTCCAGCAGGAACGGCTGCGGCAGCTCGGGGAGTGGCTGGCGACCAATGGCGAGGCGATCTACGGCTCGCGCCCCTGGCAGAGATCCGGCGAGGAACGGGAGGTCGCGCTCGAGCGGATCGATCCGACGATCGACTTCTACTGGAATCGAAACGGTCCCGGGAGCCCGATCCGCGAGGACGACTTCACCGCAGAGTGGAGCGGATACCTGGAACCGCCGGCGACAGGCGACTACACGTTTTCGGCTTCGGCGGACGACGATGACGAGGTGCGGGTCTGGGTGGATGGCCAACTGGTTGTGGATGAGCGGCCCGATATTGGGGCGAGCGCGACCGGTGCAGGCACCGTGATCCCGACAGTCCGGCTGGTCGCCCGGACCCGGGTTCCGATCCGCGTCGAATATCGCGAGCGGAAGGTCATGGCGTTCGTCCGACTCGAGTGGTCCGGACCCGGCCTGGAGACAGGGGTCATCCCGCGGTCACAGCTCTTCTCATCGGTCGACGTCGCCACGGGAGATGGTCTGGCCGCCACATACCGATCGCAGCAGCAGTACCTGGCCTATACCCAGAAAAACGGAAACCTGTTCGCGATCACGTTCGAGTGGCCGGACGGCGAATTGAAGCTCCCGATCGCCGAGCTGCCGGCCGGGACCCGTGTCTCTCTGCTCGGAACGGAAGGTGAGCTTCCGTGGCTCTACCAGGACGGGCAGGTGCTGATCGACCTGTCCGGGATTCCACCGTCCGCGATACCCGGCAGGTGGGCGTGGACGGTCAGGCTCGAGGGATACACGGGGGCAGCGGGGGACTAGGGCCGGCGCGCCACCACCCCGTCCTTCATCACCAACACCACGTCCCGGACCGCCCGGATGTCCTGCGTCGGGTCACCCCGCACCGCGACCAGGTCCGCCAGCGCCCCCTCGGTGACCACGCCGAGATCGGCCAGGTCGAGGGCCCGGGCGTTGACGATCGTCGCGGCCTGCAGTGCCTCGGCGGCCGTCATTCCCCCGCGCACCATCCACTCGAGCTCGCGCCAGCTCTCGCCGTGCGGAAACACGCCGACGTCGCTGCCCAGCCCGATCGTCACGCCGGCTTCGAGCGCCGCACGGACGGCTTCCAGCGTTCTCCTGATCCGGGGACTGAGTCGGTCGTCCGCCGCATCGATCTCCCAACCGCCCGGGAGACCGCTGAAGTACTCGTCGTAAGCGGCCGCGGCGGCGAGGGTCGGATACAGCACGACGCCGTGTTCGGCCATCAGCCGAAACACCTCGGGCGTGCCGCTCGAGCCGTGCTCGATCGTCTGCACGCCGGCCAGTACCGCCCGCTCCATCCCTTCGGGAGAGCTGGCGTGTGCGGCGACCGGGAGACCGGCCGCGTGCGCTTCATCGACCAGAGCCTCGAGCTCGGCGAGCGTGAAGGTAGGCGCGACTCCTCCCCGGCGACCGAAGTCGGCGTACACCTTGATGAGATCCGCTCCGTGGCCCGCCTGCTCCCTGACCGCCCTGCGGATCTCGTTCTCACCGGTGACCGGCTGCGCCCCCTGCGGCAGGACCAGGTCCGGGTCCCAGCCACTCGGACCCGGCGCGTAGCTGGCCGTCGCGGCCAGTGCGAGGGTGGCGGCAAGCACCCGCGGCCCCGGGATCAGACCGTCGTCGATCGCGTCCCGGATCCCCAGGTCGGCCCAGCCGGCACCCTCGGTCCCCAGGTCGCGCAGCGTGGTGAAGCCAGACACCAGGGTCTGTTCGGCATGGACCGCCGCACGAACGGTCCTGTAGGAGCGAGCCTCCCGCAGGACCTGGTCGTCCCACAGCGTCTCCGAATACGGGTGGAGGAACAGGTGCGCGTGCGCCTCGATCAGGCCGGGCAGCAGCGTGGTACCGGGCAGGTCGATAACAGCGGCTCCCGACGGGGTCCGGACGTTGTCGGCCGGGCCGACGGCCTTGATGCGATTTCCCTCGACCAGCACGACCCAGCCGTCGTGGGTCCGCCCATCCTCGGCGACGAACACGCGATCGGGTCGAAGCAGAGTGGCCGCTTCCCGGGATGATGACTGGGCGAGCGCCGATGCAGGGACAGCTGCCGTGAGCGCGAGACACAGCGCGAGCCTTGCTGCGAGCCTGAGAATCGTGCGGGTGACGGCGTGCGGTCTCATGGCGTTCCTCTGGGTCGGAGCGGTGGACGGGGCTGCCCGAATCAGCCTGCGCTCGTCCAAGCTACTCACGCAGTGGTGGTCCGTCACAGACGCCGGTCGGATTCCTCTTCAGAACCTCTCCACAAGCATTCTCAAACGGGGTGTACATTGTGAACAAGTCCGCGCCGGACCCGGTATGGGAGGAAGCCCGGGAAGAGCTCCCTGGAAGACCTGCTCGATGATTTGCAGCTTCTGCGAGCCGCCAACTTCGAAGCGCTGCGTGCCCTGCTGGATGCCGGGATCGACCTCGACGCGAGAGGTACGCACCCGGAACTCGGCGAGGATGCCGGGCCGTGGAGCGCCTGCCTCCCGGTTCTTCGCGACAGGTGACCCTCCCCCAATTTCACCCCCCTTCCGAAAATCCGGGTCTTGTCTATACTGGGGCCCGAATCGAATCCAGTGACCAGCAAGGAGGACCAGTGCCCAGGACCGTCGTCATTACCGGATGCAGCACCGGCTTCGGCCGTCTCGCCGCCCTTCGTCATGCCCGCCAGGGAGACCGGGTCTACGCGACCATGCGGGGAATAGATGGAAAGAACAGCGATAACGCCGGAGCTCTGAGAGCGACCGCCGAGACCGAGGGGATCGATCTGCGGGTGCTCGAGATGGATGTGACCTCTGATGAGTCCGTGAACGCCGCTGCCGCGACGGTGCTGGCCGAATCCGGTGCGCCAGACGTGGTGGTGAACAACGCCGGCCAGATGTACGTGGGTCTCGCGGAGGCATACACTACGGACGAGGTGAGTCGGCAGATGGACGTGAACGTCCTCGGGATCCACCGGGTGACACGCGCCTTTCTCCCGGCGATGCGCGAGAAGGGAGACGGGCTGTTCATCAACGTGAGCTCTGTCGCCGGCCGGTTCGGCGCACCGTTCTTCGCCGTATACAACGCCAGTAAGTGGGCCGTCGAGGGATACTCAGCCGGAATCCGCACCGAGCTCGCGTCGTCGGGCGTGGACGTGGTCGTGGTGGAGCCGGGCCCGTTCACCACGGAGCTGTTCCCCCAGGCTCCGGCCCCGACTGACGCCGACGGTCGCGCCGCCGCATATCCGGCCGCGCTGCACGAGGCCTTCGAGGGAATGGGCGCCGCATTCGAAGAGATGTTCGAGAGCCCCGAGGTCAACACGGATCCCGAGCTGGTGGTGGACACGTTCGTCCAGCTCGCGAACATGGCGCCCGGAACTCGGCCGTTCCGCAGCGTCGTCGGTTTCGACTTCGGTGTCGTCGGCCCGATGAACGACGCGGTCGAGCCGCTCTATGCCCAGTTGCTGGAGGCGATGGGCATGGCGGAAGTCTCGACGATGAGGCCGAGCTGACGAGGAGCCCACCTCACCGAACACGCTCTCGTTCATGGTCGGGGGGCAGGCATGGCATGCATGCCCCCCGCGTGTTTCTGCTCGGCTCAATCAGGCCCGGAGAAGAACTCCACCAGCCCGCCGCGGAAGCTGTGCGGCCATACCGACATGTGGTCCTCGCCTTCGTACACGCGGAAGCTCCAGCGGAGACTCTCGGGCGCATTCTGCTCCAGCCAGGCGGCGAACTCCTTCCCCGTGTCCAGAAAGCGTGGCTCCTCCTCCGAGCCCGCGCTCAGGGCGAGGAACAGGTTCCGATCGTCCCAGGCCGAGAACCGTGCATCCGCGAGCTCGCGGACGTACCAGTCGTCCCAGGCAATCACCGGACTCGAGGCGATGTAAGCTGCGAACAAGCCGGGGTCGCGTACCATGGCGTAGGCCGCAAACAGCCCTCCAAGGGAATGTCCATACAGAACGCGGGTCGGTCTCGTCCGGTAGGTGGCATCGATGTGTGGAATGAGTTCCTCGGCAATGAATCGGAAGAACTCCTCTCCGCCACCGCTGCCCGGTCTGCTTTGCAGCGCTGTAGGCGTGAGGTCGGATCGGCGATCCTCGTGCGGAATGCCGACGATGATCACCTCGGGTATGATCTCGGCGCGGGCCAGGGAATCGACAATCGGAACGGCGATGCGATCGATGGCCCCTCCGTCGGTGAAGTAGAGCACAGGATAGAAATCGGACCTCATTTCGTAACCGAGAGGCAGTCGCACGTAGACGGATCGTTCCGTACCCAGGATCTCGGAGGGGACCGTGAGGGTGACGGATTGAGCTGCAACTGCTCCGGCAGCGAGGATCACCGACAGCGTTCCGATTGCTGTAGCACGCCACATCATCTGCATCTTGTCTCCTGAATTCATGCCCGCAGCGGTCCCCGGGGGAGCCGCGTCAGGACCGGGGCCAGTACAGGGTCACGGGTGGATCGGCCATGCCGAACCTACGGTATCCAGAGCGGCTCGGCCGGCCAGGCCTGCCCGCCGGGCTTCTCCCCCTCACCACTGCCCGGCTACATTCACCCATGTCCTGGATCTACCTGATCATCGCTGGAGTCTTCGAGTGGGGCTGGCCTGTCGGCCTCAAGCTGGGCATGGCCGAGACCGGGCTGCGCTGGAATTGGATCCTGTTCGCCATGGTGTGCATGGCGCTGAGCGGAGTCCTGCTCATGATGGCCCAGAAGACGATCCCGATCGGTACGGCCTACGCGGTGTGGACCGGAATCGGAGCGGTCGGGACGTTCTTCCTCGGAATCTTCATCTTCAGTGAGCCCACCAATCTTGCGCGCTTCTTCTTCGTCGGGCTGATCATCGTGGGGATTCTCGGGCTGAAGATGGCGTCGGCGACCTGAGCCGGGGGCGAGTATCGGTTTCGAATCCAAATCCGCCCCGGGGGCTGACCGAACTAGCGCGTGGGGACGGAGGGGCCGCTCTCCGACGCGTCATCCGGCCGCACCCGGGACGGTCCGGGTCAGGGCCTCACGGGGAATTCCGCGATCCGGTCTCCTCCAGACGTTCGTGTTGTGGGAGATTCAAGGGTGGCGATGACCCGGCTGACCTTCATGATTTCCCTCCGGCTTGCCCGCCTTGCGATCTGAAGACGAAGCAAGAGGGCCAGAGGTCACATCTCGTCAGAGTCGGTCAGAACATCGGGTCAATCCGGGTCCAGGTCTTCCAGCTTTCGGTACAGGGTCCGTCTGTCGATTCCCAGGAGTTGAGCCGCCTTGCCTCTGTGGCCGTCGGTGTGTTTCACGACGGTGCGGATATATTCCTGCTCGAGTTGTCGCAGGTCCCAGCCGGCGGCCAGCGGGCGAGACAGGGACCCGTTCACTCCGTTCCCGCTCAGCTTCGCCCCATAGCCGAGATGCTGAGGCTCGATTTCGTTTTCACCCTGCGCCAGGACGATCGCTCTCTCCACCGCGTGCTTGAGCTGACGGATGTTACCCGGCCACTCACGGGACGTCAGCCAATCGAGGCTCGAGTCGCCGAACGGAACCACTGGAAAACCCGCTTCCCGGGCGAAAGAGTCCCGGAAATACCAGGCCAGGTGGGGAATATCTTCCGCGCGGTCACGCAGCGGCGGGATCACGACGTGAATCACGTCCAGCCGATAAAACAGATCGGAACGGAAGGACCCCTGTTCGACGAGGGCCTCCAGGTCGGCGTTGGTCGCTGCGATGAGTCGAAAGTCCACCTCAATGTCGTGGCTCCCGCCGACCTTCTGAATTTTGTGTTCCTCGACCACGCGGAGAAGCTTTGCCTGCATCGCCGGAGTCAGGGCGTCGACTTCGTCCAGCAGGAGCGTGCCGCCTCGCGCCCGCTCGATCAGGCCGGCCTGGTCCGCCACCGCCCCGGTGAAGCTGCCTCGCGTGTGTCCGAACAGTTCGGACTCGAGCAGGGACTCCGGAAGCGCGGCGCAGGCGACGGGCGTCAGGCGGCGCGAAGCCCGCCTCGAGTGCAGGTGAATGCATCGGGCGAGCAGGTCCTTTCCGGTCCCGGTCTCGCCGGTGATCAGCACCGTGGCGTCAGTAACCGCGACCCTGTCGCACACCTCGAGAATCTTGGTGATCGCCGCCGACTGTCCCAGCAGTCCGCAGCACCTGCAGCGGGACTCGGTTTCATGACCCGGTGAGCCCGGGTTCCGGTCCTTTCCAGACTTGTCGTGCCTGCACCTGGTGCAGTCGACCCTGGTGGATGGTGGAACGTGCGGGTCAGTTGCGGCAAGACAGTCTCCCGCGAACTCCGGAAGAATCAGAAACAGGACTACGAGGGCGGCCCTGACCATAAGTCACTCCCCGCGCCTCAGCGCGTAGCACCGGCGGCGCCCGGCTGCAAATAGCTGCACGAGACGGGCGTCCCGTGGCGGGACATCGCGAAGGGGGCACGAACAGTGGGGCCGACTATGAGACAATATGTAGAGTCCTGATCCGAGCAGCAAATTTCGGTGGCCCTGGATCGTCGCTGATCGCTCAAGAGGCGGCGGATCGAATCGGTCAGAAGGCGACACCGGAACTCGCCAGTGCTACCAGACCGCGACATTTGACTCGTGGGCCACACCATA
>Ga0316201_10001354_pt1 | contig 16322 bp, 14 predicted proteins | sample CS6wburrow_MG_FD_204516 | JGI IMG/M metagenome (GOLD analysis project Ga0316201, IMG submission 204516) | Coastal sediment microbial communities from Delaware Bay, Delaware, United States - CS-6 worm burrow | ecosystem: Environmental > Aquatic > Marine > Coastal > Sediment | place: USA... | reverse complement strand
CGCAACCGCCTTCACCGCTTCTTCGATTCTCGGACCGAGCGCCTCGTTGGTTTGGTTGAGGCGGTCGACGAAGGCCTGTTCGAGCGGCGCCTGCTTCAACACCAAGTCATAGAGCGCGTCGAAAACCTCGATGACTTCGGGCTCGAGGCTGTCTTCTTCTTCGCGCACTTCAGCCCGCGATTCGCGATCCTGCGTTCGCAGCCCCGGCTCGACTTTGCGGATCGCGGCGCCGGCGTCGCCCTCGCCCAGCCACCCGAAGACCGCATGCAGGGTCTCCTCGGGAGCGTCCAGCACCGAGTCGTAGGCCACCATGTAGAACGGATAGCGTCGGGTCACGATGTCGCTGATCAAGGAGAAATTCTCGACCCACCACTCGACAATCGGCGACATGACCACCGGCGGCGGTAGGGGGCGGTCCGGGTCCTTGCGTTGGGCTTCCTGCGCTTCGCGCTCGATGACATAAAGCCGATTGACGGAGCTCAGGTACTGGCGCCAGGGACGAATGGTTGCGACGACTTTGCCGATGAACGCGCGGTCGGTCTTGAGGAGACCAGGAATGAAGACTTTGACCGCGTGCCGCTCCGTTTGCTCAGGAAAGAGGTACGTCCCGGTTTTCGGGTCGGGGTTGGTCTGATAGAAGATCCCTCGGCGCAGCTCGGACTCCCAAAAACCACCGGGGTTCGCGTCTTTTAGAGTGGTTTCCCAATCGCGCGGGAAGGCGTCGCCGATCGGGGGAAAGCCCGCTGCCTGGAGCAGCTGCATCCACATCGAGGTGCCCGAGCGTTTCGTGCCGGTGACGATGATCATCGAGCGCCCGGCGGCCGTCTTAGCTACACGCTTGGTCGGCCGCTGCGCCCTCGTCGGAGCAGCTGTTTGTATCCATGTCCAGCTCTTGGCAGGTCAGTGGCGCTCCACATTGGAAGTAGCTGATGGCGGCGGCCTCGCATTCGCTGCTGACCCCTCCGCCCAGGCCATAGCCAGCCGTGATGCCGCTGACGCATGCGTCGGCGTTCGCGTAGTAGCCGGGGAAGCAGTCGACGAGCTTCAGGCAAAACGCTTCGAGCGAACCGGCCAAAGTTCCATTGGTGCCGCCGGTCCCGCTCGTCCCGCCGGTACCAGCCGTGCCGCCGCTGCCCCCGGTTCCCGGAGTGCCCCCCGTACCTAAGAAGCCCTCCGGGCTGTCCGTCTCGCCGCATCCGGTCAAGGCCAAGGCCGCCACCGCCAACTTCGGAATCATTCTTTTCGGATTGAACATCAGCTAACACTCCCCTTCGGAACAGAGGTTAGCCGCTCGCGATCCCCAATGCACCCGAAATCTCAACTCCATTCGTTGATCCAGCGAGTGAGCGAACACCTATCGTGGGTGCCCTGCGCGGCCTTCGTCTCGAAGGCTCGTCGTTCTCACTGGCCGAGCCGCGACCCACGCTCGTGGCTCGGAGCGTTCGTCGAGCAACGAACGCGCCCGCGGAACGTCCCCCCGTCGCTTTGGTCGATTTGTGGCCAAAAGAATCGCCAAAAGCGTTGTTCGCCCGATCTCGTGCCCGAATCGGGGGCCGCCGCCGTTGGCGTTCGTTTGGAGGGGAGGCTTCGGCTCCGTTAGTCTGAGGGCATGGGGGCGCGAGACTTCGGAAGTCCTGCTTTGATCGGACCGTTCGACCGTGCGCAGGGAGCCCTGCTTCGCCGGGCAGTCGAGCGCGCGAACTCCGGGTCCTACGTGTCGAGCACCATCCTGGGTTCGCAGGACGATCTCTCTGACCTGCGACCAAAGTGCATTTTCGTCGATGGAGAGACCGCGGAGCTCGAGACGACGACGACCTGGATTCGCGAAGATCCCTTCCTGTTTGCGACGCCGGTGATCGCGATGGTCTCGGACCTTCGCGATGCCTCCTTCGTCGAAGCCTACCGAAAGGGAGCGGACGATGTGATCTTGCGGTCGAACGTTGGGGGCGTGACGCGGCGCATCGCGAACCTTCAAGATTTCGATCCTACTGCACGTCCGCCGGTCTCCCGAGGTCGTGTTGTGATCAGTCATCATGTCGACGAGTATCGACGGCTTCTGGGACGCGTGCTTCGCCAGGCCTGCTTCGATGTACACTTCGCCGTCGATGCGGACGAGATCATCGCCGCAATGGCATCGGAGCCGGAACCAGATCTGGTGGTCGTGTCCAATCAGCTGCTTCCAATGGCCAAGATCGAACACGCAAGGCGAGCGGCCAACTCACCGAAGACTCGTTTTGTCGTCGTCTCCGCCACGGCGTCGACTCGAATCATGCTGGACGCCAAGTTCCCGCACTCGGCGACCATCTCGGAACACGCGCCTCACGACCATCTGCTCTTCTTGGCGAACGACCTGCTGAGAGATGGTTGCCGTCAGGGACGGCAGTCGCCTCGATACTTGTTCGACACGATCTGCAGCTTTCGCACGGAGGGCGAATTCTCGCCCGAGTATGGCCTGACCTACAACATGAGCCAGACTGGGATCTACGTGCGAACGCTCGACCCGCCCCCGAAGGATTCAACGCTCTGGCTCGAGCTCAGGCCTCCCGGCACGACAGCAACGGTACACTTGCGCGGCACCCTCGTTTGGGTCGCGACGCCCGGGGCTTGCTCACGCGCGACCCCGCCCGGCTTTGGCCTTCAGATCGACGCACACGCCTCGCCGGCTCGTGACCTGAAGCTCTACAGAGATGCATACAATACGCTTGCGCAGGTGCCGAACCAAATCGCCTTGAGCTGGCGACCCTGAGCTCAGCGAGGCATATGCAGCGGGGCAGCCATGAAGGGCCTCGCAATTCATGACCAGCTGAGCATCCCGAGCCGCGACCTCTCTTGGAACGCTGCCCGCTCGTCCGGTCCTGGCGGCCAGAACGTGAACAAGGTCGCAACCAAGGTCATCCTTCGATTCGACCTCGAAGGAACGGCAGCGTTGACCCAAGCCCAGAAGCGACGCTTGCGCAAGCTTGCGGGTCGCCGCCTGGACGCCGAAGGCGGAATTCTGATCAGCGCCCAGGCCGAGCGCTCGCAGAGCCAGAACCTCGAGCGGGCGCGGGCAAGCCTGCGTCGCTTGATCCTCAAGGCGCTGGTCGTTCCGAAACGTCGCGTCGCAACGAAGCCATCGAAGTCTCAGAAGCGCCGCCGGCTTCACGACAAGCGCCGTCGAAGCGAGAAAAAGAAACACCGGGCGCCCGTTCGAGGAGAGGACCACTAGTCCTGGAGCCGCTTCTTCACCCTCCGCCGCAGCACGGGGAGCAGCTTGGCTTCGAACCACGGGTTCTTCTTCATCCAAATGCGTGAGCGCCAGCTCGGATGCGGCAGCGGAATCGTTCGGGGGCCGAAATCTGTGAACGAGCGAACGGTTTCCGTCAGCGATTTCTTTCGAGAAGCGCCGAGATAGTGTGCTTGTGCGTATTGCCCGCACAGCAGCAGGAGCGGGTCCGGCGCCATGGCGTCCAGCACTCGCTCGTGCCACTGCGGCGCGCACTCAGGCCGCGGCGGAGCATCGCCGCTCTTTGCTTTGCCGGGGTAGCAAAATCCCATCGGAACCAGCGCGAAAGAGCTTGGATCGTAGAACACCTCGCGAGAGACACGAAGCCACTCACGGAGGTGGTCCCCTGATGGGTCGTCCCAAGGAATCCCCGTTTCGTGCACCTTGGTACCGGGCGCCTGTCCGACAATCACGATCCGGCTCTTCGACGAGAACTGAACCACTGGTCGCGGCCCCAGCGGAAGGTGCCCGCTGCAAATCTCGCAGTGTGCGATCTCCTTCTTGAGCGTGCGCAACGAAATCGCCATCGGGCGGAGCATATCATCTCGAGCGGCTGCGGGAGCGACCTGCCCCCCGTGGGATCCACGAGCCGCGAATACGACGCCTGCGGGACAAGGTATGGCTCTCCCAAAGCACGTCGGTCTCCTGTAATCTAGTTCCATGTCCCACCCAGAACGCGAGCCTCTCTCCGCCGCCGAGCGGCTTGTGGAGCTCGAGGCGATCAAGCAGCTCAAGGCGCGCTACTTCCGATTGATGGACACCAAGGAGTGGCTGCCCTTCTCGCAGGTATTCACCGACGACGTCGTCGTCGATGTTTCGCACGACAAACACGCGCCCGGAGATACCATCCGGGGCCGCGCGGACGTCGTCGACTTCATTCGCAAGGCGGTCGGCAAAGCAACCACCGTGCACCACGGTCACATGCCCGAGATCGAGCTGCTCAGCCCGACCGAGGCCCGGGGGATCTGGGCAATGTACGACTACGTCGAGTTCAAGCCCTCACGAGGACTTCGCGGCTACGGCCACTACCACGAAGAGTACCGCAAGGAGAAAGGGGGCTGGCGCATCAGCAAGCTGAAGCTCACCCGGCTCAGAGTCGACCCACTCGGCTAGTGCAGCTGCTTGTTCCGAGACGCGTGGCGTGCGAAAAGCCCTCAATGAAACGCAGCCCCCATAGCCTCCTTTTTGCCATTGCGATGACTGGCCAGCTCGCCTGTTCGTCAACCGATACCACCACTGATGTTGGCACTGACGCTGGCACCGACGCTGGCGCCGACGCTGGCACTGACGCTGGCACTGACGCTGGCATCGACGCGGGCATGACCGAGTGGCGCATTTTCCGAACCGAGTCCATTCAAAACGCAAACCTCGGTGGCATCGCCGGAGCGGATGCGATCTGCGCGGCGCAAGCCCTGGCCGCAGGTCTCGAAGGCGAATTCAAAGCCTGGCTCTCGACGATTGCCTCGCCGGTCGCCGGTCGTGTCACTCCGGCAAGCGGCCCGTATATCCTCGTCAACGGAACCCTGGTCGCCAACGACTGGGACGATTTGGTCGACGGTTTGATCCTCGTACCGATCAACCTCGATGCGAGCGGAGTGTTGCGTTCCGGTGAAGTGTGGACCGGAACGCTGGCCAACGGGGCCTCGTACCTCGCCGACGATTGCGCGGAATTCACCAGTGGCACCACCGGCGTCGCCCTATGTGGTGCGACCAACTCGACGACCAAGACCTGGACCGAAAACATCACCCCGGCCTGCTCCACGCAGTTGGGCCTCTATTGCATCGAGCAGTAGCCCGGAGGTCGGTTGCCGATTCTAGCCATCGATCTTGGCACCTCGAACGTCAAGGCTGCGGTCGTCGATCGTGACGGGACTTTGCTCGGCACCGGAAGCGGGTCGATCGAGACGATTCACACCCCAGACGGTGGCGCCGAGCAAGATGCAGAGCACGTCTGGCAGACGGTCCTCGCTGCCGCCGACCAGGCACTTGCCGCGCTGTCGAACAGGCACGAGGTCCGCGGCATCGCTTGCGCGAGCCAGTACTCCTCGATCATTCCTGTGGACCGCGACGGTCGTCCGACCGCCAACATGGTGGTCTGGATGGACCAGCGAGGCGCGCTCGCTCGCTTGAAGAAGCTGCCGGGCGGCCAGCACATGAGGCCTAACCTCTACCAGATGGCGCGCTGGGTGCAGATTCACGGCATTCCTCCGCTCGATTCGGGGGCAGACTCACTTGCCCACATGCGCTGGCTCAAGCTGGCGCGCCCAGAGGTCTACCAACGCACCGCGACGTTTCTCGAGCCCATGGACTACGTGGCGATGCGTCTGTCTGGCCGCCCGGTTAGCAACCGCTGCTCTAGCTTCCTGATGTTGTTGACCGACAACCGGCGTTCCGACACCGCCTATCACCCCAGCCTGTTGAAATGGTCCGGTCTCGATCCCAATAAGCTCCCGGAGCTCGTTTCAGTCGATGAGCCTCTTGGGCCCTTGCTCCCCGAAGTTGCCCAACGACTGAGGCTTGCAAAGGACACCCAGATCTTCCCTGCGATCAACGACACCCAGGCCGGCGGCGTCGGCGCGGCGGCCTTCGCCGGCGAACACGCGGGCATCTCGATCGGCACAACCGGTGTCTGCGTCACCCACGTCGACTTCAAGAAGACCGACATCCTCAATTCCCTCGTCAGCATGCCGTCCCCGATCCCCGGCGCAAATTTCGTCATGGCAGAAGCCGGAATCGCTGGCGGCGCCTTAGACTATTTCCTCGATCGCCTCGTCTTCGCCAACGACGGCTTTGGTGATCATCGCCGCGCCGAACGGTTCTCGGCCTTGGATCGCGCCGTCGCGGCGATCGACCCCGGCAGTGACGGCGTCCTCTTCCTCCCGTGGCTGACCGGTTCGGTGACGCCTGCCGAAGACGGCAAGGTCCGAGGCGGCTTTCTGAACCTTTCGCTTCAGACCACACGCGAGCATCTTGGCCGGGCCGTTCTCGAGGGCATCGCCTTCAACCTCCGATGGGTACAAGGACGGGTCGCTCGCTTTGCGAAACGGGACATCTCAGGCATCCGGTTCTATGGCGGCGGCGCACTCTCCTCGGCCTGGGCGCAGATCTTTGCCGACATCCTCCAACTTCCGGTAGAGCAACTCCGTGTGCCGGAGTACGCCGCGAGCCGTGGACTGGCGTTGCTCGGTTTTCATCACCTCGGCGAGCTCACTTTGGAGGAGATGCAAGCGCGCGTCCCGGTTGCGGCGACCTATGAGCCACGGGCAGAGGTCGCCGCGCGCTACGATGCCATGTTTGCGCAGTTCGTCCGCGCGTTTAGAAAGAACCGTTCCGTGTTTCGCGCGCTGAACGTGGGGAGTGAATCATGACCGACACGATTGAATCCTTGATGAGAGGCCTCTATCCCTACTCGGAAAGTCACGGCGTAATTCGCGACTTCCCGTCGGAGGGCCGTTCGACCGATGCGATTCTCGAAGAGCTCCGTGCCCTCGCGGCCAAAGAGGACGAAGCCTGGGAGAACGGTCGCTGCTCGGGCACGATGTACAGCGGCGACCACGAGCACTATGACTTTCTGAACGCGGTTTGTGCTCTCTTTTCGTACGTGAACTCGCTTCAGCGCGACATCTGCCCGAGCATGACCCGGTTCGAGTCGGACATCATCGCAATGTCCCTCGACCTCATGAACGGCGCTGAGGTCGAAAAGCACGACCCAGCGCATAAGGCTTGCGGCGCCGTTGGCTTTGGCGGCACCGAGAGCATCATCAACCCCCTGCTCATCTACCGTGACAAGGCCCGCGAGGAGCGTGGAATCGATCGTCCCAATGTCATCATTCCGGACACCGCGCACCCGGCCTTCCACAAGGGCGCGCACTTGCTCGGCATCGAGGTCGTCCAGGCACCGACCGATCCGACTAGCACACTGGTCGACGTGGACTTCGTCCGCGACCGGATCGACGACCGCACCATTGCCCTGGTCGGCTCCGCCGGGAACTATCCGTACGGCACCATCGATCCAATCGACGCGCTCTCGACATTGGCGGTGGAGCACGGGATTGGCTTGCACGTGGACGGCTGCCTCGGTGGTTTCATCCTGCCCTGGGGAGAAGCCCTCGGCTACGACATTCCCGCCTTCGACTTCCGTTTGCCCGGCGTGACTTCGATCTCTGCCGACACCCACAAGTACGGCTACGGCCTCAAGGGCACGTCGGTCGTGCTCTACCGCGACGCGTCGTTCCGCAAGTACCAGTACTTCATCGCGCCGACCTGGAAGGGCGGCATCTACGCATCGAATGGGCTTGCCGGCAGCCGTTCCGGCGGCCTCATCGCGGCGACCTGGGCCGCGATGGTGCGGTACGGAAAAGAGGGGTACCTCCGCCATGCGAGGCAGATCTTCGAAACCTCATTCAAGATGCAGGACTCGGTCAAGGGCCTTTCCGAGCTCACGCTCATGGGAGCGCCTACTTTTTGCTTCTCGTTTCGATCAGATGAGTTCGACATCTATCACGTCAACGATTTCCTGAAGGCCCGTGGTTGGCGCTTCAACGGCCAACAACACCCATCCGCAATTCACATGTGCGTGACCCGGCCACAAACCCGGCCCGGCATCGCGGAAGCATTTGCAACCGACCTTTCGCAAGCCGTCGCCTACGCGCATGAACACCGTGACGCCAAACCACAAAGCTCCGCGATCTACGGGGGCGGCGCCGCAGGCATCCCCATCGACACGCCCGAGGCTGTGCAGATGCTCATGACGATGGCGCTCGACACACTCCAGGCCTATCCGTTCTAGCGAAAGCGAGCTCCAGCTTTCGACGACATCAGACCGGGGTTGCTCCTGGCTGTGGTCAGTTCTCGCTTGCCACCGTAGGGTGTCTGAACGAGACTCGCGGTTTGAACTGGAGGATTCGATGAGCGCACTACAATGGCTAGCCGCCTCGGCACTGATGACGGCCCTGTTTTGGGTCCCGTACGTTCTGGAGCGAATGGTGGCCTTGGGCATCATGGGCGCCTTGAGCCCGGTCGACCCCGAAGACGAGCTGAAGCAAGCCCTCTGGGCGCGTCGATCAAAGCGGGGGCACTACAACGCTGTCGAGAACCTCGTGGTCTTCGCGACCTTGGTCCTCGTGGCGTTCGCCATGGGGAAGGGTGAGGAGCCCGGAATATTGGCGGCGGCCCAGGTCTACTTCTGGGCACGGCTAGTGCACTTTCCAGCGATCAGCTTCGGCCTACCGGGGATTCGAACCGTCGCGTTCCTCGCGGGCTTCGGTGCTCAGATCGTCGTCGCGCTTCGCATCTTCTCCTAGCGCGTCGAGGCGCGTCGTCGATAGCGTCTTAGGGAACTACGACGCCAGCTGCGCCGCCGGTACCACCCGTACCGTCGTCGCATTCTTCTGCTTTGAGTGTCATTTCGTCAGCCGCCCCGTCATCGATGGCTTCCCGGCCGCTCTGGTCGTGCGGGACGACCACGACGCACTTGCCTTCGGTTTCGTTCCCGCTGTCGTCGGTGGCCTTCCAGCCAAGCTTGTACACGCGGCCGTTGCTTCCGCCTTGCCGCTCCGAACGAAGCTGCACGTGGTCACACGCGAGAATGATGTCGAGCTCGGTATTGCCGTCGCCCTTTGCGTTGACTGGCTCGTCGCTCGACGCCGAAAGGAAGGTGACCGTGAGGTCCGGGTCGCAGGCGTCTCGCAGGTGGCTTCAGGATGCTCCGCTAGGGGACGACGATCACTGAGCGCATTCCGAAATGGTCGGACAGCGGCACCAGCATGTCGCCTTCCACAGGTACGACGTCTTGGTCGAAAATACGTTCGGTCGAGCTCACCGCGCTTTGGGGCAAGTTGTAGAGAAAGATGTGGTCGATCCAAACGGAGGCCGTTTCGGGGTCGTCGTCCGGGTTGGTCACCGGATTGGTGCTACAAAATGTGCAGAGCGGTGTGTAGTCCGCAGTGTAGGCAGGAGTGTAAGCCGCATCGAGAACGTTGAACGTTTCCTCGCCCTCCGCCACGATGTCTTCCGCGGGGAATGCGAGGCCGGTATTCATGTCACCCAGGATCACCGCGGGTCGGTTGCTGCTCTTCGAGGCGACATAGTCGATGAGTTTCCGTGCCTGGAGCTCTTGCTCGGCCTGCCAGCCATCGGGACCCGCCAGTCCGGCGCCGTACTGCCCCGTGTATGGGAAGGTGTTGATCTCACCCGGGGGGACGCTGAAGATTGGCGTGAGGTGATTGCAATAGGTATCGAGCTCCGCCCCGTTTGGCAGCTCGACGGTGGCCCTGAGAATACTGCGTCGATTCCAGGTGCCTGGAATGACCCAGTTCTCGGTGTCCTTCAGCGGATGACGCGAAAGAATCATCACGCCGTTCTGCCCGCCAAAGGCGAGATCTTGGTTGACCACGGTTGGACAGGTCGCGCGCATCTCTGCGAACGTCGCGGTTGGAAGCTGTGGAATGACACAGGAATAGCAGCGCTGACCTGGAGGGCCGCCAAGCAACAGCGGCGCAACCTGCAACGTGCATGATGCCGAAGCGCACGCAGCGCTGGTGGTGCGGCCCTCGTCGCTGTCCGGTATCGTGGAGCAGTTGTCGCGCACGCAGTCGATCGCGGCGTCCATCGACTCTTTGATGGTCATCGGCCCCCCGAAGCTCTCGTCCGGACAGGGCACAGTGGTTGGAGCTGGCGGAATCTCTCCTTGCTGGTCCGTCGGGTCGTTGAGGGGCGTATCGAGGTTGTTTTCAAAGAATGCAGAGTGCGGAAACGCTTGGGCCGCGGCGTCGCGGATGCGCTCTTTGTCCTCCTGGGTCCACACCTCTTGGAGGCAGAGGATGTCGGCGTCGTGCGCTGCAATCGCGTCCACAATCGGCTGCCGGCGTTCCAATTCGTAGGGAATGAAGGACCCGGCAAGCGCCACGTTGAACGCGTCGACGATAACTTCTTCAGGCTCCCGGTTTGGACCACTCTCCCCAGTGCTCTCCCCACAGCCCAGTGCGAGGGCAAACACGCTGACGGTGACTAAGCTACGCTTCATGTACTGACTCCCTTGCAAAATCTGACGGGAGCGTGCCCAAGACTCGTCTCGTCGTCAACCCGTGGCGAGCCAGGCCAACGGCCTTGCGGGTGAAGCCAGATCATGAGTACGGTGGCTCCGTGCCTATCTTGGTGGCGGAAGGCCTCCGCAAAGCCTACGGAGAGACGCGACTTCTCGATGGCGTGGACCTTTCGGTGCACGAAGAGGAGCGGGTTGGGCTGGTCGGGAACAACGGCTCGGGTAAGTCGACATTGGCGCGCATCTTGGTGGGTGAAGAGCAGCCTGACGCTGGGCGGGTCGCACGCCGGCGTGAAGCGACCATTCGTTACTTGTCACAGGAACCGACGCTGCCGGAGGGCCGGAACGCGCGAGACGTCGTGCTCGAAGGGCTCGGCGCTTGGGCCGAGGCGTTCGAGCGACACGAGGAGCTCAGCCATCGGATCGCCGCACAGCAAGCCGGATGGGAAGCGTACACCGAGCCGCAGGCGGCCGCTGCGCAGGAAGTCGAACGGCTTGGAGGCTGGGACAACAGCCTTCGCGTCGACGTGCTCTTACAGCAACTTGGTCTTCGCGAGATCAACCGGAGCGTCGATGAGATGAGCGGCGGCGAGCGGCGGCGTGTAGCGCTCGCGCGGCTCTTGGTCGAAGAGCCCACCCTCGCGATTCTCGATGAGCCAACCAACCACCTCGACGCCGACACGATCGATTGGCTGGAGACCTACCTGCGGGAGCAATACAGCGGCGCGCTCCTTCTTATCACGCATGACCGCTACGTTCTCGACCGGGTGGTGAACCGAACGCTCGAAATCGACCAGGGCAGGGTGTACAGCTACGAGGGCGGTTGGCATGCTTATTTGGAAGCCAAAGCCGATAGGCTGGCCCACGCCGATCGCGCCGAGGCGAACCGTCAGAACCTCCTCCGGACCGAGCTCGAATGGCTTCGTCGGTCTCCCAAAGCCCGGACCAGCAAATCAAAGGCGCGCGTCGATCGCGCCGAGGCGCTACGCGATGCCGGAGGTCCCAAGGCCGAGCAGGTCGCACGGTTCGCCGCACAGACTCAGCGACTCGGCGGCACCGTGCTCGAAGCGCATGGCCTCGGGGTGCGACTTGGCGCCCTCGAGCTCGTCGATTCACTGGACTTGATCTTGTCGCGCGGGGATCGCCTCGGGATCGTCGGTCCGAACGGTGCTGGTAAGACCACTTTGCTGCGCGTGCTCCTCGGCGAGCTCGAACCTACGCACGGTCGCGTCGTCATTGGTGCGAACACCAAGTTCGCCTACTTCGATCAAGGTCGAAGCGGCCTCAGCGAAGATGACTCCGTTCAGCAGAACGTCGCGCCAGATATGCCTCAGGTAACATTCCAAGGTCGCTCGATCGACATCCGAAGTTACCTCAAGCGCTTCCTCTTCGCCCCGCATCGCACACGGGACAAGGTGTCATCGCTGTCTGGCGGCGAGCGCGCGCGCGTGGCCTTGGCGAAGCTGCTGCTCGCTCCGGCTAATGTGCTCGTCCTCGACGAGCCGACGAACGACCTCGACGTCGCCACGCTTGGGGCGCTCGAAGAGATGCTGGTGGAATCGAAGTCAACCGCGCTCATCGTCAGCCATGATCGCTACTTCCTCGACCGCGTCGCCACCAAGATCCTCGCTTTCGAGGGTGACGGCCGGGTCATCGCCTACGCGGGGAACTACAGCGACTACCGAGAACAACGCGCCGCGGGTCAGGCGGAGCGCAAGCGAAGCGCCGGCAAGAGCGCCCCCAAGCCCAAGAGCAGCTCGACTGGCAAAGGAAAGAAGCTCTCGTACAAAGAGAAGCAGGAGCTCGAGCGGCTCCCGGTCGAGATCGAACGCGCTGAAACAGAGGCCGTCGAGGTCGAAGCGCTCCTGAATGACCCGGCGCTTTACGCCGATCGCGCCGAAGAAGTTCCTGCAATTGTGGCGCGCCAAGGCGAGCTGCGAGAGGAAGTAGACCGAATGATGACGCGCTGGCTGGAGCTCGAGTCCAAAGCCGCGGGCCAGTAGCCGGATCAGGCCCCAGGGCTGGGGCTTGCGATCGACGGCAGGGTGACGCTACAACTAGCCGGCTATGGCCCAAACCGCTCAACTCCGCTCGATCCAGTCCATCGAAAACGAGGCGCAGCGCGTCTACAAGCTCCAACGCGAGGCGTATTTGCGGGATCCATACCCGAGTCTACAGGAACGAAAGGCGCGCCTAGACGCGGTCGAGCGAATCCTGCTGGAAAACACCGACGCGATCGTCGAGGCCATTGCTCAAGACTTCGGGCACCGCTCTGCCGAAGAGTCGAAGATTCTCGAAATCTTTCCAGTCATCGACGGGCTTCGTCACACGCGGAAGAAGCTTCGCAAATGGATCAAGCCGCAGCGCCGGCCGATCTCGTGGCTCTTTGCGACCGGCTCCAACCGGCTCATCCCGCAGCCCAAAGGCGTCGTGGGGATCGTCTCGCCCTGGAACTACCCGCTCTCCCTCACGTTGGGCCCTCTCACCAGCGTCTTGGCCGCCGGCAACCGAGCGATGATCAAGATGGCGAGCAACTCGCAGCACCTTTGCCGACTGCTGGCCGACAAGTTCAGCGAGGTTTTCCCAGAAGAAGTCGTCGCCATCCTGCCGGGGGTTCGTGCCGGAGATTTCTCGACGCTTCCCTATGACCACATCATTTTCACCGGTTCGGCGGACGTGGGTCGGACGGTCATGCGATCGGCGGCCGAAAACCTGACGCCTGTCACCCTCGAGCTCGGCGGCAAGTCGCCGACCATCGTCTGTGATGACTTCGACATCGACGAAGCTGCTTCACGAATCATGTACGCGAAGCTCCTCAACGCAGGCCAGACCTGCTTGGCGCCCGACTACCTCTTCCTTCCGGAGGGCAGCGAGGATCGATTCGTCGCTGCAGCACAGCGACTGGTCGCGGAGCGCTATCCGGACACAAACGACGACAGCTACACCTCGGTCATCGACGACAAGGCCTACCGGCGCCTGCGCATGACGTTCGACGACGCCAAGGCAAAGGGCGCGAAGCTCGTCCCGTTGGTCCCGAATGCGTCTTTCAACGATGTGCTTCGCAAGTTCCCGCCGCACCTCGTGCTCAATGTCACCGAGGACATGACGATCATGAAGGAAGAGATCTTCGGTCCTCTTTTCCCCGTGATGACCTACAAAGACTTGGACGAGACCATCGAGTACGTGACCCACCGGGACCGGCCGCTCGGCTTCTACGTGTTCACCAACGATCGCGCACGGAAGCACAAGCTCCTCTACAGCACGATTTCGGGCGGGGTCACCATCAACAACTGCATGGTCCACTTCGTTCAGCACGACCTGCCCTTTGGGGGCGTTGGCGCGAGCGGTATCGGCCAATACCACGGCTATGATGGCTTCATTGAGTTCAGCAAGATGCGCCCAGTCTTCACCAGCCCGTGGTTGTCGTTCCTGCACTGGTTCTACCCGCCGTACACCGGCAAGCAGGAACGCTTGATCGACATGACGATCAAGCTGAAGCCCTGAGGGTCGCGTAGGCCGAGTCCGACGGCGCTCAGCGGCGACGCCGCCTCAGTCGAGGGTGACTGAGACTTGCTTGATCGTGTCCGCTTTGACGTCGATAAAGACCCGTTTCGGAGGCCCAGTGCCGGAGCGCTTCAAGATGAGCTTGTGACGTCCGGCGGGGAGCGTCAGTCGTCCCGGGGTGCTCCCTAACGACTTGCCGTCCTTGAATACCTCGGCCCACCCGCCGCGCGTGACGAGATTGACGGTGCCAGGCTTGGCGTCCTTCTGCGGCTTGGGACGCGCGCGTCGTTTGCGACTCCGCGCCGCCGTTTTGGCCTTCCGCTCGACGGGCGGTAACGCAGCCGGGATCTCATCGACCGGCTCTGGAGCAGTTGGGGCGATCTGCGGTTCGGCGGGGGCTAGAGGCTCAGGCGCGCGCACCGCTTTCGCCGGCGCGGCCTCTCCGACCACGGCTGGCGACGGCTCGATATTCTCTCTTGGATAGCCAGCGCCGAGCGCAACTGCGATCGCGCCGCCGATAGCGACTAGGCCCGTGACCAAGGCGACCATCATGCGTCGCGATCGTTCCCTTTTCTTAGCTAGTGGAATCGTCCCCGCGAGCGTCCCGGCCCGCGTCATTTCGAACTCATCAACCGCTGGGATGGAGAGGACCGGGGCACGTTGCATCCGCGCGAGCTCCATGAGCTGATTCTTACGCGCCTCTCCCTGTGGAAACAGCTCCGCCATCCAGTCCGAGAGCTCGGCCGGACCGATCAGCTCGTCTTGCTTGCTCAAGAATCTTCGGAGCGCCTGTCCCATCTCCCGCGCGGTTTGCCAGCGTTCGTTCGGGTCTCGCGCGAGCGCTTTCAATGCGATGTCGTCGAGCTCTTTGGGAACTTGCGGGCGAAACTTGGATGGGGGAGGGATCTCTTCGTAGAGCAACGCGAACATCGTATTGGCGGTGGTGTCGCGTTTGAATAGCCGTTTGACCGCGAGCGCCTCCCACAAGGCGGCGCCTAGCGCCCAGGTGTCGATCCTTCGGTCGATGGCACCCGCTTTCAGCTGCTCTGGTGCCATGTATGCAATCGTCCCTTTCACATCCCCCGTGGACGTCTTGTGTAGGCGCTCACGCGCACTGGCCACTCCGAAATCGACCAGCTGCACGGCTCCGTCGTATGTGATGAACAGGTTTCGTGGGGAGACGTCACGATGGACGACGTGGAGTAGATCGCCGTTGGCGTCCTTGAGCTCGTGCGCGGCATGGAGCCCCTCGCACGCATCCGCGACGATGCGCGCCATTCGAAGCGGCAGCAAAGGACTCCGACGCTGCTCTGGGATGTTGGCTACCCGCGTATACAAACGTGCCAAGGGCTCGCCGACGAGATACTCCATCGCGATGTAGTACTCACCGTCTGCTTGGCCGAAGTCGAAGACGCTGCACACGTTCGGATGCGTGATGCGCGAGGCGATCTTCGCCTCGTCGAGGAACATCTCGATGCAGTCGGTTTCTTTGGCGAGGTGGGGATGGATCCGCTTGAGCGCGACCAGTTTCTCGAAGCCTGCCGTTCCATCGAGCCGAGCAAGGTAGACCGAACCCATGCCGCCGGATGCGAGCTCAAAGCGCAGCTCGTAGCGGCCGATCCGCTCCGGCGTCGCTTGCTCCGGCTGGATGGTTTCCGCCACTGATTCCGGAGGAAGCGACTCCAGCTCCTCCCCGGTCTCCGCCCTATTGGTATCCAAGCTCACGATTCCCCAACTCTTTATAGCGCATCTTGGCCGCTATTTATAAAAGTTTTGATTGTGACTTCACTTTTCGCTAGTTTATGGGGACTAGGTTACATGTCTAAAAAATTGGGAATCATTGGACTTTTGGGCGCTCTCTGCCTCCTCTCGACCGAGGCGAAGGCTCACTATCTTTTAGACGACGCGATCGCCTCCTATGAGGATGCCGATTTTCGGGCGGCGCTTCGCACGTTCAATCTCGCCGCCAGGGACGCTGACCTCTCGGTGGAGGAGCTTCTCCTGCTCTTCGAAATGAGAGCGCTGGTCCATCACGCGATGGGCAACCAGACGGCGATGCTCCGGGACTTGGAGCGCGTTGGCGCGCTGCGTCCCAGTCACCAGCTCGGCGGCCTTGCACCTCCTCCGGTCCGCAAGGCCTTCGACGACATGCTCGAGGCGAACGGCGGAACGCTGGGTGTCGAGCTAGTCATCGAGGAAAGAGTTTTCGACGGGAAACCGTTCGTCGTGGCGCGCGTCGAACAGGTACCCAAAGACCTCGTGCACCACGTCGGCCTCCAATGCCGAGTTCCTCCGGAGGGCCAAGCCATCGCACGCAGCGCCCAGGGTACTCGCGCACGGATCGCGCTTCCGGAATCTGGCGCGCACCAAGGATGCGATGCGACGGCGCAAACCAGGCGGGGTACGGTCCTGTTTAGTGCGAGCATCGAGGGCACGCTTCCGAAGTCAGCACCACCAGCCATGGAGCCGCCGGCACCAGCGCCCATGCCCACACCAGAGCCGGCGCGGTCG
>Ga0316201_10001353_pt1 | contig 16323 bp, 11 predicted proteins | sample CS6wburrow_MG_FD_204516 | JGI IMG/M metagenome (GOLD analysis project Ga0316201, IMG submission 204516) | Coastal sediment microbial communities from Delaware Bay, Delaware, United States - CS-6 worm burrow | ecosystem: Environmental > Aquatic > Marine > Coastal > Sediment | place: USA... | reverse complement strand
GCGCATCGTCCAAATTAATCGGCTCAGCTCGCTCGCAAACCAGACCGATGAGACCACGGTGCAACGGCAGGCTGACCTTGCCCACCGCCTCCTGACGCAGTCCATGGGTGGCGCTCAATACGTGCCTTTTGGTCTCATAATCGGTTAGGTAAACCGAACAGACATCCGCTTTTACCGCACGTTTGACCTCCCGCACGATGACATCGAGTGCACTGTGCAGGTCTGGTGCGCTGTTCACCTCCTGGACGATGCGGTGAAGAATATCAAGCATTACCGCGCCTGCTCCAGCCGCTTATCGAAGCGTCTGTAGGACCTTCTGAAAGCCATCTCAACGGCGTCTGTTGCGCAGGTAGTTGTTGTGCGAACGTCCCGGCGGACCCTCGGGAAACAGCAGCGGAGCCAGCTCTTCAAGCGCCCGCGAATAGACCCTGCGCTTGAAGTAGATCACTTCCCGCAGAGGCTGCCAGTACTTGACCCAACGCCAGCCGTCGAACTCAGGCTTGACCGAGTGATCAAGGCAGAAATCGGTCTCTTCGCAGAGCACCTTGAGCAGAAACCAGCGTTGCTTCTGGCCTATGCACAGCGGCTCGCAGTGGCGCCGAAGAAAGCGCTTGGGCAGTTGATAGTGCAACCAATCGTCGGTAACTCCCAGTAATTCGACCTGATGAGGCTGGAGCCCGACCTCCTCTTCCAGTTCCCGGAACATCGCCTGCTCCGGCGTCTCATCGGGATTTATCCCTCCCTGGGGGAACTGCCAAGAGTTCTGGCCAACCCGGCGCCCCCAGAACAGCTGGCGCCGATAATTACATAGGATGATACCGACATTGGGCCTGTAACCTTCCGAATCGATCAAAGGAGAACCCTGTTGTCAGCTCTTTTAATATTAGACGATTGTTCCACACTCCAACCGATGCGGGCAACCATGGCGACCGAATTGAGGTAAAATACTCGGCAAAAGGTACTTGAGAATTTGGAGAAACTTCCTTGGCACTGGCTATGTTCGACCTGGACAATACGCTCCTCGCAGGCGACTCGGACTATTTATGGGGCCTGTTCCTGAGCGAGACCGGTGCCGTCGACGGCGAAGCGTACGAGCGTGAGAATCTGCGTTTCTTTCAGCAGTATCAAGCGGGGGAGCTGGACATTCATGAGTTTCTTCGCTTCTCGTTGCGGCCATTGAAAGAGAATTCACCCGAGACACTCCGCCGCTGGCGGGCAGAATTCATGGAGACGAGAATTGATCCGATTATCACTCAGGCTTCGCTGAATCTGGTAGAGCGGCACCGGCAGGCTGGCGATACGCTGCTGATCATCACCGCGACCAACGCCTTTGTCACCGGGCCGATTGCCGAACGGCTGGGGATCGAACATTTGATTGCAACCAACCCGGAGATGAAGAACGGCTGCTATACCGGCGAAGTTGCGGGCATCCCGAGTTTCCGCGAGGGCAAGGTTGAACGGTTGCGGGTCTGGCTGGAGGAGCACGAAATGGATCTCATGGACAGCAGCTTCTACAGCGATTCGCACAACGATATTCCACTACTCGACATCGTCGATAAACCGGTCGCGGTGGATCCTGATGAGGAATTGACAGCTTATGCGGCAGTCCGTAACTGGCCGGTTATCAGCCTGCGCAATTCGCAGCATCCGGGTTCGGTTTCAGCCTGACAACAGTTTTTATCGCTGTTCTATACTGGTAAGTGGGTACACTGCGCTAATGTCAGTATCCGCCGGTGAACGTCCTCTCTCTCGCGGGAGCAGAAGTTCAGTCTTTAGAACGGGCCCATGCCTGGCTACGAGCCGACCAAACAGATGCCGCAAATGAGAATCAAACCCTTCTTCCCCGTCTTTGCCGTGCTGATTGGCGTGGTTGTCTACGCCTACTACGCACCCCAGGATCGACCAGAAAAGGGACTGACAACAACCCCTAAGGAGTACATAGAACGGGTAGAAAAAAATAGAGCCGAACGATTGAAGAGGGAACGGCAGCAGGATACGGCAGAAGCAACAAAATAACCCGTCCCACTAGTACATCGTCAATATGATATTGCCGGGTTCAGTGAGGTTGTCAGCGTTCATGGCAAAGCGCTCAGCCGCGGGAACGAAACGCCAGCACGATCTGATTGCGTAACGCCTTCATCAGGTTGAGCTGTTTTCCACCCAGATCCATCCCCTGCGCATGAGGGTGATCGGCGTAAATAATGCCGATCGGCCGCTGAGCCATTATAAGAGGCAACAGAATAAACGAGCCTGAGCAGGCGATCTTCCAATACCACTCCGGAATACGCTCGCTGATTTTATCGGCCTTGCTATCTTCGATATAGAGATCCACACCGTTTTTTAACGCCGCGTGAAATACCGTCGGGCTATAGCGCGACGAAAAACGGAATTCGCCCATGAACTCTTCGATCTCCTCACCGAATCCCATGCGAGCAGTGTACTGCTGATTCTTAACATCGTTCAGACAGAGCACAACATGCTGAAATGCCATCGCCCGATAGATAGTCTCCAGCACCACGTTAAAAATCTGACTCAGATTACTACGCTCCTCGAGCAGCATCGCAGTAACCTCCTGGAGACCCTCCGTCATGATGAGTCCCGCGTCTGGAGATGGGCGTCCGGCCCCGATATCCGGTGGTGCAAGCTCAGCCTGATCTCCACCCTCGGGCACCAACAGGCAGGTTTCGGTGGGTTCGCCGGCCTCCTTTTGCGCCTCCTTAACGGTGGTTTCCTGCTTTCCGATCAAATTGCGTACGAACGACGTTTCGGCCCGGCTGCCGACGACCAGGCTGCCACTCAACTGCTGAAATTCAGTGCGCGCCTGCTCTATGAGTTTGTCGAACTGTCGGTCGCTGATCCCCAGGCTCGTGCGGTAACGCTTCAACACCTCTCTACAGGGTGCCTTATCCCCCGGCACGGCTTCGCCAATGGCTGTCGCAGCTTCATTGGCAAAGCTTGCATTCAGTCGAACCCTGACGTCCGGCTGCTTTAGATTCCCTGGTGACTTGGGATTGACCGCCACCATTCCCCGGGTGATGTGGTCCGGAAAGTTCCACTGCTTGGCGATAGCGATTCCGATCTGCTCGTAGGACATGCCGAGCACCCGTTTCTGGGCAGCTTCAGGCGCCACGTCCTGCTGTTTAACCAGGCGCTCCACCGCTTCACTCTCATCGGTAAGATAGTACGCGACCAGAATTCGTCCGAGATTCTGCATCATGCCACACAGAAAACTGCCCTCCACCTCGCTCATTTTGGAATCAACCGCCATCTGCTTCGCCAGCGTGGCGCTGAACACAGCACCGCAGATCTCCTCCTTCAGGCGCGATGCCTGAGCACGATTGTGCAGGTGTTCGAAAAAAATCAGCGAAGCGGCGATGGAGCGGATGGGTTTGATCCCCAGCACCACGATGGCCCGGCTGACACTGCCAATCTTTCCGGCAAAGTGGCTGTAGCAGGCCGAATTGACCACCTTCAGAATCTTGTTGGTCAGCGCAAAATCCCTGATGATGACGCTCGCCAGGTGATTGATGTTCTCCTCTTCAGACTGGGCCAAACGGTTCAGCGAACGTATCGACTCCGAGAGCACCGGAAAATCGCTCTTATGCTGCATTCGCCGCATCAGGAACTCAATGGTGCTCTGGTTTGAGGTGCCGCCGCCCTTGCCACCATCTGCCTGTTCACGAAACTGCAGCAGCGCCGACAGCATCTCACCGGCATTCAGGAAGCGGTCGGCAGGTTCCTTTTCCAGCGCTTTCAGCACTATAGCGTCGAGAGCTTCGACGACGGAGGGATTGGATGAGGATGGCGCCGCCACCGGCTCCTGTTGAATCTTGGCCAACAGCGCCTCACGGGTGGCGCCGTCGAAAGCTCTCTTTCCGGTCAGCATTTCAAACAGAATCGCCCCCAGCGCAAAAACGTCGGCACGGGTATCGATGGATCCGTGGGCAATGTATTCAGGCGCCATGTAGCGGGGTGTTCCGGTTCGCGACGCGCTATTCGTTCTGCCCGACGCCATCATCCTGGAGATGCCGAAGTCCATAATCTTGGGATGGCCATCCTTGCCGATAATCACGTTGGATGGCTTCAGATCCCGGTGCACTATCCCCCGCTGGTGGACTTGGTCGACCCCGGACAACATGGAGACAAAAATATCCAGTATCCGCGGGACGTCCCTCTCCTGCTTCTCCAGTCGCTGCGACAGCAGCTCTCCCTCCACGTATTCGAATACCAGAAACGGCCGCCCCTGCTGCTTGCCCACATCGTAAATCGATACAATATTCGGATGCTGGATCTGACTGATGGCACGGGCCTCGCGCAGAAACCCCTGCTCCTCGCTCACCGCCGACTGGCTCAGTACCTTGATCGCGACGCGGCGCTGCAACTCGGGATCGAGGCACAGGTATACCGCGCCCTGCCCTCCGGCACCCAGCTTTCTCCCAACCCTGAACCGTCCGATACTCTGCATAGTCAGCGTATCGTCCGGTTCAAGAAAAACTTTCCTATTTCGGCTGATTTGAAACTTGACAGGATGCACAGGGTGCACCGGTTGCAATGGCAGTCAACAATCGGTTTAGTAAGCCATCCGGCCGGGGCACCCCCTCCCTTGCCCGGGGAGAGGGACCGGACCTGCGGACAGATGCCGCGCGAAAGTTTCTATCGGAATCCCTTTCGCGGCTCCAGCCGCAGCAGATTAATCTTCAGGCTGCCGAGGCCGCCGCACCGGACTTGGCAAACGTCAGTCCATCCCCGGCTGCATCCACCCTGATCTGGTCGCCAATGGCGAATCGTCCCGACAGAATCTGCTGGGCCAGTGGATTCTCAAGCTGCTGCTGGATAGCCCGCTTCAGTGGTCGCGCACCATAGACCGGATCGAATCCCGCTTCGCCGAGCCGGTCCAACGCGGACTCGGTAACCTCCAGTCCCATCTCTCGGTCGGCCAGCCGCCGGCGCAAATAATCGATCTGAATCACCGTAATGGCACGGATCTGCGCTCGGTCCAGTGGGTGAAATACCACACTCTCGTCCACCCTGTTAATGAACTCCGGGCGAAAATGCTGACCCACCACCTCCAGTACCGCCGATTTCATGCGCTCGTAGTCGCCTTCCGTTGCCATCTCCTGGATCAGTTGCGACCCCAGGTTCGAGGTCATCACGATAACGGTATTGCGAAAGTCCACGGTTCGGCCGTGGCCATCTGTGAGTCGGCCGTCTTCCAGCACCTGCAATAGAATATTGAATACATCGGGATGCGCCTTCTCGACCTCATCCATCAATATCACGCTGTACGGGCGTCGCCGCACCAGCTCGGTCAGATATCCGCCCTCCTCGTAACCGACGTAGCCCGGGGGGGCTCCTATCAGCCTGGCCACCGAGTGCTTTTCCATGAATTCCGACATATCTATCCGCACCATGGCCTCCTCGGTGTCGAACAGAAACTCCGCCAGCGTCTTGCACAGCTCGGTTTTACCCACACCGGTGGGACCCAGAAACAGAAACGAGCCGTTGGGCCGGTTCGGATCGGCAAGTCCTGCGCGCGAGCGGCGTATTGCGTTGGAAACCGCGGCCACGGCCTCGTCCTGGCCGATTACCCGCCGGCTGAGCGCCTGCTCCATCTGCAGCAGCTTTTCACGCTCTCCCTCAAGCATCTTGGAGACCGGAATGCCGGTCCATTTCGACACAACATCTGCAATCTCCTCCTCGGTTACCTTGTTACGCAACAGCGTCATCTCCCGGGTTTCCGCCAGGAAGGCATTCGCAAGTTGCTTTTCCAACTCAGGTATCCGCCCGTATTGCAGCTCCGACATCCGCTGCAGATCGCTGGCGCGGCGCGCAGTCTCCATCTCCAGTCGGGCGCGCTCCAGCTCTTCCTTGACATGGGCGGCACCCTGCAGGGCCGCCTTTTCCGATTTCCACACCTCTTCCAGATCGGAAAATTCGCGTTCGTACAGGCCGATCTGCGACTCCAGGTCGGAAAGACGCTTTTTCGAGGCTTCGTCAGTCTCCTTCTTGAGCGCTTCGCGTTCGATTTTCAGCTGAATCAGACGCCGTGAGAGCCGATCCATCTCCTCGGGCAGCGAGTCAATCTCCATCCGGATCAGCGAGGCCGATTCGTCAATCAGGTCGATCGCCTTGTCCGGCAGCTGCCGGTCACTTATGTATCGATGCGAGAGCGTAGCCGCGGCAACTATCGCCGGATCGGTGATATCGACGCCATGATGCACCTCGTAGCGCTCCTTGAGCCCGCGCAGGATGGCAATGGTATCTTCCACCGTAGGCTCCTGCACCAATACCTTCTGAAAACGGCGCTCAAGGGCTGCATCCTTCTCTATATACTGTCGGTATTCATCCAGAGTGGTGGCGCCCACACAGTGCAGCTCACCGCGCGCCAGCGCCGGTTTCAGCATATTCCCCGCATCCATGGATCCCTCGGCCTTGCCTGCTCCCACCATGGTATGAAGTTCGTCGATGAACAGAATAATCTGACCCTCCTGCTTGGCCAGGTCATTGAGTACGGCTTTAAGCCGCTCCTCGAACTCACCGCGGAACTTGGCGCCCGCAATCAGCGCGCCCATGTCCAGCGAGAGCAGCCGTTTACTCTTCAAACCCTCCGGAACCTCGCCATTGATGATGCGTTGCGCGAGCCCTTCTACGATTGCGGTTTTACCCACACCCGGCTCCCCGATCAGCACCGGATTGTTCTTGGTGCGGCGCTGCAGAACCTGAATGGTCCGCCGTATCTCGTCATCGCGACCGATCACCGGATCGAGCTTGCCCATCTCCGCCCGCTCGGTCAGATCGATGGTATATTTTTCCAGAGCCTGGCGCTGCTCTTCCGCGTTGGGATCGTCGACCTGCTGGCCGCCACGCAGGCTTTCCACCGCCTGTTCCACAGGACCCTTGGCAGCACCCGCCTTGCGCAGCAGATTGCCGAGCTCGCCGCTGTCGCCGACTGCCGCCAGCACGAACAGTTCGCTGGAAATGTACTTATCCTTGCGCTGCTGCGCCAACTTGTCGGTCTGGTTCAACAGCCGGCCAAGATCGTTGGAAAGATGCACATCTCCGCTCGGTTCCTGAACGCTGGGGAGCCGGTCGAGCGCATCTCCCAGGCTCGAACGAAGCAGGTTTACATTGACTCCCGACCTGCCCAGGAGGTGGCGTACGCTGCCGCCCTCCTGGTCCAGCAGCGCGAGCATCAGGTGCAGCGGCTCGATGAACTGATGATCGCGCCCCACAGCCAGGCTCTGGGCATCCGCCAGCGCCATCTGGAATTTACTGGTCAATTTATCCATTCGCATGGGAATACTCCGAATTCAATAAGGTTATCCCTGAAATGGGGAAAATCGGGCCTTTTTCAAGTAGAGCCCGCCTCTGTCGCAGCTAAAAAGTTAAAGTTGGTACGCCGCCACCCGCTATCCCTTTAAGAAATAGAATCTTGTGGCATGCGGTCCAAGCGGCGACAATCCGCAGTGCCTGTTTACACTACATATGTTGACCGCGATACAACAGGCATGGCGCTGTCAGGAACGACCTTTAGCATGAATCTACAATACTTCCGGTCTCAACTGCTCTCAGGAAACCTGTTCCGGGAGTGGCTTGCCAGGCTACCGGACAAATGGCAGCACCTGCCGGTTTATCTCAGGCTTTATGCAGCACTCCTTATTAGTGCAGGATTGCTTTTTCAACTGAGCTACCCCATAACCCTGCTTGATTCAGATATGTGGTACCACCTGGATGGAGGGCGCTACTTCTGGCAGCACGGATCTGTTCCAAACCACTCATTCTTCTCCTTCGTTGAACCGGAAAGATTGTTCGTCAATTATTATTGGGGCTTTCAGGCGCTTATCGCTAAGATTTACGAATACAGCGGTTACTATGGACTTCTGGTGCTTCGTGCGCTGATCTTTGCACTTACCACGTTTTTGGCGTACCGGTATATCATCGAGGAGCGAAGCCGTAATTTTCCAGTGTTACTGTTCTTTCTGCTGTTCATCGTCTACTTCACCTTCATCGAGGGGCGGGTAGTCAGCCTCAGGCCTCATCTTTTTTCTCACCTGTTTATCCTGCTGTTTATCTACATTCTGGAGCGAAGACCTCGCTGGGCGCCCGCGCTGCCCCTTATAACCGCCGCATGGGTGAATCTGCATGGCATCGTATACCCGGTGCCGGTACTCATCGGAGGGGCGTACTTTGTCGAGATCCTCTATCAGCGACTGATAAATAAAGAGCAGCACGGCGACAGAGGCTGGAGAGAAGGACTCTGGCTGCTCGCCTGCGCGCCGGCATTGCTTGCCACGCCTCATGGATTCGACTTGCTGGAAGCACCTTTCGGAGTATCCAGTCTTGTAGGCTTGTATATCGGGGAAATGAAACCAATCAACCCACGCGTGCTTTATACAGTAGCCATCACCGGAGACAATCTCAACATTGAGAGCATATTTCCCATCGCTTTCATTGTCTGCACTTTCGCCTTGCTTCGCACCCTGCTGAACGGTTCACTGCGCATCAGTCATGCCATTATGGCAGTAGGCGCTTACCTTCTCCTCTTCCGGGGAACGCGTTTTCTTTGGGAATGGGCACTTCTCGTGTTGCCCCTGCTTACCCACTTTACCGGCAACTTAAAAGAAATTCATGGTGAGCGTAAATATCTATCGATCCTGCATCTGTTCATGCTGGTAATGTTGGTGCTTCCGTTTGTCAGTATGGCAAAACGCATCCCGTTTCATACGGACTTCCCGTTCGACAGGGAGAGTGCGCCTATCGGTATAGCCAGTTTTCTTCAGCAAGCAGGGGGAGGCGGGAAGCTATTTGCACCACCAACGACAGCCGGGTTCCTTCATTGGGAGTTATCACCCGATTACAAAATATTCGCTGACCTGCAGATGTCGCTATTCAATGATCTGGACATTTTCCATCTTTTTAGCTTTTACCGAACTCAAAACGGTATGGCGCGGATAATCGAACAGTACCAACCAGACTACATTTCTGCTGGATTGAAAAACAGGTCAGCCAAATTATCCGAGGAAATTCTGCAGAATAGGACGGAGTATGTGCCGGTATTCGCCGGAGACCAACAGGTACTATACGTTAACAAGATTCTGCGTCCTGGGGTGGCGGAAAAATACAGGTTGAAACTGGTAGATCCGTTCAGCCTGACCTCAATCAAAGAGGGTGCTGCTGTGGACGATCATATTGAAGAATTAAAGAAAATGCTGGCCGTCTATCCGGAAAGTGACCGCATTAATCACGCGATCACCCGCCTGTTGTTCGATGAGCAACGTTTCCAGGAGGCACTCCCCTGGGCGGAGCGATTTATGCATTACCAGCCGGAAAACCCATACAGCCACTACCTGCTTGGGAATATCCATGAACACAGCGGAAACTTCGAGAAGGCAATCGAATACTACAACTCGTCAATGCGTTATTCAGACAAGGCCCTCAGGCTGATACTGAACACACGCATCGGGTCCAGTAATTACGCCAAAGAAGATTTTGCTGCTGCTTACCACCATTTCAAACGGGGGCTTGATCCGTACAACAATTCGACTGCCGAGACGGCTATGTATCGGTTTGCTTATTCTGCGTTCGTTGTTGGAAAGACTGATGAGGCTATTTTACTACTTAAAATGCTGTTGCATACGGCACCCGTTGAAAAAAACGATATCACGCTGGAAACCCAGAAATTGCTGGATACATTACAGAAGTACGATGACGAAACACCTTCCTTTTTTGAATGGGTGTTGTCCTTTGTTTTTGAAAAAAACGATAACCCCGGAACAAGTTCCCAATAGTTGCAGATAATATGAGTCTAGAAAACATCGCACAAGCCGTCGCAAGTCGCCTGAACATGTTGTTCTCCGGGCACGTTATCTCCGGGCTTTCGGATGAAACCCGATTTATCGGCATCGCTCTTTCCTATCTTGTTCTGTTGATTCTTCTTGTTCTGATAGTTACCCGGTTGGATCGCAGATCTGCCTCCTATGTTTTTTTATTCGTTTCGCTGCTACTCCTCTATCTTTTTATTCCGTTTCAGGTACAAGTTAGATGGGTTCCTGAAAGAACCACCATTTATCTTCTTCTATCTGCGTTTCTGGCAATCTCAGTGCTGCTTTCTAGTAAGCATAGCCGTTTAAAAATGGACCCAGGTTCCTTTATCGTAGTTTCCGCAACGTTACTCATTGCCTATAGCAGTTATCATCATTCGATCAATCATATAAAAGTCAATGAGTATTTTTCAGAGTATATGGCAGGACTGGATAAGGTAGAGAGCAACTCTACAATTCTTGCGATTCGTGTAGTAAGTCCCATGCCAGATAAAGTGGGAAGTCACTTACTGCACAAATTACTTCAGGGAGGCAGTTACTATGCCGTACTGCGGAACTCAGTTGACGTCAAGTTATTCCAGACCAAAACAAAAGTTGTACCCATTGTTTTTAAAGAGTCTAAGAACCCTTACAAGCATTGGATCAAAGATACAGAGGTAATAAGTTTAGTTCCTTTAGTCGACTTTGAAGGATTTTCCAATATTTCTGAGCGACCCCTAGACTACGTATTGCTCTGGGGTAATCTGCAGGAGGCCAGTAGATACAAGGAGTTAATCTCACCGCTGAACAGGCTGCTTTCAGACTTAGATAAAAACTTTGACCTCATCCATGTCTCCTCCCCGAGCGGTTTGATGCATCTTTTTAAGAACAAAAACCAATTCGAAAAGATAACAGAATCCGATTTATCTAACCGAGACCCATTTAAGTAGTGGCTATCACATATTCATGTCGAGCGATATCAATAATGCCCCTTAGTAAATCAAACATGTACATATTGCTGGCTCTGTTTTCCATTGCCAATCTATACCCTCTTTGGATACTGGACTATTTTCCCTCCGTAGATGGGCCTGCGCATGTTGCATTGACAGATATTTGGTTACACTATGAAAGTGCAGACCACGGAATGTATCAGGAGTTTTTTGAAAAATCTTCCGTCAACAATCCAAACATGTTCGTATACTTGCTACTGTATGTCCTGATGATAGTCTTTCCTCCGTTTCTAGCTGAGAAGATTCTGCTAAGTCTGTTTGTGGTAGGTCTACCAATGTCAGTCTGGTACATGACAACAAGCGTTAGTTTCAGAGGTGGAGTCATTGCGCTATTCTCATTTCCAATTGTCTACAATTACATTACGTATTTCGGTTTTTATAATTTCCTATTCGGTTCCTTGATGTATTGCATAACCATGGGTTTCTGGCTGCGATATAGAGGTAAAAAATCCTTGAAGACGCACATTCTACTGACTTTGCTTCTATTGGCTGCTTACTACACTCATTTATCGTCGGTTGTATTTCTTATACTTTCAATATCTGTTCTTTTAGTTTTCGATACTTCCTATAACTTCCTGTCAAGTTATAAAAATAATACAGGAGTATCCAATGCACAGACACTATCTCTTAAAACGCAGTCAGCCATTTTTATACTAGCTGCATTGCCTGTTTTTATTTTATTAGTTATCTATTTTTTGAATGTATATTGAAGTACGAACTTTGGAAGAACGTTGTACTTTTGCGCACAAGGTAAATAGTAACTCCTGTTTTAAATATCATGGCCAACATATACCAGTACGCCAAGACGCTCCTCTCAACTATTTATTGTCGGAAGGTCAATTAAACGAAAATGCATATAGCCATCATTCCTGCTCGCGGGGGTTCTAAAGGGATCCCTAACAAGAACATCAAACTTTTTGGTGGTATCCCTCTGCTAGTACACTCTATCCGTCATGCGATTCAGTCAAAACTGGTTGACAGGGTTTTTGTCAGTACGGACAGCAAGCAGATTGCAGAGATTGCAGAAGAATTCGGGGCAGAGATCATACAACGTCCTTCGAATATAGCAAACGACATTGCAAGTTCCGAATTGGCATTAATCCATGCCCTGGATGTTGCCAAAGAGAAAAATATCTTTCCATCTAAAGTTGTCTTTCTTCAGGCCACGTCGCCTTTTCGTCATCCCAAAGATATAGATAACGCTATTACACAGCTACAAATGTCAGGTGCTGACTCGCTCCTATCGGTGTCACCTAATCACCGCTTTTTATGGAGGGAAAACCCCGATGGAAACGCAGAGCCGGTCAACTATGACTACAAAAATCGCCCGAGACGGCAGGACATGACGCCTCAGTATGTCGAAAATGGATCAATATATATTTTCACACCCAGTATTTTAAAACTCCATAAGAACCGTCTGGGAGGCAATATCTGTCTTTACAAGATGGAGGATGTCTCCGCCCTTGAAATCGATTCCGAATTGGATTTTCGTATCGCCGAGCTAATATTCGAGGACTGGGCATTATGATAATTGAAAAGAATATCAAACAATATATCGTCTTTTCTGAAGATTCTATTCTAAACGCTCTTCGAAAGATCAGTGACAATAAGAGTCGGGTCGTCTTCTCTGTCACCGAGTCAGGTGCTATCGAAGGCATCCTGACAGATGGTGATTTTAGACGATGGCTGGTAGATCAAAGCGAGATCAATCTAAATAAAGCCGTCTCTGAAATATCCAATAAGAGTTTCATTTATGCCAAAGAGAAGCAGACCACTCAGGAAATTCAAACACTTTTTTCGAATAAAATCGAATATGTCCCGATACTTGACGATTACGGACATCTCACGGCCATTGGACGTGCTCGAGCTAAAGGAATTAATATTAGCGGTCACATCATTTCAGATGAGTCACCCTGTTTTATTATTGCGGAGATAGGCAACAATCATAACGGAAGCCTTGATGTTGCAAAGCACCTAATCGAACTCGCCGCAGAATCCGGTTCGGATTGCGCCAAATTCCAGTTGCGTGATTTACCCTCCCTGTACCGTAATGCGGGTAACGCTAACGACGCAAGCGAAGACCTAGGATCCCAGTACACGCTGGACTTATTGACCAAGTACCAACTAACCCCTGATCAAATGTTCGAAGCATTCAATCACTGTGAACGAATGGGTATTATTCCGTTATGCACTCCCTGGGATAAAGCCAGTGTTAACATATTGGAACAGTATGGAATCGAAGCTTACAAGATTGCATCTGCAGATTTGACAAATCTTGATCTTCTCGAGGTACTCAGCAAAGTTGGAAAACCACTTATTTGTTCCACCGGTATGTCTAGGGAACCCGAGATTAAACAGTCTGTGGAGTTCTTGAAGAGGCATGGCGCCCCATACGCTTTGCTGCACTGCAACTCAACCTATCCAACACCCTTTAAAGACGTTAATTTGAAATACATGGCCCGACTCAAGGATATCGGAGACTGTGTGGTCGGATATTCTGGTCACGAACGCGGATATCACATTCCGCTGGCTGCCGTGAGCATGGGCGCTAAAATAGTGGAGAAGCACCTTACAATAGACCGAACCATGGAGGGTAATGACCATAAAATCAGTCTGCTTCCCAGCGAATTTAAGCACATGGTTCGGTCGATTCGAGAAATTGAGGATTCCCTGGGTAACAATGTTATGCGCCAACTCACCCAGGGAGAACTAATGAACCGCGAAACGCTTGCAAAAAGTTTGATAGTAACGCATGACCTGAAGCAGGGTGAGATCATCACCGCGGATGCTATCGATATCAAGTGTCCTGGTCAGGGCCTCCAACCCAACCGTAAGGCAGAGATCATCGGCCTACCTGCACGTCGCGATCTGAACGCCGGTGACCTGCTGTTTGAAAGCGACCTGCGTGATACAACGGCTAAACCGCGGCATTACCACTTCTCGCGTCCTTGGGGAATACCCGTTCGTTATCATGACTACCGAAAAATGCTTGACTTGATTAAACCCGACTTTCTCGAGTTTCATTTCAGCTACAAGGACCTGGAAGTAAACCTTGACGACTACTTTTCAGAGCCTTTGAATATCGGCCTTGTCGTGCATAGCCCAGAGCTATTCGCCGGTGACCATGTATTGGATCTCTGTGCAGATGACGACAATTATCGCAGGCGCTCCATTGAGGAGTTGTGCCGTGTAGTCGAAATGACTCGCAATCTGACCCGCTACTTTCCAGCATACAACCGCCCCTGCATTGTAACCAACATCGGCGGATTTACGATGGACAGACCAATGGCTCCAGAACTGAAGGAAAAGATGTATGCGCGGTGTGTGGAAAGCATAGCGGAAATTGATCTCAGCGGCGTGGAGATAATCCCGCAAACGATGCCCCCGTTTCCGTGGCATTTCGGGGGCCAGAGATATCATAATCTCTTCGTCGACCCAAACGAGATCGTACGTTTTTGCCGTAATAACGATTTCAGAGTCTGCCTGGATGTTTCCCATTCCAAGCTGGCCTGTAACCATCACGGCTTCTCTTTCCAGGAGTTGATCAAAAAGATAGGTCCATATACCGCGCACCTCCACATGGGCGACGCGGACGGCGTCGACGGAGAGGGATTACAAATTGGAGATGGGGATATCGACTTTCGTGCCCTGATGAAAGATCTTGACACTTTTGCCCCAACTGCCACTTTTATCCCTGAAATCTGGCAGGGTCATAAAAGCAATGGAGAGGGATTTTGGATAGCACTTAACCGGCTGGAGGTTGCCGGAATAGTGCAATAAATATCTTCTTTGCAGAATCAAATCCTGAAAAGCTTAATCCGCAATAGATATGGCAAAGCTTGATCTTCCGGGCTTGTTCATCAAGAACTCGATAGTTCTACTGGATTACAGCAGGTTACAAGTAATACCCACAAGTACTGATACGATTCTTCTAAAGGGGAAGGGCTCTTGATTCTTACGTCCAAATACATATTTATACATGTTGATAAGGCTGGTGGAACCAGTATCCAACGAGGCCTCGAACCTAGGCTATTTCTCACGCAATACGTGTCGAATCCCATTGTTTACCTGCGATTGATTGCGAACGAGAAAACTCCGAGAAACCAACGCGGCAGTAAGCACATGGACCACCTAAAGTTTGTGGATCTAGAGGAACTGATCGGCTGCGAGTCGCTGGAGAGACGGTTCAGGTTCTGCTTCGTCCGGAATCCATGGACAAGGGAGCTATCTCTTTATCACCACACACGGAGATCTTCCGCTCACAAATACCACTCCATCGTCAAAGATATGTCGTTCTCGGATTACGTTCGTTGGGCTGTACGTTCAGGTGCCAGGCAGCGGCAGACAGATCTGATCCTCGATCACAGAGAAAATCTAAAAATGGACTTTATTGGAAGGTTTGAGCGTCTTCAGGAAGATTTCGATAAAGTGAAAGTGAAAATTGGAAGAGCCAAAGCTACCTTACCTAAAAAGAATTTGGGAGATTACAACAGGAATGACTGGCAGGAAAATTACGATCAGGATACAAAGCGGCTAGTGGGAGAGTACTATGCTCGGGACATTGAGCTTTTGCAGTACAATTTTGATGACTGTTGAACGGACAAGCCTCGATACTATTTACTCCCAGTGCCAGAATCGAGAAAATAATTACGCATATATTCCAACTCAGTCTTGGTTACGGCCCCGAAAACGGGTATTGCAGGCACAAGAATCAAGAACCCACAAAGAATAAACTCTGGAGCGTACTCTTTCGAATAGAAGGCTAACAATCCAGCTAGTAAAAAAACCCCCAGAGACGCAAACAAAGCCTTGCGGTGCTCTTTATCCAGCTTGCGTACATAGGGAAACGCGAAAATCACCGAACTGCAGGTAAAGGCAAGTGCTGAACTTAGCGCAATCCCCTTCGGACCGATCAATGAGATTAGTACGGGTGCGGTCAGGCTGAGCACGACGGCACTGAGAGCACTGTTAAGCAAGACTTGACTGGTATGTCCATAAGATAGAGACATCCCCCGAGTGATACCCGCTACGGCAACTGGAGCCAAGAGCCACACGAAATATCTAGCCAGGTCCGCTGCGAGCAAGTACTCCCTACCAAACATCAACATAAAGACAGGTTCTGCCAATGCCACCACACCAACACCCAGCAGCGCTGTGACGAGTAACGCAGATCTTATCGTCACACTCACATACAGATCATCCTTCCTGTCCTTACGGTCAATCGAGCGAGTGAGGACCGGCAGACTAGCCTGACCGAGTGCTACCGGAATTACCAAAAAAACGGCAAACACCTGATAGGCGATGGCAACTTGCCCGAGATCTGCCGTCTCACCGAAATATTTATACATTACGATCGGCACCTGTTGGCTCCAGGAAACAAGAAAGCCTGCTATGGCAAGCGGCCATCCCTGGCTTAACAGACCGAACAGACCATCCACTGAAAAAGATGGCACAAGTGCAGGAACGGCTTGCAGCGTGCGTCGAGCACCTATAAGCGCCTGTAAGACCCAGCT
>Ga0316201_10001352_pt1 | contig 16330 bp, 15 predicted proteins | sample CS6wburrow_MG_FD_204516 | JGI IMG/M metagenome (GOLD analysis project Ga0316201, IMG submission 204516) | Coastal sediment microbial communities from Delaware Bay, Delaware, United States - CS-6 worm burrow | ecosystem: Environmental > Aquatic > Marine > Coastal > Sediment | place: USA... | reverse complement strand
GTAAAGATATCCGGTCTGAATCTGGCGCATAATGCCTGCCAGTCGGCCCACGCTTCTCGCTGTGCCGTTAACCATCATCCCGTCGATAAGCAACTGGTCACCCTTCTTCCACAGAAAGTCGCCAACGGAGCGGCCACCGGCAGCAAATCCCTTGATGTAAAGGTCGTCGAAATAATACTTGCGATCGAGCAGATTGTAGATGCCCGAAAGCTTGTTCTTGATCGTTTCCGGTATGTCGGGACGTTTCAGGTACAGGTACCAGGCAGTGAAGACACCTGCCGCGGCCAGCCAGAATACCGGCGTCACGACAGCATGGGTAACAAGGCCGAGACTGCCATGCCAGAGCGTCTCACCCATGTGCGCCAGCACATCGCGGGACTGATCGACCTGTATCGCGTCGCCGAAGAACCCTCCGAAGAGCACCGGACCTGCTGTGAACCAACCGATAAGCGCCGACGGAATGGCCAGCAGTATCAGCGGCACCGTAACGACAGCGGGCGTCTCGTGCAGATGCGATTTCTCCTCGGCGCTCATGCGCTCTTCGCCATGGAATACGAGGAAGAACATGCGGAAGGAATACAGGGCGGTTACGAACACGCCGAGCAGTACGCTGAGATAGGCAATCCAGTAAACGGCGCCCTGCCCTTGCCAGTGCGAATCCTTCACGGCCTCGATCAACAGATCTTTGGAGAAAAAGCCGGACGAACCTGGGAAGCCAATCAGGGCCAGTGTGCCTATAAGCGCGGTCCAGTAAGTAATCGGCATGTACTTCTTGATGCCGCCCATCTTGCGGATGTCCTGCTCATGGTGCATCGCAATAATGACCGAGCCCGCCGCAAGGAACAGCAGCGCCTTGAAGAATGCGTGCGTCATGAGATGGAAGATCGCAGCACTGTAAGCCGAGGCGCCAAGCGCGACCGTCATATAGCCGAGCTGCGACAACGTCGAGTACGCGACGACGCGCTTGATATCGTTCTGCACGATACCCAGCAGTCCCATGAAGAATGCGGTAACTGAGCCAATGATAATGACGAAACCAAGGGCCGTCGTGGACAATTCGAACAGCGGCGACATGCGCGCCACCATGAAGATGCCGGCGGTGACCATGGTCGCCGCGTGGATCAGGGCGGAGATTGGTGTGGGGCCTTCCATCGAATCGGGCAGCCAGACATGCAGCGGCGCTTGCGCTGATTTACCCATGGCGCCGATAAACAGCAGGATGCAGATGACGGTCATCGCATTCCACGGTTTACCCGGAAGAACTTCGATACTGTGTACAGCAACGGTCTCGGCGCTACCGAATACTGTCGCGTAGTCGAGCGAACCCGTAAACATGACGACGCCGGCGATGCCGAGGATAAATCCGAAATCACCGACACGGTTGACCAGAAAAGCTTTGAGGTTGGCCACTATCGCGGATTCGCGTTTGAACCAGAATCCGATCAGCAGATACGAAACCAGGCCAACAGCCTCCCAGCCAAAGAACAGCTGCAGGAAGTTGTTGGACATCACCAGCATGAGCATCGAGAAGGTGAATAGCGAGATGTAGCTGAAGAACCTCTGATAGCCAGGATCCTCGTGCATATAGCCGATGGTATAGATGTGCACCATCAGGGATACAAACGTGACGACACACATCATCAGCGCCGTCAGCCGGTCGACAAGGAAGCCCACCTCCATGCGCAGCCCGTCCGTAACGGCCCAGGTATAGACGCTGATATTTTCCGCCTCGGCACCGCCCCAGAACATGTTCTTTAGTACCAGCAAGGACAATGCGCAGGAGATACCGACGCCCGCGATGGTGACCCAGTGCGCCCCTGCCCGGCCGATCTTATGGCCGAACAAACCGGCAACGATTGCGGCAAGTAGCGGGGCCAGGACGATTGTCAGGTAGTAATCGTACATATCAACCTTTCAGGGTGTTCAGTTCCTGCACGGCGATGGAACGCCGGTTGCGGAACAGCACCACGAGTATCGCGAGACCGATGGCCGCCTCGGCAGCCGCGACCGTCAGGATGAAGAAGACGAAAACCTGCCCCGCTTCATCGCCCAGGTAGCGCGAGAAAGCAATGAAGTTGAAGTTAACGGCAAGCAGCATCAGCTCGATGCACATGAGCAACAGGATGAGGTTGCGACGATTGACGATGATGCCGGCGATACTGAGGACAAACAGCATGGCCGAAACGACGAGATAGTGTTGCAGCCCGATCATTGCGGTTTCTCCGAGTCCATCTTGACTACGCGTACGCGGTCCTTGGCACGCACAGCAACCTGTGCCGCAATGTCCTGAACTTTCAGCCCCGGGCGTTTGCGCATCGTGAGCGTTATGGCAGCGACAATAGCCAATAAAAGGATAACGGCGGCAATCTCGAAAGCATAAACATGCTCGGTGTAGAGCACGGCGCCCAGCGCTTTTGTATTGCTATAACCCTCCGGCGTCGGGACAAAACCCGAGGCGCCCTCACTAACCTGACTGCGGAGCCAGATGACCTGGATCAGTTCAACAGCCATTAATAAGGCGATACCGATGCCAAGCGGTGCGAAGCGAGTCAGTCCGCGCTTGGCCGCCTCGACGTCGACTTCCAACATCATGACAACAAACAGGAACAACACCATCACGGCGCCGACGTAGACAAGTACCAGCACGATAGCGAGGAATTCCGCTTCCGCCATCAACCAGAGCACCGCCGCGTTGAAAAACGTAAGGACAAGAAACATGACAGCGTGCACAGGATTGCGCGAGAACACCACGCCAAGGGCAGCCCCGAACATGATCGCGGCAAAAACGTAGAACAGGATCGAGTGAAATATCATCGTTCGCCCTAGCGGTATTTTGCGTCAGCTGCTTTGTCGGCGGAGATCATCGCGTCGTACTTATCACCGACAGCCAACAGTTTGTCTTTCGTCATGATGTTCTCGCCCGGCAGCTCCATGTGGTACTCGTGAAGTCGGGTTTCCACAATCGCATCAACCGGACAGGCTTCTTCACAGAACCCGCAGTAAATACACTTGAACAGGTCGATGTCGTAACGCGAGGTACGACGCGTGCCATCGTCGCTGACCTCGGACTCAATGGTAATCGCCAGTGCCGGGCATACGGCCTCGCAAAGTTTGCAGGCGATACACCGCTCTTCACCGTTAGGGTAACGACGCAGCGCGTGCAGACCGCGAAAACGCGGTGATTGCGGCGTCTTCTCGTCAGGATATTCAAGCGTGACACTTGGACGAAAGAAGTTGCGCAGGGTAACCGACAGGCCCCCTAGCAACTCCCATAGCGCGAAGGTCTTTAGGTAGCTGATTGCTCGACTCATTGTGAGGGTGCCTCAAGTCTCATTGCTGTGTGCCCTTCTGCTCCATTGACGTTAGGCCGACCACGGGCCGACCTTGAACCACGCCATGGCGCCTTCAACGGCAATCCAGACGATCGTAACGGGAATAAATACCTTCCACCCAAGGCGCATAATCTGGTCGTAGCGATAACGCGGAAACGTCGCGCGCAGCCAGAAAAAGGTGTACATGAAGAAACACATCTTCAGGAACAGCCAGTGCAGTCCGCCGGCCGCAAGCCAGGATAGCCAGGGTGTCGAATGAAGGAACGTCCAGCCCTCAAACGGCGACGCCCAGCCACCGAAGAAGAAAATCGCCGTCAGTGTCGATATCAACACCATGTTGGCGTACTCCGCGAGGAAGAACACCGCAAACGCAACGCCGGAGTACTCAACATGGAAACCGGCAACGATTTCAGACTCGCCCTCGGCGACATCGAATGGAGCACGGTTGGTCTCGGCAACGCCGGATACCCAATAGACAACAAATAGCGGGAACAGCGGCAGCAGGAACCAGTTGCTAAACCCACCGGACTGTGCCTCGACAATATCGCCCAGGTTCAGGCTGCCTCCGGCCATCAGCACGCCAACCAATGCGAAACCCATAGCAATCTCATACGCCACAATCTGTGCCGCGGAGCGCATCGCCCCAAGCAAGGCGTACTTTGAATTGGTCGCCCAACCAGCAAGGATTACGCCGTAGACGCCGACCGAGGTCAGTGCGAGCACATACAAGAGTCCGGCGTTGATATCCGCTATGACGAAGCTGCCATTTAACGGAATGACCGCCCACGTCGCGAGTGCCGGCGTCAACGACAGCAGCGGCGCAATCACGAACAGGAACTTGCTGGACTGCGATGGGACAATCACTTCTTTGACCAGCAGCTTGATCACATCGGCGAAGGGTTGCAGCAGTCCTTTCGGGCCGACTCTATTAGGCCCCACGCGCGCCTGCATGCTGCCTATAACCTTGCGCTCGAAATACGTCGAAAACGCTACAATCAAAATAATGCAGATCGTGACGATCAGGATCTTGAACGTCGTCGTCATCAGGTACTGCACAACACCCGGCAGCGAATTGAAAATTGCCACGCACCAGTTGATGAAGTCGGTGACGAACTGCGGCATCAGGCGTCGCCCTTCTCAGCGGCACGACGAGCCTCGTCGGTCTGCTGTAATGCGAAGGCCCTGCGCACGGTCGCGTCTACCGAGTAGAGCGGTACGTCGATCTCGTCGTCGGGCGCGTCCAGGCCGTCAGGCTGCGCAATTTTCACCGTGCCCTCGTAGGCGTCGCTGGTCGAGACATCGCCAAGTTGCTCGACGAATTCTTCCCGAATGTCTTCACTGGTCACGTACTCGAAACCTGGCGCCTCCACCAGGTTTGCAAGCACACGAAGGACTTTCCAGGTCGGGCGACTCTCGCCAACCGGGCTGGCTACCCCGGAGAAGCTTTGCCAGGTGCCCTCGACGTTCACATAAGTGCCCGAGGTCTCGGCAAAGGTACCGGTTGGAAGCAACAGATCGGCACATTCCAGAAGTCCTTCCGACACAAACGGTGTCAGCGCGACTACATATTCCTGGCCAGAGAGCTTGGCCACGGCATCGCCAGTCGCGTGAATATCGGCTTCCGGCTCCACATTGAACAACACGACGGCATCCAGTGTCTCGGACAACATCGCCGCCACGTCCAGGCCGACCGACTCACGATTCTCGCCGCCTTGGGTTCGATGCGGCAAAACACCAGCAAGGCTGGCACCGGCGGCGTTCGGCCCCTCGGAAAGTCCACCAAATTTAGCGCCGGTCAGCTCAGCGATGCACGAAGCGAGCGCTCGCACGGCGGTATAAGCGGCGTGTCGCCCTGCCAGGGTGCCTAGCATCACGAGGCCACCGTCGGCATCACTCAACGATCGAGCTATGGCAGTGTGCTGCTCGTCCGGGGTAACGCCTGCGCAGATTTGCGCAACCGTATCGGGTAAGGCCTTGCCGTTGGCCGCCGCAACCGCGACCCCGGCCAGCGATTGCACGAGACCATGGCCCGACAGGTAATTGGCGACGTCAAAGAAATACTCATACTCGACAGAATTGATGAAGCTGATCTGCGCACCTGCCAGCGCCGCTTTTCGCAAGCGATGCGCGATAATCGGCGCCTCCGCCCGAATATTGGAGCCCGCAACAAGTATCGCCGGCTGCGACTCGATGTCAGCAATGCTGCAACCCAGCGACGGGTACATCGGATCGTCATCTTGATCCGAAACATCGCGGCGATTGACACGATGATCAACATTCGCGGTTCCGAGATGATCCGCCAGCTGCGCAACCAGGTGCCCTTCCTCCACGGTGAGCGCCGGCGTACCTATGAGACCGATCTTCTCAGCATCCGCCTGTTTCAAGACCTCGGCCGCTGCTGCCAGCGCGTCTTCCCAGCCGATATCACGCCAAACACCGTTTTCCTTGATGCGCGGCGTCAGCAAGCGCTGCTCGCTGTAAATAGCCTCGTAGCTGAATCGATCGCGGTCCGGCAGCCATGTCTCATTGATGGCTTCATTGACACGTGGCACCACGCGCTTGATCGTGCCGCGCAACACATGCGCGTACATATTTGAGCCAACGCAATCGTGCGGCGATACCGTGGCGCGCTGCACCATCTCCCAGGACCGTGCGCTGTAACGATAGGGCTTGTTGTTCAGTGCGCCGACCGGACAGAGATCGATGATGTTGGCGGACATCTCGTGATCAATACTCTGCTCGACGTAAGTACTAATTTCGACATTCTCCCCACGACCGGTGGTGCCAAGCTGTGGCTTGCCGGTAATTTCCTCGCCGAAGCGAACGCATCGCGTGCAGTGGATGCAGCGCGTCATGTCCGTCGAAACCAGCGGGCCGATGTCCTTGTCCTTGACGACGCGTTTGCGGTCGTTGTACCGCGAGACATCACGTCCGTATCCGATCGCGAGATCCTGCAGCTCACACTCACCGCCCTGATCGCAAATCGGGCAGTCGAGTGGATGATTGATCAGCAGAAATTCCATCGTCGCTTTTTGCGCGGCAATGGCTCTCGGGGACTTCGTGAAGATCTTCATGCCATCCGCAACGGGCGTGGCACACGCGGGAATCGGTTTCGGTGCCTTCTCCACCTCGATCAGGCACATACGACAGTTCGCCGCGACGCTGAGTTTCTCGTGGTAACAGAAGCGCGGCACATATGCGCCGATGCCATCCGTGACCTCGATAATCATCTGACCTCTGCGCGCCTCGACAGGCTTGCCATCAACCTCGATGTTCAGGATATCGTCGCTCATGACAACTACGCAGCGGCCTCGGTTTCAGTGTCCACGATGCTTCGACCCTTGTGCTGGACCATGTACTCGAACTCGTGACGGAAGTGATTAAGAAAACTCTGTACCGGCCACGCCGCTGCATCACCAAGCGCACAGATGGTGTGGCCTTCGATCTTGTTGGCGACATCGACCAGCTTGTCGAGGTCCGCCTGCTCGCCCTTGCCCTCCAACATGCGGGTCAGCATGCGGTAAAGCCAGCCGGTACCCTCGCGGCAAGGCGTGCACTGGCCGCATGATTCCGCCATGTAGAACTGTGAAATTCGCCGCAGTGCTTTAACCATGCACGTCGTTTCGTCCATGACAATGACCGCGCCTGTACCGAACGAGGAGCCGGCTTGTTGCAGCGAGTTGTAGTCCATCGTGCAATCCATGATGACGTCAGCCGGCAGCACCTTACATGACGAGCCGCCGGGAATGACTGCCTTCAACTTTCTGCCGCCCAGCACGCCACCACAGATGTCGTTCAGCAGATCTTTGAAAGGTATGCCCATCGGCAATTCGTAGTTGCCAGGCTTCTCGACGTGGCCAGAAACCGAAAACAGCGCCGTACCGCCTGACCCTTCAGGTCCAAGCGAGGCAAACCAGGCCGCGCCGTTGCGGATGATGGCCGGCACGCTGGCGAGACTCTGCGTGTTGTTAATGGTCGTCGGTTTGCCATACAGGCCGAAGTTGGCAGGAAACGGCGGTTTGAATCGCGGCCTGCCCTGTTTGCCCTCGAGCGACTCAAGCAAGGCCGTTTCTTCGCCGCAGATATAGGCGCCGGCGCCGACGAACGTCTCCAAATCAAAGTCGATTCCGGAGTCCTGGATGTTTTTGCCGAGCAGACCCGCCTCGTAGGCCTCTTTCACCGCCGCCTCGAAGCGCGGCACGGGCTCATCCATAAACTCGCCACGAATATAGTTATAGGCAACGGTTGCGCCCATCGCATAAGCGGCGATCGCCATGCCTTCTACCAGCGCGTGCGGGTTATAGCGCAACACGTCCCGGTCGTGGCAGGTGCCTGGCTCGCTTTCATCCGAGTTGCAGACGAGATACTTCTGCCCTTCGGCGTTGCGCGGCATGAAGGTCCATTTCAAGCCCGTCGGGAAACCGGCGCCACCACGGCCACGCAAGCCGGACGCTTTGACCTCGTCGATAATATCTTCATGGGTCAGTTCGCCGGACAGCACACGTCGCCAGGCCTTGTAGCCATCGTGTTTCTCATAGGTCGCCAACGTCCACGACTCATCGGAACCCAGGGTATTGAAGCAAACCAGATTCTGTTCGTAAGCCATTAGTCGAGACCGTCCAGAATTTCGTCGACCTGCTCTGTCGTCAGGTTTTCGTAATACTTGTGATTAACCATCATCGCCGGAGCGCCACAACAGGCTGCAACGCACTCCTCTTCCTTCTTGAGAAATATGCGGCCGTCTTCTGTGCTTTGACCCAGCTTGGTGCCCAGTTTCTTCTCAACGTGGTCCACGATGTCGTCTGCGCCACGCAACATGCACGAGATATTGGTACAGATGGCAACTTCGTTGCGACCGACCTCCTTGGTCTGGAACATGGAGTAGAAGGTTGCGACTTCGTAAACCTGGATCGTCGGCAGATCGAGATAGTCAGCCACGGCATTCAACTGTTCTGCCGTCAGGTAGCCGTGGTTTTCGTGCTGCACTGCATGCAGCGCGCTGAGCACGGCGGAACGCTGCTTGCCCTCCGGAAATCGAGACTTCCAGTGATCAATTTCTTCCCTGACATGATCGGAAAGGACGTAGCTCATCGATCCACCTCGCCAAAAACGATGTCCTGGGTACCGATGACCGCGACGACATCGGCCAGCATATGGCCCTCGACCATCTCCGACATGGCGGAAAGATGGGCGAAGCCGGCGGCACGAATCTTCACGCGGTAAGGTTTGTTGGCGCCATCCGACACGATGTAGACACCAAACTCGCCCTTCGGATGTTCAACGGCGGCATACGACTCACCCGGCGGCGTACAATAGCCTTCGGTAAACAATTTGAAGTGATGGATCAGCGATTCCATGTCGTCTTTCATCTCGACACGTGCCGGTGGTGCGATCTTGCTGTCGTCGACAATAACTGGCCCGGGATTTTCCCGCAGCCAGTCGACACACTGACGAATGATCCGATTCGACTGTCGCATTTCCTCGACACGAACCAGGTAGCGGTCGTAGCAGTCTCCGTTTACGCCGACGGGGATATCGAAATCCATCTGGGCATAGGCTGCGTAAGGCTGCTTCTTGCGCAGATCCCACTCTACGCCTGAGCCGCGAAGCATAGGCCCGGAGAACCCCAGCTGCATCGCACGCTCCGGCGACACGACGGCGATGTTGACCGTGCGCTGCTTCCAGATTCGATTGTCAGTCAGCAGCGTTTCGTACTCATCGACACAGGCCGGAAAACGATCCGTAAACGCCTCGATAAAGTCGAGCAACGAGCCCTCGCGACTGGCGTTCATGCGATCGAGCTCTTTATTGCTGCGGAACTTGGATTCCTGGTACTTCGGCATCGACTCCGGCAGGTCCCGGTAAACTCCTCCCGGCCGATAGTAGGTCGCGTGCATTCGCGTGCCCGACACAGCCTCATAGCAATCCATGAGATCTTCGCGTTCGCGGAAACAGTACAGGAACATCGTCATGGCGCCGATATCGAGGCCATGCGCACCAAGCCACATCAGGTGATTGAGGATGCGCGTGATTTCGTCAAACATCACACGGATGTACTGTGCGCGCGTCGGCACCTCGACGCCAAGCAACTTCTCGATTGCCATCACGTAGGCATGCTCATTGCACATCATCGATACGTAATCGAGACGATCCATATAACCGATGCTCTGGTTGTACGGCTTGCTCTCAACGAGCTTCTCAGTGCCACGATGCAGCAGGCCGACATGCGGATCCGCTTTCTGGATAGTCTCGCCCTCAATCTCCAGCACGAGTCGCAGCACGCCGTGCGCTGCCGGGTGCTGAGGTCCGAAGTTCATCGTGTAGCTTTGAATCTCAGCCATCGTTTCCGTCCTTGAGCTCGGCGGCATAGCGGTTGTCGTCACGAATTACGCGGGGCACCAGCGTGCGTGGTTCGATACTGACGGGCTTGTAGACAACGCGCCCTTCATCGGCGTCATAACTCACTTCGACGTTGCCGCTGAGCGGGAAGTCCTTGCGGAATGGGTGACCGATAAAGCCATAGTCGGTCAGGATACGACGCAGGTCCGGATGGCCCTCGAACAGTACGCCGAACAGGTCAAAAACTTCGCGCTCGAACCAGTTCGCACCGTTCCAGATGTCGACCACGGACTTGATCATGGGCGGATTACTGGTGCCAGTGAAGACCCGCAGTCGCAATCTGAAGTTGTGTTGCAGGGAAAGCAGGTGGTAAACGACGCCAAATCGTCGCGGATCGAACTCGTCAGCCTCATCCAGGATGACCGGTTCGCGCTCGACACCGCGGCTATAGCCGGACTCGGTCGCATCGTTCGTCTTCCACTCGTCGCTGCCGTAATTGAGGTAATCGACGCCACAAACGTCCATGAGCATCTCGAAGCCGAAATCAGCCTCGTTACGCAACGCTGTGGCAATCTCAATGAGATCGTCCTTGTCAACTTCGTAGGTCAACTCGCCACAGTTCGACGGCACGCGGCGAATTTGCTCGCCAAAGCGCTCGTCCAACTTGCCCGCTAATGTCTCTAAACGCTCACTCATTGTTCTTCTTGGTCTGGCAGCCTACCTGGCAATGGTGCTTGTGCGGCGTATCTTGTTCTGCAATTGAATAAGACCGTAGATCAAGGCTTCGGCGGTTGGTGGACAGCCCGGAACGTAAACGTCAACGGGCACGATACGGTCACAGCCCCTGACGACGGCGTACGAGTAGTGATAATATCCGCCGCCATTTGCGCAGGAGCCCATCGATACTACCCAGCGGGGCTCCGGCATCTGGTCGTAGACCTTCCTGAGCGGCGGCGCCATCTTGTTCGTCAGCGTCCCCGCAACAATCATGCAGTCCGACTGGCGTGGGCTGGGCCGGAAGATAATGCCAAAGCGATCCAGGTCATAGCGCGCCGCGCCGGCCTGCATCATTTCGACCGCGCAACAGGCAAGCCCGAAAGTCATCGGCCACAGTGATCCCGTGCGCGCCCAGTTCATAACAGCATCGACGCTGGTTACGACAAAGCCCTTCTCCTGCAAACTTCCGCCCGCTGCCTCTGCATCAGTGGTCGGCGCTGCGGTCGTGGCTGTTTCCGCTAATCCCACTCGAGCGCTCCTTTCTTCCATTCGTAGATAAACCCAACAACCAGGATCGCGAGGAACAACGCCATCGCGAGCAGGCCAAATTTACCCACCGCATCCAGCGATACCGCCCACGGGAAAAGGAAAGCGATCTCGAGATCGAAAATAATGAAGAGAATAGCGACCAGGTAATAGCGGACATCGAACTTCATGCGGGAGTCGTCGAAAGCTTCAAAACCGCATTCGTAGGGCGACAGCTTTTCCGCATCTTTCCCGCCACGACCAATGAGAAAGCCGAGAGCCAGCAATACGAGGCCGATCCCGGTCGAGATGCCAAGGAAAATCAGGATAGGAAGGTATTCTTGTAGCATTCTGTTCCGCTTATTTGGCGCTCGATTATCACGCCTGGATCAGCGCGGAATTGTATCAGTGTCATGAGGCAGGAATACAGCCCCTATTGGCATTGTTACGATTTCGGCCCCCTGGCTCAACGAGGCTCTATACGCATCGGCCCGTTGTTGCAGCTGCAACAACGGGCCGATTTGGTTTTGGTGCTCTGGGCGAGACTCGAACTCGCACGGCTCGCGCCACTGCCCCCTCAAGACAGCGTGTCTACCAATTCCACCACCAGAGCAAAATCGTTGTTCTAGTCCTGCTGCGGTTCCGCGGGCCCCTCTTCCAGTGTCGGCAGCTCAACGCTGTCATCTGTTGGCTCCAGTGACGGCATGTCCGAAACCGGCATCTCGTCGCTAAGCTCGGGCACCTCATCAACTTCTGCTTCAACCAACGGTGCGTCCTCGAGCAGGCTGGTCGGGCTCGCAGACCCCTGGCTACTCATATACGCAAGCGTCAGGCTGCTGACGAAAAACAACGTAGCGCAAACCGCCGTGGCTCGCGAAAAGAAGCTGCTGGAGCCCCGCGCGCCGAAAACGGTTCCAGATGCCCCGGCACCGAAAGCCGCACCTGCATCCGCGCCTTTGCCGCGCTGTAACAGCACCAACACGATAATCAGGAGCGCGATCAGCGTATGCCCAATCCAAACTGCTTGTTGTAGAGTATCCATTTAATCCTCAATCAATCTGCGCACACTGGGCCGCCGCCTCAGCGATCGCCAGAAAATCGTCCGCTTTCAGGGATGCGCCGCCAATCAGGCCGCCATCAATATCCGGCATAGACAAGAGCCCTGCCGCATTTTCACCCTTCATACTGCCGCCATACAATAGCTGCAGCCCCTCGGCAATACCGGCGTCACGCGCACCGAGCAAATTGCGGATGTAACGATGTACGTCCTGCGCCTGCTCAGGTGTAGCCGTCTTGCCTGTGCCGATCGCCCAAACGGGCTCGTAAGCGACCACCGCGTTGGCAAAAGCGCCGATACCGGCGGCATCCAGCACTGCACCGAGCTGATAGCCGACAACACTCTCCGTCGAACCTGCCTCACGCTCCTCGAGCGTCTCGCCGACACACAGTATCGGCACGATGCCTGCTGCCTGGGCCGCCTGAAATTTTGCCGCCACCTGGAAGCTCGACTCGCCGTAAATCGCGCGTCGTTCCGAGTGTCCGACAATAACGTATTCACAGCCAATGTCCTTAAGCATTCCGGGCGAAACCTCGCCGGTAAATGCGCCCTTCTCGTGCTCCGAAACGTTCTGCGCCCCAACGGAAACCGCCGATCCGGATACCTTTGCGGCCACATCGGCCAGGTACGGGAATGGCGGACACACCAGCAGGCGGAAACCCTGCCCGGCCGGGACGCCAGCGACGATGCCCTCGAGCAGAGCCTTATTGGCCTCGCTCGAGCCGTTCATTTTCCAGTTGCCAGCGACCAGGAATTCACGCATGTCAGATAGTCCGTAGGCTCAAAAGGCGCGCAAGGATACCGGGGCTTTCCCGGCAAATCAACGCACAAACGCGTCCGTTCATGCAGCTACTTCAGCGACGACCGAGGCCAGGCGGTTTGCGAGGGCAATAACCTGCTGCTCATCCTCACCCTCAACCATCACCCGGATCACCGGCTCCGTGCCGGATGCGCGCAACACGACACGGCCCTTATCGGCCAGCTCCCTCTCGGCGGAGGCCACCGCGGCGGCCACTTCGGTGGACTGACTGGGGTCCATGCGCTTGGCGGTGCGTACGTTGACCATGGTCTGTGGGTACTTTGGCATGCCGGCCACCAGCTCCGACAGCGGCTTGCCCGTTTCCTGCATAACCGCAAGTATCTGCAGCGCGCAGATCAGGCCGTCGCCGGTTGTCGTCTTGTCCAGAACCAGCATATGACCCGATGTTTCACCACCCAGTACGCCACCATGTTTTCGTAGCATCTCCAGTACGTATCGGTCGCCGACGCTGGCTCTGTGGAATTCGATAGCCTGTGCCTTGAGCGCGTGCTCGAGCCCGAGGTTGCTCATGACTGTGCCGACGACAGGGCCCTCCAGGTCACCTTTTTGCTTGCGTGCCGTCGCCAGCACGTACAAAAGCTGATCGCCGTCGATGAGATTGCCCAATTCATCAACCATGATCAGGCGGTCACCGTCTCCGTCAAGCGCAACGCCAACGTCCGCACGCACAGCGGGAACCGTGAGCTTAAGGAGATCCGGCGCCATCGAGCCGCAACCGTCGTTAATGTTACGGCCATTCGGCGAGCATCCGATCGGAATCACTTCCGCGTCCAGCGCCGCCAGTGCGCGCGGGCCTACCTTGTAGCCGGCGCCGTTGGCACCGTCGAAGACGACTTTGAGCCCTTCCAGGGTGACGCCCTCAGGCATGCTCGCGGTGCAAAAGTCCTGGTAGCGAATTCGAGCTGTGTCGATGCGTTTGGCCTTCCCAAGTGCCTGCGATTCGAGCGTTATCGCGGGATTCTCGAGATGCTTCTCTATCTGCAGTTCAACCGCGTCGGTCAGCTTCGAGCCGCTGCTGTCGAAAAACTTGATGCCATTGTCAAAGTACGGATTGTGCGAGGCGCTGATGACCACGCCCATATTCGCGTTGAACTCCTGGGTCAGGTGGGCGATAGCCGGTGTCGGGAGCGGCCCCAGCAGCAGCACATCAGCGCCCGCCGCAACGAATCCCGCTTCGAGTGCTGATTCGAACATATAGCCGGACAGGCGTGTGTCCTTGCCGATTACAACTGTGCCGCCAGTGGGCACCAATACCTGGGCGGCCGCGCTCGCAAGGCGCATCGTAAAATCCGCTGTCATCGGATCCGCGCCCACGGTGCCACGAACGCCATCTGTGCCGAAATACTTCTTACTCATTGCTTTTCGCCTGTTTCCATCACTGCCCGCGCCACCTTGATCGCATCTGTGGTCTCAGCGACGTCGTGTGCCCGAATAATATCGGCACCGTTTAATACCGCAATAACCGCCGCAGCAACGCTTGCGGGCATGCGATCTTCTGTATCCCTGCCCGTCAATTCACCAAGGGTCGACTTTCTTGAGATACCGGCCAAAAGTGGCCGGCCGCGCACCTGCAATTGTCGCAGATTTGCGAGCAACTCGACATTATGCGCGTGGGTCTTGCCAAAGCCAAAACCCGGATCGACGACAATCAGATCCTCATCGAGACCCGCCGCCGTACAGGCGTCGATTCGCTCGTCAAGGAAAGCAGCCACTTCGGCGACGACATCATGGTATGACGGGGCATCCTGCATGGATCTCGGCTGACCCCGCATATGCATCAGGCATACCGGCACCTTCAACTCGGCAGCGGCGGCAAGGGCGCCCTCGGCCTGCAAAGCGGCGACATCGTTAATCATCGATGCGCCGGCCGCAACAGCCGCTCTCATTACAGCCGGCTTGCTGGTATCCACCGAAATCATTACGTCGGTTACGGAGCGCACAGACTCAATAACGGGCAGCACCCGGTCCAGCTCTTCCTGCTCGCTTACACCACTCGCGCCTGGTCTCGTGGACTCCCCGCCTATGTCGATAATCACCGCACCTTCGTCGACCATAGTGGCCGCCTGGCGCAACGCGATTTGTGGATTGATGTATCGCCCGCCGTCGGAAAAAGAATCTGGCGTGACGTTGAGGATACCCATCACAGCTGGATTGGGAATGTCGAAAGAGCCTAGTCGCAACATAGTCTTAGTGCCATAACGGAACGAGCGCCTTGCGGCGCTCGCTCAGTTTGTCAGGTCTCGGCGACTAATGCTCGCTAGCCGGCCCGCCGATCACACCCTTGCTGTCCGATTCGGCAGTCGCCGAGCCGTCATCATCTGGACGGTCGGGATCAATGGAATCATCCCAGTCTTCCGGCGGCGTGGGCTCGCGCCCTTCCATGATGTCCTTGATCTGGATTTCGCCTATCGTTTCATACTTGATCAGCGCTCTGGCCATCGCATGCAGCTTGTCTATGTTTTCGTCAAGCATCGTCCTCGCACGCTCGTAGTTCGTGTCGATGATTCGCCGCACTTCTTCATCGATTGCGTGTGCCGTGTCATCCGATACCTGCTTATGCTGCGTGACCGAACGCCCGAGGAACACCTCGCCATCGTCTTCGCTATAGGTCAGCGGACCGAGTCGTTCCGACAGACCCCACTTCGTCACCATATTGCGCGCGATGTCTGTCGCCCGCTCGATATCGTTAGAGGCACCCGTGGTCACGCCCTCATTGCCGTTGATCATCTCTTCGGCAATACGCCCGCCAAACAGGCTCGAGATACTGCTTTCGAGCTGCTGCCGCGACATGCTGTAACGGTCTTCTTCGGGGAGGTACATGGTGACGCCAAGGGCGCGTCCTCGAGGAATAATGGTCACTTTGTATACGGGGTCGTGCTCCGGCACCAGGTAACCGACAATCGCGTGACCTGCCTCGTGATAGGCAGTATTGAGCTTCTCTTTCTCGCTCATGACCATCGATCGGCGCTCCGCGCCCATCATGATCTTGTCTTTTGCCTTTTCGAATTCGTCCATGCTTACCACACGCTTGTTGGAGCGTGCCGCAAACAAGGCGGCTTCGTTAACCAGGTTGGCAAGGTCAGCCCCCGAGAATCCCGGCGTACCTCGGGCAATAATCCCCGGTCGAACGTCCTCACTCAGCGGCACCTTGCGCATGTGGACCTTGAGGATCAGCTCGCGGCCACGTACGTCCGGTAGCGGCACGACGACCTGGCGATCGAAGCGCCCGGGACGAAGCAATGCCGGATCGAGAACGTCCGGTCGGTTGGTCGCCGCAATTACGATGACGCCCTCGGTGCCCTCGAAGCCATCCATTTCCACGAGCATCTGGTTGAGCGTCTGTTCTCGCTCATCATGACCACCGCCAAGACCTGCACCACGATGACGGCCCACGGCATCGAGCTCATCAATGAATATGATGCACGGCGCCTGTTTCTTCGCCTGCTCGAACATGTCGCGTACACGCGATGCGCCGACGCCAACAAACATCTCGACGAAATCCGATCCCGAGATCGTAAAGAAGGGAACCTTGGCTTCACC
>Ga0316201_10001351_pt1 | contig 16331 bp, 16 predicted proteins | sample CS6wburrow_MG_FD_204516 | JGI IMG/M metagenome (GOLD analysis project Ga0316201, IMG submission 204516) | Coastal sediment microbial communities from Delaware Bay, Delaware, United States - CS-6 worm burrow | ecosystem: Environmental > Aquatic > Marine > Coastal > Sediment | place: USA... | reverse complement strand
AATCCGGGACAACTGAAGAAACATTCAGATCAGGGCAAACAGAAAACGCCGACAAAATAAACAAGGACGATAAGGCCGCCGCCGGGACAGCTACAGATCAATCGCCCTCTCCGGAAGATATTGAAAAACTCAATATTGAAGATGAATCTGTCGACGACCTGTTTGCAGAAACAACGTCTACCAAATCAATTCAGCGCCCTTTTTTTTGGGGTAGTCTCTCGCTGATCGCCCTTTTCGCGCTCGGATTGCAGTGGGCCTGGTTCCAAAAGGACACTTACTCCCTGATGCCGAAGTGGCGCCCTCTGTATCTAAGCGTCTGCGAGGTCGCGGGGTGCCCGATACCTATGTATCGCAATACTGAACGGATTGAAATTGAACGACTGGCTGTTAAAAGCCACAATGATTATACCAATGTTCTGGTCATCGACCTGATCATGAACAATTATGGCGCCTATCCACAACCACTGCCGTCATTGTTATTAAGCTTTTATGATATCGATGGCAATGCGCTGGCCGGACGAATTTTTACGCCGAATGATTATTTAAAAGCATCCAATGTGATATTAAACGAAATGCCAACTGAAACTCCGATCCGAGTGTCGTTTGACATCCTCGACCCCGGCGAGACGGCGGTAAATTACAACATTGAAGTGCTGGCAACGCCGTATCCCTAGTCAAAACCATATTTCTTCGGGATTTTCACTTTTACCCCACATGATCTCAAGGTAATATTGCAGTCGGGTTTGACTGGTTAAACTCCCTCGCAGGTTATAATAGATTATCGTCCAGCTGGATTTTTTCACGTTTGATATATTAACTTTACAGTGTTCCTGACCTCTTTTTTATAGAACGCGAACTGAAGAGACTTTAGTGTTTAAAATCGGACCATACATAGCCACCAACAATTTGGTTTTGGCCCCCATGGCGGGTGTCACTGACCGCCCTTTCCGCGATGTCTGCAGGGAACAAGGGGCCGGTCTGGCCATTTCTGAAATGGTGACTTCCGATCAAAGTCTTTGGGGTTCAAGAAAGTCACGTCATCGCCTTGATTATCGCGGTGAAACGGGACTCAGAATTGTTCAAATTGCCGGTTCCGACCCCCAAATGATGGCGCAAGCTGCCCAGCAGAACGTAGCCAATGGCGCCCAAATCATTGACATTAACATGGGTTGTCCAGCCAAAAAAGTCTGCAGGAAAGCCGCCGGCTCGGCCCTGTTAAGAGATGAAAAGCTGGTGTCCAATATTCTCCAAACGGTAACTCAAGCAGTGACTGTACCGGTTACCCTGAAAATCCGTACCGGCTGGAGCGCCAGCACCCGAAATGCTCTGGTCATTGCCAAAATTGCTGAACAAGCAGGCATCCAGGCCCTGACCATCCATGGCAGAACCAGGGAATGTCGTTTTGGGGACACGGTCGAATATGACTCAATAGCAGAAGTCAAACAAAACATTGCCATCCCTGTTATAGCCAATGGTGATATAAAAGATCCGAAACACGCAGAATTTGTATTAGACTATACCGGCGCAGATGCCATAATGGTCGGCCGGGCCGCCTTTGGACGCCCGTGGATTTTTTCAGAAATTAACCATTATCTCGACAAGGGCGTCAATTTACCCAAGCCAAAACTGGGTGAAGTGGAGCGAATAATTCTGGATCATCTGGACGCTATCCACAGCTTCTATGGTGATTTTCTCGGTGTTCGCATCGCCCGGAAACATGTGGGCTGGTATTTCGCCAATTTCACTGAAGGCGATTATAGCAGGCGCCATTTTAACCAATTAAAAACGCCTGAAGAGCAACACCTATTCTTGCTCGCATTCTTTAAACAGTTCGATGCGTCTCTACGCCTCGTAGCCTAACGAACGAAAGCTGCCGCCGATAACCGATTATGCCAAAACAATTAAAAGAAAAGCTTGTTAATACCGAAGAAAAACCCCTTGGCGAATGTGCTCGCACGGCCATTGATACTTTTTTTAAACACCTGGACGGCCAGCCCGTTACCAACTTATACGACATGGTTATGCTTGAAGTTGAAAGGCCGTTACTCACTGCAGTCATGGAGCATACCGGGGATAACCAATCCAAAGCCTCTGAATTGCTCGGGATTAATCGCGGGACATTGCGAAAAAAACTAAAGCAACACAACCTTTTATAAACATACAGAACCACTCAGATTGGGCGCCGCATATTGTTAACATGCTCCGCCCTTTCGTTTTATAGATTAAGTCATCGAATTAATCTTTTATTAAATGGCTAACAGCTAGCATAAAAAGGAAGCGCATAAATAACCATGACGACTCAACGTACGATTCGACGGGCACTCATTAGCGTCTCGGATAAAACAGGTATTGTAGATTTTGCCAGAGCACTGGTCAGCCACGAAATCGAGATTTTATCGACTGGCGGCACCTTCAATCTGTTGGCTAAAAACGGCGTTCAAGTAACGGAAGTTTCGGAACACACCCAATTCCCTGAAATGATGGATGGCCGGGTAAAAACATTACATCCAAAGATTCATGGCGGTATTTTGGGTCGGCGCGGTATTGATGATAAGGTAATGACCAAACACAACATTGCGCCAATCGACCTGGTTGTGGTTAATCTCTACCCGTTTCAGGAAACCATAGACAATCCGGGCTGCAACCTCGCTACCGCCATAGAAAATATTGATATTGGCGGCCCGACCATGGTCCGTGCGGCAGCGAAAAACCATACTGACGTTACAATTGTTGTGAATGCCAGCGACTATCCCGACGTTCTCGAAGAACTCACCAAAAATGCAGGCGCACTGTCTCACAGCACACGCTTTAACCTGGCAGTGAAGGCGTTCGAACATACCGCGCAGTATGATGGTGCAATAGCTAACTACCTGGGCTGTTTGACTGAAACCGAAAAAGTTAAGTACCCGCGCACTTTCAATACTCAATTCATTAAAGTTCAGGAAATGCGCTACGGTGAGAACCCGCATCAGAGTGCGGCCTTCTATAAAGAAGCCAACCCGCAAAGCGCCAGTATTTCTACCAGTGAACAGATTCAGGGCAAAGCGCTTTCATTCAATAACGTTGCCGATACAGATGCTGCTTTGGAGTGCGTGAAACCCTTTGCAGAACCGGCTTGTGTGATCGTTAAACATGCCAACCCGTGTGGCGTAGCTATTGGCGCAGACATCCTCGACGCCTATAACCTGGCCTTTGCCACCGACCCTACTTCGGCGTTCGGAGGGATCATTGCCTTTAACCGTGAGCTTGATGCCGTCACCGCCAAGACAATTATTGATCGCCAATTTGTTGAAGTTATTATCGCTCCCGGCATTGCCAATGACGCTGTCAGCACCCTGGCCAAAAAATCCAATATACGGGTCCTGACTTGTGGCACTTGGGGGCCGGTCCGTCTTGCCAGTCTCGACTACAAACGGGTCAACGGCGGCTTGCTGGTACAAGACACTGACATCGGCATGGTCAGTGAAAATGAATTAAAAATGGTCACTGATCGCTCCCCGTCGGAACAGGAAATTTCTGATCTTCTGTTTGCATGGGAAGTTGCCAAGTTCGTGAAATCCAACGCCATTGTATACGCACGTAATGGTCGCACAATCGGTATTGGTGCCGGTCAAATGAGCCGGGTGTATAGCGCCAGGATTGCCGGCATTAAAGCCGCTGACGAAGGCCTGAAAGTTTCCGGTTCCGTGATGTCTTCCGACGCATTCTTCCCGTTCCGGGACGGGATTGACGCGGCGGCGGCGGCAGGCATCACTGCTGTTATCCAGCCCGGTGGCTCTATGCGGGACAAAGAAGTGATTGCTGCGGCCAATGAACATGGCATGGCAATGGTCTTTACCGGAATGCGCCATTTTCGACATTAATCCTGCTTTGGCTTTCTCAAAGCCTCAGTCAACGTGCTTTTAATAATTAATGAGTAAACAAGACGATGAATATACTGGTTATAGGTAGCGGTGGCCGAGAGCACGCTTTAGCCTGGAAAGCGGCGCAATCAAGCCAGGTAGACACAGTATTTGTGGCACCCGGTAATGCCGGTACAGCTTTGGAAAATGGTGTCGAGAACATTGCTATCGATAGCATGGATTTCACTGCACTTGTCGACTTTGCCAAAAACAACCAGGTTGGCTTAACTATTGTAGGCCCGGAAGCACCACTGGTTGCCGGAATTGTGAATCACTTTCAGGATCAGGGCTTGCGCTGCTTTGGTCCGACTCAGGGCGCCGCCCAGCTGGAAGGCTCAAAAGCATTTACCAAGGATTTTCTGGCTCGTCACAATATTCCCACTGCGGCCTACCAAAACTTTACTGAAATCGCACCGGCTGTTGCCTATATCAAACAACAAGGCGCGCCTATTGTCATCAAGGCCGATGGCCTGGCCGCAGGCAAAGGCGTGATACTGGCACAAAACGAGGCCGAGGCCATTGCCGCTGTCGAAGATATGCTGGCCGGCAATGCCTTTGGCGAAGCCGGTCACCGGGTGGTTATTGAAGAATTCCTGACCGGTGAAGAAGCCAGTTTTATCGTCATGGTCGATGGCAATAATATCTTGCCCCTGGCAACCTCACAGGACCATAAAGCCCGCGACAACGGCGACCTCGGTCCAAATACCGGCGGCATGGGGGCCTACTCCCCTGCCCCGGTGGTAACACCCGAAATTCACACGCTCGCTATGCAGTCGGTAATTCAGGCAACTGTTGAGGGCATGGCCGCGGAAGGAAATGATTACACCGGCTTTCTCTATGCGGGCCTGATGATTTCACCCGATGGCAAAATCAAGGTGCTGGAATACAACTGCCGTTTCGGTGACCCGGAAACCCAACCGATTATGATGCGGCTGAAATCGGACCTCGTTGAGCTTTGCCAGGCCGCTATTGACGGCAAACTTGATACAGTTGATGCCAACTACGATGAACGCGCCGCAGTCGGTGTCGTGCTCGCTGCCGGCGGCTACCCGGAGTCTTATAAAAAAGGCGATATTATAACCGGCTTGCCAGAACAGGAGGTTGCTGGCGAAAAGGTCTTTCATGCGGGCACAACAACCAACATTAATGGCAATGTTGTAACCAATGGCGGACGCGTTTTATGTGTGACCGCATTGGGCAACAGCGTGTCAGAAGCCCAGAAGCGAGCCTACGCGCTAGCCAAGAAAATAACCTGGAAGAATGTTTTTTACCGCACTGATATTGGTTACCGGGCAATTGCCAGGGAAAATACCAAAGTCAGCTGATCCGGAAAAGACGCATTATTCGATCGCAGCCCATCGGACGTTGCGCCCGCCAAGGATATGCAGGTGCAAATGAAAGACCGACTGCCCGCCCCCGGCACCGTTGTTGATCACCACCCGGAAAGCATCTGCATAACCTGCATCTTTGGCAAGTTGAGTACCCACTGACAATAAGTGACCGAGCAAAGGCGAATCTTCCTGCGATGTATCGGCCAGCATGACAATTGATTTTTTCGGTATCACCAGGGCATGGAAGGGTGCTTTAGGGTGTATATCGTTGAAAGCCAGGCACTGCTCATCTTCATAGATAATATCTGCCGGAATTTCACGTGCGATGATTTTGGCAAAAAGTGTGTCCGTCATAACTTTATCTCTGGCAAGGTAAGGTCAATCACAAATTATTCGCGTCCCCGTTTTTTGTCAATAAAAAAACCAGTATGAAGCCAGAATAGCGGTAACGATACCGGCGAAATCAGCCAGCAACCCGCACGTTATGGCATGACGGACTTTCTTGATGCCGACACTACCGAAATAAACTGCCAGCACGTAAAAAGTCGTTTCAGTACTGCCCTGAATAGTCGCCGCCACTAGAGCAGGAAAGGAGTCAACGCCATAGGTATTCATTGTTTCCAGCATCATGGCGCGGGCACCGCTGCCACTTAATGGCTTCATAAATGCGGTCGGCATGGCGGCCACAAAATCAGAGTTCCAGCCCAGCGCATCAACCGCTGACTTGAGCGCAAATAATAGTCCGTCCAGGGCACCGCTACTGCGCAGTACACCAATGGCCACCAGCATCGCGACCAGGTAAGGAATAATGTGTATGGCTACTTGAAAACCCTGTTTGGCTCCTTCAATAAAGGCATCATATACATCTACTTGTCGCCAATAGCCAACCGCCAGGAAAAGCATAATAACAATCGCCAGTGAAACATTGCCCAGCTGGGTGGACGTACTGGCCAATTGCGTTGCCGGCAAGCTGGCCAGAAAGACCATGAATGTCGATAGCAGAAAGACAAAAGCAGCAAAGTAGGCCAGCACGACTTTATCGAGAATTTTCAAACGCTGCATCCAGGCCACCGATAATAACCCAATCAATGTCGACATCGTGGTTGCCAAGAGGATGGGGATAAATACCGCGGCCGGCTCAGCGGCACCCTGCTGACTCCGGTACAAAAATATTGTCACGGGCAGCAAAGTCACCGAAGAAGTGTTCAGCACCAGAAAGAGTATCTGGGCATTGCTGGCAACTTCCTTTTGAGGATTTAGAGTTTGTAAATCCTCCATGGCCTTCAAACCTATCGGGGTGGCGGCGTTATCCATACCAAGGATATTGGCGCCCATATTCATGGTCACCGAACCAATCGCCGGATGACCGCGTGGCACCTCCGGCATTAACCGCTCGAATAGCGGCCCGAGCAGTTTCGCCAACACCTTCATAATGCCGGCACGTTCGGCAATTTTAAATAAACCGAGCCAGAGACACAGGACACCGATAAGACCCAGGGCAATATCTACCCCGAGTTTTGACATATCAAAAGCGGCGCCGATAAAGCCAGAAAAAGCATCCTCATTGCCCAGCCCCAACCACTGAAACAGGCTTGACAGGAAAGCGATAAGAAAAAAGAAAAACCAGAGATGAGTTAGCACACAAACACCTTGTTATGACCGATCATTGCCAGCGCCTTTTGCTTATTGTGTCGCTGGTCTCGGCTAAACATACACAGGTTATGGTTGCTTAACAACGACTGTATTCCTGATCAATTGGTAATAGAATCGGACGGCGTTTTGATAGTCAATTATAGAAATTCGCTCATTGCTTCCATGTATCCGTTGAACATCAACTGGCTCAATGGTTATAGGGGTAAAACTAAAAACCTGTTCTGAAAGACCTGCGTAATGCCGTGAATCGGTCGCCGCAAATAGCAGTGAAGGCACGGCGATAGCATCCGGAAAAACCTGGTGAATCGCTTGTTCAATGCCTGATAGCCCAGTGAGTCCAGGCCTGATATTTTTGACGGTTCGCTGCTGGCCAACCCATGCCTGGCAACCGCCACCTGTTCAATGCTCTGGCCGGGTAACAGCCTGAAATTGACAATCGCTTGCGCCGGCTGCGGGAGAACATTCTCCTTAACCCCCGCTGACAACATGGTGGGCGCGATAGCTTCGAGCATCCGGTGGGGAGGACCACTTAAATTAGCGGGCAACTGTTGCTCTTGAAGACGGTTTAGTGCCCCGGCCAGGCGCCCGATAGCCGTAATTCTTGCTGGCACAGAAGAATGTCCACCAGCGCTTTTGGTCGTTCATGACAAGGTCAGGTAACCTTTCTCGGCGATCGCGTTCATCGCAACCGACAGAGCCAGGATTATGTCACGCCTCATAATAATCCCTTGAAGACAAACCTATCGTATACAAGCCTGGCCATTAAAACCCTTATCACTACAGCCCGCAACAGCCGATTAAATCATCCGCAGCTATAAATTGCGGCCTCGATCTATCGTTACTCGCGCGTATCTATTCAATTCTGGCGCTTGTTGTCGCCAATACCGATAACGTACAATGAACGGTGAGCACTCATGCGATTATTTACTTTATTTCAAAGGATGTGACCGACCACATTATGTCTTCGAAACGCCCATATTCATTGCTCGATAACGTTCTCATTCAGGCCGATAAGACCCTGAGAACCATCGCCGGACGGTCTTCACATTCTGCCCGTCCATCACCTTCCAAAGACGTAGCCAACCAAACACTGGAAGAATCCCAGGCAAAACACGTCGCCGGTCTTATGCGTATTAACCACACGGGTGAAGTCTGTGCCCAGGCGCTTTATAAAGGCCAGGCATTAACTGCACGGCTACCCGGTGTCCGTGATGAAATGCAAGTTGCGGCAGACGAGGAAGAAGATCACCTGGCCTGGTGCCAATTACGGATTAACGAATTAAACAGCCATACCAGCCTGTTAAACCCGCTGTTTTATGCTGCCTCTTTTGGTATCGGGGCTTTGGCCGGAGTCGCAGGTGATAAATGGAGCCTGGGCTTTGTCGCCGAGACAGAACGGCAGGTTTGCAAACACCTGGACAGCCATTTAAATCAACTACCCGCCGAAGATATAAAGTCCAGAGTTATTCTTGAGCAAATGCGGATTGATGAAGAAAAGCACGCGGCCGGTGCAACTCAGGCCGGAGGTCGTGAATTACCTTTTCCGATGAAAAAAGCGATGACGTTAATGTCGAAGGTTATGACCAAAACTACTTATCACATCTAGCAGCACACCTGATCATCACCCTGTAGCTGGGCTCAATGCCACGCAGATAATCGTTTACCCCTAACAAAGACGGCAGGTAAACCGAATCAGGGTGCCAATCGTCCTAAACTCCAATCATTGCCACTCTCACCAAGATTGTAGACAAACCGATCATGAAGCCTGTTTGCACCCCCTTGCCAAAACTCGATCTGATGCGGCTTTATCAGGTAACCGCCCCAAAAGGACGGTAGCGGAACTTCGCCTTTGGAAAACCTGCTTTTCATTTGAGCAAAACTGGTCTCAAGCACTTGCCTCGAAGATAACGGCTGACTCTGATGAGAGGCCCATGCTCCGAGTTGGCTCTCCCTGGGACGGGTAATAAAATATTTAAGCACTTCTTTAAGCGAGAGCCGCGATGCTACCCCACAGATTTTTACCTGTCGCTCCAGGGGCAACCAGGCAAAGTGGGCACTGACCTTGGGATTGCCGGCTATTTCGCCAGCTTTGCGACTACCCAGGTTGGTAAAAAAAACCAGCCCGCGATCATCACAATGCTTTAATAAAACAATGCGTTGTGATGGCTGGCCATCTGGCCCGACGGTTGCGACAGTCATTGCGGTGGGGTCTGTCAAGTCAGCCTCTACAGCCTGTTGTAACCAGATATTCAGCTGCTCAATGGGGCTTTTGCTTAAGTCCTTGCGGCGTAAACCACCCTGCAAATATTCACGTCTGATTCTCTCAATATCCATCAGATAAGGCTTCGCTATGTCTCGTTGGCCAAATCAATAACATTGTAACCGTGGGTAACTTTCACCCCGCCTTGCTCTAGCATAATTGAAGCGGAACAAAATTTTTCCGCTGACAGGGCTACCGCCCTGGAAACCGCCGCCTCCTTTAAATTCAGACCGCTTATTTCAAAATGAATATGAATTTTAGTGAAAACCGCCGGGATCGCATCAGCACGCTCTGCGTCAATACTTGCAACACAGCTCGTCACCTGCTGCCGGGATTTGGTCAAAATATTCTTTACATCAAATGAAGTACAACCACCCAATCCCAGGAGCAACAATTCCATCGGTCGAATCCCGGTATTCTTGCCTCCATAGGACTCAGGGCCCTCCATTATAACTGTATGCCCGGTACTGGACTCCCCTAAAAACCGAACACCGTCTACCCACTTTACTGATACTTGCATAAAATACTCTCACACTCACCGAACGATTATTTTTGGCGCTATTATACGGAGCAACACAAGACAGCAACACCCGTTTTTAGCTTGATTATTCCTAAATTACCAGGGACCCGCGACCGCCCCTCAAACTTTTCACAACACTCAATGCCGACATTTGCTATTAATCAAACGCTATTGCAAAAAAATGCTTTTATTACAGCCATGATAATAACGGTGACTCCGATTCTTTTTATTAAATTTCTCGAATTTATTAGAAAAACAATTACTTAACATTAGTTACAGAAACAATCACTTTGTTACCTTTAAACACAAAACTCAAAACTTGATTTAAATCATTATTTATCAACCAGTTATATATATGCTGAATACTCATTATTTATTGATATATTCATTTGACATTGCATGCCGCTGCCATTATGCTTTGCACAATATTTAAATATGTTACTTTAATTCACAAGTAACATGTAACGTTTCTCCTCCCACACATACCCCAATGTGTGATTTTCGCGGAAGGTGCCCCCCACCTTCCGTTTTTTTTAGCCTGAATTCCGCACTGCATATAACCACTCTGGCTGGCCGCTATGTACATACCCGGATTTTATATTTATTATTTCCTGGAATTGACCGATAACCTGACCACACGAAAATTGAAAATTTAGCTGGAAACGGGCTGAACATGGCTAACCTGTATAACGCTGGTAAAAACGACCACCAATACATCCCCCAAATAAAGGAAATGACGGGTTATTTCCCTATTGGCGCGAGCGTTGATTACTACCCTGAGTTTCAAGCCAGCATGACTATGCACACTATTATTTTGGGCTATGAGATCAACGGGCACATTATCCACTCTCAAAACCAGCTGGAAATCATCATCAGCTCAAACGGCAACTGCTTTATTACGCTGCATGTAGATGGCGAAGAATATGAATACACCAACATCCACAGCTTTAGCGTTCTTCTTCCCGGCAAAGCAGGTGAAGAATATAAATTAAACTTTCCAAGTCGAGCGTCACTGGGTAGCCGCGGCCAATTTCGAAATGGTAATGCGATCACGCTGATAACACGCCATCACAGTCGCGGCATGGTAGCGCTGGAAACACAGGTTAAAGAGTCACAAATACCTAAATCCGGCTGTTATCGAAATCATCAACTGGTTCTTCTTGATGCACGAACATCCGAACTGGAGTTCAGCGAACAACGCACCCACCACCGCCTGGAAACGCGCGTACCACTAACCATACAGTTAGCCCACAACATGGACCAGCATAGCTGCATGCTCGCGAATTATTCAGAGGTGCATCTGCAAATAAAATTCAACAACGACGATTCATTATCGAAGCTGGTCAAGGCTGGCGATCGTGTGATTCTGACGCTAAAGCTCGATAATCTCTACAAAACCTTTGTCATTAGCGGCACTATCATGCGCAAGAGTAAGGACAACGCCATTTTTACCATGCAAGAAATTTTTGAAGACGGTCGTCCACGAAATTTTAGCTTAATGGATGCACTTGATATTAAATCTTGCTTACTGCAACACCCCAGCACTCATTAAACAACGAAAACGCCTGCTACTTAGCATTTAAAAAAACATACTCATACGACCTTTCTGCCGGCTAATTCGATTCGCTTTGGTATTGTTACTTGCGTACAATATCGGTCAATAATAAGTACTATCATGGACTCCTGAATGACAAAAGCACAAAACTCCTTCACAAAAGAAGAGCTTCTTAGCTGTGGCCACGGCAAATTATTCGGCCCGGGGAATGCCCAATTACCCACCCCGAATATGCTCATGCTTGACCGTATTGTTCGAATTACAAATACCGGCGGCACTCATGGCAAAGGCGAAATTATAGCGGAAATGGATATTTCGCCGGATTTGTGGTTTTTTGAATGTCACTTTCCAGGTGATCCGGTAATGCCCGGCTGCCTTGGACTGGATGCTATGTGGCAACTCGTAGGTTTTTATCTTGGCTGGGACGGCAATCCAGGAAAAGGCCGCGCGCTCGGATGCGGAGAAGTCAAATTCACCGGGCAAATATTGCCAACTGCAAAAAAAATAACATACTATATTGATTTTAAGCGTGTCATCACGCGCAAGCTTGTCTTGGGGATAGCCGATGGCCGCTTGGAAGTTGACGGAAGAGAAATTTACACGGCCAAAGATCTTAGAGTTGGCTTATTTACCTCAACTGACAGTTTTTAAAGGTCATCTATGAAACGCGTAGTAGTAACAGGCATTGGCATAGTTTCCTGCCTTGGAAATGATCAAAATACGGTTCTTGAGTCACTTAAACAAGGCCGCTCAGGGATAAAGTTTAAAGAAGAGTATAAAGAGCTGGGGTTGCGTAGCCATGTCGCCGGTAGTATCGACATTGATACGGAGTCCCTGATTGACCGGCGCCACCGACGATTTATGAGTGATGCAGCTGCCTTTGCTTACATTGCCATGGGGCAATCTATTGCAGACGCCGGCTTAACTGAAGAGCAGGTCTCAAACGTTCGCACTGGGCTGATAGCGGGCTCTGGAGGCGCATCTTTATCAACCATCGTCACTGCAGCCGACACGCTTAGGGAACGCGGCGTTAGGCGCGTGGGACCGTACTGCGTTCCAAAAAGCATGAGCAGCACCGTATCTGCCTGTTTAGCCACACCCTATAAGATCAAGGGAGTTAATTACTCCATTACATCAGCCTGCTCGACCAGCGCGCATTGTATCGGCAATGCCATGGAGCTGATACAGCTCGGCAAGCAAGACATTATTTTCGCCGGTGGCGGAGAAGAAGAGCATTGGACTTTAAGCCTTCAATTTGACGCGATGGGCGCACTTTCAACCAAATACAATGATACGCCAACGCTGGCATCACGTGCTTATGACGTTGATCGTGACGGCTTTGTTATTGCCGGCGGCGGTGCAATGATCGTCCTTGAAGAAAGACAACACGCGCTTAAGCGCGGTGCAAAAATTTATGCAGAAGTTGTAGGTTACGGCGCAACATCAGATGGTTACGATATGGTTGCACCCTCAGGTGAAGGCGCAGTTCGCTGCATGCAGCAGGCAATGGCCACCACAAATGGTCCCATTGATTACATTAATGCCCACGGAACCAGCACACCCGTTGGTGACATTAAAGAGCTAAACGCGGTAAAAACCGTTTTTGGGGCTAATGCTCCCAAACTTTCTTCAACAAAATCCTTATCGGGCCATTCATTGGGCGCGGCGGGTGCACACGAAGCAATATACTGCCTGCTGATGATGAAAAATCGTTTTATCGCTGCTTCAGCAAACGTGAATACCATTGACGCCGAAGCTACCGGGGTTCCTATTGTGACCACTCGGGAAGATAATGTTGATTTGACTACCATGATGTCAAATAGCTTTGGTTTTGGCGGCACCAACGCCTCACTAGTCTTCCAAAAACATCAAGACTAACTAATCAGTTAGTCTTTCAACACTTCGCGTTGCGATTCAATCCAGGCTGTTGATATCTGGTAAAGCTCATCGGTTGATCGATTCTTGGATTCAATAGCCTCACCTACCACTAACCGTAAAACACCGGGTTTTTTTATCAGGCCTCTTTTTGGCCAGCGCTCCCCGGCATTGTGCGCCACAGGAACTACTGGTGTGCCGGTATTTTTCGCCAAAAAGGCCCCTGTTTTAGAAAATTTACTATCGGAGCCCGGCTCTACCCGCGTACCTTCGGGAAAAATAAGCACGCTCACACCTGCAGCTATCCTTTCCTTGCCCTGTGAAACAATTTGCTTTAGGGCATTGGTTTTCAATGATCGATCAATGGCTATCGGATTAATAAGCGCCAACGCCCATCCAAAAAAGGGAATCGAAAGTAATTCCTTTTTTAATACCGTGCAAAGAGGCGTCACCACTGTCTGCAGATAAAATGTCTCCCATTGGCTTTGATGGTTGCAAACAATAATAAAGGCGCGTCCCTTTGGGAGATTTTCCAAACCTTCAATTTCGTAACGAACACCACAGGCAACCCGAAACCACCAGACCACAAAGTGGTTGAGCAAGACAACAAAGCGGAAACGCTGGGGGTAGCGCAAAAAAGGAGCAACCAGCAATGATAACGTAGCGTGAAAAACAGTCACCAGATTAAAAACAATTAAAAAAAGTACGGAGCGGAGGATTATAACCATGCGTGTTTTTATAAATCCAAAATAGGTTTTAATTGGTAACTGATTGCTGACAATACAATTTGACCACCCTGGATACTTCCGGCATCCAGGAACGCTGGCGTATTCCAAATGTTTCCAAAATTTTGTTACAGTTTAAAACTGTATTCAGAGGGCGATCAGCCCGGTATCCGGCCTGCTTAGTGTCAACGGGGGTCAGCTCAGGGGTGCAGTCACCCTCATACTTTTTAACTTCTTCGAAAACAGATTGCGCAAAATCGTGCCAATTGGTGGTCTCCATGCCAGTGTAATGATATGTTCCCCAGGGCCGTACACCACAATCGATCTGCCGGATCATAGCGATAATCACACGAGCGACATCACTCGCAGACGTTGGCGCAAAACGTTGATCAACCGGGAGTTTATAGTTTTGCTTGGTGCTCCAGCCAGCCAGCAAGGTTTTCAGGAAATTATCACCCCACTCACTAAAAACCGGGCCTGCTCGCAAGATGATATGTTCATCACAAACAGATTTTAACGCATGCTCTCCCTGCAACTTGCTTCGACCAAAAACATTAACAGGGTTCGCACCATCGCCCTCGACATAGGGGCCGCCTTTAGTCCCGCTAAAAACAGACGACGTGGAAAGATGAATCAGAGGTATTCCCAGACGTGCACTGGATTTAGCCAGGTGAAAAACACCTTCGCGATTGACTGCATAACATTGTTCAGGTTCAGACTCGGCCAAATCGATATCATTGAATGCCGCTGCATTGATAATGTAATCCGGCTTCTCTTTTCGCAGAATGCGATAGACTTTGAACGCGCGGGTAATGTCCAGCGCCTTGAGGGAAAACCCTTTGCACTCAATATTTTCCGATGCCGCAAGCGAGCAGACGGCCTCGCCAAGCTGCCCTGTGCAGCCCGTTACTAATAGCTTCATTGATGCCTACACTAGAAGGGAATATCATCATCAAATTCATCAAAGCCAGCAGGCTCACTCGCCGGGCCTTTCTGAACATTAGTTGGTCCCGGCTGATTTGAGCGCGCAGCCTTGGCCGGAGCCGACGATGGAGATGCATTCATGCCAGTGTCGCTACCACGGCTATCGAGCATTTGCATTTCATTGCCAACTATTTCAGTTGTATAGCGTTTAACGCCGTCTTTTTCCCATTGCCGGGTACGCAGCGATCCTTCGATATAAACCTTTGAACCTTTACGCAAATATTCGCCGGCAATTTCGGCCAGGCGATTAAAAAAGACAATGCGATGCCATTCGGTCCGTTCTTGTTGTTGCCCGCTTTGCTTGTCTTTCCAGCTCTCGCTGGTCGCCAGCGTTATGTTAGTAACCGCACCACCGGAAGGTAAATAGCGAGTTTCCGGGTCAGAGCCACAATTGCCAATCAGGATTACTTTGTTAACGCCGCGCGCCATGTCTTACTCCCCTGGATACTGTCTGGCAAATAGCCGCTGACATCACGGCTTGTTAAAACCAGCTTGAAAAATGGTTAATTATGAATGCACGATAGTATCAGAAAATCAGTGCTTTTGAAGCTAACAATCACTTCGTTCACGAGCTATATTCCACACAATAAAATTGCTGGTTAATTTCGAAACTAACGCATCACTAAGAAATGGCAATAGTTTTCACAGGCCCATGGCTTTATAATGATTGGCTTTCTCCGATAAAAGAGCGTTATGAAAAACATTCAGTTGCGTGGTGTACGAACCCACAATTTAAAAAATATCGACGTAGACATCCCGCGCGACCAGTTGGTTGTTATTACCGGATTATCCGGTTCAGGGAAATCCTCTTTGGCCTTCGATACTATTTATGCAGAAGGCCAACGACGTTATGTCGAATCGCTCTCCACCTATGCCCGTCAGTTTTTATCGATGATGGAAAAACCCGATATTGACCACATCGAAGGCCTGTCGCCGGCCATTTCTATTGAACAAAAAGCAACCTCGCACAACCCTCGATCGACCGTCGGCACGATAACTGAAATATATGACTATTTACGGCTACTCTTCGCCCGGGCCGGTGAGCCACGGTGCCCTGAGCATGACCAAAAGTTAGAGGCTCAAGCTGTCAGCCAAATGGTCGATCAGGTATTAGCCTTGCCAAAAGACTCGAAATTAATGCTACTTGCCCCGATTGTAAAAAACAGAAAAGGCGAGCATACCCACCTGTTTCACGAGCTCAATAGTCAAGGGTTTATCCGCGCCCGGATCGACGGTATCGTGACCGAACTGGATCAAGCGCCAGCTCTGGATAAACACAAAAAACATACCATTGAGGTAGTCATTGACCGGTTCAAGGTTAGGAAAGATCTTGAGATTCGACTGGCTGAATCCTTTGAAACCTGTCTGAACCTCAGCCATGGTTTGGCCAAAATAATCCCAATGGACCCCAATGACCACTTATTACCCGAAGAATTAATATTTTCGTCACTGTTCGCCTGCCCGACCTGTGGACACAGTATTTCTGAATTGGAACCGCGCTTGTTTTCTTTTAACAATCCGGCGGG
>Ga0316201_10001350_pt1 | contig 16334 bp, 19 predicted proteins | sample CS6wburrow_MG_FD_204516 | JGI IMG/M metagenome (GOLD analysis project Ga0316201, IMG submission 204516) | Coastal sediment microbial communities from Delaware Bay, Delaware, United States - CS-6 worm burrow | ecosystem: Environmental > Aquatic > Marine > Coastal > Sediment | place: USA... | reverse complement strand
TGTTCAACGGATGCTCTGCTCGGTTGCCAGGATTGATGCCAGCCGGGTGCGTAATGGCAAACTGGCCCAGTCCGAATTCCCTGCCCTGGTTACGGCTGCCGGGGTGATTGCCGAGGCACCGATCTATATCGACGATACCCCCGCCATCACGATCCTTGAACTAAGGGCCAAGGCCCGTCGCCTGAAGCAGGACAAGAAAATCGGCATGATCGTCGTTGATTACCTGCAATTGATGCAGGGGTCCAATCCGGAAAGCCGTCAGCAGGAGATCTCCGAGATCTCCCGTTCTCTCAAGGCCCTCGCCAAGGAACTCAAGGTGCCGGTGATAGCGCTATCGCAGCTGAATCGTTCATTGGAAAGCCGTACCGACAAGCGACCGATTCTCGCTGACCTGCGTGAATCAGGTGCGATTGAGCAGGACGCCGACGTCATCATGTTCCTGTACCGTGAATCGGTCTACTGTGATGCTTGTAAAAAACGCGACAACAGCTGTGAGAAGGGCCATGAACGCAGTGCCGAGGTGATTATCGGTAAACAGCGTAACGGCCCACTCGGCGTCGAGCAGCTGACCTTCCTCGGCGAGTACACGCGCTTCGAAAGCCAGTCCAGGCGGGATGATGATTACGCGGCATAGAGCTGGCCATTCCTGGCCGGCTTTTTTGTTGTGATCAACGGCGGGATTTATCAGCTGATTTCCGCAGGTACTTCACATAACAAAAACCGGAGTACTCCTGCTCTTCCGTTACCATCCACTCCGCAAGATCGAACTCCGGGAAGTATATGCTGCCCGCAAACGCCCCCTTGATCCATGAAATGTGCAAGCCCGAGGCAATTGGCAAGGCTTTTTGATACAGTTCTACTCCACCGAGGATGAAGACCGGTTGACCGAACTGGCGGCCTGTCTCGAGGCCCTCTGTGAAGCTGTTGCAGATTATCACACCCGGGAGATCGGTCAGGCTGCGACTCAAGACGATATTTTGTCGCTCCGGTAGGGGCCGGCCGATCGATTGATAGGTTTTACGTCCCATAACGACCGTACCGCCGATGGTCAGACGTTTGAAGAGATGCAGGTCTTGCGGAAGGTCCCACGGGAGCCTGTCGCTCAGGCCAATCACCCGGTCTCTGGTCATTGCGGCAACGATAGCGACTTCCGGGCCCCTTGCTTGTTGAGTCATCTTGGTTCAGTTGCGCTTGGTTGTGATATTGAGAGTCTGGATCTTTTTTCTCAGAGTGTTTCGGTTGATGCCAAGAACCTCGGCGGCCTTGACCTGGTTGCCTCGGGTCTTCTCGAGAACAATGTTGATCAGAGGGCGTTCCATCTGGTGGAGGACCATTTCGTAGAGGTTGTCCATCTCCTGCAGGTCTATCTGCGACAGGGAACTCTGCAGTTTCTGGTTGATCAGCCCTTCCAGTGAAGCGTTGTTCGCACTGCTGCCCTGGCCTGATACCAGGCCCGGAAAATCCGCAGCATTGAGCATTGCATCAGGAGAGAGCAGGGCTGCTCTCTGGATAATGTTCTCCAATTCACGCACATTCCCCGGCCAGTCGTAGTGGCAGAGCATGTCCATCGCCTCTTTCGTCACTCCACTAGCCGATGTGCCGTATTCTTCTGCGGCCTTGGCCAGGAAGTAGTCAACCAGTTCCGGGATGTCCTCCTGGCGCTCGCGCAGGGGCGGCAGCTCCAGGGGAACAACATTCAACCGGTAATATAGATCCTCTCGAAACTCCTTGCTGCGAACCTTTTCCTTCAAGTCCTGGTTAGTCGCCGCAACAATCCGGGTATTGACCTGGATGGTGGTGTTGCCGCCGGTCCTGGTGATCTCTTTCTCCTGCAGAACCCTCAGCAGCTTGGCCTGCAGTTCCAGAGGCATGTCGCCGATCTCGTCGAGGAACAGGGTGCCATCTTTGGCCTGTTCAAACTTGCCGATCTTCTTGTCCGTCGCCCCGGTAAAAGCACCCTTTTCATGGCCGAAAAGTTCGCTTTCCAGAAGTTCACTGGGGATGGCTGCACAATTAAGGGCGATAAACGGCTTGCCCAGCCGCGCACTGTTAAAGTGAATGGCCCGGGCGATCAGCTCCTTGCCTGTTCCGCTTTCACCGTAGATCAAAACGGTCACGTCTGAAGGGGCAATTTTACCGAGAATCTTGTAGGTCCTCTGCATCGGCTGGCTCTGACCGATGATCGTGCGCTCCAACTGGTAATGATCCTTGATCTCCTGCTTGAGCAGTGAGACTTCGGCAGAGACGTCGGCGGCTTTCTGTGCCTTATAGATAATCGCGTCCAAAGCATCCAGGTCGAAGGGTTTGGTCAGGTAATCGTAGGCCCCGCGCTTCATCGCCTCGACGGCATTTTTCATCGAGCTCTCGGCAGTCATGATGACAACCAGGGCCTGGGGGCATTCTTCCTGGAACTTGCTGAGCAGTTGCAGGCCGGAAAGGCCGGGCATCTTGATATCGAGAACCGCCAGGTCATAACTCTGCTTCCGGCTCATCAGCAGGGCTTCCTGTCCGTCACTGGCCAGATCAACCTGGAAACCCTGCTTGCTCAGCGATTTGGACAGTACCCAGCGGATGCTTTCCTCGTCATCCGCGACCAGTATCCGTTTGATTGGCATCTTCATGCTCCTTGATGACTTGCCAGCGCTAGCGGCGCAAGGGCAAGGAAATGGTAACGGTCGTCCCTTGATTGGGGGTGCTTTCGATTTTCAGCAGGCCGTTATGGTCCTCGATAATTTTCTGTGAAATCGCCAGGCCGAGGCCGCTGCCCTTGCTCTTGGTCGTGAAGTAGGGCGTAAAGATGCGGTCCATCTCCTGTTGGTCTATTCCGCAGCCGGTATCGCTGATAATGATATCCACCATCGGTGACGAACGTCTGCCGGGCCCGGTCATGTGGTAATTCGAGGCAATCCTGGTTTCGATCACCACGTTTCCTTCACGTGGTATCGATTCCCTGGCGTTCTTGATCAGATTGAGAAACAGTCTGGTAAGCAGCCCCTCGTCGCCCTGCACCGGTGGTATGCTCGGATCCAGCTTGAGCTTGAACAGAATGTTCCGACTGCGTGCCGCTTCACGCTGCAGGAGAACAATATCATTCATGACCCTGGTCAGGTCGACATCACTAATCTCCGGCTCACGCGGACTGCCGAGGTCCATCAGTTCTTCAATGATGAAGTTGATGCGCTCTGCTTCCTTGATCATGATCTGTGTGTAATCTTGCAGGGGGCTGTCCTTCGAGAGTTCCATCGAAAGCAGTTGGGCGGCACCCTTGATCCCCCCCAGCGGGTTCTTTATCTCATGGGCCAGGCCGGCGGCCAATGTCCCGAGCATCGACAGGCGGTCAGCTCTTCGCAGGGTCCCTTCAAGGTCCTTGATGCGAGACAGGTCACGGATGATCATCACGGCCCCGTTCTGGTTGCCTCCCTGGGCGAAGATCGGCGCCGTGTAGGCATTGACCGGCAAGGGTGAGGCGTTGCTGCGATGCAGGTAGAGTCCTTCGTCGTCAGTGATCGATCGGCCCTCTTCCAGGGCGACTTTGACCAGGTAGAGCAGTGTTTCCTGGTCCCTGAACAGGTCATGGTAACTCTTGCCAACGACCTGACGCGATGAGCAATCCATGAGGGCTTCTGCGGCCGGGTTGAACAACGTGATCCTGCTGTCGCTGTCAAAGGCGATCACGGCACGGTCAATATTATCCAGGATCATGCCGTAGAGATTCGAAATTGAATCCCCCGCAAAGGTTTTCGCACTGGAATCATACCTGTCATGCGGCATGGGCAAAAAAATCCTCGAGCCGGCGGCTCATCTCATCGACCGTTCTGGTCTGGTTGATCTCGGCACGGAAGCCGGCGGCATTGTCCATCCCCCGGACATACCAGCAGAGGTGTTTGCGCATTTGCCCGAGAGTTTTCCTGGGCCCGAAAATTTCCAGACAAAGGTCAAGATGCTCCCTTGCCGTGATCAAACGATCTTCTTTTGCCGGTTCTCTGGCCACTCTCCCGGCAAGCAGGTCGAGGGCCTGGCTGATAATCCATGGATTGCCATATCCGCCCCGCCCGACCATGACCGCATCACAACCGGTTTGTGCAAACATGGTTTTAATCCGGTCTGCATCGAACAGGTCGCCGCTACCAATGACAGGGATCGTTAAGGCCTTCTTGAGGGCCCTGATCTGTTGCCATTCAGCTTGTCCGCCAAACATCTGCGCCCGGGTTCTCGGGTGCAGGGTGAGGGCGTCAATACCCTCTTCAACGGCAATCCGGGCAATTTCCATGAAGTTGACCGAGTCACAGTCCCAACCGGAGCGGAACTTGATGGTCAGCGGCTTGCCCGTCGCTTTGCGGACAGCAGAGATGATCCCGGCAACCTTGGCCGGTTCAAGCAGCAGCGCGCTTCCTGCACCAGAACGAGTCACCTTGCGGACCGGGCAACCAAGATTCAGGTCAATCAAATCGGCCCCTTCGGCAACGAATTTCGTCGCTTCCGCCATGCGGACCGGGTCATCGCCGAATAACTGAACCGCCAGCGGCTGCTCCTCCCGGCGCGATTGCAGCAAGACACGGGTCGCCTTGCCATTGAAGAACAGACCATTGGCACTGATCATCTCGGTGAATACCATGGCGGCGCCGTGGCGTTTCATGATCAATCGGTACGGCAGGTCGGAAATACCCGCCATAGGTGCGGAAAATATAGGGTTTTTCAGCTTCAGTGTGCCAATTCGCATGAATTTTGCCCGGCGGCTTCTGCTTAATTTTTGGGCATTCTATCATTTTGACATTGGAATGCAAATGAAAATGGCCGTCTTATGTGAAAACAAATCACCGACAAATCGCATACTGTATACGAAATCGGCTTGACAGTTGCGGGGTGACTTGTTAGAACGTTATTTGGAAATGATAAAGGGTAAAGAATCACAAGGATGTTCCCTTTGTCTGCTCTAATTATTTTCCCGCCGCATTTGTTCTGTCTTTTTGGTGCGGGTTTTGCGCACCACAGTCGGGCTGTCGACGGGATGATTTGTCATTGACAGTTGGTTTGTAAACAAGGGACAGTTTCACTCTGGCGGGCGATCTGCCTGCCACCATTTCATTCCAAAGGAGAGAGAGTATGTCGACACTGAAAACAGTATTAAGTCAGAAAATTGATGCGCATCGCCCCCGGATCACCAAGTTAGTCAAGGAGTGCGGTGATGTCAAACTCGGTGATGTAACTATCGCTCAAGCTATCGGCGGCGCCCGTGGCATCAAGTGCCTGGTCACCGATATCTCCTACCTGGATCCTTTTGAAGGTATTCGCTTCCGTGGCATGACCATCCCCGAGACCTTTGACGTCCTGCCGAAAGTTCCCGGTAGCGACTATCCGTTTGTCGAGGGCTTCTGGTACCTGCTGCTGACCGGCGACGTTCCGACCATGGAGCAGACCCTGGAAGTCGTTGAAGACTGGAAGAAGCGTTCCGTGGTTCCCCAGTATGTCTATGACGTCCTCAATGCACTCCCTGATGATGCCCATCCGATGGCCATGTTCTCCAGCGCCGTGCTCGCCATGCAGCGTGACTCGGTTTTCGCCTCCAACTACGCTGCCGGCAAGTTCAACAAGATGACCTGCTGGGAAGATATGTATGAAGACGCCAACAACATGATGGCGAAGCTTGGCCCGATCGGTGCCTACATCTACCGCAAGAAGTACAAGAACAACGAGCAGATCGCTGCTGATCCGAACCTCGACATGGGCGGTAACTTCGCGCACATGATGGGTGTCGACGCGCCTTATGACGACGTTGCCCGTATGTACTTCATCCTCCACTCTGACCATGAGTCCGGCAACGTTTCCGCCCACACGACTCACCTGGTTGCTTCGGCTCTTTCCGATGCATACTACGCATACAGTGCTGGCCTCAACGGTCTGGCCGGTCCTCTGCACGGTCTCGCCAACGAGGAGGTGCTGCGTTGGACCCAGAATTTCATGGAGCAGCTCGGTGGCGAAGTCCCGACCGAGGAAGGCCTCAAGGAAGCTCTCTGGGCGACCCTCAACAGCGGTCAGGTTATCCCGGGTTACGGCCACGCCGTTCTGCGCAAGACCGACCCCCGCTACACCTCACAGCGTGAGTTCTGCATGAAGACCGAAGGTCTGAAAGACTACCCGCTGTTCCAGCTGATTCGCATGATCTTTGAAGTTGCTCCTGGCGTACTCACCGAGCATGGCAAAGCGAAGAACCCCTGGCCAAACGTCGACGCACAGTCCGGCGTCATCCAGTGGTACTACGGTGTCACCCAGTACGAATTCTACACCGTGCTGTTCGGCATCGGCCGCGCACTCGGCTGCCTCGCCAACATCACCTGGGACCGTGCTCTCGGCTACGGCATTGAGCGTCCGAAGTCGGTTACCACCGCGATGCTGGAAGAAGCTGCAGGGATCTGATTTATTGCTAGATATGCAGTTAAAAAGGGGTGCCTTATTGGGCACCCCTTTTTTCATGCAATTTCTGAGATGCAATATCTAATTCTGTGGGTGTCGCCAATATTCATTTGGCATCTTCTCTGCAGTCAATCACACTAAGACCCCTGCACCAAAGATGCTGCATCGTCCTTGTTTTATCTCTTCTGAAAATAAATACCTGTAATTATTAAGTATTAAGTTTATCAACGGCGATAATAAGAACTTTTGACCGTCTGATATCTAGAGCAACTATGCCAAAAAAAGCGGCAGCGACCGGCCGTTTGGAGTTCTGTTTAAGTGTCCTCCGGCAATAATCGATTGGTTGATAAAGAATAATCATGTACCCGTCCCCGATGAATCGATGCAACCTGCCACCATGGGCGATTGCATCAAGGCACTACAACCTGAATCCAAAACAGCTGGAGATCCAGGGCGTGTGTCATATTGGCCGCCCGCTGTTCGAAAAGCTTGAGGTTCTGGATGATCCGGATGCGCGTGGTTCGGTGTTTCATGATTTCATGGATGTACGCTATCAGCTGCATCATTGGCAAAGAGAAGAGACGCAAAACAGTCGCAAGAGCCTCAAGAACAGTTATCTGCGATTTTTACGTGGCTGGCTTTTCGAGAGCAACTCGATCGAAGGCGCTGTTCTGAAAGGGTGGGTTGAGTCCCGACTGGGCCTGGCGCCGACATTTCATCATCAACCGATAGAAGATATCCACTCTGAAGCATATTTTCACTACACCATAGAGCGCATGAAGGGGGCAGAGCGAACCAACGCCATCCTGCCGCAGTTGGACCTGCTTTACGAATTTGTCCAGTACGAATTGCGCCGCAGATTCCCTGGGCAGAAGCACATGAACCTCTACCGTGGCATTTATGATTTTGCCGAGCATCAGGTCCTCGAGCAACTCGAAAAAAATCGTTACGTCATGCGCCTGAATAATCTCAATTCTTTCACCAATGATTTTGAACGGGCCTGGGAATTCGGTAGCAAGGTTTTGCAAGCTCAGGTCCCGTTGACCAAGGTGTTCTTTATGGGAGGATTGCTGCCCAAATCGCTCTTCAAGGGAGAGAATGAAGTTATGGTGATCGGTGGTGAATATGAGGTGAAAGTTCTCATCGGAGGATGAACTTTGAAGCGCGAGGCGCGATATGAGAACTGTAAATGAGATCCATACTCGTGCTCGAGCGGCATATCTGGGGCTTGCGATCGGCGATGCGCTCGGGGCAACCACCGAGTTCATGACCCCCGCTGAAATCAGGGCAAAATTCAGGGTCCACAAGAAGATTCTCGGTGGCGGCTGGCTGTATCTCAAGGCAGGTCAGGTTACCGATGATACCGAGATGTCGCTGGCGTTGGGCCGGGCCATCCTGTCTTCGGGAAAATGGGCCCTGCAAGGGATCGCGGACAACTTCCTCGCCTGGATGAAGAGTAAGCCGGTTGATATCGGTGCAACCTGTCGACGTGGTATTCGCGATTACATGCTCAAGGGGCAGCTCGAGGTCCCTTACAATGAGTGGGATGCCGGCAATGGCGCCGCGATGCGCATGGCCCCGGTGGCGCTCTTCACGCTGGGCGATGACCGCCTTTTGCAGAAATGTTCGGTTGAACAGGCGCACCTGACGCACAATCATCCCTTTTCCGATGCTGCCTGCATGGCGATCGGGAAAATGGTACAGCAGGGGATCCTGGGTGTCGACCGCTTCAGGCTGCATGAGATTACCCGTGAACTGGTCGCAGAATATGGCAGCTTTCGATTCAATAATTACAGGGGTAATGCCAGCCCTTACGTTGTCGATACCCTGCAGACGGTCTTTCACTATCTTTTCAGCACGGCGAACTTTGAGGAATGTCTGATCGGCGTGGTCAATCAAGGCGGTGATGCCGATACCACCGGTGCCATCGCCGGCATGATCGCCGGGGCCTTTTACGGGCTGGATGCAATTCCGGTGCGCTGGTCGAAAAAGTTGCATAAAGATGTGAGAGAAGAAGTGGAATCCCAGGCGGTCATGCTGGTTGAATTATCACCATGGGCAATACAGCGTGCTAGATAAGAATGCAAAACATGTATCACACGGAGAAGTAGAGTAAGCAGAGGAAAGGAAACGATCCTGGCTTAAGAATACACAAAGCAATTTATTCTGTCCTGAGCACATCGGACGAGCATAGCGAGCGGGCGGGAGATGCCCTGTAGAAAGGAAGCCTCATGAGTGATCAAATTTTGTCAATTACCGAAGCAGCACAAATCCTTCAAACCACCCCACTGAACATCCTGATGCACATCAAGCGGGGCTTGCTCAAAGGCACTGAGAACGATGGAGAATGGCTGATTGAACGCGCCAGCATCGATGACCTTATGTTAAAGACCGGTGGCCGCAAGGCCGATCCTGTGTGTGCCAGCGGCTGTGCCCGGCAGCACGCATGTGGCGGTGGTTGCAGTTAACCGATGGGGGCCATTATGGGTATCGAAATCAAACCGTCCGATCTGTATTACAAATACCGACGCAACAAGGCGTTGCGTGATGAACCGAAATTCACCGGCAAGCCGGACCCGAACCTCTATGACCGGGAGGACCTCTACGATGTGATTCCGATGCTCGGTGCGGTCATGGATGAGCTAGGCAGCAATGACGCCAACGTGCTGCATCGGCTGGAGGAACTGGCCGGGGACGAGATGCCACAATTCATTAACCGGCGTGAAGAGGTTTTCGATTTTCTCATCTCGGTGATGAGTGACATGCTGGGTAACCCCGGGACGCGGGACGACTGACGCAGAATGCGGAAATCAAAATTATGGAACAAAACAATCATAATCTCGTGATGCACGAAATAGTTGGAGATATCTGGCAGGAACATGCTGAAGGTGCCGTGGTCGCCATCACCACCAGCGGCACGCTGACTAAAAACGGCAAGGCGGTCATGTTGCGGGGCTGTGCACGGCAGGCCAGGGACCGGTTCCCGGACCTGCCGCAGATCCTCGGGGAACAGCTGCTGAATCACGGCCGCCACGTGTTTGATCTTGGCCGCAGGATTGTCAGTTTCCCTGTGGAAGTAGATTCATACCGGAACCCGGAGCTGGGAATTATTGAAGCGTCATGCAGAGAGTTGGTCGAACTGGCCGACTACAAGGGATGGCAAAAGATCGTTGTGCCGCGTCCCGGCTGCGGTGGCGGCGGCCTGGAATGGCCGGTGGTCAAGCCCGTTTTAGAGCGATACTTCGACGCGCGTTTTTACGTGATTACGATGCAGGGGACAGACGATGCAACAGGCCAAAACTGGTGACCTGGTCACCGTTTATTATATCGGTACGCTGGACAATGGTCGGATCTTCGATCAGAGGGATGACGAACACCCGCTTTCCCTGACCCTTGGCGCGGAAGAAGTTTTTCCTGCACTGGAAAGGGCGATCATCGGCATGGCTGTCGGCGAGGTCAAGAACATTCATCTGTCTGCAGAGCAGGCCTACGGCCAGCGTCTCGATGAGAACCTGATGAGGGTTTCACGGGAGCTATTTCCGGCGGAAAAGGAGCTCTCTATCGGTCAGAAACTGAGTATCGGACTGGGTGACAATCCACAGAGGATCATGCGGATCCGGCGTGTTGACGATCAGGAAGTGCTTCTGGACGGCAATCACGACCTGGCCGGGTGCGACCTGACTTTTGCGTTGCAGATGGTCGCTATCGCCTGATCAGGCAAGATTGTCCTCACTGTTGTTTGTTCGCAGCGGCGGTCGGCAGGAGGAATCGCTGGAAGTTCACACTCATGAAGCGAATCCGAAGGCGTCGGCAAACAGCTGGTTTTGCTTCTCAATACAGGAACAGTGCGGGGGCCTCTCCTCGCCGCGATGATCCTCCTGAATGTCGACATTGAAGTCAACCAGTACCGGGAGGTGGTCCGAAAAGGTCACCGCGGGGACCTGGAAATCTACGACCTCTATTTCCTTGCTGTGCAGCACGAAGTCGAGGGGACGGCGAGGCTGGTTGCTCGGAAAGGTCGGCAGGTTTCTGGTGTTGGCATTCTGCAGCCCGGTTGCTGCCAGGAAGAGGTCTATCTCCCGTTCACCCCAGAGCATGTTGAAATCCCCGGCAACCACGCAGGGCTTTGTGGAATTCTTGACCATGCTGTAAAGGTCGCCCAGCTGATCGTGCCTGGCCTTTGCGCCGAGAGAGAGGTGGACAAGGTAAATCACCAAATGCTCAAGCTCGAGTTCGATGACCAGGCGCTTCATGCCCCGCTTGAAAAAATGGAAGGTCTCGTTGCGGATCCGGTCTCTTGCCAGGAAGGCGTTGCCCTGGGTTCTCAGGACCGGGATACGGCGCCAGAACGAATCCAGGCCGTATTTGATTGAGTGGGAATGATAATGCCCCAGGGATGCGGCCAGGGTCTCGATCTGGTTCTTGCCGCCGCTTCGGTACGAGCCGTGGTCGACCTCGACCAGACCGATCAGGTCCGGCTCCAGTCCGCGCATGAAGTCGGCAATCCGGTCCAGGTTGTCGTGCGACGAACGCATGTAATTATGCATCCGTGGGCCGGTAGCATAACGTATATTGTAAAGCAGAAATCGCACAGTGTCTCCTCTGAATATTTAACCACTATTGTGCCGGAACTCAAGCCCGGTATTTATCTCCTGACCAGCTGTTTCAGGTTTTTCGCCACCTCTGCCTTGACGATCGGCATCAGGCGTTGCTTCTCTTTCAGAATCCGAATGAACATCAGCCCCTTGTTACGGGGAGGCTTCGGCCGTCTGTCTCGTTCGACCAGTTGCAGGGCGCCTTCCGGACAGACGTCAAGGCAGGCCCCGCACCCCAGGCAGAGCTTGTCATCGATCCGAACTGTCCGTGCTGCTTTTGCCGGGGCGATCCCTGCCACGTTGCATGCCTTGATGCATTTGCCGCACAGAGTGCAGGATTCTTGATCAACATTGGCCAGAAAGGGGGTCTTGGCGACACCCTCGGGAAAGCCCATCTGGATGCCGGCCATCAACTCGCAGCAGCATGAGCAGCAGTTGCAGATAAAAGACGGTTTCTCGCGGATATTGTCGGTGACATGGGTCAGGTTGTAGCTGCGGGCGGTGTCGAGGATAACGAGCAGCTCGTCAGTGCTCTTCTCCTCCATGAAGCCCCGGCGGGCCAGGAAGCGTGCACCGGCGCCGAGGGCAATACAAATCCCGTCTACCGGGGCATTCTTGCGACAAACCTGGTCAAGATGCTCCTTCTGGTGACGGCAGAAGCATATCCCCGCTGCGCCGAATTCGGCATCGCGGATAATCTGTCGGGCGTCCTCCCAGCTGGTGATTTTCGATGTAACCGGCACTTTGTCCTCGTAGGTGAGCGCGCGGGTCAGCTGGGTCGGGGAACCGAAGAACTCTTCTGCCTGCCCCGGCCGAACTTCGTGGAGGTATTCGTGCATCAGGCGGGCCACCTCGGCCATCGGCAGGTCGGTACGCTTCTTCATGAAGGTGAACTCGAAGAAGCCGATCAGCCCGGGCATCAACATCCAGTAGGTTGTGTCACCACAGGGGGTGTCGACCACCAGCCCCTTGTCAGCCATCTGCTCGAGTTTTGGCAGCAGCTCGGCAACCGGAATCCCGGTGATACTCGACAGCTCGTCCGCGGTTGCTTCCGAGAGCGGGAACCTGGCGGCAAGCGAAGCTTCTTCATCGCTGAAGAGCAATGCCAGGATTTCACGCAGCTTCTGGTTGTCTACAAGACCGACCGGGTAACGGTTTAGTCGGTCGATCAGGGGGACCAGATGCGCTTTGCCGGATATCAGGTGGCCCATCGGCATGCCTCCAGGGTTTCAGATTCATCATTCTAACATAGAGAGGGCCGGTGTGATACGTCCGCGGCCTGCCGTTCGGGTGGCCCCTATGGCATGTCTCTTTGTCGATTTACATGAATTGACCCAAAAAAATGCGGGAATTGTAATAATTCCTTCACAGCTGGTCCGATGGCATGTTAGTCAAGGTCAACGATTGCAGTAAAAAAGGGGAAGATATGACAGAAAGTGCAGGGAACAAAACCGCCAAGGTCCATTATACCGGCACCCTGGCAGACGGGACGGTATTTGATTCTTCACGTGAGCGCGACCCGTTTGAATTCATAGTTGGTATCGGCCAGGTGATCAAGGGCTTTGATGATGCAGTTGTTGATATGGCCGTCGGTGATACCAAAACGGTGACGGTGCCTTCCGATGAAGCTTACGGGCCTCATTTCACGGAACGTGTGATCGAAGTTGATCACGGCCAGTTCGCCGAGGGCGTTATCCTCGAAGTCGGCATGCAGTTGCAGTCCGATGGCGGTGAAGCTCAGCCGCCGATGGTTGTGACCGTCACCGAAGTGACGGAAGACAAGGTCATCCTCGATGCCAACCATCCTCTGGCAGGACAGGATCTGACGTTCGAGATCGAATTGTTGGAGCTGGCCTGACCGGTCGTTGGTAGAAAATGTGTTTTGAAAAGGGCCGGACTGAAAACCGTCCGGCCCTTTATCTTTGGCTGGAAACAGGCACATCATATCAAATCAGTAGCCAAGCACGCCTTTCAACTTGTCACCGACCTTCTCTTTTTCAGCATCCAGGCGTTTGTTAACTTCCCCTTCGAGCTGCGCCTTGTACTGGTCGATGCCCTTTTTCTTGATCTCGGCCAGCGCCCGGTCGGTCAGGACCTTGAGCGCCTGACTGGCGATCTGCGATGGCGTGGCACCCGTCTTGCCGCCCAAATCGTTCATCTGGATGTTCGGCAGTTTCAGTTCGTAGTCCTTGTCCAGTGGTACGACCCTGGCGTGGATGTTGCCGCCGGAGAAGATCAACTTACGGATTATCAGCTTCGGTTCCGAACCTCCGCTTTTAGCGGAAGAAGATGACGAAGAACTTGAGGCGCCCGACTGCAGGTTGCTTTTCAGCTTGTCGAGGTTGTTCTGGCCTTTTTCATTGAGTTCGAAGAAGACTTCCGGCGCCCGGATGGTGATGTGTTCGATCACCGGAACATCCTCGGACAGCGACTTGAGGTCAATCTGGGTCGCGATCTCGCCAAGAGAGAATGCATTGGGTGTAGCGAAACCCTTGGGGTTGCCAACGGTCAGCCCGTGAATTGCCCCGGAGCCGTCCTGCAGGACGATTTTTACATTATCGACCCGAACCGACGTCTGGGTTGCCTCAGAGCCGTATGTTTCAATCGCCGATTTGACCAGACTGTCAAGGTTGGAGAGCAGGTAGTAGACGCTGAAGCCGATTGTGATCAGCAGGACCAGGATTGCACCCAGAACAACTTTTTTCATAACGGGCCTCCCTTTTCGTGGCGGGTTCAGTCACTGTTCATAGACGTGCTGCTATCATTGTAGCAGGTTCCTGTCGGTATGGAATTGCGGCAACGGTCGTTGCTGCAGTCGCAGGTCATTAGGAGACGTTGGTTTACTGTGGGCGTTACCTTGAAGGGTCCCGGTACGACATCACTCTCAGCCCTGCCAGAGCGTCCAGGCGAGATCGTTTTTGCCGCTGCTGCGGGTGAATTTGGCATGACACGTCATGCACAGGTAATCCTGCTCTTCGAAGCCCCGGGGGTTGACTCCCTTGAAGATGCGGGCCTCGTCAACCTTAATCAGATATTGATGGGGGTTGCCACGCCGGGTTTTCTTTGATTGTTCTTCGCACAGACTACAGGTTTCCATAATACTCTCTTTTCCGGTTGAGGGGAGGGGATGCATGACCATCTGGTGTCGCTGCAATGTCCTATTAAATATGAGACTATGGTACACTTTTCCTTGTAACAAAGATAGTTGAGTAAATATTGGGGGCACATATTGTTATGTGCCCCCAATATATTTTTTGCAATGATCCGGGTCGAAAATTTAAATTTTGATAAACGGGCTCGGGTTGCAGAGATTCTGGGCGTGCTTGGCAACGGCATTGCAATTCAGGCAGGTGTGGCCGGGGTCCTGCATCAGATCCTTGAATTCTTCCACCCGCCCCTGTTTCCTTAACTCGCAGAGATGACGCCAATGTCCTTCGGGGTCTTTACAGTCGGTTCTTATGGATTCAGACATATTGCCTCCGGGTAAATGGGCTGCTGTTCCGGGCCATTATAACATTCTTCTGCGTTCATGCGGTGGCCGATGACAATCGCAGGGCTGAAAATGGAACACACAAAATGGTGTTGCCGATGTTCAGGTTCTATTTACCGCGGGCCCACTCCGAATTCACCATCGGATCGCCCTTGTAGCCAAGTTCTTTCCAGTTCATACGGCCTTCGTCGCCGTGATGGCGAAGTGGTAGTGCTATTAACTTTGGCTAACAATAGCATGGCAGACGACATATGAAAGCAAAAGGGCAATGTAATTTTCGGGTATTTGCTATTTACTGTTGAAAACGTCCCTGGCTCAATGCGCTATTTTTCAGTCTCAGTGTTGTAAATGATGCCCTGTAAGATGCTGTAGTAACTCAACTAGAATTAATCAGAATACTACATTAACGTTGTATTATTCGGATATCCGTGGTAGGTTAACGAATCATAAACGTTTGTGCAGAGTTAGTTTGTCGGACAAGATTAATAGTTAATCAGTCACGATTAAGCCACGCAGACCTCTTTCGGTTGTGTGGTTTTTTATTTTTAATCAGATTTTGTTTGCACACAAAGCAGAGCGCCCACAGAGGGCAATCAGGAGATACAACAATGGCACAAGGTACAGTGAAATGGTTTAACGACGCAAAAGGTTTTGGTTTTATTGAACAGGACAATGGCCCGGATGTGTTTGTTCATTTTTCCGAAATACAAGGCACTGGATTCAAATCTCTTGCCGAGGGAGACAGTGTGACCTTTGACGTTACGCAGGGCCCAAAAGGCGCTCAGTCGGCTAACGTGTACAGAGTTTAACCCTTTTATTGCACAAAAGCCCCGAGAAAATCGGTGAGGCTTTTGGATCAAAATGCGAGGCTTCTGTCTTGTAGAAATAGGCCACCGGGGCAATAGACCTGGTGGCCTATGTTATGAATTAAATACCCCTATCAATAAAAAGCCGGGTTACATCTCCCCTTTTCCGAGATCAGTCCGACGTCATTAGCCTTATCTCCTCTAAGGTTTGGACAAAAGTGCCATGAAAAGGGCCGCCAAGATCTACAGCACGCTGCGCTGCAGTCAGGGCTTCTTGCCGTTTGCCTTGCTCCGCCAAGACATGGGCCCAGTTGTTAAACGGCAGACCGTTTTCCGGTTGAACCAGAGTCGCCTGGTAGAAAGCCTCGGCGGCGGAGTCAAGATCATAAAGATTGTATAAGCTGTTGCCAAGACCCATCCAGGCGACAAAACTTTTCTCCCATCGTTTCAAGGCGGTGGCATAACCGATTGCAGATGCCGACCACTTCCCGACATGTTCCAAACCTGCAACGGCAGTAAGCCATTCATCTTCCTCGGCAACTTCCGGCAACCGATCTGGAGGCAGGACCAAAAGTCCCCAGTACTCGCCACGTCGCCAAATATTCTTGAAGGTCCATGAACTCAAAATCTCATTGGCAATGAGCCCTGAATGGAGGATTACTTCTTCCTTGCCTTGGTCATAACCTATAACCACTGCGTAATGCCATTGCGGAAACCAAGAGAAACCAAGATTAACCAGTACAATAACCGGATGCCCGGCAGAAACCTCAGCCATCAGAGACTCAATGCCTGTAATGGTGTATGCAACGCGACCATGTCTTCGGGCCGATCCAACCAGCGAACTCTGCAGGCTACCATTGAGGCCCGGAGTATAGACCTCTGTAGATAAATCAGATAGTTGCAGGGCAACCCCGCTCCAGTTCAGAACCATGGCAAGAGCTGCCGGACCGCATTGCAATTCTTCCTGGGCAAAAAAAGGCACATCGACAACCATGGCTTTAGATGGCCTTTCGGAAACATGAGATAAGTAGA
>Ga0316201_10001349_pt1 | contig 16336 bp, 12 predicted proteins | sample CS6wburrow_MG_FD_204516 | JGI IMG/M metagenome (GOLD analysis project Ga0316201, IMG submission 204516) | Coastal sediment microbial communities from Delaware Bay, Delaware, United States - CS-6 worm burrow | ecosystem: Environmental > Aquatic > Marine > Coastal > Sediment | place: USA... | reverse complement strand
TAGTTCCGTCCGGATGCCAGCTTAAGTTGCTCCCATGATTAAATGAATCAAAGGTGAGTTGTCTCGGTGTTCCTCCATCAGTAGATAATATAAAAACTTGTTGAAAAGTATGTTTTAGATATCCCGCTCCATCAGCCCGGTATTTTAAACGATCTATATAAATGGGAGGATCTGCCCACTCAGCTCCATTGGGCTTTTTAGGGGTTGCTTTTAGTGTTTCAAAATCATATTCGACCGGCATCACGAATGCGATCCATTTTCCATCCGGTGACCAGGATAAGTTTTTTGGTGATTGATTCAAATTTGTAAGCCTGGCTTCCATCCCTCCTTCAAGCCATCTCAGGAAGATCTGACTTTTTCCATCATGGTTTGAAATGTATGCGATTTGTTTACCATCAGGAGACCAAACAGGGTTTCTATCACTGAACTGACCAGTTGTGAAAGGAGTATGGATTCCGGAAGCGACATCAACCTGCCAAAGATTGGAGCGATTAGCATCCGCCATGATGTCCTTAAAATTTCTTTGGTAAATAATTTTGGAGCCATCCGGTGATATTTGAGGGCCACTGGCAAACTCAAGTTCGAATACGTCTTCGGCCGAAAAGTATTTTTGGTGCTGAGCAATTGCAATCGTCGAGAATAGGAGGAGTAAGGCGAAAATGGAAAGAAAGGTTTTCATAAAAGCTGGATTTGGGTTTTTTACCTGGATTCAAAAGGTACAAAAATCTGGTGAATGAAGAATTGTCAATAGTTGATAGTCAGCCCAACGATGATATCTTTAGTTTTCATGCTCATTCGAAGGTATGAATGAGGTGATGGCAGACTCACGTGAACCGAATTGTTACATTCAGGCGAGCACTTTACTGTGGCCACCATCTGCACTAATTATGTATTAGCAGAAGGAATGATCTCAAAACTGGTAGTGATCTCGGCTGTTTTGTCCAACATTCTACTGACAGTGCAGTATTTGGTTACAGAGAGTTCAATGGCCCTGGCTACTTTTTCTTTTTTGAGATCTCCCGTCAGGGTATAATGCATATGAATTTTGACAAAAACTTTAGGAATCTCCTGTTGCTTGTCTCCGTCAACGGCTACCTGAATATCTTCAAGAGGTTGTTTCATTTTTCGCAGGATGGCAATGACATCGATTGCTGAACAACTAGCAGCACCCATGAGTAGCAATTCAGTCGGACGTACACCTAATCCAGCTCCGCCCATTTCAGGACTGCCATCCACTTCTACATTATTTCCATCTTCATTTCGGATGGAAAAATGAACATCCTTATTTACTCTATCCAGGAATACTTTCATCGTTTTGTTTTATGAACCAGGAAAATTATACAGATTGATCAGCGAGTTTTACAACAAGCCCATCAAGCTCATCGTCAATATTCATTTGACAACAAAGCCTGCTTTTTTCACTTACGAAGAATGCCTGATCTAGCATATCTTCCTCTTCATCAGATCTTTCAAAAACATCATGTGCTGATTCAACATACACATGACAACTCGCACAAAGTGCCATTCCGCCACATGTACCCTCCATAGGAAGTTCAGCTGCTTTGCAAATCTCCATGACATTGAGATTCACGCCGGTTGGAGCATCAATTTCGTGCTTTTCTCCCTCTCGGTCTATCACAGTTATTTGAATCATTTCATCCATCGCGCAAATCTATTAATGCATATTTCAATGAAAAAGTTTTCAGCAGTTTATTTCCGGGCAAACCAATAATAAAGTTTTTGCAAAATAAATCGAGTTAGGGGGGTACTTTCTCGCTTCAAAAGGTACTTTATATATACAGCGTTTCTTATTTCAAGCATAAACATTAGTATGGAAAAGAACAGGTTATTGCATCTGCCGGAGCACTTTATCGTAGGTAAAATTCAGTTTATTCGGGAGCAAAAAGTACTCATCGATGAAGATTTGGCTGAATTATATGGGGTGGAAACCAAACGATTGAATGAACAGGTGAAACGAAACCTTGATCGTTTTCCCGAGGATTTCATGTTTCAATTATCAAATGAAGAGTTCGAAAACTTGAAGTCGCAATTTGCGACCTCAAGTTGGGGGGGTAGAAGAACAACACCATATGTATTCACTGAGCATGGCGTTTTAATGTTATCAAGTGTATTGCGTAGCAAACAAGCTGTGGAAGTAAATATTCAGATTATGCGTGTCTTTACCCGTATGAGAAAATTGCTTTTCAATCATAAAGACTTGCTGCTCAGAATCGAGAAAATCGAAAACAAAATCGAAGGGCAAAGCCATGAAAATAAGGTGCTTTTTGAAGTGGTCAGAAAGCTCATGGAAAGTAATGCTTTGGAAAAAAATCAAAAAGGCAGAAATCGAATCGGGTTCATAAATCGATGATGAACCTTTCATTATTTTTTTAAAAACTTGATCCAGACGGGGTACGTTTTCGCTTCAAAAGGTACTATATATATGTAGACCTGTTTATTATTGATAGAAATAAAGATTATGCTTGTAAAGACAAATGCCAGTGCCGTATTCGGAGTGGATGCCAAAACAATTGAGGTGGAAGTAAGTACTGGAGGAACTGTTCCGAATGGGGAGCGCATGTTCTTTTTGGTTGGTCTTCCTGACAGTGCAGTTCGTGAAGGGTACCAACGTATCGAAGCTGCCATCAAAAATATTGGGAAGAAACCTCCAAGGATTAAAACGACTGTCAATTTAGCACCTGCTGATATTAGAAAAGAAGGTAGTGCTTTTGATTTGCCTATTGCTGCTGCACTCATGGGAGCAACAGATCAAATGAAACATGAAACACTTCATGAGTACATGTTGATGGGAGAACTATCTCTGGATGGCAGTCTTCGGCCAATCAAAGGAGCACTGCCGATTGCTATTCAGGCGAGGAAGGAAGGATTTAAGGGCTTGATTATTCCGGAGGAAAATGCGATGGAAGCAGCTATCGTCAACCAGTTGAATGTATATGGAGTGCGGAGTTTGTCTGACGTGATCAATTTTTTCAACGGCGATATGGACATTGAACCGACTGAATTTGATACCCGTGAAGAGTTTTCCCACAAGGCTGAGGCATATGGTTATGATTTTTCGGATGTAAAAGGACAGGAGAATATTAAACGTGCCTTGCAAATTGCAGCTGCAGGTGGGCACAATGTGATTTTGATTGGTCCTCCTGGTGCGGGAAAAACGATGCTGGCGAAACGATTGCCTACCATTTTGCCTCCACTCAATCTGAGGGAATCTCTCGAAACAACAAAAATTTATAGTGTAGCGGGAATGCTCCCTACCCAAAGTGCATTGGTCGGTACCCGGCCATTTCGTTCACCACATCATACCATCAGCGATGTAGCCCTGGTGGGCGGTGGATCGAATCCATCCCCGGGGGAAATATCGCTTGCGCACAATGGTGTCCTTTTTTTAGATGAACTGCCCGAGTTTAAAAGATCGGTTCTTGAAGTGTTACGACAACCAATGGAGGAGCGGAAAGTGACGATTTCACGTGCCAGGATTTGTGTAGATTATCCTGCCAGTTTTATGCTTGTCGCTTCGATGAATCCTTGTCCTTGTGGTTATCACAACCACCCGGAAAAAGACTGTGTGTGCGGACCGGGTATTGTGAAAAAGTATCTCAACAAAATATCAGGACCTTTATTAGACCGGATAGATTTGCACGTTGAAGTGACACCTGTATCCATTGATCGACTCACAAGTTTCGAAGATCTTCCCCAGAAATCGAGCGAAGAAATCCGAATGGATGTCATTCAGGCAAGAATGATCCAGGAGTCTCGTTTCGAATCGACTGATGGTATTTTCTGTAATGCAATGATGCCGGGTCAGCTAGTACGTGAAGTGTGCAAAATTGATCAGCCAGGGCAAGTGCTACTCAAGACAGCGATGAATAAACTCCAGCTTTCTGCTCGAGCTTATGATCGTATTCTCAAGGTGAGTCGTACAATCGCGGATCTCGCAGGCAGTGATGCTATCAAGATCGAACATTTAGCAGAAGCGATTCATTTTAGAAGTCTGGACCGGGAGAGTTGGGCGGAATAGTTGGGGGATGAGTCAGCAAGTTGATTTCATATGTGTCCCGATGATCCTGTTTTGGTTCAAATTTTAATCCACTACAAAGCGCATAGGAGATGGTTTGGCTTTTCTAAAGAATCCCATCCTTAAATGTTCTTATATGCCTTATATGGTTCAGAAAAGGTCTGTTAAACCATATAAGGCATTTAAGGTCATATAATTGAAAGGGGGTGTAAGTCTCACGACTTTACAGATTTGTTTAAGGCACCATTAAATCCCAACCACTTCCACCACCAGTCCACCAACTGTACGTGAATGATCGAACAAAACCATAAGTGCGGTTGTAGACATATGTCATCCCATTACCATCGACTTGCATGGGAACATTGTTGACGATTACATTTGCTGTCCCAAAATTGTGCTCTAATAATGTCACATCCTTTGCGAAGTATTCCCCATACGCTTCAATATATTCATTTGTGGTTTTCCAACCTTCGATTGTTGTTTCTTTTTCAGTGAATAAGCTGAGGGGAAATTCAACTTTCTCACCTCCTGATCCCCATTCTCCAAGTGAAAATGCATAAATGAGGTGTGTACTATACATATCATCCGTAGTGCGCTCAATCACAAGATTTTCATTTTCAAGATACATGTAGTACTTTTTTACTTCTCGATAGTATTCTGCATTTTCTCCTTCCAGGATTTCCGAACCGGGCGTATAGTTTTCCTGCACTAGAAAGCGACCACCATCCAACTCTTCGATCACCTCAATTTTTAATGTATCATTCGTGTAGGAAAAAAGATTATTGCTACTATTGTCATAATACTTTTCTCCCTCAAAGCGGAGGTAATAGTTGACCTGGCCCACTTCCAGATTGTCTGGTTGAATCATCGTGTCTGACAATTTTGGCTCAACTACTGCTTCATCTTTGTTGCATGAGAAAAGTATTAACACAGAGGCAACGACTAGAAATGGAAGAATCTTTTTCATCTTTTTACAATTAAGGAAGAATCTATTCTTATAGACGACTTTTTCATTGTTTCGGTTGGGCAAGTTCGCGATGATGGCGATTAGTGACGTTATACCAATGCTTTGAATTTCTTCAAGAGGATCTTTAAATTACTCACTTCCCTTTTGTCCTTCGCCTTTTTTGCCATTTTCATTGCTGTTTTGACAGTTTTTATACCATCCTTTTTTTGCTTTAGCCGGAGTTGAAAGTGTGCAGTTTGCAAGTGATGTTCAAGCGAAGGCTGTGCTTTTTGTATTTCTTTAGCCCATTGATATGCTTGCTGAATGTGGTTGGGGTTTTTGCTTTTTTCAAAGATATCCGTAATAAAAGTTTGCTTCATTCTATCAGTGAAAAGTGATCCGGAAGCAGGATAGTATTCCATAGCGATATCCATATATTTTTCAAATTCACCTGCTTCCTCATATTTTTCCATGGCATATTCAGCGGCCAACTTTTCTCCATTGTCAGGATAGGCCAATCTATACAACGCTCTCACTTCTTCGATAGTTGGAGTAGGTGCTGAATTGTATATCTTATTATTGACCATGATATCGATTGTCCGACTGACCTCTTCTTTTCCTATAACTTCTTCAAAGTGAGTGCGATGCATGGCCATGTGATGAAACATTTCTGAATCAATATCTTCCATAAACTGGAAAATGTACTTTACATTATGATCAAGATTCCAGTCCTCCTGGGTTTCCAGGTAAGCCTGAACAACCTCACGATGACTCTCGTCCATTCTACGTAAGCGCTCGAATGTATAATTGTATAGAAAATCTGCTTTTCTGTCACCACCAGCGAATCGTTTATCCCATGCGATTGTTTTATTCTCAGGCATGAGGGCCGGTTGTGCAGAAGCGATCATTTCATCGGCATGTTTATATCCATTGACTTTATGTACAAGGGTGCCATCAGAAGTAAGGAATAAGAAACTTGGATATTCACGAATCTCGTAGTTCAATGCCAGGATAGGGCCGGGGCCTTTTTCCATATCCATTTTATAGTTGATGAAGTTGCGATTGAAAAAACGGGCTACCTGGCTTCTATTGAATACCTGGATGTCCATCATTTTACAAGGCTCACACCAGGTTGTATAGCCATCAACGAAGATCAGTTTATCCTCGGCCTGAGCCTTTTCTTTGGTCTCCTCCCAACTTGATTGTTGAAATTGGACACTATACTGGCATTTGGCGTTTTGACATATCATGCCAAAGATGAAAAGACTGGAAAGAATATATTTCATCAATAATAGATCTAAGAATTAAGAGTTTTGTAAACTTTTTTTGAATTCCTTCAATTGCTTAATGGCTCTTCGGTTTTCCTTTGATTTTTCGATCTGGTCATCGATAATATGAATTGCTTTGGGTGTATCTCCGTTTTTATCTAACAAACTCGCATATGCGATCGCGTTTTTTAAAGATTCATCGAGTTCATAAGCTGAGCTTGCTGCTTTTTCAGCAAGCAACATCAAAGATTTTCTATTGCCAAAATAAGAATCAATTTCCTGTGCAACATTGATCAAAGCTTTTGCGTCATCAGCCACGTGTTTTTTGATGTACCCTTTGATGTGTTTTTCATAGGATTCCTCGTCTCGCATTGCTAACGCATAATCCATCGCGCTTCTTGCCGAAAATCGATCAGCTTCTTGTGGAAGGTGCTTTTTTACTTTTTCCTGTGCTTCAATGAGAATTGATTCTGCTTCAAACTCGATCGCCTTCTGTACTGTATTATTGGCAGCCAACAAAATACGTTCATTGACTGCTTCCTCGGAGGTTACCTTTATGATCGCGTTTTTATGTGTTTCGAGTTGTTCAAAAATTCTTGAATCTACCTGGATAGCTGCTTCGAGAATGAATTTCAGGTTTTCTTCTGTAGTGATATCTGATTGAGACTTGAGGTATTCATTTGCGATTTTTAGGGATGGCTTTTTTGCCTTATTCAGTGCTTTGACATACTTGTACATCAGATCATAACTCCGATCTCCGTCTGCATACTTTTCAGCATATTTTTTACTGGTATCATTGCCTTTTGAAGCTTTTGCGCCTAAGGTTAATAAGTCAGCCGGTTTTTTACCCCCTACAGATTTGAGTACCACTTCTCCTTCAGGGTCAATAAAGTATAATGTAGGGTAGGCGCTAACAGGGTATTTGCGTCTCCAACTTAGTCCTTCCTCCTTTTCCATATCCATCTTTATATTGATGAATTGGTCATTGAAGAAATTTCCCACTTCTTCGTCTGTGAAGGTGAACTTAGCCATTGTTTTACATGGGCCACACCAGTTAGTGAATGCATCAACAAAGATGACTTTCTCCTCTTCGTAGGCTTTTTGCAGCGCTTCCTCCCAGGAACCATGAAAAAAATCAATCCCCTGGGATGCGATCGAGCCGGAGATCAGGCAGATGATCAATAAAAAGGACAACTTTCGAATCATATTTATCATTGAGTTATTTGACGAAGATACAGGATTTAGAACAGATTGTAAAAAATGAAAACGCAGTGGATGTTCCTATTCTTGTAACTTTGGTGACAAAAAAAATGCCAACCCAGCGTCAGTTATTTTTGAAACACGTTGCACAGACGAGCCCTGAACCAATGATGATCGATGTTATGGAAGCTCAGGGCTGCATCATCCGGGGAAGAAATGGAATGTCTTATATTGATCTGAATGCTGGTATTAGCGTCAGTTCTCTTGGCCATTGTCACCCGGCTATTGTGCAGGCTGTGCAGGACCAGGCAAGCCAATATATGCATACCATGGTCTATGGTGAGCACCTGCAAACGCCCCAAATTCAGCTTGCAACAAAACTGTCAGAAATGCTTCCATCCAGCTTATCGCAGGTATATTTTGTGAATTCAGGAAGCGAAGCTGTGGAAGGGGCCATGAAACTGGCAAAACGATATACAGGGAGATATGAAATCGTCTCCTCTGCAAATGCATACCACGGCAGTACACAAGGAGCAGATAGCCTGAGAAGTGATCAATGGGGAACCGGTGCATACCGGCCACTGCTGCCAGGTATAAACCATATCACTTTTAATGAGATGCACAGCCTGGAAAAGATTACAAAAAGGACAGCTTGTGTGGTTACTGAAGTGATCCAGGCAGAAGCAGGGATTTTTCCTGCAAATGAGCAATTTTTACGTGCGCTCAGGCAAAAGTGTGATGAAACCGGGGCATTGCTCATATTTGATGAAATTCAAACAGGGTACGGGCGTACGGGTACACTTTTTGCATTTGAGAAATATGGAGTTGTACCCGATGTCTTGCTGTTAGCAAAGGCGATGGGCGGTGGAATGCCAATTGGTGCATTTGTGAGTTCCCCAGAAATAATGGAGGTATTTACTCATCACCCTGTATTGGGTCATATCACCACTTTTGGCGGTCACCCAGTATGTTGTGCGGCGGGGTATGCCATGTTAAATTCACTTATTGAGGAAAAGATCATAGATTCGGTTTTGGAAAAAGAAAAGCTATTCCATGAGGAATTAGATCATCCTGAAGTGGAAGAAATAAGAAGTGCTGGTTTGATGATGGCTGTTCAACTGAAGAGCGAGGAAATGCTCATGCAGGTAGTCAAACATTGCTGGGAAAATGGCGTACTCCTTGATTGGTTTTTGTTTAATACCTCGGCTTTGCGCATTTCTCCACCATTGATCATTTCCGAGGATCAGATAAAAAAAGCATGTTCTGTTATTCGCGCGGGACTTGATGCAGTTCGAAAATAATTTGCTGCTACAGTTCTTTACGCAGTCTGGCAACCGGAATATTCAGTTGTTCTCGGTATTTGGCGACTGTTCGCCTGGCAATGTTATATCCCTTCTCCTGGAGCATATCTTTCAATTTCTCATCAGAAAGTGGTTTGCGTTTGCTTTCTTTCTCTATGATCTCTGAAAGAATATTTTTTACTTCAAGGGTAGAAACCTCCTCTCCACTTTGAGTTTGGAGAGATTCAGAAAAGAAGCTTTTCAGCCTTTTCGTGCCAAACTCAGTTTGAACAAATTTACTATTTGCCACTCTTGAGACGGTTGATATATCAAGGTCAGTAATTTCAGCGATATCCTTTAGGATCATGGGGCGCAGTCTTTTCTCATCTCCTGATAAAAAGAAATCGTATTGAAATTGCATAATTGCATACATCGTTTTGTACAGGGTTTGCTGACGTTGCCTGATCGCATCGATAAACCACTTTGCAGAATCAATTTTTTGTTTGATGAACATAACCGCTTTCTTATCCTCCTTGGTTACCGTCTTACTCCGTTTTCGCACCTTATAGTTTTTCAGCATGTTCAGGTACTGATCATTGATTTTGAGCTCAGGAGCATTTCTAGAATTCAATGTCAATTCCAGTTCTCCTTCTCTATTGGAAATGAAAAAATCTGGAACGACATATTGAGTAGAAACTTCATTACTTGGAGCATATCCACTTGCAGGTTTTGGATTCAACTTCAAAATCTCGTCAATTGCTTCCTTGAGATCTTCCTCTTCAATTTCTAATTGGCGTTGCAGCTTGGTATAGTGCTTTTTTGAAAACTCTTCAAAATATTGGGAAAGAATTTCGTGGGCAATTTCTTTCGAATGGGTAGTAACGCCACCTAGCGCTTCTTTATCTTTTTTGATCCGTTGCTTCATTTGGATGAGCAAGCATTCTCTCAAATCTCTTGCACCAACACCAGGGGGATCAAAAGTTTGGACTTTAGAAAGAATGGACTCAACTTCTTCAACCTGAATATCAAGATTTTGGCTAAAAAGCAGGTCATCGATGATCTCAATCGGTTTTCTTCTGAGATACCCGTCACTATCGATGCTTCCAACTACCTGATCAGCGATAATCAATTCTTTTTTGCAAGTCAATTCGAGCATACCTACCTGTTGATCCAGGTAGTCATGAAAACTTTTACTTACAGCAATTGGCAGTGATTTGACCTCTTCCGAATTGAAAACATCTGATTTATACCGGTAACTTGAGGGATCATCTTCCATATATTCTGTGAGATAGTCATCCAGCTCAAAATTTTCTTCTGCGGCTGCAGCATCTTCAGGATCTGCTTCCTGGTCTTTGTTCTCTTCTTCAAACCCCACCTCACTTTCATCCAGGGCTGGATTCTCTTCTAATTCTTCTTTGACTCTTTGATCCAGGGTAGCAGTCGGAATCTGTAACAATTTCATTAACTGAATTTGTTGCGGGGATAATTTTTGCAGGAGCTTTTGTGAAAGACTTTGTCTAAGCATACAATGAATCTTTTAAAAGGGTGATGTAAAGATTAAACTTCTTATTTAAAAAATAGTTCCGCGCAACCACAAAAATTACGCCAAAAGCAAATATAACAGAATATTGCAATCATATTAAATATAATTATAATATTTATTTTTTTAACAATGAATACTTCATGGGCATAATATCAATTATATTGTGATGATCATTTTATTTAAAAAAATGGATGACTACATAAAAAGGTTAGATCAGATAAGGAAGTGGCTGGTGAAAAATGGACTCCATGCACTCATTATTCCTTCAGGAGATCCTCATCAAAGCGAGTACGTTGCAGAATACTGGAAAGCAAGGGAGTGGCTTACTGGGTTTACTGGCTCGGCGGGAGTTGCGATTGTGACACAGGATCATGCACATGTTTGGACAGATTCCAGGTATTTCCTTCAAGCGGAGACAGAACTGAAGGATAAACCGTTTGGCCTCATGCAAAAAAGTGCAAAGACATTGGGATATGTTGATTGGCTCAAGCAACATTTTGGCAAAGGCAATATTATTGGGATTGATGGTCAACTCGTCTCTGAATCTCAGTCCAGGAAATATGAAAATGGATTTTCAGACAAAGGAATCGAATTTCTTCTTGTTGATGATCCTTTTTCTGAAATCTGGGAATCGCGTCCATCATTTCCAAAGACATCGATTTTTTTCATTTCTGAAGAAACACAGGACCGCACCAGAATTGAAAAAATTCAGTTTGTACGGAATCATTTGACTGAAAGTAGTGCTGATGCCATGATTGTGACTGATCTTGATGAAATATGCTGGGTGCTGAACATTCGTGGATCAGATATTCAATGCAATACCTCTGTGGTTAGTTACCTGGTCATCTCTTCCCAATCCGTTGATCTGTTTATTGATCGGGAAAAGGTACCTGCTGAGATCCAGAAAATATTTGAAAATGAAGGTATATGCCTGCACACCTACAGATACATCAGGGGATTCATTATGGCCCAGGAACGAGAAACCAAATGGTTAGTTGATCCCGCAAAGTGCAATGCTTCTTTGTTTGCTCTATTGTCGACGGAAAATGTGATGGAGGAGACATCCTTGATTTACCTGGAAAAAGCGATCAAAACACCTCTTGAAGTTAAAGCGATCAAGCGTACAATGCTGAAGGATGGTGTGGCGCTTACTCGTGCATTTATGTGGCTGGAAAATACACTTGAGTCAAGATCTGTCAGTGAAGATGAATTTGCAAAAATGATTGCAGACTTCAGGTCAAAGCAGAAAGGATATTTTAGTGAATCCTTTCCTGCGATAGTAGGGTACCAAGCACATGGAGCAATCGTGCATTATCGTCCGACAAAAGAAAGTGCTTCTCTGATTAACAATTCTGGGATGCTTCTTGTGGACTCAGGGGGGCATTATGAAAGCGGAACGACTGATATCACCCGGACAATCGCTTTATCTGAGCCAGATCAAAAGGTTAAAGCACATTACACTGCTGTTTTAAAAGGGCATATTGCATTAGCGTCAGTTGTATTTCCCGAAAGTACCAGGGGGGTTCATTTGGATGCTTTAGCCAGGCAACATCTATGGGCAGAAGGATTGAACTATGGACATGGAACGGGTCATGGGGTAGGTTTCTTTTCAAATGTACATGAGGGTCCATATGGTATTAGTCCAATGATAGGAGGAGAGAGAAACCGACCTTTGAAAGCAGGTGTTTTGATCACGAATGAACCAGGTTTTTATCTCGAAGGGAAATATGGTATCCGGATAGAAAACATGATGCTTACAGTTCTACATTCCGCAACAGAACATGGTAAATTTTTGGCATTCGAAACGCTCACATGGTTTCCAATCGATCTGGCATGTGTTGATTTTAGAAAGTTAACCAGGGATGAGATTTATTGGATCAATTCATATCATAATCAAGTTCGTGAACAACTCATTCCGCTTTTATCAAATCCGGTAGAGAAGTTTTGGATGATTGAAAAAACAAAACCCATTCCCTTCGGCAAAATAGGATAAGAATCCCTTTGTAAAGATCATATTTTGGTGTTTCTTTGCATGGAATTTAGAAAAGGAAACCACTGATGGACAATAATAATTACGGTAAAAAGGGTAGTTGTTTTTTAAAGTTCTTGCTTTTTTTAATACTATTCATCATCCTGCTCATTTGGGTGTACAATATGAATTTCAAGTTGGATTTCTAATCCTTTTCGATCCTTAGATCCTGTTCTTCGCCTTTCACGCTGTTTTTGCCTTTCGGCTGTTTATCTTATTGATCTTTTTTAATCCTTTTGCAGAGCAGTTACACATAATGGTTGGGTTCAAAAATAGGCCTTCGTTGTTTTACTTCGTCATCGATTCATTACGCTGATATACAGATACATACGTTTCATTTGTGGTGGGATTATTTTCTTGCTTAATTTGATTAAGTGGAAGGAATAAGAGAAAAAGGTACACAGTAACCTTCCTGTCAGTGAGGGCGCCGTCACACAAATGGGTGTCACAAACTTTCGAAACACTCATTTGTGTGACAGCCTCAACATCAATCGATTTTCACAACATCACCAGATCCGGAAATTGAAATATCTGTTTCCGGATCACCCTTGAAGAAGACATCCCCGCTGCCTGTGATTCGGACGATGAGCAAATCGCTTACATTCACTTCACTATCACCTGAGCCCCTGGTTGTAATTTTTGCGATGTCTGTAAATAGACTAAAGGCAAATAAATCTCCAGAGCCCGGTACTTCATGATCTAACCGGTCTATTTCTCCTTCCAGCCGCATGTTACCGCTGCCAGAGATTTTTGAATCAATTGTATTTCCAGTAAATGAAATGTCCATATTCCCACTTCCACTAATTGTGAGATCAAGATCATCACCTACAAAGTCGTTTTCTCCAAATACCTCCCCTGATCCTGAAATGGTAATTGATCGAATATCCGGGATGGTAATAAAGATGTCAAATCGATTTATACGATTGATGCAGCGATCAAATTCAATATCCCATTTTCCGTTTCTAACTGTTCTTCTGAGATCATCAAGGAGGTTTTCATCTAATTCTACCTCAACTCGCTGTTCATTCCCCTGGGTGATAAAAACATTGCCGGAGGTGCTCAGGTTAATGCTATGGAATTCCGGAACAAAAATACGCTCGGTGACAATATTGCCATTCCCTCTTAGACATCCAAAACCATCATCATCAAAGTCAAAGTAACATCCCTGGAAAAGGAGTGTACAACCAAAAAGAAAAGTGAAAATTTTAATATTTTTCATGATATATCAATTTATTTAATTTTATAATTCAATTCGGTAATTTAATACCGGGAACAAACCAGTATGGTAGTCACTTTCTATTTGCCCGGATGAACTGTTGAAATACGTGCTAAAGATGTTCAGGTGATTGGAAACATTTTGGACATCCAGCAAAATGGAATGTGTGACTTTTGGTCTGTTCACTTTATAACTGATTCCAATATCAAAACGATAATATGTACCAACTGATTCCGACAAAAATTGATTTTGGTTACGTACGGTCCTGCTTTCCAATACCGATTGTTCCAGGTCTATTGGAGTCGTGCGATTTCCTCCATTTACGATTCCTTTGCAGTTAAAGCCAACCATTTTGTGCTTCTTACGGCCGACCACAATTTCTTTACCGCCCAGTACATTCAAATGATACTGACCATTAAATCGCGTATTGAACCATTGTCCGTTTAGCGCTCTGAATTTTGATTCGAAGACACTCCCTGTAAGCATAAAATAGTAGTGCTGGCTCAAGTATTTTTCGATGGTCAGGTCGACTCCATAATTCCTTCCTAATCCCCCGTTTACCGCCGGCCCGGAATTCAGGACATCCCAAATTTCTAAGGCATTTAGGAGAGTTCGTTTACTTGTTACATCATTTTCAACCGGCACATCAAACAAGTGTTGATAGTATACTTCTATTTGCGTTTTGAGATTTGGATTGATCAGGAATTCGTAACCCAGGACAAAATGCAGTGATAGGGCATATTTCAAATCGCGATTTGGAAGATTTCTCGTTTCTGATCCAATTGTTGTTTGAGTCAAATGAAAAGCCGGGTGTTCAGGCTTGGAATGAATTCCAAAAGCTGCAGACAATGCATGTTTTTCATTGAACGCGTACCTGGCTCCAAATCTTGGCTCAACTGTAAATTGATTATTCAGGTCATAATAATTGAAATGAAGCCCCCCAGTCAATGTCAATGCATCATTTGGCCGCATTTTCCACTGACCATACCCCTGGTACAATTGAGTATTCCCTTTGTTTGCAAGGAATGTGATCCAGGCCTGGTTTTCAAAATCCAATTCTCTTGTTCCAAGCTGGTAATTGATATTGCCTGCGATAAAACCCATTTTGAGGGTATTCTTTGCGTTCAGCTTTTGAGTGTAGTTCGTAGAGATCCGGAAAGTATTCGTCTTGAAAGAACTTTGGTATTCATCTATTTCACGATATTCATTTATCGCATCCAAATAGTATTCACGTTCATTGCTTTGTTCAGAGGATGCAGCAATGACCGTTTTCAGATAGGCATTATTTCCAAACAAAATTTTGTGTACAAAACCAATCGTACCGACAGTTTGATCTTCTTCGTAGCTGTATTTATCTGATTGATACATCCACTGGGTAGAGTCAGCTTTCGCTTTTTCGTAGGCTTTGTTTTTTCCTCCCAACCCGAAAAGACTGAACTGCCCGATTGGTGTCATAGCAGAATTGATATTGAATGATAAATCTCCATATTTTGGGAGTACATCACCGACCGGACTCAAGCCGATTTGCTCCAGGATGGCTAATGTGGAATATCGCACATTCGCCAGGTAACTTGCGCCACTTTTCCCGATCGGTCCTTCTGCTGCTGCCTCTAGTCCAAGTAAACCGATCATGAATGCATATTCTCTTTTTTGATTATTGCCTTTCCTGAGATTAAGATCAAAGACACCACTGGATGCATTTCCAAATTCTGCCGGGAATGCCCCCGTATAGAAATCAGAATTTGAGAGCATGCTACTACTCAACATACTGATACCCCCACCACTGTTTCCCAATTCGCTGAAGTGATTTGGGTTCGGGATTTCGATTCCTTCCATTCGCCAGAGCACACCCTTTGGAGAATTTCCACGGACAATGATTTCATTGAACAAGTCAGATGAGCCTCCTGTACCTGACAGACCAGCATAATTCTGAGCCATCCTGGCAGGGTCAAACAGACTGGATGCATACCTGGCTGTTTCTTCCACAGAAAAAGTACGAGCGCTGATCATCGCCATCTCATTGAGGGGCTTATTTTTTTGATCAGATGCTTTGACCACCAATTCTTCAAGTTGAACTGTCGACTCTGTCAATTCTATATTGAGCACGATTTCTTTACCGCTGGTGATCAGCATATTACTTATGACAACCGGCTCGTATCCGAGGTATGTAATGATCAGGGTTTGCCTGCCAATAGGTACACTCTCGATGACGAAATCACCATTTTCGTTTGTTCCTGTTCCCAGGATTGGGATTGTTTTTTCGACATTGATATGAGCACCGATTAAAGGAGCCTGGCTTTCTTTGTCAACGATATTGCCTCGAATCGTTTGTGTTGTGGTTTGTTGCCCTGTGCTCACAAGGATGTGGCAAAAGAATATGGAGAGACAAAGTATCGCGGTTTTTAATTGATATATCATTTTATTGTGTTTAGTTTGAAGCATCGAATTCCAGGGATATGCCAGGGCAAGTCCTCCAAAAAAAATTAAATCATTTGTTCAGTGTGGAGTGTTTTCTATCTACTATCGAATCTGATTCCGGCGTGAAAACCGATCCATCCTTTTACATTCACAGGTTTACGCCAGGACCTGTATGATGTTTCATTGAAAATGTAATTTGACCCAATGTTCATTCCATAATTATCCGTGTCTTTATTGTATACTTGAGAAACAGCCACATTTATAACTGGTCCAATCGCAAGGCCAAGATGGCGGCCGATCTTAATATTTGCAATCACGTTTAATTGATTGAGCAGGTTAAGCTGATTTGTCCATAGCTCGTTTTCGTTGACATGACTGCTCATCAATTCAAATTGAAGCG
>Ga0316201_10001348_pt1 | contig 16337 bp, 10 predicted proteins | sample CS6wburrow_MG_FD_204516 | JGI IMG/M metagenome (GOLD analysis project Ga0316201, IMG submission 204516) | Coastal sediment microbial communities from Delaware Bay, Delaware, United States - CS-6 worm burrow | ecosystem: Environmental > Aquatic > Marine > Coastal > Sediment | place: USA... | reverse complement strand
AATATGGCTGGGTACCGGAGTCTTCATAAACTACAATACCAAAACATTAAATCATTACAGTACCGAGAAGGCAGGTACCATAGCCTCTGCTGATTATGAGAAGCAGTTAAGTCAATATTACCAGAAAACACAGCCAAAAGTTATTGATGTAAAGGTAAACGCGGATCTGGTTCCCGAAGAACGCAAGGCTACGATCAAAGTGACCTATAAGATGGTGAATAAATCGAATGAAACCATAGATTCTCTTCACCTTAACTGGGGAGGGCCGGGAATCTTTCATAAAAAAGTTGAAGATTTTAAAATAGATGGAAAAACACCTGTTCTTGGGAAAAAATACGAAGCCTTTGGTTATGAGATCTATTCCCTGGGCAAAAGCATGCAGCCCAATGACACTTTGGTTATGGAGTTAAGAGTAACCGGTTCTTTTAATGGGTTTCCCAATGAAGGAAGTGGATCTGATATTGTTTATAACGGCACATTCCTTAATAATAACTTTTTTCCCTCCTTCGGTTATTCCTCCCAGGGCGAATTAACAAGTGATCAGGACCGTAAGAAATATGACCTTCCTTTAAAAGATTATCAACTGCCTCCACAGGACGACGAATGGGGTTTACAAAATCTTTTGTTTAACGATGATGCTGATTATGTGACTTTTGAGGGAACAGTGAGTACCGCTCCGGATCAGATAGCCATTATGCCGGGTTATTTGCAAAAGGAATGGGAAGAAAATGGACGCAAGTACTTCACGTATAAGATGGAAGGCGATTTGGATTTCTTCTATAATATTTCCTCAGCCAGATATAATGTGCATAGGGAGGTTTGGACCGGTAAAAATGGAGAAAAAGTAAATATTGAAATTTTCCATCACCCTACACACACGTATAACATGGATCGTTTTGTAAAGGGGGTTCGGCATTCCCTGGATTATTTTGCTGAAAATTATGGTCCATACCAGTACCGTCAAATGCGAATCCTGGAATTTCCACGGTATTCCACATTTGCACAGTCTTTTCCGAATACCGTACCATTTGCCGAGAGTTTTGGCTGGGTAGGAGATTTTAGTGACCCGGAAGATTTGGATTATGTATATACCGTTACAGCACATGAAGTAGCGCATCAGTGGTGGGGCCACCAAATTACCCCTTCGGCTACCAGGGGTTCCAATCAGATTTCTGAGTCCATGGCAGAATATTCTTCGCTGATGGTTATGAAAAAGGAGTATGGTGTAGATGCTATGCAGGAATTCCTTAAGGAAGAACTAGACCGTTACCTAAGAAGCAGGGCTAATGAAAGCAAATTTGAAAAAACACTTCTCGATAATGACAACCAGGCCTATGTTTGGTATAGAAAAGGAGGCCTTATTCTATATGCCTTACAGGATCTTGTGGGAGAAAAGAATTTAAATAACGCATTTAGAAATTATGCAGATTCGGCAGCTTTCCGCCCAAAAGCGCCATTTACAACTACAAAGGAATGGTATTACTTTATAAATACTGCCACCCCGGATTCTTTGAAATATTATCTGGAAGACAGTTTTGAAAAAATTACCCTGTATTCCAATAAGACTTCCAATGCAACTTATAAACAATTGGAAAATGGTCAATACGAGGTTACCATTGAAGTACAAAGTGGCAAAAGTCATTTCGACGGGAACGGAAAACTCCTCGATTCACCGGAGCAACCAAATGTTCTGGAAATTGGAATTTTTGGAGAAGATGCGAAAAATGATTTAGGAATGACGATTAAATCCCCGATGGTTTTGGAAAAAAGGTGGGTAAAGCCCGGTGAGAGTTCCTTTACTTATACGGTGGAAACCATTCCAATAAAGGCTGGAATAGATCCTTATAATAAAATGATTGACCGTATTCCTGATGACAATTTAATAGACGTGGAAGAAATATTTGAATAAATGGAATGGATATGATGATGATAAATTATTAGTAGTGAAAGTGAATATTATCTTTACCCCCCGAAGAGCAAAAATCTCTAGATGACCTGCTTTTGCAGTAGTATTTGGTAAAATAATACTACCGAATTTAGGGTTAGAAAATGGTTAATATGTTATCAATCAACTAATAAAATACTCATTTTTAGCACTTTAACACTTTTTTTGGAATGGTAGTTCAAATAAAAGGTATCTTTATAGCGTTAGAAGGTCAGAAAGCCTACCTTTATTTCGATCTACACGGATCTTTAATATTCTCCCGCTCTCTTCAGTTTTTTAATAGCAATAGTGCAAAAACATTTTATAAGCCGATAAGAAGAAAAAAGTGATTCTGGTTTTGATGTTATTTTAAGTGAAAAGTAATTTTCCTCATATACTTCAATTAGTTTCTTCAACATTCCTCAAATTATTTACCGTCCGAAAAACATTGATGAACAAGAATAACAAGCGTCCATTAATCTCATAAGTCGGTTTAAAGCTTAAACCTAAATAATTACAATATAAAAACTCCAATATTTTCAGAAAGATCGGGTTCCGACTTTTCAAAGACATTAAGAAAAAGAGTAAAAATCTATTTCAAATCAAATGATCTGAGTAAACATGCCAACAAGAGCATGGTTCTAAAAACCATACTTATGTTATCGCTATTTCTTTTACCAATGATCATTATCAACAGTGGTCTTATTAGCACTCCCGGAATACTTTTCATGCTATACATTATTAGTGGATTGGGAATGGCAGGAATTGGTATGGGCATTATGCATGATGCCATTCATGGTTCCTATTCTGCGAATAAATACGTTAATAAATACCTTGGATACTCCATGAACCTAATAGGTGCAAATTCTACTGTATGGAGAATTCAACACAATGTATTGCATCATACATACACCAATATAGAGCAAACAGATGATGATATAAATCCTCCTGCTATCCTGCGATTTTCGCCTCATGCCAAAAAGAATTGGTTTCATAGGTTTCAACATATATATGTGTGGTTTTTCTATGGCCTGTCTACTATTTCCTGGATCACTTCTAAGGATTTTGTGAGAATAAATCGCTACAGAAAGAAAGGTTTTTTTAGTAAAAAAAATGAATTTAAAACAGAACTGGTAAAATTAATAGGATGGAAACTTCTCTACTACACCTATGCATTAATCCTGCCTCTTTTGATTGTGCCTCTGGCGCCATGGATTATTATTCTGGCTTTTCTAAGTATGCATTTTGTAACCGGTATTTTGATCAGTATTGTGTTTCAGGTAGCACATATTATGCCCAGTGTAGAATTTCCCTTACCTGATGGAGATGGTATGCTGGAAGGTGACTGGCACGCACATCAACTAGCAACCACTAGTAATTTTTCGCCTAGAAGTAAGTTATTATCATGGTTAATTGGGGGACTAAATTACCAGATAGAGCATCACTTAATGCCAAATATTTGCCATGTTCATTATAAAAAAATATCGGGTATTGTAGAACAGACAGCAAAGGAATATGGTATTCCTTATCATACCAAAAAAACGCTCATTGCCGCTATTTGGGATCATATAAAAATGCTTCGAGAATTAGGCAGAGCAGAAACGGTTGTAGCACCGGCAATAATAAATTAATAAAAAAATAATTAATAATAAATATTTAAATAATGACAGAAGGAACAGTAAAATTTTTTAATAGGGCCAAAGGATTTGGTTTTATAAAACCCGTTGATTCAGACGAAGACATCTTTGTACACCAAAGTGGTCTTATTGACGAAATTCATGAGAACGACAACGTAAAGTTTAATTTGGAAAAAGGACAAAAGGGAATGAACGCAGTAAATGTGGAAGTTATCTAAAACCCGAAAACCAAATATTTTAGGCAAAACCATCATAACTGATGGTTTTTTTATTTCCCTAATTTGTATTAGAACATCAATAAGAAATTATGATATACTTATAAAAGTACCTCAGCAATGCCAGAAAGCCATTACAAGAAATAATACCTAAAAAAGGATGTCTCCATCTTCCAAAGCCCCTTAGCCAGTGCAAAAGTTTTCTACTTTTTAATTTGTAAATTGGAGGATATAAGAAACAATATTTTATGGAACAATTCAGATTCAAAATTTTTGCTTTAAATGCATGTCTCATTGCCATCATGACATTTACGGTCGAGACCTTTGCCCAAGCTAAGGAAAATCCAAATTTTCAGGCCGGGATTGCGGCATATCAATCCAATAACCTGCCCCTGGCTTATAAAGAGTTTCTGACAGCTGCTAAGGCAGGCCACGCCGATTCCCAATTCAACGTGGCTTTGATGTATGAGCAAGGCATCGGAGTAGGCAAAGATGAGAAGGAAGCGGTTGCTTGGTATGGCAAATCAGCGGCTCAGGGTAATGCGCCAGCCCAATATAATCTGGGCGTGTTGTATGAAAATGGTCGTGGTACCGCAGTTGATTTCGCAAAGGCCAATGAATGGTATCGCAAGGCATCGGTGCAGGGAGATCCACTGGCAATAGGTAATCTGGGGATGCTCTATATACGTGGTCAGGGTGTGAAAGAAAACAAAGTTGCAGGCGTTGCTTTGCTCCTTGTATCTGCTACCATGGATCCTTCACCTCAAAACCGTGCTAAACAAAATATTTCAAGTACTCGTGATCTGACATCAAAAATGATAACAGATGCCCAGACACTCGCCCAGGAGCTTAGCACTGCGAATAACCTTCTTACCCCTCTTGATAATTATTTGAAAGAATAATAGAAATACCGGGAAATTGAATTACACGCTTATTCATTCAGGATACTCAATCCTGAGATGATAGATATTGGTTAATTTATGCTTCAGCACCTTCTTTATCATCTGGATCTCTTTAAAGGTAATATTGGCATTCAAAAATTGGTTCGCATTCATTTGCCCAGTTATGATCTTCTCCACAAATTCATCAATGATCTGATAGGTTGGGTTATTTAAACTTTTGGAGGCTGCTTCTACTGAATCGGCCATCATTAAAATGGCAGTCTCTTTAGAAAATGGAATAGGCCCCGGGTACCTGAAATCCGATTCCTTAAATGGATCATCTAATTCTTGTTGCTTCTTATAGAAATAGTATACCAGGTTGGTACCGTGATGCGTTCTGATGAAATCGACAACCCTGTCGGGTAAATTAAATTTTCTGGCAAGTTCTATTCCCTCAATGACGTGATTTATAATTATTCTGGCACTTTCTTTAGGGTCCAGATCGTCATGCGGATTTATACTGGTTACCTGGTTTTCAGTAAAATAAGTGGGATTGTTCATTTTACCAATATCATGGTATAATGCCCCTACCCTAACCAGCATGGCATTTGCGCCAATTTCATTTGCGGAAGCTTCGGCAAGATTCGCAACCTGCAGAGAATGATGAAAGGTTCCCGGTGCCTTATTTGAGAGCTCCTTCAGTAATTTGGAATTTGTATCGGACAACTCGAGCAGGGAAACATCTGAGACCATGCCAAACATTTTCTCATAGATGTAGATAAGTGGTTGTGCAAAAAGGGTAATCATACCATTTAAAAAGAAAAATCCAAATATGTACCAGTTCACGTTGTCAAGATTGCCTTCATGAATAATATGAAAAGCAAAATAACCCAGGATATAGATAAGGGTTATCTGCCCAACAGAGATAAATAAATTAGCCCTTTTATAGAGTTCAGAGACTGTTAGAATGGTGACGATCCCTGCAATGATCTGGAGAAAAATATATTCAAAGCTGTTAGGAACTACAAAGCCTAAAATAAGTACGGTTAAGACATGTACAAAAAGTCCAAGCCTCGCATCAAAAAAAGTTTTCAGTATTAATGGCATTATACATAACGGTACCACATAAACATAAGCTTCATTGTATTTTACCACCAGTGTGGTAATAAACACCATGAGTAAAATATTAAAGAAAATAAAGGTCACTTTGACATTGTTCCTAAAAACTTCCGGCCTGTATTTTTTGAGAAACAAAAATAGCATCATCAGTACTAGAGCCACAAGAATGGTATACCCGAAAAGAATAAAATAGTAATTATTTTCAGTCCATAATTCAGATTCATATTCCGCTTTTAAAGACTCCAGTATTTTGAAATTATCAGCTTCTACAACCTCACCCCTGGCTATTATAAGTTTTCCTTCATCTACATTACCCCTTGTAAGGGAAACCTCGGAAATAGCAACTTCCAATTCTCTTTTGGTAAGTTCCTCGTCATATGAAACATTAGGTTGCACTACCTCAACAAAAAGCGCCTTAAAGTCAGATTCATAGCTTCCAAGCCGCTTGGCTTTTAGCATGTTACTAATTGAATCCTCCAAACTGCCCATTCTGTATAGGGCATCAGGTTGCACTAGTCTTGCTTCACCTTCCTTTATCAGATACAGACTGTTTTTTGAAATCAGCTCGTCTGTCTTGGTTAAGACTCCATAGGTATATATGGTATCCAGAAAATCCTTACCCACCTTTTCTAAAATACGTCTGGATCGGTTGCTAAATTTTTCAGTACTGAAAACAACAGGAAACTTGTCTGCAAAAATCTCGTAGGCTTCGGCAGCCGCCGCCTCATCGTAATTATAATAATCTATCTGACCACTTTCTATGGCATTTTTCTCTTCGGCTATTTCATCGGCTGTTTTCTTAATGGAAAAGTCAAAGGGAGCATAAAGATTTTCGTACTGCCATGGTTTCCCCTTCTGAAATTCATATTTAAACTTACCCCCTCTTGGAAAGAAAAATACAATACAGGCTATAGTAACCACATAGAGGATATACTTGTATATAAGTGATTGGTTTTTATAAACGCCGTCCAAGGTTTTCCCCATAGTAGAAAGTATCTTCTTCAAAAATAGAAAATAATAACATTACCGATTGCCTTTTAGAGACTAAACACAATTCATTGCACTTTAATTTATTAATTTCGCATAGTTAATAGATTTTCATATGAAAGAGGTAGTTATCGTATCTGTTGCCAGAACACCAATTGGCAGTTTTATGGGTTCTTTATCGACTATTCCGGCTCCAAAGTTAGGAGCTATAGCAATAAAAGGTGCCTTGGATAAAATTAACCTGAGCCCTGATGAAGTTGATGAAGTGCTTATGGGCAATGTAGTACAGGCCGGAACCGGACAGGCTCCTGCAAGACAGGCCGCAATATTTGCCGGAATCCCCGACTCTGTTCCTTGCACCACAGTAAATAAAGTCTGTGCATCCGGAATGAAGGCCGTCATGCAGGCCGCTCAATCCATTGCTCTGGGTGATACTTCAATAGTTATTGCCGGAGGTATGGAGAATATGAGCCTTATTCCACATTACATTCATATGAGAACGGGTCAAAAGTTTGGTCCTGCAATACTAGTAGACGGTATGCAAAAAGATGGTTTGGTCGATGTTTATGACCAAAATGCCATGGGCGTATGCGCCGATGCCTGTGCCATTGAACATAAATTTAGCAGGGAGGATCAGGACAATTTTGCTATTCAATCATATAATCGATCTGCCGAAGCATGGAAATCAGGTAAATTTACCAATGAAGTTGTTCCGGTAGAAGTACCACAGCGAAGGGGCGAACCAATTATCGTGAATGAAGATGAAGAATATAAAAATGTAAAATTAGAAAAGATACCTGCGTTAAGACCGGCCTTTACCAAAGACGGTACAGTTACAGCGGCTAATGCTTCCACGATAAACGATGGAGCTGCGGCCCTGGTACTAATGAGTGCTGAAAAAGCTAAAGAAATGGGTTTAAGGCCCATTGCAAGCATAAAAAGTTATGCTGATGCAGCCCAGGAACCAAAGTGGTTTACTACTGCCCCGGCCAAAGCACTACCCAAAGCAATTACCAAAGCCGGTATAACAATAGAGCAAGTAGATTATTTTGAGTTCAACGAGGCATTTGCAGTAGTTGGCCTGGCCAATATGAAACTTTTGAAACTCAAGGATAAGAATGTAAATGTAAACGGAGGTGCGGTATCACTTGGACATCCTCTGGGTTGTTCCGGGGCCAGAATAATTATTACCCTTTTGAGTGTTTTAGAGCAAAATAACGGTAAAATAGGCGCTGCCGCTATATGTAATGGAGGCGGAGGAGCTTCGGCCATTATTTTGGAAAGAAATTAATTTTGCTGTAAAGGCAACCCATGCATCACGGTATTTGTCATCTTAGTATAGTACCAATAAGAATTCTTGCGGAAGATGCAAGCGAGATGGTAACCCAACTTCTCTATGGGGATCATTTTAAAATTCTGGAAAAAAGAAAATACTGGAGTAAAATTCGTGATGACTTTGATGGTTGTGAAGGATGGGTTCGTAACAACCAATTTATTCCAATACATAAACAAGATTCTGAAAACCTTAAAAATTCAGGGTATACCGAATTCTCAGCTGATTTGGTATCTTATGTAAGTGATGGCAATACTGCTCTAATACCAATAGTTCTTGGTTCGGCTGTTAAGAATTCAGAATTTCTTGGTCACAAATTCGAAGGGGCTTTTGTAGACTCAAATAAGGGCAAATCAAATCTAATTATTACCGCACTTCACTATTTGAATGCTCCCTACTTATGGGGAGGGAAAACCCCTTTTGGAATAGATGGCCCGGGCTTTACGCAAATGGTTTACAAAATAAATGGCCATAAACTATTAAGAAGGGCAGAAGAACAGTCAATGCAGGGAGAAGCTTTGAGCTTTATTGAAGAAAGTGCACCCGGAGATCTGGCTTTTTTTGATAATAATGAGGGTCAGATAAATCATGTAGGACTAATTATGAAAGATAATTTTATAATCCATGTTCACGGAAAAGTAAGAATTGACAGGCTGGACCATACGGGTATCTTCAATACAGAACAGAGAAAATACACACATAAATTGAGGGTAATAAAAAAGATCTTATAAAAAAACCCCGGTAAATAGATTACCAGGGTTTTTTTGAAGAAATACTATTTGAGTTATTCCCCAAGTAACTTTTTAATTCTCATAAAGTTTTCAGTGTCCCCTAAAGCTCCATAAATATTTTTAAGTTGTGTAAGCACTCCAGGGTTGTCTGGTTTCAATTTAAGCGCATCTTCCAAAATAACGGCGCCCTCCCTGAACAGATCATCCTTCTGCTCTTTTAATTCTTCGTAACGAGCTATATCCGCTTTAGAATTTCCTAAACTATTCATTTCGTCAATCAGGCCATTTCCTTCATCTACATAAGTAGTTGATAGATTCAATTGAGCATTAACATAATTGGGATCAATCTCTAATGCCTTTTTATATGCCGCACGGGCTCCCTCAATATCACCTTGTTCCATGTTAATAACACCTATGTTATATTGCAAGTCTGCATTATCTGGTGCCATTTCTGAAGCTTCTGCCATAAGTGATTTAAATTTATCCTTATCCCCCAATTTATAACGTAAATTGGCTTCATTCAAAAGTAAATTTACGTCATTCGGGTCACTCGCCCTGGCATCTGCAAAAGCCTGAAGCGCTTTGTCGTCCTGACCTAGTTGTGAATAAATCAAAGCCATATTTTTAACAATTTCGGCTTTCTTTGAGGGAGATTTTTCATCTACGGGATCTTTATACGCTCCGGACTTAACCATTAAATCCCTTTGGGTCTTTTCCATTGTCTCTTCCACACCGGATGCTATATTGGTAGCCTTATAAATTACACCACTACCGTCATATTGGATATCTCTTAATTCCTCGTAATAAGCAAGAGCTTCTTCATAATGACCCCCATTTACCGCACTACTCGCCGCATAGTACAGATAAATAGTATCTGTTGGACTTAAGGTATAACTTTTATAGAGCTTTTCTGCGGCCTTCATAAATTCTTTATTGCTGTTATCCTCAACAGCAGAATTCACTAAATCGGCAGTAATGGCAGCCAAACGCTGCTTTGTTTCATCAGCATGCTTTCCTTTATCACCTTCAATACTCAGTACTTTCTTAAAAGAGTCAATTGCTACATCAAAAGCATCACTATCGCCCTTATTGGCAAGATCTGCATAAGTTTTACCTCTGAGAAAGAAATACTGTACCTGTGTTTTTTCATCTGCTCCACTGATCATTCCCTGTATTCCATCTAAAGATGCTTTGGCTGATGCCGCATCACCAGATTTTAATGCTTTATCAGCTGCTTTGAGTTCTGTTTTCTGCGAAAATCCGGCTAGTGTAAAGCACATAACTGCCAGAATCAAAAGTTTAGTCTTCATTGTAAAATTAAATTTGATATTAGTGTTTATTGATTATTCTTTATCCGTTTCAGGGCTATCTGTATCAAGAGCCGTGCCATCTTCTGTTTTTACCTCAATATCCATTATGGCAACCTCATCCAGATTATCCTCATCTTTCATTACCTTGGCAACGGCGGCTATGGAGTCAGTGTCTTTCAGGTTGATCAATTTTACACCCTGAGTGGCCCTTCCCATAGTTCGCAGGTCATCAACACTCATCCTAATAGCTATGCCCGATTTATTTATGATCATTAAGTCATCAGAATCTGAAACATTTTTAATTGCCACAAGACCTCCGGTTTTTTCAGTTATAGAGATTGTCTTCACACCTTTTCCGCCCCTATTGGTAATCCTGTAGTCATCAATATTCGACCTTTTACCATATCCATTTTCTGAAACCACCAATATTTCATCATCAAAATTATTCACTGAAACCATGCCTATGACTTCATCATTTTCATTTGCCAATTTTATCCCTCGTACACCGGAGGCGTTACGACCCATTGGACGGGTTTTGCTTTCTTCGAACCTTATAGCCTTACCCGATTTAAGACCTATTAAAATCTGACTTGTGCCGGTAGTTAATTTTGCCTCTAACAATTCATCATCTTCTCTTATATTAATCGCAATAATTCCATTTTGGCGCGGCCTGGAATACTGTTCTAAAGAAGTTTTTTTGACCGTTCCTTTTTTAGTTGCCATAATTACATAATGGCTATTTACATATTCTTCATCCTTCAAGTCTCTGGTGCAAATAAACGCTTTTACCTTATCATCCTGTTCAATGTTTATAAGGTTCTGAATGGCTCTTCCTTTTGATGTTCTGCTTCCTTCAGGAATTTCATAAACCCGCATCCAATAACACTTCCCCTTCTGGGTAAAGAACAACATATATTGATGGTTTGTTCCAACAAAAAGATGTTCCAGGAAATCCTCAGTCCTGGTAGATGAGGCTTTTTGCCCCACTCCTCCCCTGTGCTGAGTTTTATATTCACTCAGTGGGGTCCTTTTAATATAACCTGCATGAGATATGGTAATCACCACCTGTTCGTCAGGTATCATATCCTCTATACTAAGGTCGCCACCGGCAAAGTTTATTTCTGATCTTCTTGGGTCGCCATAGCGTTCTTTTACATCAAGAAGTTCATCTTTAATGATTTGCATTCTGCGATCCTTATTAGCCAGAATATCCTTTAAATCGGCAATTGTCTTTATGATCTCATCAAATTCTGATCGCAATTTATCCTGCTCAAGACCCGTAAGCTGGCGAAGCCTCATCTCTACAATGGCCTTGGACTGAATTTCGGATAATTTAAATCTTTTCATGAGGTTTTCTTTGGCCTCATCCGGATTGGAAGACGCTCTGATAATGGCAATAACCTCATCAATATTATCAGATGCAATAATGAGTCCTTCCAATATATGAGCACGATCTTCCGCTTTTTTTAGATCAAATGTTGTGCGTCTTACCACAACTTCATGCCGATGCTCTACAAAATAATGAATGATTTCCTTTACATTAAGCAATTTTGGTCTTCCATTGACCAGTGCAATATTGTTAACACTAAAGGATGACTGCAGTGCAGAATATTTATATAATGTATTAAGTACAATGTTAGGTATGGCGTCCCTTTTTAGGATATAAACAATACGCATCCCGTTTCTGTCAGACTCATCTCTGATTGATGCTATTCCATCTATCTTTTTATCATTGACCAAATCAGCGGTCTTTTTAATCATGTCTGCCTTATTGACCTGATAAGGAATCTCTGTGACAATTATACATTCCCTGCCCTGAACTTCTTCAAAAGAGGCTTTTGCCCTCATAACAACTCTGCCACGCCCTGTATGAAAGGCTTCTTTTACGCCGTCGTAACCGTATATGATTCCCCCGGTAGGGAAATCCGGAGCTTTGATGTGTGTAATCAGCTCATCAATCTCAATATCTTTATTGTCTATATAAGCGATTGTCCCGTCTACAACCTCAGAAAGGTTGTGGGGAGGCATATTGGTAGCCATTCCAACAGCAATACCTGAAGCTCCATTTATCAATAAGTTTGGTATCCGGGTAGGAAGAACTGTCGGTTCTTTGAGGGAATCATCAAAATTGAGTTGATGATCTACGGTATCTTTATCAATATCGGCCAACATTTCATCTGCAATCTTGCGCATGCGAGCCTCAGTATATCTCATTGCAGCAGGGCTATCGCCATCTACGGAGCCAAAATTACCCTGCCCATCAATTAACATATATCTCAGACTCCACTCCTGAGCCATCCGTACCATACTATCATATACAGATGTATCACCATGTGGGTGATACTTACCTAAAACTTCCCCGACAATCCTTGCGGATTTCTTGTGTGAACTTGAAGAACGGACACCTAAATCGTGCATTCCGTATAAAACTCTCCTGTGAACTGGCTTTAAACCATCCCTGACATCGGGAAGGGCACGTGACACAATGACCGACATTGAGTAGTCAATGTAGGCTGATTTCATTTCATCTTCAATGTTGATCGGGATCAATTTTTCTCCTTCAGCCATATAAAAATCTTATTGCTTTTGATGTAATTAAAATATCAGGCCAATATACGTAAAATCATAGCAGGTGAAGCTCTTTCAAAGCAGTTTATTAAAGAATTTATTAACACATCCGGATAGTGATTTCGTTAATAATTAGGATGTTAATTATTTTGTAAATCGGTGTTTTTTTCGTCATTTAGTCCAAGTTTGTCGAATATAGGTACGGTATTTGACGTTCTTAAGATTAGATTTACTAATTTTATTACCGAATAAGAAAATTTTATGGATGATAATTTTTCACCTAGAGTAAAGGATGTAATTGCTTACAGCAAGGAAGAGGCATTGAGGCTGGGACATGATTTTATTGGTACCGAGCATTTAATGCTGGGCTTACTGCGTGATGGAAATGGCAAAGCAATCAGCATTTTGGATGCCCTGGATGTAGACCTGGATCACTTAAGACGAAAAGTTGAGATTTTGAGTCCGGCAAATCCAAATTCCGGAGGGATTCAAAAAGATAAAAAAAATCTTCATCTTACAAGACAGGCAGAGCGCGCATTGAAAACAACTTTTCTTGAAGCTAAATTGTTTCAAAGCTCTTCAATAAATACTGCGCATTTACTTTTGTGTATCCTTAGAAACGAAAACGACCCCACCACGAAATTACTACACAAACTTAAAGTGGATTATGACGGTGTGAAAGATCAGTTTAAATCTATGATCACAAGCGAGGATGACTATATTGACTCGCCTACCTCTGAGTCGTTTCCCAGTGATTCTGATGAGCCTGTAGAAGGTAAAGAAGGATCTTTCGGTTCGGCTTCGGGTCAAAAAGGAAGCAAAAAATCCAAAACACCTGTTTTGGATAATTTTGGAAGAGATTTAACGCAACTTGCTGAAGAAAACAAATTAGATCCAGTTGTTGGACGTGAGAAAGAAATTGAGCGCGTATCTCAGATACTAAGCCGAAGAAAGAAAAACAACCCGCTTTTAATAGGAGAACCCGGCGTTGGTAAAAGTGCAATTGCAGAAGGTTTGGCTCTTCGAATTATTAACAAAAAGGTATCGCGTATCCTATATAACAAAAGGGTAGTGACTTTAGACCTGGCTTCGCTGGTTGCCGGTACAAAATATCGCGGACAGTTTGAAGAGCGGATGAAAGCCGTAATGAATGAATTGGAAAAGAATGATGACGTTATCCTGTTTATTGATGAGATCCATACTATTGTAGGTGCCGGTGGTGCTACCGGAAGTTTAGATGCTTCAAATATGTTTAAACCGGCTTTGGCACGCGGAGAAATTCAATGTATAGGAGCAACAACCCTCGATGAATACAGACAGTATATTGAAAAAGACGGGGCCCTGGAGAGACGCTTTCAAAAAGTAATGGTAGAGCCCACAACAGTGGAGGAAACCATTGAAATTTTAATGAATATTAAAGGGAAATACGAAGATCACCACAATGTAAATTATACTGATGAAGCTATCGTAGCCTGTGTTAAGCTTACAAACCGATATATGACCGACAGATTTTTACCGGATAAGGCTATAGATGCTCTGGACGAATCTGGTTCACGGGTACATATAATAAACATGGATGTTCCAAAACAAATTCTTGAATTGGAAAATCAGTTAGAAGATGTACGTGAATTGAAGAATAGCGTAGTTAAGAAACAGCGTTATGAGGAAGCTGCCAAGCTTAGGGATGATGAAAAAAGATTAGAAAAGGAACTTGCTGTTGCCCAGGAAAAATGGGAAGAAGACAGTAAACTCCACAGAGAAACGGTAAGTGAAGATAATGTTGCCGATGTGGTATCTATGATGAGTGGAATTCCGGTAAATAAAATAGCACAGACTGAAAGCAACAAACTCGCTGAGTTACCAGCTCTTATCAAAGGGAATGTAATTGGACAAGATGAAGCCGTTGCTAAAGTAGCAAAAGCAATACAACGTAACAGAGCAGGTCTGAAAGATCCGAATAAACCTATTGGTTCTTTCATTTTCCTGGGACAAACTGGTGTAGGGAAAACCCAGCTGGCCAAGGTATTGGCACAAGAACTTTTTGATTCTGAAGATGCCCTGATCAGGATTGATATGAGTGAGTATATGGAAAAATTTGCCATATCCAGACTAGTAGGAGCTCCTCCCGGTTATGTGGGTTACGAGGAAGGGGGACAACTGACTGAAAAAGTTAGACGCAAACCTTATTCTGTAATTCTTTTGGATGAAGTTGAAAAAGCGCATCCTGATGTTTTTAACATGTTACTTCAGGTATTGGATGATGGATTTTTAACAGACAGCTTAGGTCGTAAAATAGATTTCAGAAATACGATCATTATAATGACATCGAATATTGGTGCCCGCCAGCTCAAGGATTTTGGACAAGGCGTAGGTTTCGGTACTGCTGCAAAAAAATCTCAGGAACATGATCACCATAAGAGTGTGATTGAAAATGCCCTTAAAAAGGCTTTTGCACCGGAGTTCCTTAACAGAATAGATGATGTGGTTGTATTTAATCCGTTGGAGCGCAAACATATTCATAAGATTATCGACATTGAATTAAATAAACTTTACGAAAGAATAAATGATATTGGATACGATCTGAATTTAACAGACAAAGCCAAAGATTACATTGCCGATAAAGGTTTTGATAAACAATACGGTGCACGACCCTTGAAAAGAGCAATTCAGAAATATATTGAAGATGCCCTCGCAGAAGAAATAGTGAATTCCAAACTCGAAGAAGGGGATAGTATCTATATGGACTTAGATGAAAAGAAAGACGAATTGTCTATTGAGATAAAAAAGTCTAAGAAAGGTTCCAAAGCAAAGTAAATTGTAAGAATTTAGTTATAAAGGAACCAAGTTAATTGGTTCCTTTTTTTATTTCCATAGATTACAGCAAGTAAGAATAAGAATACAGTTTAAACTTACCGGAAACCGTATAAACGATATATACGCCATTGGTCTAATATTTTTCGCAAAACTTGAACAAGCCTATACTTTCGTTTTAGACACACTAAACTATATGAAATGAAAGTCGGACCGGCTAAGAAAAAGATTATAGTCAAAGAATACAACCTGGATATTGGTACTGTCCAAGTATTTAAAAATCATATGGTTGTAATGTTTGACGAAGGGGCAACGCTAACCCTGGAAAGGGCCTATCAAATTATTGGAATTTCAGAGATCCATTTTAGAGATACCAACTTTGGTATTATCAGTCTCAGAAAAAATTCCTATGCTATAGATCCCACTATTTACGGCTATTTAAGGGAGTTAAATAATCTTAAAGCATTTGCTATTGTTTCCGTCAAGGAAGTAGATATGCATAATTTTAAAATTGAAAAACTTTTCTACAAAAAACCAATGAAATTTTACATTGATTATAATAATGCACTTGCCTGGGTGCAAAGAAGGGTTAGAAAGAAGTAAAAATTTAGTCTTCTTTAGTTTGATTTTCCGCTTCTAAAGGTGGAACATTAAACAAATCTATATAAGCCGGACCAATTCCATTAATTATAGCGGTGGCTGTAAGCGCCTGGTATCCTAAATTTTCTATTGCTAAGTCTCCAGCCCTGCCGTGGAGGTATACTCCAAAAATAGCTGCTATTAAAGGTTCATATTTCTGCGCAATTAATGAAGTTATCATA
>Ga0316201_10001347_pt1 | contig 16348 bp, 15 predicted proteins | sample CS6wburrow_MG_FD_204516 | JGI IMG/M metagenome (GOLD analysis project Ga0316201, IMG submission 204516) | Coastal sediment microbial communities from Delaware Bay, Delaware, United States - CS-6 worm burrow | ecosystem: Environmental > Aquatic > Marine > Coastal > Sediment | place: USA... | reverse complement strand
TTGTAGGAGCTTCTGTATCGGTAGTCATTGCTTTTTCCGAAATTTCCTGAATAGCCCAGCATCAATGTGGTTGCATACAGCCTGGGATCAAACTGGCTGTACCAGATGGTTCCCACTCCGGCACTGATTCCAGCGGAATGAAAGTAGCTTAGCTGGGCGGAGTAGTTTTGTTGTTTAATTCCTATATCCCGGCCTGTAAAATAGGATTGGTTCTCAAACTGGGTCCTGGCGTAAAGAAACTGGAAATTGGTTTTTTCTGTGAGCAGCGAGACCAGCTCTTCATCCTCAAACAGGATCACTTCCAGCAGCGAATCAAGTTTTTCTTCCTGGGCATTTATTGCCGGCAAACACAATCCGAGAAGGAATAGTAAAAAAGGGGATCGAAATTTCATGGCTTAAGTTCTGATATATAAGGAAACAGCAGCTGATCTGCTCAGCTGCTGTTCTTTTTGGTCCAATGGGATTATCTTCCTTTACGGGCTCCGCTGCCGTTTCCGGCTGTATTTTCTTTCTGAGTTTCCTTGCTCTGTTCCCGTCCATTGTTCATGATCTGTTCTTTCTGAGCTTCAGTCATGCTTCCTTTTACCATTTCTCTGTGTTGCTCCCTGACTTGCTTGCTTTGTTGCAGCATGGCTTTCTGCTCCTCCGTATAGCATTCCTGAAGGGCCTGGCGCTTTTGCTCCCGGGTCATCTCCTGGTTTTGAAGAATGGCTTTTTGTTCTTCGGTCAGGGTTCCCTTAAACTCCTGGACCATAGCCTGCCTTTGTTCCTGGTTCTGGACCTGCTCCTGGTTCTTTGCTTTCAGCTGGGTCTTGGTTTGGGTCTTCACCTGCTCCTGGTTCTGTGCTTTCAGCTGGGCCTGGGTTTGGGTCTTCACCTGCTCCTGGTTCTGTGCTTTCAGCTGGGTCTGGGTTTGGGTCTTCACCTGCTCCTGGTTCTGTGCTTTCAGCTGGGCCTGGGTTTGGGTCTGGACCTGCTCCTGGTTCTTTGCTTTTAGCTGCTCCTGATTTTGAGTCTTCAGTTGTTCCTGGTTCTGAGCCAGAATTGTGCCGCTGGAGATCAACATAGCAGCGATACCTAATACTAATAAATTGATGTTGCGTTTCATGATAAGCTGTTTTAAACGGTTAAGAATTCAATGCTTTTACCCTTATACCGTTTGAAGGTCCGGATACCCTACTTGATACGATTGAAATATGGTGTCAACCCCCTAATCAGTGCTGATAATAAATGCTCGCCGGAAGACTTGATCACTGTATTCCGAAGAATGGGCGCATATGCTATATATGCTTGGTGCAAGGCTTGAAAGATCGATTGACACAGGCATGTTTGAGACAGACAAATCAGAGACCAGTGCGCCTCTTAAATCAAAGATCCGGATCCGGTCAATGGATACTCTGGAATCCAGGTAAAGCACTGATCCTGCCGGGTTGGGATATATCCGTAAAACATCCGGAGGTAAAGGATGAACATTCGAAGATAAGCCCGAATTAAGGTATAAGCTTGGAAGGATTGCCTGCACCCACTGCTGGTATTGATCAGCGCTGGGGTGTAGTCCATCGCTTGCGACCAGGGAGGGCTTATCCAAACCCTCTCTTGAAATGGGGGTGATATCGATATAAACGATTTTGTACTCTTCAGCAATCCTAAGGTTGATAGCGTTATAGTCATCAATCTCCTTACTTATGAGTTCATTCCCGTTCCCAAAGGGGGTGAAGGCATAATCAGGGATGGAAAGCATAAATAGTCTGGCCGGGTCCTGATCAACGATCTCCAGTGCCAGATCAATGATATTCCTGAGATCTGGTTCATAGCTGTCTATATTAATTCCCTGGTACTGGTTGTTCACGCCAATCAGGATGGATACCAGGTTGTATTGCTTATTCTCATCAAGCATGGATCCGATTCCCTGAATCAAGTTCCGGGTGGTCCAGCCCGTAACCGCAATATAATCTGGATTCCCTGCAGTTATACCCAGTTTTTTAAGCTCATCCACAAATTGATGAGGCCATCTTTCCTGAATGTTCACCGATTCACCAATGGTGTATGAATCGCCCAGTGCAAGCATGCTCACCTGACTATCGATGGTGATTGTCTGGCTGCTTAAAAGCCCGGATATGCAATAAAAGGAAAGTGACAGCATTACCGTTTTCATGTCAGGTATTTTTGGTACTAACAAACCTGAAAACAGAATGTTCCGGTCTTTAATCCCAAAAGATAACGGGCGAGGGGTCAGGCCGGCTTTATGCAGTGATCAGGAGTCTTCCAGGATCTCCCGCAGCATATCTTTCTCTTTGGAGAGAGCCATTCGCTTCACAAAGAGATAGTCTTTAATCTCCATGCTGTCAAACCATTCCTCCCACAGAGCCATCACCCGGTCCCACTCCATGTCTTTATCACGCGGGGCCGCTTCCATGAGTACGACTTTCAGATCGGGATACTTCTCTTTTACCGATTTAAGTTTGCTGAGGTCCGTCCCCACAATGGGATAGCCATCGGTAAACAGAAAGAGGAAATTCTGGGTCAGCGTGTCTGACACATAATCCACCTGCAGGTCCTCGTAAAAGTATCTCCAAATATCAGCACCATAAAAATCTTTTGGGTTAGAGCTGAACACGGCCTGATCGTAGAGCTTATCCAGGTTGTTGTGAAATACCAGGCGTCGCTTCTCTTCTGTTTTTCGACGCAAGACCCCGGGGATATTCTCCATGTTGGTATACAGGCTGTCTTCATAAATCTCGCTTCTTAGATTGTCCCCTCTCTGATGGGCGATAACCACTCTGATCTCATCCCGTGAACGCAGGTAAAGTTGTTCCCTTACCCGCTCTTCATAAAGGGTATAGATCTGCTTTATAAGTTCTTTATCCCGTTCGGGCTGGTTGTCCTGTACAATCAGACGGTCACTCAGGTCCAGCAGGATAATATAGTTGTGTTTAACTGGAGTGGGAATCTCTTTTTCTTCCTGGGGCGGCATGCAGGAGGCCAGCAGCAGGAATATCATGAAAACCGGAAGATATGTTAAATGCTGTTTCATTTTCTTTGAATGTTAGGTTTACATGAATTAAAGGACCCGACGTTTGATTACCTTAACCGTGCCTGCTTTAATGGCATGTTTTTCTTCAAACTCCTTTCTGATATTCACACATTTTGTCTTCACCTCTTTCAGATTTTGAGGGGAGAGATAGGAGATCCACCCGGTGGTAAACTGATCGATGTAGGATTTTAAATTGCCCAGAATTACCGTGGCAATATCCTCGCGAAGGTTTTCTATATCAAAGCGGATCGGTTCCTCGGGGATCAGTTTGCCCTGAAGCTCCTTAATATCGTTTCGCAGATGTTTGACAATCTTTTTAAGGTTCACCGTGATCATTCGTTTGGACCATTCGCGTATTACCGAATCAAGCAATATGCTCCACAGGATGTAAACCATAAATCCCAGGAAAAGAATCATGTAAAAAGCAGGATCGGCTGCCCATGACCTGGTTGCAAGACCCATGAGTTCTTTGGCATATTCCAGATTATTGTGAATAAGCATGGCAATCAGAAAATCGACGAAGAAGGTAACGCCAATCAGTGCCCCCAGAAACACAAACTTATATTTGTGTTTCAACTCCAGAATTACATGAAAGGCCCAGCCGAAGGCATAAAATACAAAGGGGACCAGAAAGAGCAGGAAATTATACTGCAGGGCCTCGGCCAGTTCTGCAGGTTTTGGCATAATACTGCCGGTACCCAGGCCAGCGGCTATGCGGCTGGCAATTCCTTCAAAATCAGTATACAGGGCTCTAAAAGCTGCCGATACGTAAAAAAAGAACAGATAGGCCGTGAGCATGATCAGGATAAATGTGCTAATGCTGAATTTGAATGGGGAGAAGGATTCCCTCTTCATGCGCTCCGGATCATCTTCATACTTTTTACGGATGTCCAATAGCTCTTCCCGCCGGGTATCAATTTTGTCCTGCTTATCCTTGATCTCGGCATTTACCGCGTCGTTTTGTTTGCTGGTCTCCGCAAGTTTGGCTTCAAGTTCTTTTAACTGCCTTCGTTTTTCGGGTTTCTCATCCTCATTCAGCCCGCTGAATTTTTCATCGACCAGGTCTCCATTCAGGATCCTGTTAAGGTAGGAGGTATAGATATCCGGATCGCCCTTCACGTTTCCGGACTTTTCATATCCGAATTCCTGCAGGTTGACATATTCAACCTGGTGAACGGCTTTTTCAGTTTTAGAAGATGCAGTTGACTTTGAATTTTCCATGGGCTTGGTGTTTATATATATACAAAACAGTATAATTGATCATGACGATATAAGCGACGGTCGTTTTCTTCTTTAAAAGCTTAAAACGTTGGTAGATAACAAATTATTGTAATCGATTTTTTGCAAACCAGAAGACATAGGCATTTGTACGAAAATCATACTACTTTGTTACGTATCGGTCTTTTCCAATATTGATAGGGTGATACTTTATAAAAAGGAATAAGAATAATGAAGAAAGTAGCTCTTTTATATCTCCCAGGGTACTTCTTCCAGCCATATTAACTGTTTCAGTCTCCGGGCAGGAAATCAATCCTTGTTTTGTCCCCGCCCCGAATTTCTCCACGTAAACTGTGCTGCCTGATAATAATCCCCTGGATGAAATGAACCCCGGGCTTAATGTTCTGAGTGGAAAGGCCCTTTATTAGGCCGAAAAGAGCATGAATCCGGAATTCACCCATGCGGATCGTGGAAACCACTAACTCTCCTGAACAGGATCATCTGGTATGCAAGCTGAATAATAAGCAAGCTCAAAGCTTTCTCTTTTGGAGAAGCAGATGACGATGATGATTAGGGCTTATTTTATGTTTCATCGGGCACATAATCCAGGATTTTGTACCTCCAACTAATAAATAAAAAGAAGTTGCTGATCTAATTGAAGTTTAGCGAGTACCTTTAGCAGATAAAAATCAGTGTCATGCAGGTTAACGTAAAAAGAGAAGATGTCATATTTAACCCTGATCCCAGCAGAGTCATTGCCCGTTTTCTTTTTGCAGGCGAAAAGAGAGCTGTAAGCACCATACGTACTGTTCTGGAAATGTCTGAAGAGGCGGCATCGGCGACATTGAGACAAACCCTGAGGGATTATTCAATGCGACACAGGAATATCTCCAGGGTCTTTGAGAAGAACTTTGACAACTTAGTTCACCTGTTTAAAGAGCTTAATGTTGATCCAAATGCAATTGATTATTCGAGACGAATCTTGATCGGCTCCTATTTTACCATGGAATATTCTATTGAATCAGCAGCCTTCTTTAATCCCTCCATAATTGAACACCCTGATCAGTCCGAAACCGGTCAAGGCCAGAAGAGGGTGATCCTTAGTTTCAGGGCAACGGGGGAGGGACATATCTCATCCATTGTTTTCCGCACCGGCATACTCAATAAAGAAAACAAACTGAAACTTGAACCTGTGGGTAATTTGCTGGAGGAGGCTGAGCATATCCGCAGGCATGTTTATGATAAAAAATCCTTTCAAGCCAAGCTGGATCAAATGAAGGATTTTCAGGGAATTATTCCATCCGGATTAATCATGGATAAGCTTGGGGATAAATTTACTTATGGCGAGCTTCGGAAGTGCATTGAAGAAGATAAAAAGTCACTGCACCTGGCCGACTATAAAGAAATGTTTTTTAATCAAATCATGTGGCTGGCTTCGTCCCATTACGAACTTGAATTTTCATTAGATACCAATATATCCGAAAGGGTAATATTCCCTGTATCCTCCAACGAAAATAATGGAGTTGAAGATGCCCGTTTCGTGAAATTTGTTGATGATAACCAGGAGGTGATGTATTATGCCACTTACACGGCCTATGATGGCATTACCATATTACCTAAGCTGCTGAGCACAAAAGATTTTTATCATTTCAAGTCATTGCCACTTCATGGTGAGATTGCCCGAAACAAAGGGATGGCCATGTTCCCAAGAAAAATAAAGGGTAAATATGCCATGCTTTGCCGCCTGGATGGCATTAACAATTATATCGCCTATTCAGATAATATTACGGTCTGGCGTGAAGCAAAGCTATTGCAAGAACCTAAATACCCCTGGGAATTCATTCAAATTGGGAATTGTGGCTCACCCATCGAAACGAAGGAGGGTTGGCTGGTTATTACCCATGGGGTGGGCCCCATGCGGGAATATGTGCTGGGGGCCTCTTTATTTGATCTGGATCAGCCCTTGAAGGAGATAGGAAGGTTGTCATCTCCTCTGCTGGTTCCCAATAATGAAGAGAGGGAGGGTTATGTTCCCAATGTTGTATATTCCTGCGGGTCCATGATTCATAATGAGGATCTGATTATTCCCTACGCCAAATCTGATTACGCATCTACCTATGCTACGGTAAATTTAAATGAGCTTCTCACCGAATTGAAAAGATCCAAGTAGCAGCGTTTTTTTTGTCGTCATTCGAGATTCATTATCCATCGTAAACGGCAAATATGTGAATGATGTAACTCTTATCCGGAATTGTGTAATGCAGTCTCCTATCCGCTGCATTACCTTTATAAATAATAGTTTTCAGTAAATAACTGACTTTCAAAAAATGGGATATTATCTCTATGTACTTGCCATGTTGATGGTTATCGCCTGGATCATTGGATTTTTCGGTACCAATGCTGGAAATTTCATCCACATTCTTCTTGTTATTGCCGCAATTGCAATATTTCTAAGGATTACTCAAAAACCAAAAGTCGCTTAGAAAACAATCATTAAGCTGGAGGCCCTGGAGACCTCCAGGGAAAAGAATGCGAGAATTGTCATTTCAACTGGAACGGAATTGGTCTATGTGATCGGTGAGATGAAAGGAATTTTGCACCTTGAGAGATAATCAGAGAAGATTCTATAAATGGACAAGCTAAACTCAAAAAAAGTAGCCATTATCGTCGCTCATCCGGACGATGAGACATTATGGGCCGGAGGAACCATCCTGAGCCATCCTGGCTGGGAATGTTTTATCGTCTGTCTCTGCCGGGGAAATGATACGGACCGTGCTCCCAGGTTCAGGCAGGCTTTAAAGGTATTAAGATCGGATGGGATCATGGGGGACCTGGATGATGGGCCCGATCAAAAACCCCTGGAGGAGAATGAGATAGAAGGTGCCATCCTAAGATTGTTACCAAAACAATATTTTGACCTGGTCATTTCCCACCACCCCTCCGGTGAATACACCAGACACATCAGGCACGAGGAAACGGGCCAGGCTGTGATCAGACTCTGGCATAAGGGGAATATATCTACAGGGGAACACCGGGTATTTGCTTACGAGGATAATAACAGGGAATATTTACCGCGACCCATTGAAACAGCTTCCATCTATCGGACACTTACAAAAAGGATTTGGTTGCGAAAATACAGCATCATCACAGATATTTACGGATTCGAAAGTAACAGTTTTGAGGCAAAAACCACACCCCGGGCAGAATCCTTCTGGAAGTTTAATAGCTCTTTTGAAGCCATGAGATTGCTCAGGAACTATGAAACAGTGCGATGAAAGTATTGGTTTTATATGATTACCCACCCTCTCCGGGAGGACTGGCAACCCAGGGAGACCTGCTATACAGGGGACTTCTGGAAATGGGGGTTGACGCCCATGCTGCCCATTTCGAATCTGCACAGGAAAAGGAATGGTATTACCGCTGGTTTGAACCGGATGTAGTGGTGGGGGTGGGTTATTGGGGACACACCCCATATCTTGTCCTTCATCCTCAGAGGTATGGCATAAAAGCTGTACCCTGGTTGGTAGCTGACGGATTTATTGCAAATTACCAGGAGGTATTAAATTCACTTCCGCTGATTCTTGTCACCTCCTCCTGGGTAAAAGAGATGTATGTACGTGACGGGATCGATGGCAATAACATCATCGTATTGCCTGTGGGTTGCGATACAGATGCCTTCATTCCTTACAGAAAGGACGATCCAAAAATCATGGCAGTGCGCGAATCGCTGGGTATCTCACCCGATCAGATCATGATTCTTACTGTGGGGGGTGACGCAGCATCCAAGGGTGCACAGGAGGTTATGCAGGCACTTGCTGTCATTGATGCCAAGGCGCCCGACTGGAAATATGTGTGTAAAGTTTGGCCTCAACCCCGTACCAAGATGCAGAACCTCCTGGACCTGGAATTAGCCACCAACCTCGGGATTGATCAGAAAGTTACCTATGCAACAAATACCATTTCTCGAAGTTTCATGCCCTACCTGATGGGAGCTTGCGATATTTATGCTGCTCCATCCCGGCTGGAAGGCTTCGGAATGCCACAGGTGGAGGCGGGAGCAAGTGAAAAGCCGGTGATAGGTATTAAGGCCATGGGAATGCTTGATACCCTGGTCCATGGCGAAACAGCCTATCTGGCTAAAGTAGCAAGGAAAATTGTCAGCAAGGAGGTCACCCTTGGTGAGGAGTCTGGCTTTGAAGAGAGCCATAAAGTCATCTTTAATGCACCCCGGGAAGTGGATTACCGTGCCAATGTACATGATATTGCCAAATATATGTTGATCCTGATGAAGGACCGGGCATTGCGTGAAAAAATGGGCAAGGCTGGCAGGATTCGTGTGGTTGAACATTTTGACTACAGGATCGTTGCAAAACAGTTTGTTCAAATCATAAAGGATAAAATGGGAATAAGCTGAGGATGCTCTATGAGGGATGAAAACTGGAAGGAGATATTTAGGGCAAGGGAGGCCGCGCTTGAAATTCTTCGCCACAACAACAAGGGGCCCTTTCAGGGACTTCCGCGAACAGCAGGCTGGGGTTACCCGGAACCCTATACCAGGGATCTGTTGATTTCGATCCTTGGCACTGCTGTGTCCGGGGATCTGAAGCTGATGGAAAGCACAAGGCTTGTATTGAATACCCTGTCAAAAAACCAGTCAGCTCTTGGTCATATCCCTTCTCTGGTTCACGATAAGGAGAACCGGGGCTCCAGCGATTCAACTCCGCTTTTTTTAATCGGTGTTGCCATCTTCAGAACCGTTACAGGTGAACAGGAATTTCTTCAGGACAGCGTGGAGAAAGCCCTTACATGGATGGAATATCAGAGTCCTACAGCCCGCTTCCTGGTGGCACAGCTACCTACCAGCGATTGGCGTGATGAACAATGGGTTTTGGGGTATGGTCTTTATGTGAATACCTTGGTATATACCTATCTACGACTACTTGAGCAGCATGATCGGGCTGAAAGCCTGCACAAGGAGATGGAGAGGTTTACGATTACAGGTGGTGTAATGCATCGTCATGTCCACGAAGGGCTGGTTGTTAAACATAAACCCTATTATGCTTTCTGGTCCTATAAAATTTACAGCAGCGAAAGGTTTGATCTGCTGGGCAACAGCCTTGCCATACTTTCCGGGCTTGCTTCCCCAACACGAGCCGGACAAATAATCTCCTGGACCGAAAAGGAATGTGCAGCTATGAAGGAAAGGGGAGAGCTTGCCTTAGATCTACCTCCCAATTTTTTTCCTTTTATGAAGCCCGGTGATCCTGACTGGCGCGATCGGTATTCGGACTATAATAAACCTGGGGAATACCACAACGGGGGCATATGGCCTTTTGTATGCGGTATTTATATTGCAGCCCTGGTGGCAGCAAAAAGGTACAGGCTTGCCGAAGAAAAACTTCTGGCATTGACTCATTGTATCAAAGCCGCTTCAACGAATGGAATCGAATACGGATTTAATGAATGGATGAAAGCCAGAGACGGCGAGCCTGCAGGCCAGGACTGGCAGAGTTGGAGTGCGGCACTTTACGTGTATGCCGTAAAATGTGTCGAAGAAAGAAGTACGCCTTTTTTTGAAGTGATGCGCGGTCATCGGGATTGACAGATAGCTGGGACACGCCTGATGGATTTTTTCCAGTTTTGCTAAAAGATGACTGGCACTTCATGGGATTTTATTAACGAAGGATCTGCTGATATACCTCGAGATACCCATCCACCATTTTTTGTATGCTGAAATTTGCTGAAGCCCATTCCATGCAGTTTCTTCGGTCAATAAATTCAATACTGTTTACGGCCTCTACTGCCTCGTCCACATTGTTCACTAAATATCCGGTCTTGCCGTCAAGAATCAATTCCGGCATGGCCCCGCGTTTGAATGCAATAACAGGTGTTCCACAGATCATGGCTTCAGCCACACTGAGGCCAAAAGGTTCCTCAAAACTAATTGGATGTAAAAGAGCATAAGCCCCACCCAGGAGCTTGTTTCGATCGCCAGGTCCTGAATTCCCCACATATACTATTTCCTGACCATCCACTTCAGGATTCACATGACGGTCAAAGTATTCCTGGTCCTGTATCAATCCGGAAATGATAAGCTTTCTACTTGATTTTTTTGCAATTTCTATAGCCTCAATCACCCCTTTTTCCGGATGGATTCTGCCAAAAAATAACAGGTACTCGCCAGATTCAGAATTGAATGTAAACTCCCTCGTGTCAATGCCATTATATACAGTTGCTGTATAACTTAGTTCCGGGCTGCGATCCGAATTGCTGATGGAAACATAATAACAGGTGTTATTGTATTTTTTATAGACCGGAATAATTTTTGGCGAAGAAAACCCATGAATCGTGGTCACCATTGGAGTTTTGATCAGTCGCGAATAACTAAGTGGAAGAAAATCAAAATTGTTATGGATGATATCAAAATTCCCTGCCTGTTCCATTAAATGGCTGATGTGCAGGCACTCTGAAACCTTGGGGTCAAGCTCGGGGTGTTCGGCGTAAGGCAGCTCACAAACGGAGACCAGTTTGCCGCTGGTCATCGAGTCTCCGGAAGCAAACAGTGTCACATCAATGCCCCGTTCAACCAGGCCTTCAGCAATGTTTGAGGATACCTGTTCCCAGGGACCATATTTCCTGGGAGGTGTGCGCCAGGCGATGGGGGATAGGATGGCAATTTTCATGATAACTCAAGCTTTTTTTTATCCTTTTAAATGGGAGGACGCGGATTATCCAGGCAATGATCTACCAGGTCCTCAAGTTTGGCGGTTCCTACACACATGACCTTGTCGGCCCCTCCCCAGTAGATTTTAACACTCCCATCGTTCTCTGCCACAGCCCCGCAGCAGAATACCACATTATGCACATACCCCGTAATCTCATATTCTTCTTCGGGCTGCAGTATCCACTGATCTCCCACAGCCAGGATTTTTGAAGGATCTTCCAGATCGTGCAACGCTGCACCAAGTCTGTAAACAGACCCATCCATGGTCGGGAAAACACCGTGGTAAATATGTAACCATCCCCGGGAGGTTTTTATGGGTGGTGCTCCCGGACCAATCTTCATCTCATCCCAATGGTATTGCACGGGTCTCATTATGAGTTTCGATTCACCCCAGTATTTAAGGTCCGGTGAGTATGTTATCCAGATGGACCAGGGGGAGATTTCAGAATGTGGACGGTCCAGTCTGGCATAGAGGCCATCAAATTTTTCCGGAAATATGACCACATTCCTATAATCTGAGGGGGTGATCAGTGAGTACCTTTCAACGGTTTCAAAATCAGTTGTTTTGGCCAGCCCGATACGAACCCCGTGCCGGGAATAGGCGCTGTAGGTGATGAGGTATTCTCCGTCCATCCATACGATACGCGGATCTTCAACTCCAAAGGCTTCATATTCTTTAAAAATTCCCCGGGTGGCCGGGACCATAAATGGGTTATTGTCCACTTCAAACTTATATCCATCATGACTTACGGCCTTCCCCAATATGCTCCGGCCGTTAAAAGTATGGGAACGAAATATCATGATATATGCATCCCGGTGCTTTACGACAGCGGCATTGTGTACCGTAGCTACCGGATAAGGAACATCCTCTTTCGTCAGGATAGGATTATTTGGATACCTGCTAATGAGCATGGAAGCTTTCAGTCATGTTTGTGAAATTCTTCATGTGCCTGCAAAACAGTCAGGTGAGAGATTAAGTAGGACAATGAACTTTCAGCTCCCTGGTTTCGGTTCACCCCATAGCTCTCAAATCCATCGCAGCAACCCTTGGTTTCAAAATCGTATAAGCTCATTCTCAGGTCGTTCTCACCCAGGAACCATAAAAACGAAGTGTAGAGTTTATTGAGATATTCTTTCTCTTTGGTGAAAAGATAAGCCTGGTGATACATTAATACCATGGCCATGGCATCGATGGGTTGCTGCGCAAAAACGGATCGCTCCCCATCTTTCTTATACCAGAGTTCGTTTCCGATGATCGACAGGTAATTATCTTTCATGGTATGTGTAGTCAGGAAATCCATGGTTGTAAGGGCCACTTTGGTAATCCGGTCGTCATTCAGTATGCCCGCGGCATGTAAAAGAGCGAGGGGTAAAATTCCGTTATCGTAAGCCAGTAAGGATTCAAACCACTTCCAGTCGGTCGATTGATTCTCCTGGTAATGAGTTATTAATTTAAGTGCCATGTTTCTTAACCTTTCGGTCATGGAATCGTCCGAAGGATTCGTTTTCAGGTAGTAACACATCCCAATCATGGCATTGGCGATCCCTCTGATGGATAATAATTTCTCGAAATTGGGTGCAGCATTAAAGAAGGCTACGCTCCCTGCCTGAAAATAGGCGTCGTTGGGAGCATTGCCAAGCAGGTAACCGAGCGCCCAGATGGTCCTGCCAAAAGAATCCTCAGAGCCTACATCGTCCAGGAAGTTTCTGTTAAAACTCATGAAATTCCTGAAGGTCCCATCGGCATTCTGCATATAATGAATGTAACTCAGATAGATGGGGGATAATTCAAGTGCCCGGGCATCTTTCATCTGGCGATAGGCCATTAATACCATGAGCAGAGCCCTGGCATTGTCATCCAGACAGTAGCCTTCCTTGAGGTTAGGTATGCCATATTTGGCATGTTGAATGATGCCGGTATCGTCCGTTAAACGATTGATATGGACCAGTGAAAAAGGAGGCAGTATTAAGAAATCCAGTTCTGTGGAGATCTTTACCGTGGGTTTGAAATTTTTTTCCAGAACAGAATTAAAAAGCGCAAGATATTTCTCTCCTGTTTTGGGCCAGGTAAAATTTCTTCCGTACTCAAGTGCATTTTTCTTCAATAGGTTCAGGCTTTCCGGATGATCCAAAAGTTCATTGATCGTGGAAGAAAGTTGATTTGTATTGCCAAAATCAAAAAGCCTGCCCCGACCCTCTGCCAACAGTTCAGCAGCATGCCAGTAAGGTGTGGAGATGACTGCGGCCCCAACACCAACAGCATAGGAGAGCGTGCCGCTGGTTATCTGGGATTCATTCAAATACGGGGTAATATATATGTCTGTGGCGGAAAGGTACTTGAAGAGATCCTGAACATCTATGAATTCATTTAGAAAAAAAACATTCTTTTCCAATTTAAGACTCTTCACCAGGCGCATTAAAAATATGCGGTATTCTTCACCTGAATGTCTTAATACATTGGGGTGGGTCTTCCCCAATACAATGTATACTACATCCGGATGTTTTTGAACCACATCCGGCAGTGCTTTGATAACCGTTTCAATGCCTTTGTTTCGGCCAATAAAACCAAAGGTGAGCAATACCTTTCTACTTTCCAGTTTGAATTCTTCTTTCGATTTTCTATAGCTGAATTTGATATTCGGTACCCCATGTTCTATGAGTGCAATTTTCTCCCGGGGCACCTCGTAAATATCCACCAGAAATTCGATGGCTTTTTGACTCATCACAACGATTTTCTGTGCCATTTTCTCGATTTCCTGCAATACAGCCTTCTCGTTGTAGGTGGGCGTTTTAAGAATGGTATGCAGGGTAACCACAAGTGGGATCTCCAGGCGGTGCAACAGGGGAAGGATATATACGCCATTTTGTCCGCCGTATATTCCAAACTCATGTTGAAGAATACAAATGTCAGCACCACTTAAATTGATATACTTTGCAGCTTTCAAATAATCTTGCTGCTGCTCCTGGTTGATGGTTATCTTGACCTCCCTCGGATAATCATAGCTCAGGTTATTATCATTCACAGCCACCACAAATGCTTTGTACTTTCCCTTTTCTGCTTTTTTAGTCTGTAAAACTGATTCAAGCAGGTTATTAGTAAATGTACCAATTCCACATTCCCTTGGAGGGTATGTGCCAATAAAGGCGAATTTCATCCTGTCGAAGTTTTTGTACTACAGTTTAAATTTATCTCCTCTGTTTTTCTCTTCGCGTTTTTCAGCTTTTGCGGCTCTCTTTTCTTTCAGGTTTTTTACCGCTACTTTCTTCGTGTTTTTCCTGGTCTCTTTTTCTTTTGACATCTTCTTAGCTTTTCAATAATGTGATTCATGAACAGCTGAATATGGAGGTAATGCGTCGGGTAGTTCATTTTGCCCGATTCAAATAACAATACCTTCATACCCGCTTTTAATGATTGTAATTACCAATTTTGAAGGCTTACTGGCCCTGATTAAATTGGTCGTATGCGCTGGTATTAATATGACCTGTCCGGCAATAAGTATATTTGAGTTATTGTCTATTACAATATCGGCTTTGCCCTCAATGATCTGAATAAATGTTTTAAAGGGAGATATCTTTTCTGCCAGCGCTACGCCTGAATCCATTGCAATCACCCGGATGCTTCCGGTATTTCTTTGAATAATGGTACCGGAAACAACCGAGTTTGGGACATATTCGATTATATCTACCAGCGTATGGATTTCTGAATCTTCAATTTCGATCAGTTGCATTGGCCTGACATATTTGGAATATAAAGGTATTCCTAAGCAGGCATCAATGCCTTATACAATTGAGGATTAGATTTACATCATTCACACATCTTCAAGGGTTTCCCTCCTCTTGTTTTTTAACATTTTGAAGTGTGAAGGCGTAAGACCGGTGATTTTTTTAAATTGATTGGACAGGTGTGCAACACTGCTGTAATGTAATTTGTAGGCTATTTCAGAAAAATTGAGTTCATCATAGACGATGAGTTCTTTGACCTTTTCAATTTTATGGGTCAGATAGAATTTTTCAATGGTAATCCCCTTTACTTCTGAAAATAGATTTGCCAGGTACGTGTAATCGTAATTGAGCTTTTCGCTCAGGTAATCTGACAGGTTTGTCTTGATTTGTTCATCTGTGTAATGCACCAGTTCGATAACAGCACTTTTAATTTTCTCTACAAGGATACTTTTTTTGTCGTCCATCAGAAGTAATCCCGATTTTTTCAGAGCCTTATCCAGCTGATCCAGTTTATCCCCGGGAATATCCCTCATCGTATTTACTTCCCCTATATGAACATGAACATAGGGGATGCCAAGCTTTTCAAGTTCAGATTTCACCACCATCTGGCAACGAATACACACCATATTTTTAATATAGATTTTCATCGCTCAAAGCACCTGGCTGATCAGACAATAATCAGTACAGTAAATTTACATTATTATTGAATACACTATAAACTGCTATATAAGCCTGATAAATTGTGTGAGTTTTGATAACTCAACAGAATTCTGATCCTTCAGGTCTCTTTGTATGGAGTTTTATGACTTAGAGGCCAGGACGCAACCATTACACAAATGAAAAGAGGGTATCCTTTTGATACCCCCTTCTCCACGTATGTAGTATATCTTCTCGTCTATTCTTTTATTATCCTGGCAACACTGTTCACCTGGTCGCTATGGATCTGTATCATATACATACCGGCTTTATATTCACTGATATCAAGAGTGGTTTTTGTGATCCTGTCCAGCTCTTCCATATACAGGAGATTCCCTGTTAGATCGAAGGTTTTGAGGGTCACATTGGTATGCTCATGAATCATATCGATGGTGACAAAATTATGGGCCGGATTGGGATAGATCCGGTAAGCCTGGGATTGGTCTTTGATGCCTATGCCAGAAACCGTTACCGAAAAACATTCGGAGGTATCCGAGCAGGCTCCCTGGGTCAGGATCACCGCATAATCCCCGCTTGTGCTTGGTGTGAAAGTACTTGCAGTTGCTCCGTCTACGATAGTATTGCCATCACAGTTGATCCACTGGTAAGTCCCTGTGGTTTCGCAGGTCAGGGTACCATCTGTAACAGAAACCACAATCTCATCAAGCACCTGGTAAGTCACGGTGAACGAATACAGACTGGTGTTTCCATTCCCATCGTCGAGGGTATAGCTTACCGTTGTTACGCCAGGAGCGAAAATCTCACTACTTGCATCTCCCGATCCGCTGCCGGTTGTTGCACCGCTTAACTCGAAGGTGACAACAGGGCTTGAACAGTTATCTATCACATTCGTTAATCCGATGGAGGATACTGTTCCATCGCAGCTTACCACATCGGCCGGGGCTGTCGCACTTGGAGGTGTCACATCAGCCACCAGTACATTTTGGGGGACA
>Ga0316201_10001345_pt1 | contig 16353 bp, 16 predicted proteins | sample CS6wburrow_MG_FD_204516 | JGI IMG/M metagenome (GOLD analysis project Ga0316201, IMG submission 204516) | Coastal sediment microbial communities from Delaware Bay, Delaware, United States - CS-6 worm burrow | ecosystem: Environmental > Aquatic > Marine > Coastal > Sediment | place: USA... | reverse complement strand
TGGTCATGCTGGCATCGGCGTTGATGGCCGAACCGGATCTGCTGATTGCGGATGAGCCGACAACGGCGCTGGACGTGACCGTGCAGGCACAGATACTCGATCTGCTTGAGGACATGCGCGATAACACGGCGCTGTTACTGATCACCCATGACCTCGGCATCGTCGCAGGGCATTGCGAGCATACGATCGTGCTCGACAGGGGCCGGCTCGTTGAGCAGGGGCCGACGACGTCGGTGTTCGCGGGGCCGAGTCATGCTCACACGAAGGCGCTGCTGGCTGCGGCACCGCGTGTAGATCGGGGCGAGGTTCCGGAGGCCGTGAAGGGCAGCACGATCCTGAGTGTCGGTGACGCGGTTGTCGACTATCGGGACCTGCAGGCCGTTAGCAAGGTCAGCTTCTCGGTAAAGAAGGGCGAGACCGTTGCTGTTGTCGGCGAGTCGGGCTCGGGCAAATCGAGCCTGGTGCGCGCGATGCTGGGACTGGTGCCGATGGCGTCCGGGCGGGTCGTCTATGCCGGCAACAGCCTCGAGGGACTGGTGGAAAGCCGGGGGCTATCGCAACGGCGGGACCTGCAGCTCGTATTCCAGGATCCGGTCAGCGCGCTGAACCCCCAGATGCGCGTACAGGCCATCGTCGGGGAGCCGCTGCTCGTGCACGAACCGCGGCTAAACGCCGCTGCACGGGCGGAGCGTGTCACGGAGATGCTCGAGCGAGTTGGGTTAAGCCAGAAATTCCTGCGGCGCTTCCCGCATGAGCTATCCGGCGGCCAGGCGCAGCGCGTCGCGATTGCGCGAGCGCTTATTCTCAAGCCCAGGGTGCTGATTTGCGACGAAGCCGTCGCGGCGCTCGATGGCTCGGTTCGCGAGCAGGTCCTCAACGTGCTGCGTGACGTACAGGCCGACACAGGGCTGTCGATCATCTTCATCTCGCACGACCTTGCGGTTGTGCGCTCGATCAGCCACCGCGTGCTGGTCATGTATCTCGGACGACTGGTCGAGATGGCGGACAGTCAATCACTGTTCGCCGCGCCGAGGCATCCTTACACGCGGGCGCTGCTTGATTCGGTGCCGGTACCAGACCCGGTGGCTGTGCCGAAGCGCGCACCGCTGCGCGGTGAGGTGCCATCGCCGGTCAACCCGCCGACCGGCTGCGTGTTTCATCCGCGCTGTCCGAAGGCGGATGCCCGCTGTGCCTCAAAAGCCCCCGCTCTGCGTGACTTTGAGGGTGTACGGGTCGCCTGCCATTACCCCAACGCCTAACGCATGGCACCGAACGGGATCGGAATCGGTGCGCCGTTTACGGTGAGTAGACCTTTCTTCATTTCAGCTGCGAGAATGTAGGCGTCGCCGCTCTTCACAAGGAAGCCGCCACCGATCGCCATGGCCGCGGCCGGCTGCAACTGCAGGAGCATCTCGACAAGGGGTTCGGGTATCGACAGATCTATCGTCGCCTCGGTGGTCATCAGCAATGATGTCCAGGCGAAACCGGCCGGGTCCTTTTCTTTAAAAGAGAACAGCATTTTCGACGTGATCGTGCCCTGCGGCATGGTCATATTAAATTGCTCGAAGTTCATCTCGAAGCCTGAGGCAAACAGTTTCAGCAAGTCACCTTCGGCTGCCGCATAGGCCACCATCGGATCCTGTGATGTACCCATGCTTTCCAGCGCCCGCTGCACTCGCCCGAGCAACTCGGCATCGGCGCCGGCCAGCCCGAACTCCATGTCAAAGGATATCTCGCCAAACTGGGGCAGGCCCTGCATAACCATATTGACGGTTGCGTCGGCGTTGACGTCAGCACCATCGAGCTCGGTTGTCGCCTTGACGGACATCGACCGCAAGCCGCCCGCATCGTTGCCCCCGACGCTCACGCCCAGATCGGCAAGCTCGAAGCTGACGTCGCCAACCGCGATGCCGTATTCCGTGGGGGCCTGGGCGCCCGCAAACGTCAATGAGCCTAATGATACTTTTTCGGTGCCATCGTCCACCGACACTGAGCTAACGGTTCCGTGGAATGTCGCCTTGCCGTTTTTGGGGTCTGTCTTAACCTCTATGTCGGTCGCTCCCCAGAGCGCGGTCGCACCATCTTCGGTGTGCGAGCCGGGCTCAAGCACGTAGTTCGATAGCAGTTCGCCGGCAAGCCCCACCTTGCTGTAGATCGTGCCGGGGATGTCGAACGTTGCGCCGTTCTGAAGCTCGAGCTGCAGCGTGGATACCGCACTGCCCAGTCCGGGCGCGAGCGAGCCCTGTTCCCGCGACATCGATGACACCGGGATCAGGCCATGATCGAGCTTGGTGTTGATAATCAGGACAGGCAGTTCGTCTGCGGAATCAACGGGTCCGGCAAGCGCCATGATAGTGGACTTCAGGTCGCCATCCTGCAGTTCTACGCGGTGTGTGCCCTCCGACGAGAACCAGCCCCGGGTGAAGCTCTCGGACGTGACCCGGACCTCGCCGCTTTCCTGCGCCGCCCAGTTGAGGTTCTCGTCCATTGATTTCTCTGCCAGCCGGCCGACAATAGCGGGCGACACGAGCACCACCAGCGCCAGGAAAATAAGTACGCCAACAACACCTTTCTTCACTTCGATTCCTTATCAATAACGCGCCGGGAAGCCCCGATGCTAGCATGGGCGTACCAGCAGACCCCGCATGAGAGCTAGAAATCGGCGCCGAGTGTCACTACCATAGCGGGCTCATTCGACGCCCGGTCTCGAGCCGGGGTTTGGAACAAACGAAATATCAAGTGATTACGAACATGAAGATCGTCGCTAGTGCCACGATGCTGCTTCTCGCAGCCGCACTTTTTGCCCAGCCGGCCTTCGCTGCGGGCGATGCCGCAGCAGGCAAGGAAATTGGATACACCTGTCTTGGATGCCACGGCATCGAGGGCTACCGCAATGCCTACCCGTCGTACCGCGTCCCGAAGCTCGGCGGCCAGAAAGCGGGATACCTTGAGATCGCCCTGAAGGGCTATCGCGATGGCACACGCAAGCATCCGACGATGGTGGCTCAGGCGACCAGCCTTTCTGACCAGCAAATCGAAGACGTGGCTGCGTACCTTGCCAGCATTGGGGGCGACACGGTCGCGGAAGGCGGCAGCCAGGGCGCCTCGTTCGACAAGGCGGCAGCCTGCACGGCCTGTCACGGCCAGAACGGCATTAGCGTCAATGCAGCGTGGCCGACGCTTGCGGGCCAGTATCAGGACTACCTGCTTAATGCACTCGAGCACTATCGCGATGGCACGCGCACCGATCCGATCATGAGCGCACAGGCCGCGCTGATCGCCGAGGAAGACGTCGCGAAGCTCGCGTTTTACTTCTCACGTCTCAAGGGCCTCGAGACCACAAAGCCTGACTAGTCACGCGCAAATAACCACACTCGGCGATGGCATTTTTGCCATCGACACGGAGTATGTCCGGCCGCTACAGGACGCGAGTCATCTCATTATTGAGGGTGGCCGGGGCGCTTTCGTCGATACCGGGACGAATGACAGCGTTCCTTTCCTTCTGGATGGGCTGCAACAACAAGGTCTCGACGTCGCGGACGTCGACTTTGTCTTCCTGACGCATATTCACCTCGATCATGCTGGCGGTGCCGGCTTGCTGATGCAGCACCTGCCGAATGCACGGTGTGTCATTCACCCGCGCGGTGCGCCGCACATGGTCAATCCGGAACGGCTTATTGCCGGAACCATCGGCGTCTACGGTGAAGAACGCACGCGCGAGATGTACGGGGATATTGTTCCAATCGACGAATCCCGCGTTCTCGTGGCGGATGACGAGGACTGGTTCGACCTCAACGGCCGGGCCATGCAGGCGCTGCATACAGAGGGGCATGCACGCCATCACTACGTGCTCAACGACCCATCGTCGCGCGGCGTATTTACGGGCGATAGCTTTGGCATTTCCTATCGCGAATGCGACACGGCGAACGGTGAGTTCATCTACCCTACGACAACACCAGCGAGCTTCGATCCTGACGAGGCGCACAAGTCGGTCGATCGCATCATGGCCTGTAACCCTGAACAGCTTTATCTAACGCACTACAGCCGGGTCCGAGACCTGGACAGACTGGCCGCCGATATGCACACCGGTATCGATGCCTATGTCGAAATGGCGCTTGCTCACCAGGCGGAACCGAATCGCGGCGAACGCATCCAACAAGCCATGGATGATTACCTGAGCGGACGTCTTGTTGAGCATGGCTTTGCAGGCGACCGCAGCGCGATCTGGTCGCTGCTCGAAATTGATATTGTTCTTAACGCCCAGGGCCTGGTGTCCTGGCTGGAACGTATGGAGAAACACCATGGATAACTTCCGCGCATTTCGCATCGATGAGCAGGACGGCAAAATCGTCGCCGGGTTCCAGGAGCTCAGCGTCGACGACCTGACCGAAGGCAATGTTGTCGTGCGCGTTACGCACTCAACAATCAACTATAAGGACGCGCTCGCGGCGACCGGTAAAGGACGTATTCTCAGGCGCTATCCGCTGAATGGTGGCATCGACCTGGCGGGGGTGGTGGTTAGTTCAGAGGACGCAGATTTTCAGCCGGGTTCCGACGTCCTCGTGACCGGCTGTGGGCTTTCCGAAACCATCGATGGCGGTTACTCCGAGTACGCGCGCATCGATAGCAAGAGCCTGGTGGCCATACCTGAGGGGATGACGTGCGCAGAGGCAATGCAGATCGGTACGGCCGGCTACACGGCAGCACTCGCGATTCATCGCATGGAGCAGAACAATCAGATGCCCGATATGGGTCCGATCGTTGTGACGGGTGCAACGGGTGGCGTTGGCAGTGTCGCCATCGACATGCTCGCCGGGCGCGGCTACGAGGTTGCCGCTGTGACCGGCAAAGCGGCGGAAGAAGACTACCTGCGCAAAATCGGGGCACAGCAGATTCTGCTTCGCGACGAGATCGACTTCGGCAAGCGGCCGATGGAAAAAGCGCTGTGGGCCGGCGCGATCGACAACCTGGGCGGCGACTATCTCGCGTGGCTTACGCGCACGATGAAGTACGGTGGCAACATCGCCAGCATCGGGCTTGCGGCAAGCCATGAGCTGAACACGACGGTGATGCCCTTCATTCTGCGGGCGGTTTGCCTGCTGGGCATCAACTCGGTTGATACGCCCCACGATTTGAGGCGCGCGGTCTGGGGGCGAATCGGTGGCGACCTGAAGCCACAGCATCTCGACGTAATCGGGTCTCGAACCATCTCGTTCGACGAACTCCCGGACGCGTTCCAGGCGTACATTGACGGCACCGTTACGGGACGCATCGTCGTGCGAATTGCAGAGGACTGATAGTCCGATGCTGTTGCGACCGTCGCTAACGGCCATCCTCGCCGCATCGTTAGTAACAGTTGTCTCTCACGGGGCTCTGGCGGGCGACGTCGAAAGGCGCGTCCTGAACAATGGCAACCTCGTGCTCGAAGACATCCCGGAGATACCGCAGTCCATTCGTTATGAGCTGTATCGCTGGCAGGATGTTCGCGCCGCGGCCTTTCGCGCCTGGTCAGCGGACAGCAAGAGCATCTACGTGTCGACTGGCTTCGGCAGCGTGGACTCGCTCCACAAAGTCGAAAATCCCGGTGGTGCCCGGCGTCAGCAAACGTTCTACCGGGAGCCAATCAGTGAGATCTCGCGCCGCCCCGGAGAGGAGCAGCTGGTCTTCTCGCGAGACGCAAATGGCAGCGAGTTTGCGCAGGTCTTCATGTTTGACGGCGAGAGCGGCGAAGCAACCCTGCTAACCGATGGTGAATCGCGCAATGGTGCCACGGTGTGGGATCGGCGCGGATCGCGCATCGCCTACAAGAGCACCCGGCGGGACGGTAAAGCCAACGACATCTGGGTCATGGACCCCGACCAGCCTGACAGGGCCGAGATGGCCATAGAGGCCGATGACGGCTTTCTTTGGGAGCCGGCTGAGTTTTCGCGCGAAGGCGGCCGCCTGCTGGTGCAGAACTACGTAAGCGTCACAGATTCGCGGGCCATCATGGTCGACCTCGACAGCGGCGCCAGGACGCTGCTGGCCGGCGGGGGTGAAACCCCGAGTCTCAATCGACCCGTTGCGTTTGACGACGCCGGCGACGGGTTCTGGCTGATTACCGACCAGGGCGGCGAGTTTAATCAGCTCGCCTGGCAATCGCTGGTGCCGGGAGCGGCTCCTGAGATCGTGACGTCCGACATCCCATGGGATATCAGCAATGTCGCGATCAGTAATAATCGAAAGCGTATGGCGTTCGTTGCCAACGAGAATGGCAATTCGCGCCTCTACCTGATGGATCCCGCCACCCGCGCATACCGCATGGTCGACAAGATACCGACGGGCGTTGCCTACGGGCTAAGATTTAGTCCGGATGACAGGAACCTCGGCCTGACCTTGAATTCGGCAAATGCGCCGAGCGATGCCTACGTGCTGAAGCTTGGCCGCGCCCCCCTGAAGCCCGGCCGGCTCGTTCGCTGGACGGAAAGCGAGGTGGGCGGTCTCGCCGCAAAGGAGTTCGTGGTACCGGACCTGGTGCAGTATCCGTCGTTTGACGGGCGTGAAGTGCCGGCATGGGTTCACAAACCACGGAGTGAAGGCCCGCACCCGGTAATTATCCGCGTCCATGGTGGGCCAGAAGGGCAGGCGCGCCCAACGTTCAGCACGACATATCAGTTTTGGGTAGCAAACCTGGGTGCCGCGGTTATCCAGCCGAACGTGCGCGGCTCAACGGGCTATGGCAAAACGTATGTCGGCCTCGACAACGGGTTCCAGCGCGAAGATTCCGTCAGGGACATCGGCGCACTGCTCGACTGGATCGAAACGCAGCCGGACCTTGATGCCAGCCGGGTAGCACTATATGGCGGCAGCTACGGGGGCTACATGGTGCTGGCCAGTGCCGTGCACTACAGCGATCGGTTAAGCGCGGTGATCGATAACGTAGGGATCAGCAATTTTGTGTCATTCCTCGAGAACACTCAGGACTATCGCCGGGATCGTCGACGCCAGGAGTACGGAGATGAGCGTGACCCGGAAATGCGGGCACACCTGGAGCGGATCAGCCCGCTGAACAACGTGTCTCGCATTACGGTGCCGATGTTCATTGTCCAGGGTCAGAATGATCCGCGGGTTCCGGTAACCGAAGCGACACAAATGGTCGAAGCCCTGCGGGAGCGGGGACAGTCCGTCTGGTTCATGAATGCCCTGAACGAAGGGCATGGCTACCGGAAGCGCGAGAACCGCGACATCATGCAGCAGGTGATGACCATGTTCCTGCGGCAGCACCTGGCTGGAGCCGACGGCGCGCTGTAGCGCCAGTTTAGTTTTCTGTTCGTCACTGGCCCGAACCGATACTATGCATACGTCAGGCACCACGACTCGATAAGAATAAGTATTTCGTGAGCTTCAATTGCAAACAATTCCTGGAGACACCCGAGCACCAGGCGCACGCTGCACAGTTCGACGCGCTCCTTACTGAGCTCGAGCGCTGGAACCGCAAGGTCAATCTCACCGCTATTCGGGATCGTCGCGAAATGGTCACGGCGCACATCCTGGACAGCCTCGTGGCCCAGCCATTGCTGCACGGCAAGACCGTGCTCGACGTCGGGACGGGCGCCGGGTTCCCGGGGTTGCCACTCGCAATTATTGAGCCGGAGCGCGAGTTCACGCTACTCGATGGCAATAACAAAAAGATTATGTTCGTGCAGCATGTGGCCGGGTTGCTGGGCCTGAACAACGTTACTGCGGTGAAAGGCAGAAGTGAGGACTATGCACCCGGCCATCGCTTTGATACCGTGATTGCCCGGGCGCTGGCCGCTTTGCCGCGTCTCGTGGAAATCGCCGGACATCACGTACGAGAGGACGGGGTGTTCGTGGCGCTCAAGGGGCGCTACCCGACGACAGAATTAGAAGAATTGACGGCTCCGTGGAGTCATGAAGTCGAAGAGCTGCACGTGCCGGGCCTGGAGAAGGGCTCGCGGCACGCAGTGCTATTGCGACGGGCAGGATAAATGACGCGAATAATTGCTGTAGCAAACCAGAAAGGCGGGGTGGGCAAGACCACCACCTGCGTCAACCTGGCGGCGTCACTTGCCGCGACCCAGCGCCGCGTGCTGCTGGTCGACATGGATCCGCAGGGCAATGCCACGATGGGCTGTGGTGTGAACAAGATGGAGCTCGAGAACTCGACCTGCGACGTCCTGCTTGGCGATGCGACGGCAGCTGACACCATCGTGTCACCACCCGAAGGCGGCTTTGCGATCCTGCCGGGTAACGAGGACCTGACACTGGCCGAGGTCAAGTTGCTTCAGGAAATCGGACGGGAGATGAAACTCAAGAAGGCGCTGGCACCCGTCGCGGGGCTTTACGACTTCATCCTCATCGACTGCCCACCGTCGATAAACATGCTCACCGTGAATGCGCTGACCGCAGCGGATGGCGTACTGATTCCGATGCAGTGCGAGTACTACGCGCTCGAAGGCCTGTCGTCGTTGCTTAACACCATCGAGCAGGTTCGCGAATCTGTGAATCCCGATCTCGAGGTGTTCGGCATTCTGCGGACTATGTTCGATCCACGCGTGAATCTTTCAAACGAAGTGTCCATGCAGCTCCTCGAACACTTCGACCGAAAGGTGTTCCGAACGGTGGTGCCGCGCAACATCCGGCTCGCCGAGGCGCCCAGCTTCGGGCGCCCCGTACTTCTGCATGACCGGTCGTCGCGCGGTGCGATTGCGTACCTGGCGCTCGCCGGCGAAATCCTGCGCCGCGAAGATGCGCGCATGGCTGAAGCTGTTTAGAGATTATGACTCCCAAGAAACGACTGGGCCGCGGCCTCGATGCACTCCTTAGCAGGCCTCCGGCCAAAGCGGACGCCCCGACGTCCAGCGAACCGCCGGCAGGTGGCGACACCCTTCGGCAGATTCCGGTCGAGCTTCTGCAGCGCGGCCAGTATCAGCCACGCGTCGATATGCGGCAGGACTCGCTCGAAAATCTTGCAAGCTCGATCAAGGCGCAGGGCGTCGTACAACCGATCGTGGCGCGCCCGATATCCAGCAAGGGCAAAGAGCAGCGCTACGAAATTGTTGCGGGCGAGCGCCGTTGGCGCGCCGCACAGCTGGCGGGGCTCGCGGAGATACCGGCCGTTGTTCGCGAAATACCGGATGAAGCCGCCATCGCCATGGCGCTTATCGAGAACATTCAGCGCGAGAACCTCAATCCACTGGAGGAGGCTCGGGCGCTGGATCGCCTGATTCGTGAGTTTGAGCTGACCCACGCCGAGGCGGCACAAGCAGTTGGCCGGTCGCGTGCAGCAGTCAGCAACCTGCTGCGCCTGCAGGACCTGTCCGAAAAGGTGAAGCCGCTACTGGAAGACCGGCAGATGGAAATGGGACACGCAAGGGCCCTGCTTGCCATATCAAACGCAACACAACAGTTCGACGCGGCGCGCCAGGTAGTGAAGAAAGGCCTGTCAGTTCGCGAGACCGAACGTCTCGTGAAGCGCATGCTGGAGGGCGGCAAACCAAAGCCGGCGAGCACGACGGCGACCAAGAACGCGGATATACGGCGCCTCGAAATGGAGGTGTCGCAAAAACTCGGCGCGAAGGTCAGCCTGGATCATGGCTCAAAGGGCACGGGCAAGCTGGTCATCAGCTACAACAGCCTCGACGAACTCGACGGCATCCTCAAACACATCAAGTAAATACGAGCTCAGGCGGCAGAGTCGGCGGCCTCTTCCTTCGAGGAGTAGACGCGGCGAATGATTGACGGGATTACGGCTTCCGAGATCAAAAAGCCCTGCATCTTGTCGCACTCGATAGTCTTCAGGAATTCAAAGGTCTGCTGGTCCTCGACGCCCTCGGCGCAGACGGACATTCCGAGATTGTGTGCCAGGCCCGTCACGGCGGCGAGCACGGCCATGGCGACCGTGTCGCCCTGAGCGCGCTTCAGTGCCGAGGCATGAATCTTGATTTCATCGAAGGGCAGGTGTTCGAAGGTCCCCAGCGATGACGCCGCCACCCGGAAGTCGTCCAGACAAATGCGGAACCCATGGTTGCGCAGCGCCTTGATCGCCGCAAGGTGCGGCGCCGATGGGTCGGTCAGGTCCTGCTCGATAACTTCAAACATAAAGGCGGCGCACTCGAGGCCGGCCTCTCTGACGATGTCGCGGTACTTGCTCGCCAGATCAGGAATATTCAGCTGGCTCGACGCGAGGTTAATACAGGAGTTCAGCACGATGCCCTGGTTTCGCCACGTCACCTGCTGCTTGGCGGCCTCGCGGAGGACAAATTCGCTGAGGTCTGCCATCAGTCCGAATGCCTCGGCCTCGGGCAGGAACTCCAGCGGCCCGATCAGGCCATGTTCCGGGTGATGCCAGCGGACCAGGGCCTCGGCCTCCTGTGTCAGCCACTCGTTACCCGCGTTGCGCTCCACTTTGGGCTGGTAGCGCAGCACGATTTCGCCGTTTTCGAGGGCGCTTTCCAACTCGCGACGCGAAACTCGCAGCATCCGGCGACGGCAGCGCCGGGCTGAGGCGCTCAGCTTGTCGAAATCGAAATTGGTGCCGATCCACTCGATATTGTCGTAGCTGGCCAGCTTGTCGACGAGCTCCGCCTGCTTGCTGCTGCGCAGCGAGGCCCTGTCGGCGGCCACAATGACGCCGAACGGTGCGCGGTCCCTGGCACCCTTCAGCGCCCGAACCGCTTCGGCCGTTACGTCATTCTCCGTCAGTACCACGATGCGGCGGGACTGGCCCAGCATGAGCTCGGCAAACTTGCCGGGGCTGGCGAAGAAACTCAGCGTAAAGCTCATCTCCCGGACGACATCGTTCAGGGTCCGGTTGGTTCGGATTGTTTCGCTGGCAATCAACAACATAGCGTTAATTTAAAGGGCTATAGACACCCTATTTATACGCGGACACCGTCTCCTCATATGTGCGCTGTGTCGCACTGGGAGAAATAGGCCGAAACCCCCTAAAACCCCGGGAAAAAGGCCTGGCCAACCGCTCCTTTCAGGACGGGGTTTTTTGTTGCCTTGCCCCATACCTGCCTCTATAATGCGCACGCTATTCACAGGCCCGCCTGGAAGAATCACACCACATGCGCCACCCACCGCCGGCCCGAACCGATGGAAGTGGCGTTTTTAGTGCCGGAGGCATAGAGAAATGGATCTCACTATCGCCCGGGTACTAATGTGGCAGCTGGTGGTTGGGGCGGTTCTGGCTGCGGGTCTCTGGGGCGTTTTTGGCGGCGTAGCAGGTTATTCGGCAATGCTCGGAAGCCTGGTCTGCGTGATACCAAACGGCTTCCTGGCACTTCGACTGATTGTGCCAAGACGAGACCCCGGGGCGCAGGACCTCATGCGGGCGGCGTGGATAGGTGAGATAGGAAAGCTGGCGTTGACCGTTTTGTTCTTTACGCTCGTGTTTACGTTAGTCAGACCGCTGTCGGCAGCGGCACTTTTTGCAGGATTCATAGTTACGCAGCTGGTGGTTTTTTCGGGCTTCCTGATGCGCAGCGGACAAGAACAGGAAACGGACAACAGCAATGGCAGCTGAAGGCGGACACGGCGAACTAACGTCAAGCAGTTATATCCAGCACCATCTGCAGAATTTGCAGGTTTGCAGGGATGAGGCGGGTGAGTGGGTATGGAATACCTGCGCTGGCAACCCAATAGCGATCAACGTGGACTCGATGTTCTGGTCGCTTCTGCTTGGCGTCGTGTTTTGTTTCCTGTTCTGGCGCGCCGCAAAGAAATCGTCAACAGGAAAACCCACCAAGTTCCAGGCCTTCGTCGAGATCATCGTCGAGTTTGTTGATTCCAGCGTCAAAGACACCTTCCACGGCAAGAGCCGCCTGATCGCCCCTCTGGGCCTGACAATTTTCGTCTGGGTTTTCCTGATGAATCTCATGGACCTGATCCCCGTCGACTGGATTCCGATGGCAGCCGGTGCGGCAGGCATCCCGTACATGAAGGTCGTGCCGTCAACGGACGTGAACATTACGTTCGGCATGTCGATCGCCGTCTTCTTCCTGATCATTTTCTACACGATCAAGAACAAGGGCATAACGGGCTTTATCGGCGAGCTGACCCTGCATCCGATCGCACCGTCGTTCAAGGGCCCGGCCCTCATCGCCGCGCCGTTCATTATTGCGTTCAACTTCATTCTTGAGAGTGTTGCGCTGCTGGCCAAGCCGGTATCGCTGTCACTGCGACTCTTCGGCAATATGTTTGCCGGTGAGCTGATCTTCATCCTGATTGCGTTGCTGGGTATCTGGCAGCTGCCGCTGCACTTTGGCTGGGCTGTTTTCCACGTCCTGATCGTGACCCTGCAGGCCTTTATTTTCATGATGCTGACCATCGTTTATTTGAGCCTTGCGTCAGAATCGCACTAATCGATTTACTTTAATTTTCAATATTTGGACTTGATCCTCCGTAGGAGAAACTGATGGAAACTGTTATTGGCTTAACGGCAATTGCTGTCGCACTTCTGATTGGCCTCGGCGCCCTTGGCGTTGGTATTGGTATGGGCCTTCTGGGTGGCCGCTTCCTCGAAGGTGCTGCACGCCAGCCGGAGCTGGCTCCGATGCTGCAGACGAAGATGTTCATCGTTGTCGCACTGCTTGATGCTGTTGCGATGATCGGTGTTGGTATCGCACTGTTCTTCGCCTTCGCAAACCCGTTTATCGGTCAGCTGCAGACAGCAACTGGCGGCTAATAAAATGTGGGAGGGCCTTTAGGCCCGAATCTTCGCGGCATAAGCCGCTCCTACGGTTTTGATCCCGAATAGAATGCGAGGAGCATTACGTGGATATTAATATGACCCTCATCGGCCAGACGATCGCGATGATCGTGTTTGTCTGGTTCTGTATGAAGTTCATCTGGCCGCCGATTCTCAATGCGCTCGAAGAACGCCAGCAGCAGATCGAAGAAGGTCTCGCCGCTGCCGACAAGAGCCAGGAGAAGCTGGTCGAGGCGCAGGCTCAGGCTGACGAGATCGTCAACGAGGCTCGCCAGCAGGCCACCGGCATTCTTGACCAGGCACACGCCCGCGCCAACGAGATCGTTGCCGACGGCAAAGACGCCGGCGTCAAGGAGCGCGAGCGTCAGCTCAGCGCCGCCAAGGCCGAGATCGAGCAGGAAGCCAACAAGGCTCGCGAAGAGCTGCGTGGCCAGGTATCGGCGATTGCGATCGCCAGTGCCGAGAAGATCCTGAAGCGTGAGATTGACGGCAAGGCCCACGACGACATACTGGGCAAGCTTGCGCAGGAGCTCTAGATAAGTGGCTGACAACAACACAGTAGCAAGGCCCTATGCGCAGGCAGCTTTTGAGGTTGCCCAGGAAAGTAATGCGCTGGCGGAATTGTCGGCGTCGTTTGCTGTTGCGCGGGACCTGATGAGCGACGGCCAGATCGCCGCGTTTCTGGCACGCCCATCGTTAAACGACGGGCAGCGACTCGAGTTTCTGACGGGACTGTTTGCGAAGGCCGTTGGTGAGGGCTCGGTGTTCGCCGGCGGTAGCGACCATGGCAGCAATTTCCTGAAGCTGCTGTTGGAGAATCGTCGGGTGCCTGTACTGCCCGAGATCGCTGATCACTTTGAGGCACTCAGAGCCGAAGTAGAGAACAGCGTTGACGCGGTTGTCACGTCCGCCTCCCCGCTGAACGCGGAGCAGAAGCAGGAAATCACGGCCTCGCTCAAGGAGCGCCTGGGTCGTGAGGTGAAACTGACGACAGAAATAGATGAAAACCTTATTGGTGGCGCCGTGATCCGCGCTGGCGATGTCGTAATTGATGGATCACTGCGCGCAAGGCTGGAAGGTCTTGCCAACGCACTGACCAAGTAAAGAGGAAAAGGAAATGGCACTCAAAGCTTCTGAAATCAGCACGCTGATTAAAGAACGCATCGAGAACTTCGAGGCTTCCGCGGAAGCGCGTGACGTCGGCACCGTAATCGCGGTAACCGACGGCATTGTGCGCATCCACGGCCTGGCAGATGCTCGCTACGGCGAAATGCTCGAGTTCCCGCAGAACACCTTCGGTATGGCACTTAACCTCGAGCAGGACTCGGTCGGTGCGGTTGTCCTGGGTGACTACAAGCACATCTCGGAAGGCGACACGGTCAAGACGACGGGGCGCATCCTCGAAGTGCCGATCGGTGAGGCATTGCTGGGTCGAGTGGTTGATTCATTGGGCAACCCGATTGACGGCAAGGGCCCGATCGATACCGATCTGACTGCGCCAATCGAGAAGGTTGCGCCCGGTGTAATCGAACGCCAGTCGGTCAGCCAGCCGGTACAGACCGGTCTGAAATCGATTGACTCGATGGTGCCTATCGGCCGTGGCCAGCGTGAGCTGATCATTGGCGATCGCCAGACGGGCAAGACCGCGGTCGCAATCGACACGATCATCAACCAGCGCGGCACGGGCATTAAGTGCATCTACGTTGCCATCGGCCAGAAAGCCTCTTCGATCGCGGGCGTCGTACGCAAGCTTGAAGAAGAAGGCGCGCTGGCACACACGATCATTGTGGCGGCAGCCGCAGCCGACAGCCCTGCGATGCAGTACATCGCACCGTATGCCGGTGCATCGATGGGCGAGTACTTCCTCGACAAGGGCGAAGACGCGCTGATCATTTTTGACGACCTTACAAAACAGGCGTGGGCGTACCGTCAGGTATCGTTGCTACTGCGTCGTCCGCCAGGCCGTGAAGCCTACCCGGGTGATGTTTTCTACCTGCACTCCCGTCTGCTCGAGCGCGCTTCGCGTGTTAACGCCGAGCATGTCGAGAAAGTGTCGGGCGGCAAGATTAAAGGTAAGACGGGCTCGATGACCGCTCTGCCAATCATCGAGACGCAGGGCGGTGACGTTTCCGCTTTCGTACCGACCAACGTTATCTCCATCACCGATGGCCAGATCTTCCTTGAGTCCGATCTCTTCAACGCAGGTATCCGTCCGGCTATTAACGCCGGTCTGTCGGTATCTCGTGTAGGTGGTGCGGCCCAGACTAAGATCATCAAGAAGCTCGGCGGCGGTGTTCGCCTTGCGCTCGCCCAGTATCGCGAGCTCGCGGCATTCGCACAGTTTGCATCTGATCTCGATGCGGCAACGCGCCAGCAGCTCGAACGTGGTGAACGCGTTACCGAACTCATGAAACAGAAGCAGTACTCGCCGTTGTCGGTTGCGGAAATGGCGCTGTCACTGTACGCGGCAAACGAAGGCTTTATCGATCCGGTGCCGGTAAACAAAGTTGTTGCCTATGAAGAGGCACTGCATGACTTCGCGCGGGCGAACAACCAGGCAGACCTCGACGCGATCAACGAATCGGGCGATTACAACGACGATATCGTGGCGACCCTTAAAGGTATCTGTGAAGGGTTCGCTGAGAAAGGCGCTTACTAGGAGCTGGCATGGCCGGTGAAAAGGAAATTCGTTCGAAGATCGCTTCTGTAAAGAACATGCAGAAGATCACGAGCGCAATGGAAAAGGTCGCGGCGAGCAAGATTCGCAAGGCCCAAAAACAGATGGAAGCGTCGCGCCCTTACGCGCAGCGCATCCGTCGCGTGATTGGCCACCTTGCGCACGCTAATCCGGACTACCAGCATCCGTTCCTGAACGAACGCGAAGTAAAGCGCGTCGGATACATCGTTATCTCAACCGATCGTGGTCTTTGTGGTGGTCTCAACGCAAACCTGTTCAAGGCAATGATCGGCGAGATTGGCGACTGGCAGGAAAAAAATGTCGAAGTTGACCTGGCGTTGGTCGGCGCCAAGGCGGTTGCATTCTTCCGCCGCATGGGCGGCAATGTTCTCGGTACGGCGACGCATCTTGGTGACAAGCCAACGATCAATGACCTGATCGGCTCGATCAAGATCATGCTCGATGCGTACGAAGAGGGGCGCATCGACCGCCTGTTCCTGGTGCACAACGAGTTCGTGAACTCGATGACGCAGTCGCCGGAAGTGTCACAACTGTTACCGGCAAGCGGTCTTGCGAAGGATGATGACGACCTGCAGACCCACTGGGACTACATTTACGAGCCCAGTGCGCGTGACCTGTTGGACGACGTTCTCATGCGTTACATCGAAACGCAGGTTTACCGCGGTGCGGTTGAGAACTTCGCCTGCGAGATGGCGGCGAAAATGGTTGCGATGAAATCGGCTACGGACAACGCCGGCGACATCATTGACGGATTGCAGCTCGAGTACAACAAGGCTCGTCAGGCTGCGATCACACAAGAAATTTCAGAAATTGTCGGCGGCGCAGCTGCCGTATCAGGGTAAGGAACTAGTATGAGCACCGGAACTACTGTGCAGGTTATTGGCGCTGTTGTGGACGTTGAGTTCCCGGCGGGCCAGATCCACAAGATCTACGACGCACT
>Ga0316201_10001344_pt1 | contig 16354 bp, 11 predicted proteins | sample CS6wburrow_MG_FD_204516 | JGI IMG/M metagenome (GOLD analysis project Ga0316201, IMG submission 204516) | Coastal sediment microbial communities from Delaware Bay, Delaware, United States - CS-6 worm burrow | ecosystem: Environmental > Aquatic > Marine > Coastal > Sediment | place: USA... | reverse complement strand
AGCCATATCAATCCACAAGAAGCGTTGGAACATCGACTCAAGGCCCACTCGCCTGTAGAGTTGAATGAAATGTCCGCAAGTTGATGGTAGAGCGTTTTGCCCGGGCAACCGCAGATGGTGCACTCCAATTGCGGCCGCGAACGTATTGGTGCCATGCGTACCCTCTCTCCGATGATTCCTTCCAATATTATGGCGACAGAGACAGAAACCGATCACGAATGAAAAACGGCTGCTTTAGATACGCGAGCATAAAGAAATACTCTAGTGTGCTCTATGTATGCTGCCCCAACTTCAGGATCTCCGCCAGTAAATGCCACTCCAGTCAATTTTTAAAATTGGTTCTTTTATGTTGCGTTCCTTCCGAAAGTCACGAACAGCAGCCTTACACGCCTTAATGGCGCCGTAATCATCGACGATGACGAAACCTCCAGGGCTTAGTTTATCGTAAAGCGAATCAAGGGCTTGAATGGTTGAACCGTACATATCGCCGTCCAACCGTAGCAAGGCCAATTTTTTTATGGGGGTATGTGTCAATGTGTCCTGAAAAAACCCCTTGATAAATCTCACTTGCTGGTCGAGTAAATTGTAACGCCTGAAATTCTCCTTAACTTCTTTCAGAGTCACTCGTAGAAAATCAATGGTGTGGTGCCGGTCATCGGCATCTGCCAAATATCTCGGATCCGGGGGCGGTAAGCCGTCAAAGGAATCCGCAACATAGACAATTCGATCATCGACATCATAGGCCTTGAGGAATGCTCGCATGAAGATTGTTGCGCCACCGCGCCACGCGCCGGTTTCAATGAGATCACCCTCCACACCATCTTTAAGTATGACTTCTAAGACATGTTGAATATTATCGAGTCGTTTTCTCCCGATCATGGTATGTGCACGGCTGGGCCAGTGATTGCCGACACGCACCTCACGTGCCGTTGCTTTGGAGCCCGCACGACGGCGCCTCCAGGACTGCTCTGGAGACACGGTAGAGCCGTAAATATCATCCAACAGGCAAGACTTTAACAAGTCCAGATATAGTGTTCGGTTCATGATGTCAAGATTGGTCTCTCAAGGTCACAGTAACTATATGTGCACTACTTCACCCCATGCAAGACCCAATGACACGGTTCACCAAGAGCTATATTCTTGCTGTTTCTAAATTGATGTTGATGGGTTTCGATATGTGCATGGCCAGCGCGGATGATTGCACGATGGCCACACATTAGCTTACGCTGGAACATTAATCTCGAAACATGGCAATCACGTTGCTTAAACCCGGCATACGATCCATCCTGACTAACACTGCTTATCTTTCCTTTGCGAGGTCATTTTCGGCCGCTGCCAGAATTGTTTATGCCGTACTGATAGCGCGCTTGCTGGGTGCTGAAGCCTATGGATTCTTCAACTACGGGTTGTCCTGGTACCTGATTTTTATACCCCTTGCTGCACTCGGGCTTGATTCCATTCTCATACGCGAGATAGGAAGAGACAGGGGTAAGGCGACAACACTATTGGCCGAGACACTGGCACTCAGAACATTGGCCACAATACTGGTTGCCGTGGGGTGTTTTATCGTTGGCTACTACCTCGACCCTGACGCGAACGGCCGCAACTTATTGGCGATCTTTTCCTTTGCGCTTTTTGGCAGAAGCATGGCCGTATGGTGCCAAACCGTATTCATCGCCCATGAGTCCTCGAGACTCGTGTTGCAACAGGAGTTGGTATTCAGATTGCTTGAAGTGGTGCTTGGTATAGGGGCTCTGCTCTCTGGCTATGGCATTATCGCGGTGGCAGCAATTCACGCAGGTTGCTGGTGGTTGGAAGCGATCACCGGGCAGTTTCTCATTCTTAAATTTGTCGATAAATTTAAATTTCGCCCAAATTGGTCGAAATTGTGGGGACTGGTATTACTTGGGATACCATTCTTGATGGCCAGCTTTCTTTTTGGGTGGGTAATACAGGGTGCACTGGTGCTATATCGCTATATACATGGTATCGACGGTAATTTGGGCCAGTTGGCAATGGCACTTCAGGCAATGTTCATACTCAGTTCCATTGCTGTAACCGTTTCCGGACCCGCATTGCCCGTGTTGAGCAGGTCGGTTGACCGCGGAGACAGCAACAGCGGCCGCTTTTTCTCCGTTGCGCTTCGCGGTGGAATCTTGATGGGCGGCTTATTGGCAATTGCCGGATTCAGTCTCGGCGACTGGGTTGTTCAACTGGTGCTGGGGGATTCGTATGAAAATACCGCAAACTTGTTACCGTGGGCACTTCTCCTGATTGCGCCATTTTTCCTGAGCGGCGCTCTGGGTAATGTTATTATTGCGCGCGGTCAATACTGGCTGGCCCTGCTCCCATATGCGTGTGGCGCATTTGTTTTTACGATTGCTGCACCCTTACTGATCCTGAACTATAAAAGCGATGGAGCACTTGTCGCCCTCGCTATCGGTTTATTGAGCACTGTCTTTGTTGATCTGCTCATTCTGCGGCGTTATTACCCTCTCAACCTATTAGCCTCGGTCTGTTATCCCCTGATTTGTATGACACTGGGAATCATGACAAGTATTGCCCTCGCCGACTTTAATGCCTGGCTCAGCTTGCTAGCAGGAACCATTGTTTCACTGGTGCTGATAATTCTTACGGGGGTTTTCAGCAAATCAGAACTACGGGCTGTTTTCGATGCGTTAGCGCATTTGGTCGCCAGGGCCAGATCCTGATGCGCGTGCTCTTTCTAGCCGGTCGTGAAACTGAATATGCCCGTAATCAGGTCTTGCTCGCCGCATTGCAACGCATCGCGGAAGTGGATGTCGTGGCAAGCGAACACAAGCCGCGATCGCTACTGACCAACAGTATCTTACTGGCAGCCCGGGCTGCGCCATTGCTGCTGCGCAAACAATACGACCTGGTCTTTGTGGGTTTTTACGGGCACCTGATTATGCGCTTGATAGCGCCGCTGGTGCGCTGCCCGCTTCTCTTCGACGCCTTTATATCGACCTACGATACGCTCTGCTTCGATCGTCGCCGATATGCACCGGACTCGCTGGTTGGCCGGGCCGCATTTGCTCTGGATCGCAGCGCCACTCACCAGGCCGACCGAGTCCTGCTCGACACCGAGAGCCACATTGACTATTTTGTCAGCACCTTCGGTTTACCGCGTGCCAGCTTGTGCGCCGTACCCGTGGGCTGCAGTGACTCCATCTTCCGTCCCACCCCGCTGCCGGAGCCAGGTGGCACCGTGGAGGTTCTCTACTATGCCAGCTTCCTCCCCCTCCATGGCATCGACGTCATTCTGGAAGCCGCAGCGCGACTGCAAGATGAGCCCATCCGCCTGCGCCTCATCGGCAATGGCCCGAATTTAACAGCGATGAAGGCGCTGGCCGCGAACCTGGCGTTGGACAATGTCCGCTTCGATCAGCCCATTTCTCAATCTGAGTTAGCTGCCGCCATCGCCGCGTCGGATCTCTGCCTGGGCGGCCACTTCTATGCTGGTGGCAAAGCAGGCCGAGTCGTTCCCGGCAAAATCTACCAGATGCTTGCCGTGGGTCGTCCGGTCATCGCGGCGGATGCCCCAGGCAACCGGGAACTCCTGACCCATGACACGACCGCGTTCTTCGTCCCCCCCTCTGATCCGGAAGCGCTTGCAGCCGCGATCCGTGAGTTGGCCCATGACACCGCCCGCCGGCAGACCCTGGCCAACGGCGGCCGCAGCCTCTACCATGAACGTTGCAGCGAAGCTGTCATCACCCGGCAGATACAAAAAATCACAGCAGGATTGGTTGAATAGTGAAGATATGGCTACCTTACATTGCTGCCGGTGGCGGCGCCGATATTTTCACAGAGCGTTTCGCCGCCGCGCTTAGCGCCGCCGGGCACGAGGTGGTATGCAGCGCTTTTTCTCGTTGGCACCTGGGTGCCCCTTATCTCTTAAAGGCCGTGTCTACACCTTCGAAAACAGACATCATAGTTGCACACAGTTGGTGGGCCTTTGCATTTCATAGGGTGGGTGTTCCGCTGGTAATGATAGAGCATGGATTGGTGCTGGATCCTGACTATGCCCCTTACCGGAGTCGGCTACAGGCACTGCGACACCGGATGCTGCTGTATCGATACATCAGGGCAGGCCTGCGTGTGGCTGACGCGGTCGTCGCGGTAAGCAGTTATACTGCGCGAAGCCTTGAGAAGGTGTACCGGTTCAGTAACTCTACAGTGATATTGAACGGTATTGATACGGCGTTTTTCACCCCCGCTAATCCAGTACCGTCAGATGCTGCTCATCCGCCTTTTCGGCTTCTCTTTGTCGGGCACCTGATTCGGCGTAAAGGTGCCGACCTGTTACCGGCGATCATGCGGTCACTCGGCAATGATTACGAACTGCGTTATACAAGTGGCTGGAGGAAAAATCTCAATATTCCGCACATGTCTAATATGATTCCCATTGGACTCGTAGACCAGGTGACGCTAAGGGAGGAGTATCGCAAGGCTGACCTGTTACTGTTTCCCACCAGGTTTGACGGATTTGGCTTGCCGGTCATAGAGTCTATGGCCTGTGGTACGCCAGTGGTCGGCAGCAATCGTTGTGCGATGCAAGAACTCGTGGCGGACGGGGTTAATGGTCGTCTATGCCTTCTTGAAAGCGTCGAGGAATATGTTGACAACATTCGTGAACTGATGGAGGACAGGCATCAATTAAAGAAGATGGCATTGAATGCACGGGCGGTTGTTTTAAAGCGATTTAACGAGCATAAAATGATTTCAGCGTACATGGAACTATTCGAAATGCTGAAAAGGCGCCCATGATACTCAAGGCTATTATGCTATGCATCACCATGTCGAAGTTTGCAGATGGTGCCTTTGATTAACAGGATCGTACACATTCTTCTTTCTACTCATAATGGCGAGGCATTTCTTCGTGAGCAAATGGATAGCCTTATTCGTCAAACTTATCCCCACATCATCATTCATGTCCGAGATGATGGTTCTGTCGATGACACTCCGAAAATTTTGCGGGAGTACGAAGAGAAGTATCTTCACGTTAAGGTAGTCTACGGAGAAAACCTTGGAATAAATAAGAGTTTTTACGAGTTGCTTGGCGTTGTATCGGAGTCTCAAGACTTGTTTGCGTTTTGTGATCAGGATGATGTTTGGGACGAAGATAAAATAGCGCAGGCAGTTGGCTTGCTGTCACAGAGAAGTAATTGCGAATCTACGTTGTACCTATGTCGTTATCAATTCGTAGACGAACAGCTGAGAAAGATCAAAACATCTGACCACCGGAGGCATTTACATTTTGCGAACGCCGTCGTCGAAAGTGGCGTAGCAGGATGTACGATGGTGTTCGGTTCCAGGTTGAAAGACATCATGCGCCGTTCCGATCCAGACGCTTGGAACATGCACGATTGGTGGGTCTATCTCGTAGCGACAGCTTTTGGTGAAGTTCTCTTTGATCCAGTGCCTCACTTGCGCTATCGAAGACATTCAGGAAACACCACGGGCTGGGAGAAAAGCTATGTGGCGAAAATGATTGAGAGGTTCAAACTCTTTTCCCAAAGAGAAAAAATGGGAGCATCCGGATTAATATCTTTGCAACAGGCCAGCAGGTTCATTAGACAGTACGAAAGTACTATTTCTCCAAAACTGCGACAACTTGTGTTAGATCTGGAGCAATTGCGAAGCAAAAAAATGATCCTTCATCGCATCGCTTATATAATGCGCCCTCGAGTCAGGAGGGAGCATGCTTTCGAGAATTTTGTGCTGTTAATGGTCATTGCGTCAGGACGCCACTAGCGCTAATTAGAGCGATATTTTTTAAGGAAACCAATCTTGCCAATCTCTGTGAAGAAACACACCGCTCAACCCGTTTCAGGTTTTATGCTTCATGTGTTTCTTCTGGTTGTTGTCACATCACTGGCGTTTTCCAATACGCTTGGCAACACCTACCATTTGGACAGTGTTTATCGGGTTCAGCAGAATACGGAAATTGACAAATTTTGGCCTCCATTGCGATTCTTTACTGATATTCGAACCGGCAGTACCGTTCCTCAAATTGCTGAGTATCGACCGATGATGCCACTGTCTCATGCTATCAATAGTGAGCTATCCCGGGTGCTTGGAATGGACAGGTTGGCAGGGTTTCATATTGGAAACATTGCGATACATATTGGTTCCGCGATTCTGCTCTACGCATTGTTTTGCCTGCTCATATCGCATTGGGGAAGCGCGGCTGCACTTGGACAGAATTATTTTCACTACAGCCATCGTGCATTCGTTGCCGTTCAAATCTTTGCGATTCATCCGATATCCGGCGCTGCTGTAAATTACATTGCAGCAAGAGACCTCTTGCTAATGGTGTTCTTTTTCAGTGCTTCGATGTTGACCTATATGGCTATGCGCAGGAAGGGGGATTCAGTAGGGGGCTGGGTCGCTTCGCTATTGCTACTGTCTCTCGCTATCTTGTCCAAGCAAGTGGCCATTCTGGGATTTGCGCTGATTTTTCTGTTTGAGTGGATTATTGTTGATACAAAATTGAAAGACTGGCGTCTGTGGATAAGGACATTACTTTTCAGTATTCCGACCATTGTTTTCTTTCTGCTTCGTTACCATTTTCTTGTTCAATCGCGAGGTTCCGCTCCCTTACCCGTGCCCCTGGATGTTTACTATCCTCTAACCATGGCCAAGGCGCATGTTTTTTACTACCTGAAGAACCTGGTTTGGCCGTTCGAGATGAGGGCCCTGGCACGCGTGGAGTTTGTGGAAGGCATGTTGGACCCAGCTGCTCTGCTGGGTGTCTTGTTCATTTGTTGCACGCTGATATTGGCGTTTTATTTTCGGAAACGAGAACCGATTATCAGCTTTGCAATATTGGCATACTGGTTGTTGTTCTCTCTTACCGCATCAGTTTTTCCGTTCAGGTTTCTTGTTACCGACTATCGACAGTACCTCCCTTTCGCCTTCCTTTGCCTGGGGGTTAGCGTTTACCTTTTCTCAATGCGGCGAACAGCCATACAGGTAATTTTGGTTGTGTTGACGAGTATCTACTTTTGGATCGCAACGTTTCAAATCAATAAACATTGGAAGACGGAAGAAAGTTTCTGGGGTCAAAGTGTCAAATACGGTGCCGTGGCACTTGCACATAATAACTACGCACTAGCGATTGCCAGGACCAACCCTGGTCTGGCCGAATACCATTGGTTGAAAGCAATCAGACAATCGCCCACCCACATTTATGCCAATATCAATCTGGGTTTGCACTACATTCGAAGTGGAAAAAATGCAGATGGTCTGGATTTGTTAGTAAAGATGGTCAAGTTGAATCCCGATTGGGCGTTGTCACATTATTGGCTGGCGGAAGGGTTAAAACTCAACGGTGAAAAAGACAAGGCGATTGTGGAGATGAAAATAGCTGCAGACCTGGATCCTCGTTCACTCCAATACCAGTATGAAGCTGGCAGGGCAATACAATCTGACGGAGTAATTTCCGAAGCCATAGCATATCTCGAGCGTGCTGTTGAGATGAATCCAGATTACGAATTGGCAGAATTCTGGCTAGGCCTCGCCTACCAAAAAACAGGCATGTCTAACGAGGCAATTGCAAGTTATCAACGTTTTCTGTCCCGTCATCCAAACCACATGCAAACCCAGTTCAATTTGGCATACGAATTAATGAACATAAATGACTGCCAGACTGCAGTGACGCACTTCGAGAAAGTGCTGACGCTGAAACCAAGTTATCTTGAAGTACACCTCCACCTCTCAAATTGTTATAGGGCGCTAGGGAATCAAGCCCTCGCTGAAAAGCATGGTAGTAAATGGGGTCAGAGAAAAGGGACAGAGTGAATCCACAGGAATTGTCAGTAATTTCTTGCATTCAGGCGCGGAGATTCCCGATCGTTGAAGTTGCAATGCAACATAACGTCTTGCTGGAATCAGGCAGAGAGACCGATGCAAAAACGTGCAAGAATCTGTCCCGCCGGATATCCGGTCCACGTTTTCCAGCGCGACAACCACAGGCCGGCTATTTCACCAGTGAAGTAGATCTTGCGGTTTACGCCCACTGGTTGGCCCAGGGCGCTGAGCGATTTGACGCTGTGGTTCATAGCTGGGTGTTCATGACCAATCATGTGCATCTGCTGGACAAAGTGCATCTCTGTGCCAACACGGTGCTCGTATTGGGCTCAGAGTGATTCAGGGAACAGATGCTCCGTCTCCGCAATCAGACCCCCACCCTTTTTTACTCTGTCCCTTTACTCTGACCCCATTTTTCGTCTAAATCAGCTAGATGCTCCAGCTTATCTCGAATTTTCCCTTCCAGGCCACGATTGCTGGGTTGATAGTAGCGGGTCTGCGCCATTTCAGGAGGCAGATAATTCTCCCCGGCAGCATAAGCTTCCGGTTCATCATGCGCGTACCGATACTTAGCGCCATAGCCCAATTCCTTCATCAGTTTCGTTGGCGCATTTCGCAAGTGTGGCGGTACGTCGTAGTCAGGTTGATTATGCGCATCGCCAAGCGCTTGCTTCCAGGCGGTATAAACTGCGTTACTTTTTGGTGCGCAGGCCAAATAAACAACCGCCTGTGCAATGGCGCGCTCACCTTCAGCAGGTCCTATTCGGGTAAAACAGTCCCATGCTGAGATCGCAATCTGCATCGCCCTTGGGTCGGCATTACCAATATCTTCTGAAGCTATCGCCAGCAAACGGCGCACGATGTATAAAGGGTCGCAGCCAGCGGCAATCATTCGAGCCGACCAATAAAGCGCCGCGTCAGGGTTAGAACCACGAATCGATTTATGTACTGCTGAAATCAAGTCGTACCACATGTCCCCCTTATTATCGAAACGGGCAACTTTCTCACCAGCAACTTCAGCCAATAACGCCAGTGTAATCACTTTCACACCTTGCTCGTTCTCTTCTGCCAGGTCATAGATAAGCTCAAGATAATTTAATGCCACCCGGGCATCACCATTGACAAGATCAACCAGCCTATCCAGGGTGTCCTTTTCAAATGTCGCTGCTATGTTACCCAAACCACGTTCGGAATCGTCGATGGCCTGGTTTAATACATGGAGAATATCAGCAGCGTCCAATGACGTTAGTTTATACACCCGCGCCCGGGACAAAAGTGCATTGTTTAATTCAAAAGAAGGATTTTCAGTGGTCGCGCCAATAAAAGTGACGGTGCCATCCTCAATATGAGGCAAGAAGGCATCCTGCTGACTTTTATTAAAGCGATGTACTTCATCTACAAACAAGATGGTTTTATGGCCGGATAGTTTGTGTTCACGGGCTTTTTCAATCGCAAGACGAATATCTTTCACACCGGAGGTTACCGCGGAAATTCGTTCAACTTCTGCATTTGCGTAATTAGCGGCCACCTCGGCCAGTGTCGTTTTACCGGTTCCGGGTGGTCCCCATAAAATCATGGAATGAATATGGCCAGCTTCCAGAGCCCGGCGCAGTGGTTTATTCGGGCCCAGTATGTGTTGCTGACCGCAGATTTGATCCACGGTAACGGGACGCATTCGAGCTGCCAGTGGGCGAAAATCTTCATCGTTAGAAAAATCTAGAGAAAAGTTACTCATATTCCTGGACTGCCCATGATTTTGAGCAATGAAGTATAAGAGGAGGCCACTTTTAAAGTGAAGCGCTAATGCCGCTAAGTCAGCAGAGTGACTTATACTTACCGGACTGCCCCAAAAACAACCATAACAAAAGGTACAGCTCTCTCATGCCACGACCAACAATTCGTTCGCTCGCGAAACTAACCGTAATATCCATTGCCTTGCTGCTGGTTTCGTGCCGCCAGGAAATGTCCGTCCAAAGTACTGAGAAAGCAGGAGGCAGTGACGTTCGAGCTGCCGTCGATGCACTGGACAAAAAAACTGCCGACGCTCGCAAGGCCAGGATCTCGAACCTTGAGTACGATGCGCTTATCGATATCGCGGCCAGCGAGGAAGAGATTGTTGGCGAAGTGCGTATTGAATTTGACCTGTCCGACGCGTCTACAGATTTAACACTCGACTTCACCGGTGGAACAGTGAACTCGGCTCTGATCAACAACGAAACAATCATTGCGATTTATAATGGCTATTACATCACGCTTCCCGCAGAACAACTGCAGCAAGGTTCAAACACCGTCGAGCTCACATATCGGCACTCTTATGGTAACAACGGCACAGGACTGCACCGTTTTGTCGACCCGGAAGATGGCCTGACATATATGCACTCGTATCTGTGGCCCTATTATGCCAACAGACTTTTGCCATCGTTCGATCAGCCCAGCCTTAAAGCCAATTTCTCTCTGCGTGTACGCGCGCCGGAAAGCTGGGGTGTTTTTTCGATGAGTCCGGCCACTACTCAGGCGGGTTCCGATGACACCCGTCTTTGGACTTTTTCACGGACACCGAAAATTGCTACCTACATGTTTTCGCTTCACGCCGGGCCTTACAAAATCTGGAGAGACGACTCAGGCGATGTGCCGCTACGTCTCATGGCACGTCAGTCGCTGGCAGAGTTCGTGGCGGTTGACGAGTGGTTCGAAATCACCCAAAGAGGTATGAAATTCTATGGCGACTATTTCGACATCCCCTACCCGTTCGGTAAGTACGACCAGCTGATTGTGCCGGAATTCAATATCGGTGGGATGGAGAATGCTGCGGCAGTGAGCTTTGGAGAGTTTCTTGTTCAACGTCAGCCGAGTAACCGGGCCCAACGCGAGGTAAGAGCAGATATGATCCTGCATGAACTGGCACATATGTGGTTTGGCAATCTCGTCACCCATGACTGGTGGAACGGTATGTGGCTGAACGAAAGCTTTGCCACGCAGATGGCGACACTGGCTCAGATTGAGACAACGGAGTTCACAGATAAGTGGCACGGCTACTTCACCAATAGCAAGAAAATGGCGTACCAGCGCGACAGTCGAGTTACCACCCACCCAATCGAAATGCCCGTTAACAGCACAGACCAGTTTACAAACCTCTTCGATGCAATCACCTACGAAAAAGGTGGCTCCGTACTAAAGCAATTGCAACATAGGCTCGGCACAGAGAACTATCGCCGGGGCGTCTCGAACTATCTCAAGGAGAATGCGTTTGGCACAACACAACTGGCCGACTTTATCGGGCACCAGGCTAGAAGTGCCAACATCGACCTCGGTGACTGGTCCGCACAATGGTTGCTAAAGGCCGGTTTCAATACGCTCATGGCAGAGACCAGGTGTAATGGTGAGATGCTTGACTCGATAACGATCATGCAGTCGGCGACAACAGGCCAACCGCAACTTCGGACCCATAGTGTCGACCTGGCCTTTTACAACTTCGATACAAATGGAAAGCTCGTTGTCGACACCGCAATTCCTGTTCTCATTGAGGGCCAACTCACCTCAGTAAACCTGCCCCAGGGCCAGCCTTGTCCAGCCATCGTCAACCCCAATTATGACGACTGGACCTTTGCCAGTATCGCATTAAACGATGCTGACAGAGCGCTGCTCAGCGAACACATTGGCGATGTTGCAGACCCGCTATCGCGGTCCATGTTTCTGGCTGCTTTGTACAAAGATGCAATGTCCGGCGATATGCCCATTGCTGCCTATGTTCACCAGGCCTTGAGACTTGCCGAGACCGAGAACAACATACTCGTACTTGAGCAGATTACAGTATCACTTGTCGGAGCCATGAACATGCTGCACCGTTTGCGACCGGAAACGGATAAAGTGTTACCGGATGTACTCCAGAGAATTGAAACGTTCTCTTTACAGCGTTCGCAAACTGCCAATACACAGGATCTCAAACGCATGTGGTTTAGCACGTTCCTGCGTGTGGCCTCAAGCAACAAAGGACTCGATACCGTAAGGGCCTTACTTGATGGTGATACGACATTAGATGGCATCGAAATATCACCAGAAGTTCGCTGGCAACTGCTCGTCATCCTCAGCCGTTATAATGCAGATGGTATTGAAGAGTTGCTTGACGCCGAAATTCAACAAGACGCTTCTGACTTCGGTCAACGCAAATTGCTGTCTGCTAAGGCGGCTGCGCCCACGCTCGAAAACAAAGAGCAATGGGTAAATGAACTGCAAAATCCACAAATACTAACCAGTCTCGCAAAACAACGCGCTGTCATGGCAGAATTGTTCCCTGCGACACAAACCGACCTGCAACTTAAACTACTGGAGAGGCTTCTCAGCTCTCTACCACAAATGAGTCGTGATGCTGATGCGTATTTTTTAACCAGCTATACGAGAACATTGTTCACACCAATGTGCCTGGCTGAAAGCAATGCGTTGATGCAGTCTGCACTTGATGACTTTAGCGGGCAACTAAACCCAACCGCATTGCGATTTATTCGCGAGGCACATCAGCTGGACGTTGAATGTCATTCATTGCGGGAGTCGGAAGATGTTGTGTTATAAAAAGCAGGGCCAATACTGACCCTGCTAAATTCAATTCTCAGATATGTGGTTTCGGACTATTTTTTTCCGCCAAAAATTCTGACGTTCTCACCAGTGTAAGGATCAACTGCGGTACATTCCGGGCCCTTATCCAGCGGGCACCTGTCACATGCGTCGCCGCGTCCATCACCATCGGTGTCGATTTGCAGACCCGCATCCATCGGCCGTATTGGGTTAAAGACGTGCTTGCAGTTGTCGTACTTGTCAGCGACACCATCTCCATCCCTGTCACGGTCCCTGGACGGACCTTTGGCATGAATACCATCATATTCACCAGGCCGGAAAGGCATGCAGGACGGCTCGTCCGGGGGGGCTCCACAGAAGAACAATGGATACGAGGCCGCGTTTTCCACTTCCAGCTGACTCAATGTTAGCGGGTTGTATGTCGGCTCACCATCAATGGCATCCACCAGGAACCAAGTTTCCCGCAGTGGGCAAGCAAACTTTTCATTGCCGCAAACATCAACAGTCTCGCACAAGTCATCTGTAATACCGAAGAGTGCCGCGTAAAACTCGTGCAAGGTCGAGGGCAACTTCCCAACCAACTCCGCATCCCCGTAAAGCGCGATACTGCCGACGTAGGTTGCGATATCCAACAGCCAGAATGGCATGGAGGACCTTCTCAAAACGAGAGCGGTAGTACTGGCATCTGCATTGATGACGGCACGATAGGGATTTTCCACGTTTCTTCCGTCATAAATCGCAATGTCACCAAAAAGCCCCGCTTGTAATGATCCGATTCTGTCATCGACATGCAATGCGACGGCTGGATTGTAGGTAACCATCAACCATAGTTCACGGTCACTGAATGCGTCGTCAAAGTAGTTCCTGTTCAGTTCATCTGCACATACAAGCTCACGCCCAAGGTTCATGGAACCCGAGGGAGTCCAGTCGGTACTCAAAGAGATCAGCACACCCTGGTTTTTTAACATGTTCACCGGTGCGGTATTGCCATACAGCGAGATATTTGATCTCGGCGACCAGATCAGGGAGGCACCGTTTTCGGCTAACTTAAGCCCATCATCAGCATCCAGGGCAATGCCATGTACCATTGAGAACTCGGGGTTAATCATGTCATCGACGGCACCCAGGCAGTCGAACGCGGTCTCTGCAGCAACATTGATACCCTCGGCAACGTGTGGCACATAGATATCCGTATACTGATTTTTGCTTCTTCCAAGATAGGTATAGCCGCAATCCTCACGTTGCTGGTACTCCCAGGGATCTTCCAGGGGAAATGTGTCTGTTACGATTTGAAGCGGGGGTTCTATATCAAGGTTCCAGAGCATGTCGTCGAAGAGCGGGTACGACCACCAGGGAGGGTCGAGATTTCGCATGAATCCTATCTCGACGCCAGCACCGGCAATCGATGTTGTGCCGACCATTGCCTGCCGAAGCTCAGACCAGACTATTTTTGCCTGGTCAAAATCCCCCGGAGCGCTGACATCGGGGCTCGCGCGCCAGTCATTGCGATGGTCATAGCGTATCCCCATCTCCGGTGTGGGGAAGTTCTGGTCGTAGTTAAGATGATCATGCGTATTGATCAGGCCAGGTGAGACCACACCTTCCGCGCACTCAATCCGGGTTGCTGTCGTGACATCAAGATGGGCCGGTCTGTCTGCGCTGCAACCCACATACCGGATCAACCCGGTTTCATCAACCAGTACCTCTCCTCCTTGATATACCGTATCAATACCGAGAATATTTCCCCTGATCAGCAGGGAATTGTCACCTGTCACGACATCGCAAAGTCCGTCCTGAGGTGGTGCGATCGCATCACAAAGGATGACCTTTGCATCTTTCACCTTCAGTTTTTTGACCGGTTTGTTTTTTGCTGATGCATTCACCGCGCAAATAGAGAGCGCCAACGACACCAGAATCAGCTTATACACTTTATTCTTCATCTGTTAATTCTCCTTTTTGGACATCGGTAGAAAAAAACCGCACGAACCCACTGGATAATTCCGGAGGGTTTGTGCGGTTTTGTTATTTAACATGGGTGCTCACAAGTTTCCTCTTGAAAGCAACACGTAAGATCACCAACGAAACGCCAATGACGCGATAAGGCAACTAGGTTATTGGCTTTTTATTTGCAGACTTATATGAATAATCTGGTGCGGACTATGGCGTTTCTTAAACGCAACAATATTTTACTCCCTGGAAGCAAATACGTCCATGTATGCTTTGACAGTTTTACCGGGGATTATATGCTTTTACCTTGCTGCTCTGTTTCAGTCTCCAGCGAAACAAAACACGTTCCCTTGTTCGACCATTCAGGGTTTTACCGATGAAGGTGGAGCGGACGAAGAGATCATAGAGAACAAGCGATATTCCAATCGTAAGAAGTGAAACCATAATGAGCTTAAGTGACCAATGAAACGGTAGTTCAGCAAATGCGATTTGCAGCCATACCACGATCGGCAGGTGGATAAGGTAAAGCCAATAGGAAGCGTCGGCGATGTATTGGACAAACTTGCTTGGCCTGTCTAAGAATCGTTTGAACAGACCAATACTCAGGGCGACCAGTGACCACATCATGATCGCGTAGCCAAGAGCGAATCCTGCCCGAATCAGACCCAGTTTGGGGTGTCCCGTGTCGGCCTGGTAGGCTGACAATACAAGCGTGACCCCAACGCTGACGATACAAAGGGCGACTCCACCCCGGGTAATACGCGAAAAGCACCCGATAAGCTCCTTCTGTCTATGCAACAACCAGCCAAGGGTAAAGAAACCGCAGTATACGAAGAGAACAGGAATCCGGGGGACAAGAGATTTATCAGGTGTATCCATGCCCCAGTGATTCATGTACCACAGGCAGGCGGCAGTGGGAAGGCTGAGGGCAAACCACGAGAAGCGTGATTTTGCTATCCAGACAACAATCCGGTCTGCCCAATTTGTGGCAGACTCGTAAAAACCAGGCATTAACTTGAACAGGGCGCGGATCACAACAACGATGGCAGTGATAAGGAGCAGGTAATAGAGAAACCAAAGATGGGTGCCGGTCAGGAAGTCCTTTGGAAGTTGACCCAGCGATTGAAAGCCCATCTTTAAGCCATTAACAACGTTGACCTCTCCCCTCATGCTTTCGCCGCCCATTATCCATGAGGAAACAATCAGTGGCCTGAGTATGAACCAGCCCGCGACGAACGGGACAGCGATACGTATTAGCCGGGAACCAATGAAACTTCCGGCCCCTTTTCGGTGAAAGGTCATATGGCTAAAAAAGCCAGCGATCAGGAAGAACAGCTCCATTCGGAATGAATGGCTGACAAGGATGAAGCCCATAATAGTCGAGCCGGTCGATATGTCCATGACCGCCCAGCCAATGAACACGGGCACAAATGACAAACTGGCGTGAAATACAATGCCGAGCAGCAATGCGAAAGCTCTTACGGCATCGAGGTAGTTTAATCGGCTATTTAAATTTGCGTCTTTCATGGGACCTCAAGGAGTTAGCGATATAGGTACTGCGAGTTCATTCTCAGTAAAAACTTACTTCGTCGATCTCGAAATCGAAGGAACCCTGTTGGATATCGAACGCGACAATGCTGAGACTGGTCAGTGTCTTGGTGTTTAACTTCGTTTGTTCGGACCAGGCTCGTTTCATTTTTGCAAAAGGAATCATGACTTCATGAAACTCACCGTCGGAATGTCGAGTCACCGGGGCTGCGTGAAAATCAAAGTTAGTCACCTCTGAGCTGTTGGCAGTGATTGAAAGGTTGCCTTTATTAACCCGGACAAGCAGGCGAATTCCTTCATAAGCACTGGCGTCCCGGGGTAGCCCCTGGTTCTCAAGAAGCAACACGGTGCTGGCCCAGCCTGGCTGCCCGCGTGGCGGCGAGATTTCTCCCTTTGCAGAGAAAATGCCTTCTTCAAAACCATGTTTCATGCTGGTTTTCCCACCGGAAACCGT
>Ga0316201_10001342_pt1 | contig 16365 bp, 13 predicted proteins | sample CS6wburrow_MG_FD_204516 | JGI IMG/M metagenome (GOLD analysis project Ga0316201, IMG submission 204516) | Coastal sediment microbial communities from Delaware Bay, Delaware, United States - CS-6 worm burrow | ecosystem: Environmental > Aquatic > Marine > Coastal > Sediment | place: USA... | reverse complement strand
GGTCCTACCGTTGCGGCGCAGGACGGAGCCGCCGGCACAACGCCATCCATCGTCACCAGGTCGCGCCTTGCCGACACGACACGACGAGATCTGACGGATGCCTACCTGAGGGCACTGGTGGCCCGGATCCATCGAACCAAATACTATCCCCGCAAGTCACGCCGCAGAGGGGAAGAGGGTACCGTGCTCGTGCGTTTCGTCATTCGCAAAGATGGTCGATTCGATGATGTTGTGATCGCACGATCATCCGGCATCGAACGTCTGGACGAGGCTGTACTGAAGACGCTGCGCAATCTGGACAGATTCCAGCCGATCCCCGATGCACTGGGACGCGACGATTGGCCCATTTCGGTGCCGATCGCATTCAGTCTGCGACGCTGATGCCGGATCTTCCGACAGCGGAATGTTGAGCCGGCGCACGCTGCGGCTGACCTTCTTTGGCAGCCTGTATTTTGCCCAGGGCGCCGCCCTCAGCTACTTCCTCACCTTCAACATCCTGTATCTGCGTGATCTCGGCTTTACCGCTGACAGGATCGGTTTCTTTCAGGCGACGCTGGTCGTGCCATTTATCCTCAAGCTACTGCTGGGGATGCTCAGTGATCGCTTCAGCCTGTTGGGGTTCGGTCACCGGTCACCGTACATCCTGCTGGGCCTGCTGACGCAGCTGGTGTGTTTTCTGATCCTTCCCCGGATCATGTTGCCTGCCGACCTGAATATCTTTTTCGCCGTTGCAATGGCGGCTGCCGTGAGCATGTCGCTGTACGACACCTGCACCGATGGCCTTGCCGTCGAGGTGACGCCGGAAAAGGATCGTGCCCTTGTCCAGGGGGTCATGGTCGGTGCGCGTGCCGCAGGCATTTTGACGGCCCTGCTGCTCGGTGGCTGGCTGATCTCGCATCACGATTGGTCGTCGGTGTTTCTGATGGTTTCCGCGCTCGGCCTGCCGGCGTTGCTGCTCAACCTGGTGAACTGGCAGACATCGACCGGACCTGGCAGCCAGGCGTTTGACTGGTCGGCATTCCGTTCGCTTGTCGGTCGTGAAGCATTATTCGTCGCTGCGATGGGGCTGATCTACGCGCTGGCGCTGGACGGGGTGCTGTCCTACCTGTCTTATCATCCGCTGGCAGGCAGTGTCGTCGACGTGGGCCTGGTAAGCGGGCTGATCGCATTGTCAATGCTCGGCCGCATCGCGGGTGCCGTGAGCAGTGCCGGCTTGACTACCCGTTTCGGTTATCGTGCCAGTCTGGCACTTGCAATCGGGCTCTCCGCGCTCGCGTGTTACGGGCTTTCGTTGCCGCTGGGCACGCGAGGGCTCGCCGCGGCGTGCTTCCTGTTCGGGTTCTCGTACGGCTACTACACCGCGGCCTATTCCGCCGTTTCGATGGCGTTGAGCGATCCACGCGTCGCTGCAGCCATGTTTGCGGTCTTCATGATGTTTCTGAATATCGGAATCGCGCTGGGGCAGGCGATCGGCGGCGTGATTGTCGAGGCAGGCGGATTCGCCACCCTGGCCGGGTGGATGTCCCTGTTGGTGCTGCTGAATCTGTTGCTGGTTCGCGGTCTGCGGACCGTTTGATCGTCGGCTGCAGCCCGGCTGACCGGCGTGTTCGGCGGGTGGCGGGTTCACAGCCCGGGAAGCGCCTGCTAGTCTGTCGGCAGCCGTCCATCGACGATCCCGTATCGCCCGGGTGCGGTGTCAAAGACAATCTGCTGCGATAAGTCCACAATACGAGGCCAGACTCTTTACCAGACGGTTTCGCGATACGACACCATGACAGAGCTGCTGCCCAGCATCCGCAACACGGCCCGCGCCATCATTGTCCGGCAACAACGGATCCTGCTGCTGCGCAAGCAGGGTGGTGGCCGGGGTGAGCGCTTTGCGCTTCCGGGGGGAGGGCAGGAGCCGGGTGAGACGCTGCTCGATGCGCTTGACCGGGAATGTCGGGAAGAGATCGGCACGGCGGTTGAGATCGGTGAGCTCTTGCATGTCGCCGAGTTCAACAAGCTGCGCGATACGCAACCGCCGAGCCGCAGGCATCTCGTGGAGTTCCTGTTTCGTTGCGACGTTCCCGACGACTACTCGCCGCGAAACGGTGATCACCCGGACAAACACCAGGTCGGGGTCGTCTGGGCGGCACTTGATGGGCTGCAACGGTTGACGCTGTACCCTGACTATCTTTCCATGTGTGTTGCGGTACTCGATGCCCCGCAACGACCTTTTTACCTCGGCAGCTTCGAAGACAGTGCGACTTCCTGACAGCGTCACCGACAATCTGCATTTTCTTTGCGTCGAGGTCGATAGCCAGCTCGACAACCTGCAGGCCTATGCGGCGGATCCCAATCCGGCCCTGGCGCAGCGCATCGCCGATCGCAGTGGTTACGCCTTCAATCTGAAGACCCGGATTCACAATGGTGCGCTCGAGCGGCTTGCGAACTGCAAGGAGGGCGGCCCCGAGGCGCTGGCATTGCGTGGCGTCGAGCTGGTGGCGACCAATCTCGAAAAAATCGCGGTACTGTGTCGCGACAGCGTCAAGCAGATGCGCCGCATCTCGAATCGACGCTATCTCGACGCGGATACATACGCGTCGATGCTCAAGCGTGTGCGCCGCGCGACTGCGCTGGCTGAGCCGGCGATCCGCGAGAACGATACCCGCCTGGCGCTGAAGATCAGCCAGATCAAGGACAAGCTGGATCGCGATTGCGCCGACCTGATGGATCACTACACCGATTCCCTGAAGCGCAGAAAGGACACCGAAGACCTGATCCATGCGCTGTTCGTCGCGCACGGCATCGAGCAGATGGGCGAGGCGCTGCTCGATATCAGCGAGTCGATTGTGTCGGCCAACCTCGGCCAGCCGGTCAACATGGAACGCTACCGGGCCCTGCGGGCGTCGGTGCAGGGCCTGGATGCCGGCCGTGCGTCGGCCAGCCTGCAGATCGAGCCAATCGCGGAAACCCGGTCTGGCAGTGCGATATCGGGTATTGCGGCGGGGAACGGCCGGCGCAACGGCTATGCGGCGGTTTTCAAAGAGGGCCAGAAACGCAAGCTCAAGGAAGAGCGCCAGGGCGTAGAGAACTGGCACGAGATCTACCCTGGCCTCGCACCGCGGATTCTGTCTTACAAGAAACGCGGACAGTCTGCCGCGCTGTTGATCGAACACCTGCCGGGCCAGACGTTCGAGCAGATCCTGTTGAACGAGTCGTCGTCCCTGGTGGACGAAACGCTCGAACATCTGGTCGCGACGCTGATATCGGTTTGGCAGGAGACCCGCACCGAAGTCCCGGTTTCTGCCGACTTCATGCGGCAGCTGCAAAAACGCCTCCCCGACGTCTACAAGATACACCCGGAGTTTCAACAGGACGGTTGTCGCCTCTGCGGTGCCGACATCGCGGCGTTCGACTCGCTGTTGGAGCGTGCACGTGAGTACGAGGCCGGGCTGCCGGCGCCATTCTCGGTCTACATCCACGGTGATTTCAATCTCGACAACATCATCTACGATCCGATTGAGCAAAGGATAAATTTCATCGACCTGCATCGCTCGCAGTACATGGACTATGTGCAGGATGTGTCCGTCTTCATGGTGTCGAACTACCGCCTGCAGATCCTCGACGCACCTCACCGTCGACGCATCCTTGGACTGGCGACGGCGTTTTACCGCATGGTCAGACAGTTTGCGGACGACGTCGGTGACGAGTCGTTCGACATGAGGCTGGCGTTCGGACTCGCGCGGTCGTTTGCGACGTCCACCCGGTTCATACTCGACAAATCACTGGCAAAGAAAATGATTCTGCGGGCCCGCTATCTGATCGAGTTGCTGCTCAGGGACGCGGCCAGAAACCGGCGTTTCAGGATTCCCATTCAGGAGATTTTTGTTGGCTGAACCCAGGATCGGTGTGATCGGCATTCCGGGCAAGTGGTCTACCGAGACGCTGGCCGATGCGGTCGAACGGCGTACGGGCTTTCGCCTGGTCATCGACATGGCCCGGGTGGAACTCGATCTTGGCGACGGCCGGCTGATGTTCGAAGACCAGGACCTTTGCCGTCTCGACGGCCTGATGGTGAAGAAGATCAGTGCCGAGTACAGCCCGAACACGCTTGACCGTCTGGAACTGTTGCGGTTTGCCGAGTCGGCCGGTGTCCGCGTGTTCAGTGGCGCTGTGAATATGCTGAGACTAATCGACCGCCTGAGCTGCACGGTCACGTTGCGCAACGCCGGTATCCCGATGCCGGACACCATCGTCACCGAGGATCAGGACGTGTCGCTGACGGCGATCGAACGATTCGGCAGCGCCGTCTTCAAACCCCTGTTTTCAACCAAGGCGCGAGGCATGTGTGTCATCGAATCGGCGTGGTCGGCGGGCAAAAAACTCAGCGCCGTCGAGGCATTTCAGCGTGACAATCCAATGATGTATATCCAGAGACGCATCGATCTACCGGGGCGGGACATGGGCCTGGTGTTTCTCGGCGGCGACTACCTCGGCAGTTATGCGCGGGTGTCGCAAAGCGAAAGTTGGAACACCACGATCCACAGCGGCGGGCGCTACGATGCCTGTACACCGTCGGCCGAGATCGTCGAGCTTGCGCATCGCGCACAGGCACCATTCGGCATGGATTTCACGACGGTCGACGTCGCCGAAACCGCCGATGGGCCGATCGTGTTCGAGGTATCGGCGTTCGGCGGGTTCCGTGGGGCGTTGGAGGGCGCGGGGATAGATGCCGCATCGGCCTATGCCGACTACGCGATCGCGAGGCTGCCGTCGTGACCGTCGCCACGGAGAGCGCCGAGAGCTATGCGCAGGCGCTGATCGGCGGTGCCGATTTCGTCGACCGGGCCGTGTTTCTCGCGCTCGGCGATCGCAGTGTCCGCATCCGGGCCAACTCGTCGGCAATGCTCGATCGCCTGCGACGCTATTTTTCGACTTTTGTCTGCGCGCCGGCACCCGCGGATATCGATGTTCTGGTGGTCGAGCGCGACCCCGTCGAACTCGGCGTGGAATTCATTGATTGGAAACGTGAGCCGGGCAAGAGCAAGCGGCGCAAGGACAGTTATCGCGATTTTCCGGGTGGCCGCCTGGTCCGCAAGGTGCGAACAGGGATGCTGTTTCTGCAGAGCCTCGACGCCTGCGTCGCCGCCGGACCCTGTCTGCGCAACGACAACCAGGTGATCAATTTCATCAACTCGCAGTACATGAACTGGTTGCAACAGCGCGGCTGGTTGATCTGCCACGCGGCTGGCATCGTCTGCCAGGGCCGCGCCCTGGGCATTGCCGGTTTTTCCGGCGGTGGCAAATCGACGCTGATGCTGCATCTGCTTGGCAATTCCGGCTCGGCCTACCTGACCAATGACCGGCTGTTCGTGAAGCGCGCCGGCGACGGCATGCGTGCGGCCGGCATACCCAAGCTGCCGCGCGTCAATCCGGGGACCATTCTGCACAACCCGCAGCTGCATGCGCTGATTCCCGCTGACCAGCGCGAGCGCCTGGCGCAGCTGCCGCGTGACGAACTGTGGGATCTCGAGCAGAAGTACGATGTCATGGTTGACGAGGTCTACGGTCAGGACCGGATCGTGTCCGAGGCGCCCCTGGCCGCCTTTGTAATCCTGGACTGGCAGCGCGATGACGATGCGCCACTGCGCGTCGAGCAGGTCGATCTCGCGCGGCGTCACGATCTTCTGCAGGCGGTCATGAAGTCGCCAGGGCCCTTTTACCAGTATGCCGACGGCCACATGTTCGAGGCGGACGCGACGCTCGGCGAGCAGGCCTATATCGATGTGTTCTCCGATGTCGCCGTTTACGCGGTGTCAGGCGGGCTGGATTTTGCCGGCGTGGTTCCGCATCTGGAGGCATTGATGGGTTGTGGACATGCGTGAGTTGATATTGCTGCGCCATGGCAAGGCGGTCGCCAGGGGGGATGGCGATGACTTGATGCGTCCGATCAAAGACCGCGGTAAACGCGCCGCGCAGCGCATCGGCGTGTGGATGGCCCGGCAGGGTCTGATCCCGGATCATGTTGTCGCCTCGCCTGCCGACCGGGCCGCGACGACGGCGGCCAAGTGCCTGAAGGCGATGGGCCAATCGGCGGGCGGCGTAATCCTCGATCAGCGTATCTACGAGGCCACATCAGAAGAAGACCTCCTGGCTGCATTGGCAGATTGTCCGGGCGAGGCACGCCGCGTGCTGCTGGTCGGCCACAATCCCGGTCTCAGGCATCTGCTGGCCTTCCTGTCAGGCTCATCTGCCAGCGACAGCGACAAGGCCCCGCGCCTGCCTACTGCGGGCCTGGCGCAACTGGCCATGCCTGATGACTGGAGCCTGCTGCAGCCTGGCCAGGCGACGTTGCAGGCTATGCAGCTGCCGGATCAACTGCCGAACGGGTTTCCGTTTCCTTCGCCGCATGGCGAAGAACTGCGCGACCGCCCGGCCTACTATTACACCCAGTCTTCGGTCATCCCCTACCGGCTCGAAAACGGGCGCCTGGAGATACTGATCGTCAGGTCGAGTCAGAACAAACACTGGGTGGTGCCCAAAGGTATCGCCGAGCCCGGGTACTCTCTGCAGTCGTCGGCTGCGAAAGAGGCGCGGGAAGAGGCAGGCGTCGAGGGTGTGGTCGACGAGGAGGCCCTGGGCGACTACGAGTCGCCGAAATGGGGGGCAAGTTGCACCGTCACGGTCTATCCGATGCGGGTCTGGCGTGTATTGCGCGACCAGGATTGGGAGGAGCGCCATCGTGGCCGTAAATGGGTATCGCCCCAGATTGCCCGGTTGTTGCTCAGGGAACCGGCGCTCGGCCCAATCGTCAACATGCTCGAGCGCCGCCTGGGCGCCGGTTGAGCGGCAGCCGAGCAAGGTGCCCAGGCTGATCGCCGCCGTCGTCCGCCACGGGAATTATCGGCAATTGCCCGATACGCCGAGCGCGCATCAGCCGTTTCCGCTCGACGCGCGCGGCGTGCAGCAGGCGGATGCGTGCGCGCAGACGCTGCGCCAGTCCCTGTTGCAGTTCGACTGTGAGCTGTGCCGGTCCGTGGATTGTTCACGGCTGTTGCGGGCCTGGCAGACGGCGCAGCGCATCGTGGATCAATTCACCGGGGATGTACCTGGTGCACTGACCGTGGACCAGTTCGACGCGCTGGCCGAGCGGGGGCTGGGGAGCGCCGCGAACCTGAGTGTGGGCGCCATCGAACAGGTGCTCAGCGAAGACCCCCGGTTCGCACCGCCGCCGGCCGATTGGAAGTCCAACAGCCGCTATAGACTCCCGTTGCAGGGTGCCGAATCCCTGTTGGATGCCGGTGAGCGGGTCGCAGCCCACATGGAGCAACGCATGCGGCAGCTGTCCGAAGCCGCCCGCAGCGATACGCTGAAGGTATTCGTTGGACATGGCGCCGCCTTCCGACATGCCGCGTATCTCATGCGGCTGTTCGACTACGAGCAGATCGCCCGACTCAGCATGTACCATGCGCGTCCGGTGTTCATCGAGTATGGCGGGGCCGGGCAATGGCGACATGTCGGTGGCGACTGGAAGATTCGCGCATCGGCCGCGCAAGAGATCGACTGAAGCACGGATATGGCTGAATCCATCGAATTGACATGTTCGCACGATACAAAGGCATCATGAAAACGTTGCGGATAAACAATCCATGCCATCGAAAGACCAAGTGACCCTGCTGCCTGATTATCATGGCGCAGACGGTGTCCCCCGGGGGCTGCCCAAAACCGTCGATACCTGGCTCTTGGGCAGGGGACATAGGGTGACCGCGAAGCGTGTCGACAGAAGCCGGGCCAGGTTGCGCAAGGTCGTACAGCGCGCCGTGTCCCATGGCTCGTGGAAATGGCCGAAGCGGCCGGTGTTTTTTTTTGGCGATCCGCACGCCGATGCGCAGGCATTCATCGGCTCGCTGATCGCCACCGGCGGCGTCATCAAAAGCGGTCCGGCGGTTGACGATATCGCGTTGAACCGGGTCGGGCGCCGGGCTCTTTTCGTGATCGGCGGCGATTGTCTCGACAAGGGGCCGAGCAACCTGCGGCTGTTGCGCGCGATTCGCCGATTGATCGATACAGGTGCGCGGGTCAAGCTGATCGCCGGCAACCATGATGTACGCCTGCTCATGGGTTTGCGCGCATTGTCGGAAGACGCCGATGCGAGGACTGAGCACTTCTTCGTGCGCATGGGCCCAAAAGTCGTTCCCCTGCTGCTCGAGGTTGGAAAGGAGTACCTGGACGGCAGGCATGCATTGCGCGATATACCTTCCGCCCGGGAATGCCGACGCCGGCTTTTCCCGTCAGCGGCCTGGTTCGACGATTTTGCCGTCCTGGCCGCGCAGTCCCTGCCGGACGTGGCCGTGCGGCGCGAACTTGCCCGCATGCAGAATAAGACCGAAACACTCGAGCACGCCTGGAAGGATGCCGGCCTGTCCGTGCGCCAGGTGTATGCCATCGCGTGCAAGTGTCGCGACCTGTTTCTGTGCCCGGACGGAGAGTTCGCCTGGTTCTTCCGGGATATGCAGTTGCTGCATCGCGACGGGTCGTTTCTGTTCGTCCATGCCGGGATCGATGACAGTCTTGTCCGGCTGATCGACAAAAGGGGCATTGGCCACCTGAACCGCACCTTTCGCGAACAACTCAAGAATGACCTGTTCGGTTTCTACTACGGCCCGCTCGGCAACGCGATGCGCACCAAGTACCGTGACTTCGACAGGCCGCTGAGCAAGGATGGCGTCAAGCACGCCTACCGCCTGGGACTGTACGCGGTAGTGCACGGCCATCGCAATCGCTCTTATGGGCAACGCATCATGTTGCGTCGCGGTATGATCCATTTCGAGTGTGACACGACGATGGATCGCAACTCCCGTAAGAAGAAGGGCATGCGGGGCTTCGGTTCCGGCGTGACCATCGTGCAGCCCGCCGGGCGCGTGCTGGGCATCAGCAATGACTATCCGAGTGCCAAGTCGTTTGTGCCTTCGGACTATCTCCAGGACATGGCAAAGGGACGACATGCGGCGTAACAAAGAAAGCTTCAAGCATGAATCTCTGCAGGATGCAAAGAGTATTCAGGACATCCTCAAGGCCCTGACCAAGGGCATTGGCAAGGGCAAACTCACGTTCAGCGATGAAGACGGCGAGATCCTGATGGAACCCGAGGGCCTGCTCAACCTCAAGGTGACGGCGAGCCAGGACGAGACACAGAATCGTGTCAGCATCCGCATCAGCTGGCAGAGCGAAGAAAAACGCAAGCCGACAAAGCCGCTGTCTGTCGAATAAAGCGCGGGGACCTGGATCGACGTGGTGTGCGTCGACGTGGCCGTCCTGTCGATCCCTGCATGCCGGCGGCCGGAACGGAACCGCCGTCACTCAAGCCGTCGTTGTTTGGATTCAGTCGCCTCGCCGCGGCATCGAGCACCCGACCGCGTTGCTCAGGAGCCGTGGCCCAGCAAAGCAGTTCGACGTCGAGTGACGACGCACCGAGCGCACGAAATTGCATGCGCGCCTGCGGATCCTTGCTCACGTCGTCGGATGTCTGCACCAGTGCCAATCAATGGCGTATCAGTCGGCAAGGATACGAATCGGTAAGGCGTTTCGGTACGGCCGGCTGACGAAAGAAAACCCGGCATGAAATGCCGGGCCTGATATGCAGAAGGGCGGCCAGGGACCGCCGGGTGCTATGTCTACTTGTTTTCGCGATTCTCGATCAGGTTGTCGACCACGGTCGGATCGGCGAGGGTCGAGGTGTCGCCGAGCGCGTCGACCTCGTTGGCGGCGATCTTGCGCAGGATACGGCGCATGATCTTGCCGGACCGGGTCTTCGGCAGGCCGGGTGCCCACTGGATCAGGTTGATCTTCGCGATCGGGCCGATCTCGCCGCGGACCAGCTTGACCAGCTCGTTCTTCAGGTCGTCGGTGCCTTTCTCGCCGGCCATCAGCGTGACGTAGGCATAGATGCCCTGGCCGGTGAGATCGTGCGGATAGCCGACCACGGCGGCCTCGGCGACCTTTTCGTGCAGTACCAGGGCGGATTCGATCTCGGCGGTACCGAGGCGGTGCCCGGATACGTTGAGCACGTCGTCGACGCGGCCGGTGATCCAGTAATAGCCGTCTTCGTCGCGCCGTGCTCCATCACCGGTGAAGTAGTAACCGGGGTACATGGCGAAATAGGTCTCGAAGAAACGTTTGTGGTCGCCGTAGACGGTACGCATCATGCTCGGCCACGGCTGCTGGATTGCCAGGTTGCCCTCGGCCGGGTTGCCGTCGATCTCATTGCCCTGGTCGTCGAGCAGCACCGGCTGTACACCGAAGAAGGGGTTGGTTGCCGAACCCGGCTTGAGTGGCGTGGCGCCGGGCAGCGGGGTGAGCATATGTGCACCGGTCTCGGTCTGCCACCAGGTGTCGACGATCGGGCAGCGCTCGTCGCCGACCACGTGGTGATACCACTCCCAGGCCTCCGGGTTGATCGGTTCGCCGACCGTGCCGAGCAGGCGCAGTGACTTGCGGCTGGTCTTCTTGACCGGTTCCTCGCCCGCGCCCATCAGCGAGCGGATCGCGGTCGGCGCGGTGTAGAAGGTGGCGACGTTGTGCTTGTCGCAGACCTGCCAGAAGCGCGAGATATCGGGGTAGGTGGGGATACCTTCGAACATCAGCGTGGTCGCGCCGTTGGCCAGCGGGCCGTACACGATGTAGCTGTGACCGGTGACCCAGCCGACGTCGGCGGTACACCAGTAGACCTCGCCGTCCTTGTAGTCGAACACGGTCTTGTGGGTCATCGCCGCCTGCAGCAGGTAGCCGCCGGTGGTGTGCAGCACGCCCTTGGGTTGGCCGGTCGAACCCGAGGTGTAGAGGATGAACAGCGGGTCTTCGGCATCCATCTCTTCGGCCGGGCAGTCAGCCGATGCCGCGCCAACCGCTTCGTGGTACCAGACGTCGCGTCCGTCTTTCCATTCGACCGGGTCGCCGCCGCGCTGCACGACAATGCAGGTGTGAACCTGCGGGCAGGACTCGAGTGCCTTGTCGGCATTGCGCTTGAGCGGGATCTTCTTGCCGCCACGCATGGACTGGTCAGAGGTGATGAGCACCTCGCACTCGGCGTTGTTGATGCGGTCTTTCAGCGCGTCTGGTGAGAAACCGCCGAACACGATCGAGTGCATGGCCCCGATGCGGGTGCAGGCGAGCATGGCCACGGCGGCCTCTGCGAGCATCGGCAGATACAGCGAAACACGATCGCCTTTTTTCACCCCGCGCTCTTTGAGCACGTTGGCCAGCTTGCAGACCTCTTCGTGCAGTTGCTTGTAGGTTATCTTGCGGTCTTCGTTTGGATCGTCGCCTTCCCAGATGATGGCGACCTGGTCGCCGCGCGACTCGAGGTGACGGTCGAGGCAGTTGTACGAGACGTTGAGCTTGCCGCCCTTGAACCAGTTGATATGCAGGTCATCCTTGTCGAACGACCAGTCGAGCACGGTGTCCCATTTCTTGAACCAGGTCAGATACTCCTCGGCCTGTTCACCCCAGAAACCTGCCGGGTCTTCGACCGAACGCTTGTACATAGCTTTGTATTGTTCGGCGTTGACGTTTGCCTGGGCGGCAAAATCTGCAGGTACGGGGTAGGTCTTAACCTCTGACATGGTGTGTCCTCCGGGAACGGTAGTTCGGTTTCTGTTATTTGTAGGGTCGGGCGACGTATTCTTTTTTATTGCATTGTAAGGACTGCCGAAGCCCGGGCCATTAAAGCGCTTAATAGTGAGCATTCGCGGTCCCCTGCCGCTGGACAGAATATTACCTGTTTCAGGTCGTCAGTACAGGCTTTGCAGGCGTTTTGTGAAAGCCGCGGCGGCCGGTGACAGGCTGGTGGCGCGACGTGCAATGACCGCCAGTCGGCGCTCGATGCGCAGGCCCTGTACCGGCACCGCCACCACATCGCCCTGTTGCTCCATGCCGAGCTGGCTGACGAAGGCCAGGTTGCCGGTGGTCGATACCATGCGCAGGATCGCCGGGATCGATCGCAGTTCCATGACCACGTTCACTTCAACACCGGCATCACGCAGCTTGCTGTCGATGATCTGGCGCAGGGCGCTGCCGGCCTCGAAGGCGACGAATGCCTGGTCGGCGAGGTCCTGAATGCGTACGCGTCGACGCTGTGCCAGCGCATGGTCGTGGCGGGCCACCAGAACGATACGGTCCGTGGCCAGCGGCGTGATGGCCAGTTCGCGATCCCTGACCGGCAATGTCACGACGCCGAGTTCGAGTTGGCCGGCCGCCACGTCGTCGGCGATCTCGCTGCTGCCGGCTTCGCGCATCTGAAAGCGCACCTGCGGATGGGCGGCCTGAAAAGCGGCGATCGCCTCGGGCAGGATGAAGGAAACGGCGGTCGCACCACCGCCGATGCGCACGGTGCCGCCCTCGAGACGCTGATGGCTGGATACCGTTTCGCGCATCTGGTCGTAGCGCGCGACGATGACCTGACCCTCACTGAGCACGACGCGGCCGATCTCGGTCAGCTGCGCACCCTTGCGCCCGCGTACGAGCAGTTCCGCGCCCAGGTGCTCCTCGAACTGTTGAATACGTCGCGACAGCGCCGGCTGGGTGATGCCGATGCGTTCGGCGGCCTCGGTGATGGCGCCGGTCTCGGCGACGGCCAGGAATGATCGGATAAGGGTTAGATCCATATATGCAAAAATAGCATGCTATTTATGCAAAGTATCCATTATACGTATGTAATTCGGTGCACTATATTCTACCGGTCCGCATCCATGGCCCAGGTCATGTGTACAGGGCGGTCGTCGGCAACAGGACTTTTCCGGCCTGTTGTCAGGCGCTGCGATCGAATCCGAACTATTGACAGAGGTGACCTCATGCTCGAAGCCTACCGTAAACACGTCGAAGAACGCGCCGCCCAGGGAATCCCGCCGCTGCCGCTAAATGCTGCCCAGGTCGACGAACTGGTGGCGCTGCTGAAGGATCCGCCCGCCGGCGAAGAGGACACCCTGATGGATCTGCTCACCAACCGCGTGCCGCCAGGTGTAGACGAGGCGGCTTACGTGAAGGCGGGCTTCCTGGCCGCGGTTGCCACGGGTGAGGCCGCGTCGCCGCTGATTGACAAGCCCAAGGCCGTGGAGCTGCTCGGCACCATGCTCGGCGGTTACAACATTCACCCGCTGATAGATCTGATGGACGATAGCGAACTCGGTGAACTCGCCGCCGAGCAGCTCAAGGGCATGTTGCTGATGTTCGATGCCTTTCATGATGTTGAAGAGAAGGCGCAGGGCGGCAATGCGAACGCCAAGGCGGTCATGCAGTCGTGGGCCGACGCCGAGTGGTTCACGCGCAAGAAGGACGTCCCGGCCGAGATCAAACTTCGGGTTTTCAAGGTGACCGGTGAGACGAACACCGACGATCTGTCGCCGGCGCAGGATGCCTGGTCGCGGCCGGATATTCCGCTACATGCCCTGGCGATGCTGAAGAACGCCCGCGACGGTATCGATCCGGATGACGCCGGTAAGATCGGCCCGATCAGCAAGATCAAAGACCTCCAGTCGAAAGGCCTGCCACTGGCCTACGTCGGTGACGTGGTCGGTACCGGCTCGTCGCGCAAGTCGGCGACCAACTCGGTGCTGTGGCACATGGGTGACGATATCCCGTTCGTGCCGAACAAGCGCGCCGGCGGTGTCGTGCTCGGTGGCAAGATTGCACCAATCTTCTTCAACACCGTTGAAGACTCTGGCGCACTGCCGATCGAATGTCCGGTCGACAGCCTCGCCATGGGCGACGTGATCGTACTCAAGCCGTACGAAGGCAGGATCGAGAACGAGGCCGGCGAGGTCATCTCTGAATTCGAACTCAAGACCGAGGTGATCCTCGACGAGGTCAAGGCCGGCGGTCGCATCCCGCTGATCATCGGCCGCAGTCTGACGACCAAGGCGCGCGAATCACTCGGCCTCGGCCATAGTGACGTGTTCCGCACGCCGGTCGACCCGGCGGCCCCTTCACCCGAACAGGGCGGCAAGGGCTTCACGCTGGCGCAGAAAATGGTCGGCAAGGCCTGTGGTGTCGACGGCATCCGCCCGGGCACCTATTGCGAGCCGCGCATGAGCACGGTCGGCAGCCAGGACACCACCGGCCCCATGACCCGCGACGAGCTCAAAGAGCTTGCCTGCCTCGGCTTCTCCGCCGACCTGGTCATGCAGTCGTTCTGTCACACCGCGGCCTACCCCAAGCCGGTCGACATCAACACCCAGCACACACTGCCGGACTTCATCAATACCCGTGGCGGCGTTGCGCTGCGTCCGGGTGACGGCATCATCCACAGCTGGCTGAACCGCATGTTGCTGCCCGACCAGGTGGGTACCGGTGGTGATTCGCACACGCGTTTCCCGCTCGGCATCTCGTTCCCGGCAGGTTCCGGCCTGGTGGCCTTCGGTGCCGCGCTTGGCGTGATCCCGCTGGACATGCCCGAGTCGGTGCTGGTCAAGTTTACCGGTGAGATGCAGCCGGGTATCACGCTGCGCGACCTGGTCAACGCGATTCCGTACGCGGCCTTGCAGCGTGGTCTGCTGACGGTCGAGAAGAAGGGCAAGAAGAACGTCTACAATGGTCGCATTCTGGAGATCCAGGGTCTGCCGAACCTGACGGTTGAACAGGCATTCGAACTGTCGGATGCGTCGGCCGAGCGCTCTGCCGGCGGTTGTACGATCGACCTGTCTGAAGATTCGGTCGCCGAGTACCTGCGCTCGAACATCGTCATGCTGCGCTGGATGATCGACAACGGCTACGAAGATGCACGCACACTGGAACGTCGCGCGCGGGCGATGGAAGAATGGCTCGAGAATCCGACGCTGATGCGTGCCGATCCCGACGCCGAGTATGCCGAGGTGATCGAGATCAACATGTCCGATATCAAGGAGCCGCTGCTCGCGTGCCCGAACGACCCGGACGACGTCAAGCCGCTGTCCGAGGTGGCCGGTGACAGGATCGACGAGGTGTTCATCGGTTCGTGCATGACCAACATCGGGCACTTCCGCGCCGCGGGCAAGCTGCTGCAGGCCGCCGGTGAGGTGATCCCGACCCGCCTGTGGATCGCACCGCCGACCAAGATGGACGAGCACCTGCTGATGGAAGAGGGTTACTACAACATCTTTGCGGCGGCCGGTGCGCGCACCGAGATGCCGGGCTGTTCGCTGTGCATGGGCAACCAGGCGCGCATCGCCGCGAACTCGACCGCGGTCTCGACATCGACGCGCAACTTCCCGAACCGCCTGGGACAGGGCGCCAACGTATACCTTGCCTCGGCCGAACTGGCCGCGATCGCGTCGATCATGGGCAAGTTGCCGACGCCGGCCGAGTACATGGAGTACGCGACCCAGATCGACAGCATGGCGCCGGAGATCTATCGCTACATGAACTTCGACCAGATGCCGGAGTTCGTCGAATCGGCGAAGCGCGGCCAGGAAGTGGTGCTGAAGCTGGCCATGTAGATTGCAGCCGGGCCATCGCAGGCCCCGGGGCAGCGAAGGCAAAAACCCCAGCGCGCAGCGCGGCCGGGGTTTTTGTTGCCTGGCGTCCAGACACGCTGGTGCACGATGGGTGATTTGCGCCACCGATTGCCCGCCGGCCATGCTGTTGCCGGCGTGGCTGTCGTCGCCGCCTGCAGGCACAGGTAAGGCATCTGGGTACCCGGTAAGCAATCGCTGTTTTCCACAACCGCAAACGCGTCCCCCGGATCTGCGAAAGCATTCGATAGGCGGCGCGAAACCAGGGCTTTGCGAATCTGCGGCGTAATTCGGGATTTGGTTGTGCAAAGCAGCAAGTTGTACCTGCCGTTCCTATATCGATATCAATTTCGGCGCCCTTGCGCCGATAGTTAAAGCAAGAGATTTCGAATACGGCAAACCACACGGTGAAGGAACAGAAGATGGACCAGCGCGTTACCAACGCAGGCATTGCAGGGCACGTCGAACATGCCGCGCGGCGCGACCAGTATGTGCACTATTCGCATGAAATGACCGATGATACGGCTGAGGCATCGGCCCGATTCCTGATCAGGGGCGTACCCTTGGTTTATGGCGCTTTGCTCGGTGGTTTGATCGGCAATCTCTACCTGGGTGTATGCCTGGGCACTGCATTGATGGTCGGTCTGGATATGCGCATGGGCAAGCAATCCCTGTTCAGACCGCTGTTGCGTCCACTGCTCAATGCTTTCGGCAGGAAAGACTGAACAGGTAGAGGACGGGGCAGCACCCCGTTCGCCGCCCAAGCGGCTTTGCAACGATCTGGGGTGGGTACAGTCCAGCGCACGCACCACCGCACTGACCGCAGGGCATTGGCGGCAACACGGGTTTACTTCGAGAGATCGACGTCACGACCGCTGGCGGTAATCTCAGCGGTGCG
>Ga0316201_10001341_pt1 | contig 16372 bp, 15 predicted proteins | sample CS6wburrow_MG_FD_204516 | JGI IMG/M metagenome (GOLD analysis project Ga0316201, IMG submission 204516) | Coastal sediment microbial communities from Delaware Bay, Delaware, United States - CS-6 worm burrow | ecosystem: Environmental > Aquatic > Marine > Coastal > Sediment | place: USA... | reverse complement strand
ATGATTTACTAACATTTCGTAATCATTTGTGATTTGTTCTTCAGACTTGCCTTCGGCTACCGTTCTGATTATTAATCCAAAATCGTTATTTCGTAGATTATTGGCAATCTTTTTAAGACGTCTGCGTTCGTATTTATCCCAAAGTTTTTTGGAAATCCCTATATAATTAACATTCGGAACTAAAACCAATAGTCGTCCGGGAATTGCAATTTCGGTTGTTACACGTGGGCCCTTATTTGCGAAGGGTTCTTTTATCACTTGGACAAATATTTCTTGCCCAGAATGAAGGTCTACTTCAATATTGCCATTATTTGAGTGCTTATTACGGTTTGGTTTAGCATCATCACTATCTATGTCAGCTAAAAGAAATTCACCAGTATGAATTTCCGAAAAGGGTAAGAAGGCATTTATACCGTAGCCAATGTCAACAAAAGCTGCTTGCATTCCAGGGATGACATTCTCTACTTTTCCTTTATATATATTACTAACCGTTCGTTGTTGTCCTTGTTTTTCTACATAAACTTCAACCAAACGATCTTCTTCAAGGATAGCAATTCGGGTTTCCCCCATACTTTCACTTATAAATATTTCTTTCTTCATAAAACCACCTTTTACATGTGTATGGTTATCTAATACGCAAAAATGCGATTGATAATACACGCATCTAATCCGCTCGTGCGAATGTTATTCTATTCTATTTTGGGGGAAAGAGAGGAAGGAAGAAAAAAAATCTTGTGTTTTAAAATTGTTTCAAATATCGGTAAAAAAAAATAAACTTAGCTTTATTAGTCCTTCAGGTCTTTCTAACCCTACCTGAAAATACATGCAATTGCGATTTCCTTCAAGAAAATTATTAGTTATATTTAAAGATAGTTTGGTTAAATTACATACAAACAATTAGTCGTGATTTGGGCTTGATTGCCGCGACGTTAAAAAAGAGCTAAAATGGCATAGTATTGCCTCGATTAGCTCGAGGCTTTTTAGTATGAATAATATTTATAAAATAGTAAAAAATAGAATTTTAATTTTGGATGGAGCCATGGGTACCATGGTTCAGTCATACAGATTAAGTGAGTCGGACTTTAGAGGGACAATATTTCAAAAACATCATACCGATTTAAAAGGCAATAATGACATATTATCTTTAACAAAGCCGGAGATAATTAAAGAGATCCATTCTAAATACCTCCAGGCCGGAGCTGATTTAATATCTACTAATACGTTCAATGCCACAAAGATTTCTCAAGCTGACTATAGTACTGAAAAACATACTTATGATATAAATTATCAATCAGCAAAAATTGCTAGAGAAGTAGCAGATAAGTACACAAAAATTACGCCTGACAAACCAAGGTTTGTAGTCGGAGTACTTGGTCCGACGAATAAAACTGCTTCTATGTCGCCAAAGGTTGACGATCCAAGTTTTAGAAATATTACTTTCGATGAATTGGTCGAAAATTATTCTGAATCTACCGAAGCACTCATGAGAGGTGGACCTGATTTATTAATGGTTGAAACTGTTTTTGACACTCTAAATGCTAAAGCTGCAATATATGCAATTCAGGAAGTGTTTACCAAAATCAAAAAAATAATTCCTGTTATGGTTTCTGGTACAATCACAGATGCGAGCGGTAGAACTTTATCAGGACAGACATTGGATGCATTTTACTACTCAATTAGTCACATTCCACTATTTTCAGTTGGATTAAATTGTGCGTTTGGAGCAGAACAATTAAGGCCATATGTTGAAGAATTATCAATAATATGCGATAGCTTGGTGAGTTTCCATCCTAATGCGGGCTTACCAAATGAATTGGGTGAGTATGATGAATCTCCCCAGTATATGGCAAAAATAGTGCGTGATATTGCCGAAAGGGGATTGGTTAATATTGTCGGCGGGTGCTGTGGTTCAACCCCGAAACATATTTTTGAAATTACCAAAGTCATTAAAAATATTAAACCGCGGAAAATTGATAAAAAAAATAAGTATACTTTTTTAAGCGGTTTAGAATCTACAATAATTAAAAATGATTCATTATTTGTAAATGTTGGCGAGCGCACTAACGTTGCGGGATCAGCAAAATTCAGTCGGTTAATAAAAGAAGAAAATTATAATGAGGCATTGAGCATCGCTAGAGAGCAGATTGAAGGCGGAGCTCAAATAATTGATATTAACATGGACGAAGCCATGCTTGACTCTGAAAAAGCAATGGAAATATTTCTACGATTAATTTCTTCCGAACCGGATATAGCAAAAGTGCCTGTGATGCTTGATTCGTCTAAATGGTCGGTTTTGGAAATTGGATTGAAAAATATTCAAGGCAAAGGGATTGTTAATAGTATTAGTTTGAAAGAAGGTGAAGATGTTTTTATTAATCAGGCAAAATTAATTAAAAACTATGGTGCAGCTGCCGTGGTTATGGCTTTTGATGAAAATGGTCAGGCTGATACTTATAATCGAAAAATGGAAATCATAAATAGATGTTATAACCTATTAACTGAAACAGTTGGTTTTGCACCTGAGGATATTATTTTTGATCCAAATATTTTTGCGGTAGCGACGGGTATTGAAGATCATAATAATTATGCAGTGGACTATATTAATACCTGTCGTGCAATCAAAGAAAAGTATCCCGGTTGTTTAATAAGTGGTGGTGTCAGCAACCTGTCATTCTCATTCCGTGGTAATAATGCCATCCGCGAAGCGATGCATTCTGTCTTTTTATATCATGCCATTCAAGCTGGTATGGATATGGGGATTGTTAATGCAGGTCAGTTAGTTATTTATGATGATATTGAATTAGAATTACGAGAAGCTGTGGAAGATGTAATTCTAAATCGTAGAGACGACGCTACTGATAGATTATTAGTAATTGCCAAAAATTATAAAAGCGGTAAGTTCAAAGAGAAAGCAATACAAGAATGGCGGAACATGCCACTTACCGATAGAATTAAACACGCTTTGGTAGAAGGGATCACAGATTTTATTGAAGATGATATAGAGAAATTGAGACAGGAATTTGATGATCCTGTGAAAGTAATTGAAGGTCCATTAATGGATGGGATGAATCGGGTAGGTGATCTATTTGGCACAGGGAAAATGTTTTTACCGCAAGTTGTTAAAAGTGCCCGAGTAATGAAACAAGCTGTAGCATATCTTGAACCATTCATTAATGCCATGCAATCTAATGCTGTGAAAATTAAAGCTAAATCAAAAATTATTTTAGCTACGGTAAAGGGTGATGTGCATGATATTGGGAAAAACATTGTTTCTATTATTTTACAATGTAATAATATTGATGTGATTGATTTAGGTGTAATGGTTCCTGCAGAAAAAATCATCGCAACTGCGAAAGCTGAAAATGCGCAAATAATTGGATTGAGCGGATTGATAACCCCATCGCTTGTTGAAATGGAACATGTTGCTGCCGAAATGGAGCGGCAAGGCCTGAAAATTCCGTTGCTGATAGGGGGAGCAACAACCTCAAAGTTGCATACTTCAGTGAAGATTGTTCCTAATTATAGTGAGATAGTAGTGTATGTACCCGACGCATCACGCAGCGTGTCGGTTGTATCAGATTTGCTAAGTATAACGAATCGTGGTAGTTTTGTGAATGTTCTGCGGGTTGAGCAAAAAGAAATTGTAAAAAAATATTCGGACCGAAAAAAATCTGCTGACTTATTATCAATTAAAGATGCAAGGAAAAATAAAGTTAAAATTGTGTGGAATAATTATTTACCACCTGCACCAATGTTTACTGGAGTAAAAGTCTTTGATGATTATTCTATAGAAGAATTAATTGAATATATTGACTGGAGGCCCTTCTTTTCAACATGGGAATTGAAAGGAAAATATCCGACTATTTTAAATGATTCGAGAGTTGGTGAACAAGCTCAAAAATTATATGACGATGCTCAAGTTTTATTGAAAAAAATATCCGCTGAGAAATTATTGCAAGCTAAAGGTGTTTTTGGAATTTTTCCAACTAATTCCGTCGGCGATGACATTGAAATCTATTCTGATGTATCAAGAGAAAATATAGTAAATAAGTTGTATCATTTACGTCAACAAGTTAGTAAGTCCGAAGGAAAGCCAAATTTTTGTTTAACGGATTTTATCATGCCAAAATCAAGTGGTAAAAATGATTGGATTGGCACATTTGCTGTTACCGCCGGTATCGGTGTAAAGAAATTAGTTCAAAAGTACGAAAAACAGCATGATGATTATTCAGCTATTATGGTAAAAGCACTTGCGGATCGCTTAGTTGAAGCATTTGCTGAACGATTGCATCAAAGAGTGCGCAAAGAATTTTGGGGATATGCTACCAATGAGAGTATTCCTAAGGAAGAATTAGTAAAAGAAAAATATAAAGGTATCCGACCAGCTCCTGGGTATCCTGCATGCCCAGACCATACCGAAAAACAAAAAATATGGGATTTGCTGAATGTTGAAAAACATACTGGAATTACATTAACGGAAAGTTATGCAATGGATCCGGCAGCATCGGTGAGCGGATGGTATTTTGCACATCCACAATCCCAATATTTTAATGTGAGCAAAATAGCTCAAGACCAAGTTAATGATTATGCCAAGAGAAAAGAAATTTCTATATCTGTTGTAGAAAAGTGGTTAGCATCAAATTTAGATTACAAAATTGGTGAGTAATTACCTAAGTTTTGCCCCATGAAAAATGAATTAAAATCGGCTATTGATGCCGCAAAAGAAGCCGGATCAATCATAATGCAATATTATAAATCAAAGTATGAGATTCGCGATAAAAGTTATCATAATCCTGTGACCACTGCAGATAATGCCGCTGATAATTATTTAAAGGAAACGTTAACTAAAGAATATCCGAACTATGGTTGGCTTTCGGAAGAAACGGTAGATTCAAAGGAACGATTAAACTGCAAATGGGCATGGGTTGTTGATCCGCTTGATGGAACAAAAGAATTTATTGAAGGTGTTCCACATTTTGTTGTTAGTATAGCTTTAGTTGATGCTGGTGAACCGGTTATTGGTGTTTTATATAACCCCGCTAGCAAGGAACTATTCACAGCTGTTAAGGGTGAGGGTGCATACTTAGATGGGGAAAAACTTTCTTGTTCCAATTTATCAAATTTTAAGGAAATGGTCATTCTAAATAGTCGTTCTGAAACAAGAAATGGCCTATGGAAACCCTATTCAAACAATTTTAAAGAACAGCGCGCAATCGGCAGCGTTGCCTACAAACTTGGACTAACATCTGCCGCTAAAGCAGATATTTTTGCATCATTGAGACCGAAAAATGAATGGGATGTTTGTGCAGGACATTGTATTATTCGAGAAGCCGGTGGAGAAATGGTAACTTTAGATGGTAATCCAATAACGTATAATAATGAAAAAACATTAATTACGCCGGGAATAATCGCAACTCATAAAAATATTTTGGCGAGTACAGTAAGTTTATTTCAACAAAAAAATAATTAATTATGGCAGATGTAGAATATCCACAAGGTGCAATAAAATGTTTAGATAAAGGATTCATCCGCCTGGTTGATTCTATGGGTAGTGATGCTGCAATAGTGCAAGCGGCACGAGTGAGTTATGGCAAGGGGACTACCAAAGTAAATCGCGATAAGGCATTGATACGCTATTTATTAAGACATCGGCATTCGACACCATTTGAAATGGTTGAGTTAAAATTCCACGCCAAAATGCCGATATTTGTAGCACGGCAATGGGTTAGGCATCGCACCGCAAATATTAACGAGTACAGTTTGAGATATTCTGAGGCGCAACGCGATTTCTATATTCCTAATAAAGAAGATATCCACTTTCAGAGTCAATTCAATAAACAAGGGCGTGATGAGATCGAAGTTCCGCTTGAACTGAAAGAAAAAGTTGTTAAGTATTTTGAAGAAATATCAGAAAAAACATTTTCTATTTATAATGAGATGAACGAAGATGGCATCGCACGCGAACTAGCGCGCGGTATTCTACCTATAAATCTATACACTGAATGGTATTGGAAGAATGACTTACACAATATTTTCCACTTTTTACGGTTAAGGATGGATAAACATGCGCAATATGAAATACGAGTATTTGCTGATGCCATGGCATCCTTTGTGAAAAAAGTTGTTCCAGTAGCGTATGAGGCATTTGAAGATTATATTTTGAATGGAATCAGTTTCTCAAAACTTGAAAAGGAATTACTTATTACAAGATTTCCAAAACGGGTTATAGATGATTTGAAAGATGAAGTGATATATCGCATTGTGGCAAGTTTAAATTCTGATAAAGCTCGCAGCAAGGATGAATTGTATAAACTATATCAACAAAATGGTGGCAGAGATTGCGAGGAAGATTTTGGTATTAAATGGAAAACCGGAAGTCTTGAGACCGGCAATATCTTTGAGATGCGCGAATTTCTTCAAAAATTAACAAATCTATATTGATTATTTTATATTAATGGATAAAACAGAATCCGGCCATCGTCAACGTTTACGTGAAAGATTTTTAAATAGCGGTCTGCAGGGTTTTCATGATTACGAAGTTAATGAATTATTACTTACACTAGGCACTTCCCATAAAGATTGTAAACAAATTGCCAAAGATGCTCTCAAAAAGTTTGGTTCTCTAAACGCTGTTCTAGAAGCCGACTTAAAAGAATTACAAGAAATTGATGGGATTGGTCAGAATAATGTCTTTGTATTGAAATTAACTCAAACTGTTGGTCGCCGCTACTTAGCAGACCGAGTAATTGGTAATAATATCATTACATCATCCGATGAAGTATTAGATTATTTAAAACATAATTTACGCGACAAAAAGCGAGAAACAGTCTCTGTAATATATCTAAATGGTCGCAATGAAATAATCGTCATGGAAGAGCTATTCCAAGGCTCGCTTACAAATTCGGCTATTTATCCGCGGGAAGTAATCAATAAAGTTCTCAAACAGAATGCAGCTGCATTGATTTTTGTTCAAAATCATCCGAGTGACAATCTTGAATCAAGTAATGAAGAAATCAAAATAACTAAAAAATTGAAAGATGCTGCAGCCACAATTGACGTTAAAGTTCATGATCATCTTATAATCGTCGGTAATGATTATTATTCATTTGCGGATAACAATCTTTTATTATAATTAATAGAATATTCTCGGATAGAAGTATCTCAAATTAACGTATTTGCCAAAGCAAAATATATTTTGTATTATTTGTTATTAAATAACAACAGTCAAGAGGAGTAAAATATGTATGATATTAACTATTTAGCTGTTTTAATTGCAGCGATCGCGTTTTTTGTAGTTGGTGCATTATGGTACAATGATGCATTGTTTGGTAAAGTTTGGCGTGCCTCAATGGGTAAAACCGATGCGGAATTCGAGAAGGATAGAGCTAATACCAATATGGCAAAATCATTCGGATTAATGTTCTTTAGTTCATTACTCATGGCATATGTAACCGCACATCTGGTTGATTTGATGGCGGTTGTGTATCCAGAAGCTGGTAAGATATCATTAGGACTTATGACCGGTTTTTGGATCTGGCTGGGTTATATTGCATCCTATGTTTTAACTGCCATTGCTTTTGAAGACCGACCGTGGAAATATTATTTTATCAACACTGGTTATTGGTTGATCGGTGCATTAATGATGGGTGTGATACTAAACGTTTGGAAATAAAATTGTAATGGCATTTTTCGCTTATATAACTGATAAATTCGTCAAAGACGATAAAAATTCGGCGCGGGCGTACCGAGGGAAAATTGGTAAACTGCAGGGATGGCTATCAGTTTTAATAAACGGAATCCTGTTTGTCATAAAAATTATCATCGGAATTGTGGTTGGATCGGTCAGTTTAATTGCTGATGCGATCCACACGCTTTCTGATGTTATATCATCGGGTGTGGTAATTTGGGGGTTCCACACCGCAGAAAAACCAGCTGACGCTGAACATCCTTATGGACATGGCAGGGTAGAATATATTGCAACTTTAATAATTGCGATTTTGCTTGTGGTTGTTGGTGTTGAATTTATTAAATCATCAATCGGAAGGATATTGAATCCGACACCAATCGCACCTGCGTGGTGGATGGTTTTATTAATATTAGCCACTGTTTTTCTAAAAGAATTAATTGCTCGTTATGCAGAATTTTTATCGCATAAAATTTCTTCTGGGACACTCCATGCTGATGCGTGGCATCATCGCTCAGATGCGATTTCATCAATCTTGGTAGTCGTGGCTATGGTTGCCGGGAAATATGGTTATGATGCAGTTGATGGATGGGCAGGTGTAGGGGTGGCGTTGTTTGTGATATGGACTGGCTTCACAATTGCGAAAGAAGCCGTGGATGACATTATTGGTACACCACCCGCTGAAGACGAAATCAGTGATATTAAACAAGTTGTTTCTACAATAGAGGGTGTGCTTGGAGTGCACGATATAACTGTTCATAGTTATGGTAAAGATAAATTTGTGAGCATTCATGTAGAAATAGATGAAAAAATTACTTCAGCTAAGGCTCATGACATTGCCGAAGATGTTGAAGGGATTTTGTATAATAAATTGAATATTGAACCAACTGTGCATACTGATCCGATCAGCATCAACAATCCAATGATACAAAAAGTAAAAGCATATTTAGAGAAAAATTGGAAAGCTGATGAGCGGATTGATGGATGGCATGATATCAGAATTGTTGATACTGAAAAACATCATGTTATATTATTTGGAATAAATACAAAATCCGGTTTGACAAAAAAAGATAACATAACAATCCGTAATGAATTACTGAAAGATATTAAGAATAAGTTTGATGGTTTTAATGTAAATATTAAAATTTCTCCGCTGCACAGATATTAATTTTCCGTATTAATGAATTTAGATAAAATACGCTCCGAATTTCCGCATCTTCAATCGGATCAATTGTATTTTGATCATGCCGCAGTATCGCCTCTTTGTAACAGATCGCGTAATTATCTTGAGCAATATATTAACGTAGTACAATCAGATAGGATCAATAACTCAGAAGAAACTCAAGAATTATCTAACAGAATTAGAAAAGATTTTTCTACGTTGATACATACAACACAAGATAGAATAGCGATAGTTAAAAATACTACTGATGGTTTAATATTATTAGCGCGCGGATTAAGTTGGGAAAAGGGTGATAATATTATTTTATATAAAAATGAATTTCCTTCCAATGTATATCCGTGGTACGATCTAAAATTTCTAGGTGTGGATGTCAAATTTATTGATACAAAATTGGGACGAGTTACACCGGATGACCTTGAAGCCATAATCACAAAAAAGACCAAGCTGATTTCGGTTAGTTGGGTACAATATTCGAGTGGTTATCGCAATGACCTTAAAGAATTAGCTGATTGGTGTCATGATCGCAACATTTTACTCGCAGTCGATGCTATGCAGGGATTAGGAGCTTTAGATTTAAATGTTGAAAATACTGGAATAGATTTTTTATCTACCGGTACAGCAAAATGGTTGTTGGGTCCGCATGGAATTGGTTCTATTTATATTACAAAAGAATTGCAGGATAAATTACATCCTCCGCATTTAGGATGGCACAGCCGCAATGATAAGATGAATTTTCATGATTATGACCAACCACTGAAATCTGATGCTAGTCGTTTTGAGTTCGCAACACAATTTAGCTTGGGAATTTGGGCGTTTACCGGAGCAATTGAATTATTATTGGAGTCGGGTTCGGCGGAAATAGAAAATCGCATTATCGATCTATCCGATTATTTAGTTAGTGGTTTGAATGATATTGGATTAAAAGTGATATCCGACAGGAGTATTCGTGCTGTTAAATCAGGAATAGTATATGTAAGCCATCCTAATAAAAATAATAATGAGAAAATATATAATAGACTAGCTGAATTGAGAGTTTCAATATCGTTAAGAAATAATAAACTGCGAATTTCACCGCATTTCTATAATACCCATGCTGAAGTCGATAAATTCTTGAATATTATAGAATCTATGTCCAATAAGCTTTAATCAAATAATTCTCCACTGTTAAAGCAGAATTCTTTATTATCAATAAGCATTCTCGCTTGACCGGTTGGCGAAAGTCCTTTAAATGTTCCATTAATAATTTGATTATCAAAATGAAAGGTAACTGTTTGGTTTAAATGTGCACAACGGTTTTCCCAAACTAATAATTGTGAATTTGCAGTATTCACATTTTTTAATCTGTATTCCAAATAATTACAAATATTCGCTAATAATATTTCCAATTGATATCTTTCTCCATTTTCAATAAATAATGATGTAGCATTTTGCAAAACCGGCGGGAAATCAGTTTTTTGAATGTTAACATTTAAACCGATGCCAATTACCATTGATTGAATTAATTGTCCGCTGATTTTACTTTCGCAAAGGATTCCACCAACCTTTTTTCCATTAATTAAGATATCGTTCGGCCATTTTAATCGTGCTTGAAAATCGTAACCAATCAAACAATCAGTTATTGCTAATCCTGGAATAAGTGAATAATGATTAATTTGATTTAGCTGATAATTGGGATAAAGGATAATCGAAAAGGTCAAATTTTCTGATGGAGTGGATATCCATTTATTAGATTGTCTGCCACGACCCTTCAACTGATTATCCGTAATGACAACCGTCCCATTAATTGCATTTTTAGTAATTAATTCCCAAGCTTTAGTGTTGGTTGAATCTAATTCGGGATAATATTGAATAGCTCGACCAATAGAATCAGTTGAAAGATTTTTTTGAAATAAGTTTAAATCAAACATTGTTATTAAATATAATAAAAAAAGCCGTTGTGTTAGTTAGAACAACGGCTTTTTAAGAAATCATTATATGTAAATTATTTACAGGGATCCAAATTTTTACGTAACTGAAAGGCCATCCCCGGATAGATAATTCCGCCATTGCGGTCAATCAATTCTTGATTATCCATATAGATGATTATCCAGGCTAATTCATCATTAAAAATGCTGCGAGCCATATTCCAAGGAGTATCGCCTTCCTTAATAGTATAGCTATAAAATTCTACTTGGCAATCTTTTGAAACTGTGGCAGCTTTTAATAATTGCAAAAATCTATAGGGATAAATTTTATCAGGATTGTCGCCAATAGCACTGCGATTGTAATCGTAAATTTCACGCCATTTGCGCCAATCACCATATTCATTTTTTGCAATTTTAGATAAATAGTCACCTCTTTTGATCATATAGGGTTCCTCAACCATGCCAGGTATAATTGTTCCTTCGCCACGATCTACTGTGAATGGCTCAACTACTATGCCTTCGTCAGTTGGTTGAGTGGTTGTTTCAGTTATGGCAGTATCATCGGGTTTTGGTTCAGCCATTGGAACAGCTTTTTTGGCACAAGATACCATTAAGATGATAGCAAGCAATATTAGTATTTTTTTCATATATATCCTCTACTTAAGCATAATAAAATTCGATTAAAATTAGTGTAATTTAAATAATGTATGGTAATTAATTTTGATTATATTCGCCGAAGACTGTTCGTAATGAATCGGAAATCTCTCCCAATGTGCAATTGTTTTTGACACAATCTAGTATTTGTGGGAATAGATTTTGAGAAGTATGAGCTTTTTCTGCAAGTGATTTCAATGCTGATTTAACATTATTGCTATTGCGTTTATTTTTATATTGTTTAAGCAATTTGATCTGTCTCTGAGTCGCCTTTGTATCAATTTTTAGTAATTCTGGTTTGATAGATTCATCTTCAATAAATTTGTTTACACCAATTATAATTTTTTCTTTATTATCGACTGTTTTCTGATATTTGTAGGCACTTTTGGTGATTTCATTTTGCATCCAACCGTTTTCAATTGCTGCAACTGAACCGCCCAATTCATCAATTTGATTAATTATTTGTCGAGCTTCGTTTAATAAGGAATTGGTTAACTCTTCAACAACATAACTACCACCAAACGGATCGGGATGATTAGTGATTCCTGATTCACTAGCAATAATTTGCTGTGTTCTTAAAGCTAACTTTACCGAATCATCGGTTGGTAAAGCCAATGCCTCATCTTTGCTGTTAGTGTGTAAAGATTGGGTCCCACCGCAAACGGCAGCTAAAGCTTGAATAGTAGTTCTCACAACATTATTCTCAATTTGTTGAGCTGTTAGAGTAGAACCACCAGTCTGAGTATGGAATCGACACAGTTGTGCTTTTGGATTTGTAACGCCAAATCTATCTTTCATAATAGTTGCCCATAAAGAGCGAGCTGCACGGAATTTTGCGATTTCTTCTAAAAATCCATTATGGGTGTTGAAGAAAAATGATAATCGTTCACCAAACGTATTGGCATCTAAGCCGGTTTCTATGGCGGATTGTACGTATGAAATACCATTTGCTATTGTAAAAGCGATTTCTTGTGCGGCTGTACTCCCTGCTTCACGGATATGATATCCTGAAATAGATATGGTGTTCCATTTTGGCAGATTAATTTCACAATATTCAAAGATGTCAGTAATAAGCCGCATTGATTGTTTGGGCGGGAAAATATATGTTCCTCTAGCCACATATTCCTTCAAAATGTCATTTTGGATTGTGCCGCGTAATTTTTCAGTAGAAATACCCTTTCTTTCCGCTACTGCGATATACATTGCCAGCAAAATGATTGCAGTAGAATTTATCGTCATTGACGTGGAAATATTGCCAAGTGGGATTTTATGAAACAACCTTTCCATGTCAGCAATCGATGAAACTGGTACACCAACCCTGCCAACTTCACCTTCAGCCATTGGATGATCGGAATCATATCCGATTTGAGTAGGCAAATCGAAGGCAACCGATAGTCCTGTCACACCTTCATCAAGCAAGTAGCGGTATCGTCTATTTGATTCTTCAGCTGAAGTGTATCCGGCATATTGTCGCATTGTCCATAAACGTTTTTTGTACATATCGGGATAAATCCCACTAGTAAATGGATATTCACCGGGTTTTGGATATTTCATACCACTCCTCTTTTTTTCGGAACATGAATAATAACCTATGGTAAAAACTACACAGTTTCATAATTTCGCAAAAGTTTTATTAACTAATGAAAATACCTTTGAAAACAAAAATCGCTTTTTGGTGGTGGCGGAAATTTCGGTTTAAAAAACCGGACAACAAATTCCAAAAAATATCACCTATAGGCAAAGGTATAAGATCACTTTTAATATTTTTACCAAGAGAAAGTAAACATTTGCCAATGGCGCAGCATTTCCTAAAATCTTTGGAGTCACGCGGGCAGTTTAGTGCAATCAATAAGATCATAGGATGGGAAGAGCAAAAAGAAAGCTTAGATCCATTAATCGCACAGCGATTTCAACCAATTACTGTAAATGATATTAATAAATACGGATTAATGACTGATGATGTCATAAAAAAATTAATTAATGGAAAATTCAATGGTGTGGTCAATTTAGATCCGTTATTCAATCCTGTTACTTATCAGCTTGTTAGTTCGTTGAGTTCTGTTCTAAGGATTGGATTTGGTTCTGAGATTGGCGGAAACATCTATAATATTATAATCGAAAGTAACAATGAAACACACTATATTGAACGAGGATATGAATATATACTAGAGGTGTTAGGTCTATGAGAAAGATTTATATTTATGAAAATAATGAAGTATTAAACCTTGAACCAATCGTACTAACAAGACCGGCATTTAGTTTACGCTGTGGCGCTTTTACCTTTTTTGAGCGAATTCAAAAGTACTTCCCTGATGCGGAAATTGCATTAATAGTCCGGCCTGAGTTAAAATATGTGACAGAAGAATTATATCCAGGATTAACCGTAAATCCAACACAGGTCGAAGAAGGACTTTGGATACTCGGAAATGTATTATGGACAAAGGATGATATTGAAAAAATATCAAACAATAATTATCAATTTTATTATAATAAAGGTGTATTAACTGCAGCGTATTTACGAAAGGATATTGGTAATAATTGGCTGAATATGGGTGGCCCAGTCAAAGATAAAATCTTAGCTTGTCCAACAATTAGCGAGATAAAATCAAAAGTCATAAAATATCTGTGGGATGCAGTTAATTCAATAAGTGATGCCATCAATATTGATAAGGTACATTTTCAATCTATTAAATTGGAAAATGATTCAATGGGTGGAAATCACTTTATAAATAAAAATGATATTTATGCTAAACCAACAGTTCAATTAAGTCCTGGTGTCGTAATTGATGCTTCCAATGGTCCGGTAATTTTATCTGATAATGTTATAGTGCAACCTTTCTCTATACTACAAGGTCCATTGTATATCGGAGAAGGTACAATTGTTCAGCCACATTCATTCATAAGGGGGAGTGTTATTGGACCGGTATGTAAAATTGGCGGTGAAATAAGCGCAACAATAATTCATGGTTTGTCAAATAAAGTGCATTACGGATTTTTAGGAAACTCATATATAGGGCAATGGGTGAATTTTGGCGCAGGTACAACTAATAGCAATCTAAAAAATAATTATACAGCCGTTAATGTTACTGTAAGTGGCAATGTTATTAAAACCGACGAATTGTTTATTGGGCTATTTGCTGGCGACTATGCTACCTTCGCAATTGGAACCACGCTCAACACAGGAACCAATATTGGTCCGGGATGTAACATTGTTACTAGCGGGTTTCCACCTAAACGATTAAGTCCATTTACATGGTTTCTTAATGGAAAACATATAAAAGCAAATGAAACAAAATTCATTAATTCCGCTGAGGCGATGCAAGGTCGGCGTGGGAAATCGCTTTCAGAAGCGGAAAAAGATTTGTTGATTAGTATATTATTAAAACAATAATATTCTACAACTAAGTATTGACCACCAAATTTTACCAAATTATATTACCGCCCAATTTTAGAGGATTTTATTAATGTTAGAAGGAATAATTTGTCCCGCTTGCGAATTACCATTGAATGAAGAAGATATAAAGGAAAATCTGGTTTGCGTCGAATGTAAAACAGATCTGAAAGATCGCAAGTATCTCGACTTCTTAGAATATTTGATGACTAATGGTATTGTTGAAAATCTTGATTTCTTTGATGAAGACATTTACAGCGAAGATATAGAAAGATTAGAACCAGACGAAGAAGAAGATGTTGATCCTTCAAAATTTGAAAAAAAGAAGGATATCCTAAGTTTTTATGAAAATGAACACATTCAAAACGACACTGATAGTGATTTGCCGGAAGTGATTGAAGAATTCAAAGGAATAGAAGAAGATTGGGAAGAGTTTAACGAAAGTGATTTTCGCTAGAATTTATATTATAAGGAATATCAATGGATCGTAAAAAACCACAATCTAGTATGCAAAAAATAAATATTGAATTAGACGAAAAGGCCGGTTCTGGTGAATATTCTAACTTTGTTGTAGTTACTCATTCACCAGCCGAGTTTGTAATGGATTTTACACGTATTCTCCCTGGATTACCAAAAGCAAAAGTTCATTCAAGAATAATTATGGCTCCACCGCATGTCAAATCATTCATGATGGCACTAAATGATAATATCAATAAATTTGAAAATAAATACGGAGAAATTAAAGTCCATCAGCAAGAAGGTATTCCAAAGTTTGGTATAAAACCACCTGACACTGAATTACCTAATTAGATATTTCAAATATAATTGATCCAGGTTCGTCCTCTTTTTATTTCACGCATTTTGAGGACAACCCAAATAGTTAAGATTCCCCACGCAAAAGCATATCCAAATATCCATCCCCCCAGCACGTCAAATGGATAATGCACGCCCACATAAATACGGCTGAACCCGACAATAAACGAGATACTAATCGTAATATATTTCCATTTTTTATAAAAATAGCCGATGATGGTTGCGGCTGACATGGTATTGGCAGCGTGGTTTGATATAAAACTATATTTCCCACCCTTAGAAACTAAGAGATTTATTTCATCTAACATAGCATGTGAGGGACGTATTCTACCAATCCATGGTTTAATTAACTGAGCAGCAATAATATCTGTAAGTACCACTGCAAGAATTAATAGTACTGCTGCAATTTTACCACGTTTACCATTATATAATAGCATCCAAAACAGTAAGAGTATCAAAGGTACTGCAATATTATTTTCATTCGTGACAATTGGCATGAGCCAATTAAGCACTGGATTAGCGATAGTCCCATTAATAAAATGGAACACTATATGATCAATTTTTATTAGAATATTCATTGCATTGATTAATTATCACCAATAATTTAGTAAATATGGCAGTTTAATAATTACAAAAAATGCTTGTTGAGATTATAAGATTATTGGTAGCTTTAAACGTTAGTAGGTAGGGGTGCGTTACACTAATTGCTGGTAGTTCCCCCGCTCCCAGTTTTGTGCGACAAC
>Ga0316201_10001340_pt1 | contig 16392 bp, 19 predicted proteins | sample CS6wburrow_MG_FD_204516 | JGI IMG/M metagenome (GOLD analysis project Ga0316201, IMG submission 204516) | Coastal sediment microbial communities from Delaware Bay, Delaware, United States - CS-6 worm burrow | ecosystem: Environmental > Aquatic > Marine > Coastal > Sediment | place: USA... | reverse complement strand
CGAATCCAAGAGGTGTTTGGCTTCGACCCGCCGCGCGAGCCCGGCTTCAACACCGTCGAAGCGATTCACGCGATGCTCGACGGCCGCGCCAAGCTCTTCTTTGCGATGGGGGGCAACTTCCTTCAGGCGACACCCGACACGCAGCGTACCGCGCAAGCACTTCAAAACTGCGAGATGACCGTGCACGTGAGCACCAAGCTCAACCGCGGCCATCTGATTCGCGGCAAATGGTCGATCATCCTGCCCTGTCTCGGCCGCTCCGAGGTCGATCAGCAAGCCTACGGACCGCAGTTCGTCACCGTCGAAAACTCGATGGGCGTCGTCCATTCGTCGCACGGCCACCTCAGCCCCGCCGATCCAAAGCTCTACAGCGAATCGTCGATTGTGGCCTGGCTCGCCGAGCAGGTGCTCGGTCCGGAAACGCCGGTGGGCTGGTGCTGGTTGATCGAGAACTACGACCGCATCCGCGACTTAATCGAGAAGACGATTCCGGGTTTCGAAGACTTCAACGCGCGTGTGCGCACGCCTGGCGGTTTCCACCTTTACAACAGTGCGCGCGAACGCCGGTTCGATACCCAAAGCGGCAAAGCGCAGTTCACCATCAACCCGGCGCCCGACCTCGCACTGCCCGATGGTTGCTTCCGAATGATGACCGTGCGCACCCACGACCAGTACAACACCACGGTCTACGGAAACGACGACCGTTACCGAGGCGTTCGTGGCGGCCGTCGCGTCGTGTTCATGAACCAATCCGACATGGAGCAAGCTGGCATCGCGGCGGGCTCCAAGGTCGACATCACCAACGATTTCGGTGGCAAACAGCGCATTGCGCCCCGGTTCACGGTCGTCCCCTACCCCATCCCGAGCCGCTGCGTCGCCACGTATTTCCCCGAAGCCAACGTCCTGGTTCCTCTCGATCGATACGCCGAAGGCAGCTTCACGCCGGCCTCCAAAGACGTCACCGTTCGCCTGGCCCCAAGCGCGTAGGGAGCCCTACAGGCGGCGCAGGATTTCGTCGGCCGCGCGTTCGCCCGACTGAATCGCGCCTTCCATGTAGCCGATCCATTCGGTGGCCGCCTCGGTGCCGGCCCAGTGGATTCGGCCTTCGGGCTTGCGAAGGTGCGCGAACGATTTGGTGAGCACGCCGGGCGGCAGGCCACCGACCGGGCCTCCGCGTGACCAGGGCTCCGCGCCCCAGTCGAGCTCGTGGTATTCCTGAAACGATTTCGCTTCGTCGCCGAAGTAGCGCGCGAGTGCATTGGCGACGCGGCGCTTTCGGTCGGAGAGAGGTTGCGCAGACCATTGCCGCGCTTGGCTTCCAACGACGAAGCCGACCAGCGCCGGCTGCCGACCGTCATGCGAGGTGTTGTCGTAGACGACGCTGAGGGGCCCGTCCGAGCTGACCACCTCGCCCGAGAAGCCTGCCTCGCGCCAGAACGCGCGTTCATAGGTGACGAGCACCTTCACCGCTGCGCCCATTGCAAAGCGCTGCGTGACTTGGTCGCGGCCCACCGAGACCGAGGGCTGGTATTCGATTCGCCCGGCGAGCGGCGGCGGCACGGCGACGACAGCGAAGCGCGCAGCGACCGATTTCGAGTCGGAGTGCGCCTCGACGCCGTCTTGGTTCTGGACGATCGTGCGAACCGCTGCGCCGAGGATCAGCGCATCGCCAAGCTCTTTGGCGAGCGCGTTTGAAATCGACTGCGCCCCGGGCACCAAGCGATCCTGCTGTGCTCCGCCGCTGGTCTCCGAGTGGCTCAGCAGGCCGCCCCCGGCGTTGAGGTACATCAGGAAGTAGAGCGCCGAAAGCTCGCGCGCCTCGGCGCCAAAAATCGTGCGAATGGCGGCATCCATCACCGCAAGGATCTTGCCGGACTTCACGAACCGGGCCCGCCAGGTCTCGAGCGTTTCGCCATCGAGATCCTCGGCGCCCTCCGCGCTCATCGGCGCAGTCGGCGAGATTTTCTTCTGCACCCGGTGGAGGTAGCTGAGCGCCCCCTGCATCTGAATCAGAGAGGGCAGCGACATCGAGGCAACCGACCGCTTGTAGGTCGACACCTTCCCCTCGACTTCCAACACCTTCTTGCCATCGGTGTACGTCGGGAACGTTTGAATCCCAAGCTCGTTCGCAAGCGCGTGCACACGCTCTTGCCCCGGACCGATCCACTGCCCACCCAGGTCGAACGTGGCTTGGCCAATCTGTTCGGTCCGAGTCCGTCCGCCAACACGATCACGCGCTTCGACGACGAAGACGGACTTCCCCTGAGCCCGAAGCTTACGCGCCGCACAAAGCCCCGACAGCCCAGCTCCGATCACAACCACGTCCGCCCGATCACCCATCGCGACGGTTATAGTACGCGGCTGGGGGGTTACTCAATTTTGGTGATTCTCGTTCGCTGTCGGCCCCCTCGACGGGGCGATTTTCGAAGGTCGAACGACTGGTTGATGACGAAGATCTCGTCTGCGTCCGGGAGTGTCCTCAAATGCTTTGGGCGCTGTGGGCTCAGCTGCGATCGACTTGCTGTCTCGAGCTCTACGATGAAGTCGGTGCCAGGACGGGCCAAGGCAGAGAACTGGGCGACGCCTGAAGGGTTGGTCTGAGCCACGCTTTGCCCATTGAGAAGGACGGGAAGGCCGGCACCGTTCTTTGCTCGGATGATGAAAACAGCGAGCCGCTTCTCAGGTTTGCATCTGAGCGTGATCTTCAATGCCCCCGAATGGGACTCTCCGACGCGGCCGAAGGTGCGCAGCCTCAGAAATTTCGGCTCGGATGGGGCGACGTGTCCCTCCGGGCAATCGTGTTCGACTCTAAATCGATTGCCGGGCTTGCCGTCGACGCTTGCTCGCGCCAGACCGTTCGAATCCGTCTCCCCTGCGGCTTGGCCGTCGACAGAAATGCGGACTTGGCGGAGCGGCCGGCCCAGATCTGATTCGACCGCAAAGATGACGTCGACTGTCGGCGCGGAGGCGCTGGGCGCCTGACACGACGCCGACACCCCAGCGCCGACGATGAGTATCCAACGATGCATCAGCGACATGCGCCCCGCGCGAAGCTGGCAGATGGGTCGCAACGGAGCTTGGCCCTGAGCACGGTGACTACGTCTCGGAGCGTCCGGTCGTCAGGAAAGAGCTCAGTAAGCGTCTCGTACTGACGCAGTGCAGCCTGGAAGTCGTTCGATGCGACGAGGGCTGCGGCGTGCCGCTCCAGCGCCTCTCGCTCGTCGGGCGCGAGCTCTTTGATGAGCGCACGACGCTCGACCTCTTCCCGGGTGAACGACTCATGGGATCGTGGAAGCGCGTCCGAGCGGGCGGCACCGATTTCCTGGCGAGGAGCGCGAACCCCGGTGAGCGTCTCGCGCAAGGCATCGGTAATCAGCCATTGTTGGTGGACGACCGAACCAAGGCCAGCGAGGACAGTGAGAGCCGTGCTGACCTCGATGATCTCACGCCTGTACCTCGACAGCAGCGAACGCCCGGCGCGCAGCGTTTGCTTTGCTTCATGCTTGGCACGGTCGCGGTCCGCGCCTTGCGAGCTCTCCGGAACCGGATGAACGGCCCCAGTGAATGCTGGCTCGGGACTGGAGAGCTGGGCGCGATCGACCAAGGTCCGCTCCTCGTCCGCGTCCCAAAGGATGAGCGTTGGAGGCTCCGTCATTGGCCTCCTCCGTGGTCTGGCGGCCGTTCGAACAGGTGATGGATCCGATAGCCGCTTTTGGGATCGTAACCGAGCACTTCGGATACATGGGTCACATAGCGCAAGCCATCGGAGACGCGTGAAACCTGGACGATGGTGTCCACGGCCGAGGCGATTTGAACGCGGAGGACCGCGAGCGGCACCTCGACGTCGGTCATGAGGGCCATCGTTTCCAGTCGGCTCAGCGTGTCGATGGGGAGCGTGGCGTGAACCGTGGAGAGGCAACCCCGATGACCAGAGATCATGGCTTGAATCAGGTCGAGCGCTTCGCCGCCACGTATTTCGCCGATCACGATTCGGTCGGGGCGCATGCGAAGAGTGGCCCGGAGAAGGTCGCGAATCGTAACGCTGCCGTGGCCGCGAATGTCCGGCGGCTGCGACTCCAACTGCACGACGTGACGGAGCCGAACCCGAAGCTCCTGAGAATCTTCGATGACCACGACGCGCTCGTCATCCGAAGCAAGCGATGCCAGCGCGTTGAGGAAAGACGTTTTCCCGGATCCGCTGCCACCCGCGATGATGACGTTGTGCTTTCGTTCGATGACCGATCGAAGCAGAATCGAGGCGTCGCGGGGAACTGCCCCCAGCTCGACAAGGCGTTCCAAGGTCAACTGCTGACGGCGAAAGCGCCTGATACTGACCACCGGGCCGGATGGAGCGGCAGGTGGAATGACTGCCTCGACTCGCGAACCGTCAGGAAGTCGAGCCTCTAAGATGGGTTGTTGCGAGTTGAGCTCCCGCCCGACGAACTGTGAGAGGTTTCGTAGCCCGGACATCAGATCGTGCTCTGACGCAAAGCGGCTCCCTGTGAGATGGAGTCGACCCTGTTTCTCGATGTAGATCTGGTCGTGACCATTGATCATGATCTCACTGACCGCATCGTCTTCCAAGAATGGGATGACTGCAGCGAATAGCGACGCGACGGTTTGGTCGAAGACATGACGAGGAATGCTCATGGCCCGTCCTGCACCCTTTGGCCCGCGTCGAACGTGTAGGGCATGCGCTGCGGTCCCATATCCGCTTCGGAAACGTCGCTGAGAATAGACCGCGCTTCCGCCGCGTGGGGGCCTCGAGGCATGAGTTTGAGGTACTCCTCGAGCTGCGCTTTCGATTGACCTCCGTCGTCTCCGCTACGGCGATACAGCATGGCCAGCCGGTAGTGAGGCAACGGGCTCTCGGGGGCCGCTCTCACGACTTGCTCCAGCTCCAGTTCCGCGCGAGTCAGATCTCCGAGCGCTTCATAGATACTCGCCACGACGAGACGAAGTGGCCAGTGTGCGGGGTGGTCGCGAAGGTACTGGGCGGCGTGGCGCAGCGCGGAATGATAGCGGCTTGCTGCTACGCAGACTCGCACCAGCCAATAGATCGCGGATGCCTCGTCGTATCCTCGCTCTCGCGCGGCGGTCAGGTATTGCTCGGCGCGTAGGAGGTCCCCAGAACGCGCATGCGCGACGCCGACGAAGAAAAGATCCTCCGAAGTGACGGTGGTGAGCTCAGCTTGGAGCTCGGAGCCTTGGTGGAGCGTTGCGTGATGACAGCCGCCGATCATCGCGAGGTACGGTGGGAGCACGAGCCAGAGTGCCTTGCTAGGTCGTCGTGCTTGCCCGAGCGGCGATCTTTCCGACGATCTCGTTGAGCCATTCGACATACCCGTGCCTCCTCACGTGCTCAGTCAGTAGAAGTAGCCGATGTATCTCGCTGAGCGCGTCAGACCATCGACTCTGGTCGAGCGCGGTGACCAGATTCAAACGCGCTGCCGCGTAGTCCGTGTTGACTCGGGCGGAGAGCGCCGTGAGCAAACGACCCACGCGCGCTGCATCGCGCTGCGAGCCAGCGGCTCGATAGCAACTCAGGGCTTCACGGTAGCGCTGCACGGCTCGAACGCCGTCGCGTTCATTGTATGGATAGCGGTCCGCGCGCAGCAGGCCGAGCTCCTCCAAGCGTCGTCCGTTTGGGAGAGGCTCGCCGTGCGACGGACAGACGGCTACATCGACGAAGAGCTCCGGATAGTCGTAAAGAGTTTGCTGTTTGTGGCTGGGCGCCGCCCGGCCACGGAGCCCTGCTGCAAGCGCCAAAAGCGCGCATGCTGCAAACAACCCGACGACCCCGTAGCGCCGGACTTGGGAGATGACTGTCATGCCGGTCCAAGCCCTCCCGTCATGAAGCGAACGACTACCGGACCGAGAAGCAGGACGATCACGCATAGGAAGATCAACGTCATCGGACCTAGGAGCATGAGCGCGGCCTCCGATGCGGTTTCTTCGGCGGCGATACTGCGCCGTAGACGTTGCGTCTGTGCCTGTATGGTCAAAACGCTCGCGAGGGGGCTCCCTTTCTCTTCGGCCTGGATGACGCTGTTGACGAATTCGCGGACCTGGTCGGTTGGAATGCGGGCAGCGAACCCTTCCATCGCGCTTCGCCGAGTGTGGCCGAGGTCGAGCTCCTGCAGCACTCTGGCAAACTCCTCGATCACGGGATCGCTGGGATTTGAGGCGCTATGGACGATGCGTCGGAGTGAACCCGGGAAGTCCAGTCCCGCACTCATGCACATCGACGCAAGCTCGACCGACGCCGGAAGCCCGCGGCCAACGCTTCGTGCTCTTTGTTGGGCGACCCCCCTCACGCGAAGCCAAGGCAGAAAGGCCCCTATGCACAGAGCGCCAAACGCGAGCAGCCAAGACATCTTCAGAAGCTGGCATGCAATCAAGGCCCCCCCTCCGAGTCCTAGGCTCGAGAGAAGACAAAGCGCGATCAACTCATCATCGGAAAGCCCGAGGTAGTCGCCGGCATGAGTCAGTGAGCGTCGGATGTGCGCGCGCGTTCGCTCCATTGGAAGCAGAGCCAGCCAGGCCGCCAGCAGGCGGACCGCCGGCTCAACAAAGGAGAAGAGAGCGCCCTTGCGCAAAGCCTTGGTTCGATTGAGACCCCGGGCACCCAAGGTCGGCCGGTCGGCCAACGGCATCTTCGCGAGCTGGAACGTGAGACCCGACACGCCTCCCAGAACTGCGGCAAAAACGAGGGCGAGAACGACATCGAGCCGGCCGATCACAGGTCGGCCTTCGTGATGTGATGGGCCCAAACCGTGGCGAAGGTCCACGCAAGGGCACAGGCGGTGAGAATGGCCTGGCCGATGTGCTGGTTCAGCATCGGATCGAACCAGGACCTGTCGAGCCATGCGATCATGACGCAGAGAAGGAAGGGGACGGACGCCAAGACCAGAACCTGCCCGCGGCCTTCGGCTGTCTTGGTCCGAAGCACACCTTCGAGCCTGGCGGATTCACGAAGCGCTGCCGAAGCGTGCTCCAAGGTCCTAGAGAGGTCGCCGCCAGTCTGCCGGGCGACCACAATCGTTGCGAACGCTCCCGAAATCACCGTGCTGTCGATTCGTCGCGCGAGGGCGCCAATTGCGCGGTCGAGCGGCGCACCGAGCCGAATCTCCTTGACCAATAGGTCAATCTCTACGCTGAACGGCTTCGGTACCAGGGGGACGGTAGACGCAATGGCTTCTCCGACGGAGGACGTCGCTTTGAGGGCGTTGGCCAGCATCAGCAGCCAAGTGTCGAGCTGACGTTCGAGTTGCGCGACCCGCGCAACATGCCGCTTCCACAAGACGAAAGGCGGCGCCACGGCTGCGATCAAAGCACCGAGAGCTACCGCCGGGCTACCGCTGACCGCGAACAGCCCAGCAAACGCTGCGCTGGCGATGAGTTGTGCAAGGGCAATCTGCGACCCTCGGTACGGCAGCAGAAGAAAGCTCGAGTGACGTTCGAGGCGAGCTGCATAGCGTAGCCATTGTTGCTGGGCGAGGTTTCCCTCGATGGAAAACAGAAGATACGAAATGACTGCGCATGCGCCGATGAGGAACACCGCGGAGAAAAGCAGAAGAGAAAAGGCTTCGAGCTTCACAAGAACTCCCCACCGTCGATGAGCCCCTGCGTGATGAACTCGTCCAAGAAGCTCGGAACGTAGCCCGTCGTTCGGTGCTCGCCCAAAACCTCACCAGATGCACTGGTGCCGCTTCGGTGGAAGACGAAAATATCGTGGAGAACGAGCTGGCCGTCATCGCCTAACTGGCCGACTTCGGTGACCGAAGTCAGACGACGGGAGCCGTCAGAGAACCTCGTTTGTTGCACGACGACGTGAAGACTTCCGGCGACCTGCTCGCGGATCGTGCGGGGGGACAAGTCGAGGCCCGCCATCATACAAAGGGTCTCGATGCGTTTGAGCGCTTCGGTCGCGCTGTTCGCATGCGTCGTCGTCATCGAACCTTCGTGTCCGGTGTTCATCGCCTGCAACATGTCGATCGCTTCTCCGGCGCGGCACTCACCCACGATGATTCGGTCCGGTCTCATTCGCAGAGCGTTCTTGACGAGGTCCCGAATGCTGTACCCGCCACAACCCTCCAGATTTCGGGGTTTCGATTCGAGCGAAACGACATGCGGCTGATCCAGACGAAGCTCCGCAGCGTCTTCGATGGTGACGATTCGCTCGCCGGCTGGAATTTCGGTAGAGAGCACATTGAGCAACGTCGTCTTTCCGCTGCCGGTACCGCCCGCAATGAGCAAGTTCTTTTTTGAGCGCACGCAGCGCTGCAAGAACCTCGCCATCGCCGAGCTCAGACTTCCCAAGCGAACCAGCTCGTTCATTTGAAGCGGTCGTTTCGCGAACTTGCGAATCGTGATGCACGGCCCTCGGATAGCGAGCGGCGGAATGATCGCGTTCACTCGAGAGCCGTCATCGAGGCGCGCGTCGACCAGGGGCGTGCTTTCGTCAATACGGCGACCTAACGGCGTTACGATTCGTTCGATCGCCGCGCGACAGGATTCGTCATCGGTAAAACGCAGTGGGGTGAGGCGAATCGTGCCCTGCCTTTCGACGTAGATTGTATTCGGATCGACGACCATGATTTCGGAAACGGAATCATCGTCCAGAAGCTCTTGAAGTGGCCCGAGCCCAAGCACCTCGTCAGTCATCTCTGAGACGAGCTTGGGCAGATCTGTAGAAGGAGAAAGGTCGGTCTCGAAGCGCGACACAATCTGCTCGAGAGCCTGAACGACGCGAGGCCGCAGAACCTCCGCATCCATGTCGGCCGCCTCCAGCGATGCAAGATCGAGGTGATCGAGGAGCGACCGGTGAATTCGTCGTCTGATCTCAGGAGATGCCGAAGCGTTGTTCGCCCCAAGAGGCGAGATTTGAAGCAGATAGGGGCCCACTCGAAGCGCTTCACCGGGCGTGAGAAGCGTCTCGGCGTCGGAAAGCCGCTCGCCGGCGAGGATGGTCCCATTGGAAGACCGATCGACGACCCGGGCGCCGCTGCAGCCCTGTTCGATGTGAAGGTGGATTCGGCTGACCGCCGGCGACGGAAGAACGATGTGGCAGGCGGGGTCGCGGCCTACGGTAAGCGAGGTCGTGTCGGCGATGGCTAGCTCCTGCTTGGAGCCGTCCGGCATGAGGACGGTGACCGCGAACCCTCGACTCATCGACTACGCTCGCTTTCGGCCCTAGGAGCGATGGAACGCCCAACCCGGGGTTGATCCAAGAGGTGCTGATCGTCGACGTCACCTCGGAAGCTCTCGTAGATACGCAGCGCTTCTTCGACGCGGTCCCTCTGACTCACGCTGACAGGCTCGACGACGGAAGGGACCACGAACATGTACGATTGGTCGTCTTCCGTCTCCCGAGAATGCGTACCAAAGAGCGCACCGATGAAGGGAACGAGAGCAAGCCCCGGGATTCCTTTCTTCCTCCGCCGCTCTGTGCGCGCACGAATTCCAGCCAAAGAAACCGATTGGCCTAGCTCGAGATTGACCAAGGTCTCAATGTGCGAAGTGATTCGACCCGGAATCCCCTGTGCCCCTTTTTCCGCATCGAGGTCGGACACATCCGCTACGATCTCGAGCTCGATTCGACCAGTCTTGGAATCGTACTTTGGGAGAACGCTCACCTTCGTTCCAAACTCGATCGCCTGCACGTTCACGGTCAAGTTGTTCTGGACTTGAACGTTGAACTCTCCACCAGAGGTGAATACGGCCTCGGTGCCGTTGGCGGTCACCAAGGTCGCTTGGCGGTACAACTTCGCCCAACCTTTTGCCTGTGCGAGGTCAAAGCTCGGTAAGAACGTCTGCGGCAGTATCTGAAAAGCGCTCTGCGTCGGTTGCCCGCTGCCGCCTGTGATCGCGATGGCGGCCTCGGACGGCCCGATCGTGCTTCCAATGTTCCCTGGCCAATTGAGCCCAATCTGATGGCCGTAGCGGTCCTGGATCAAAACGAAATAGAGATCCAAGCGGATATTCTCTCTGCTGCCGAACCCCTTGGATGCGTCCGCTGGAATCACTCGAATGGTGTATTGGAGCTGACTGCCATCGTTCTTGATCAAGAGTAGAGAAGTCGTCCCCTCTTCCTTGCCGACGATCACGAAGCGACTCTGGTCACGCGTAATGCGAATGTCGGCGAAGCCAGGTGCGCCCTCCGAGTAGCTCTTGATGCCGCGCGCAGAGAGACTCTTCTGCTCGCCGACTCGCACGACGATCGGGCGGTTGACCTCCAAATCCGCCATGGCGCCAGCCTCGAGCCCGGCGGCGAGAAGCACGACGGTTGCCAGGACTCTCCTCTTCATGAAAGTGGACACGTCAGTCGACCTTCTCGATCCGCAATCGCCGTTGGCGACGCGCCCGCTTCTCTTGCTCGAGCACGTCCGAATCATCGGTCTCGGCAAGGCCCTCATTGATCTCGAGGTCGTTCTCGTTGCGCAGGACGAGATTCAAGGTTGCATCGCGTCGTGCCTGCGCGAGCAGGCTCGCTTGGTCGATGGTGAGGAGCAGCGTGACGGAGTCCGATCGAAGGGGTGAGCTTTGCGGGTCCGCTGCGCCAAAGCGATCGCCGACGGCAAGCACCAGAACGTTCTGCAACAGCGGAACCGTAACGACTTTCACCTCAGAGCCTGGCTTCGCTTTGGTGAGCAAGACGTCGACTCGATCGCCCGGGCGCATTAGGTCGGTGAACGGTCGTCTCCCCGTTCCGGCAATACTCATCGCTCGCATCCCTTTTGGAATACGGCTCGACAGCGAGCTCCGGTCCCTTGGAGCCGCTGACAGATCCGTCCAAAGCAGCGTCTGGTTGACTTCGAGGTCAATGGACGAGCGGACGCCCAAGACTCGTGGGAGCGCGCTGGCGAGCACTTGGCGTTCTTCGACATAGCTCTCGGGCAAGGTCCGCACGAGCAGCATCTGCTCGGTCAGGGGCACGCCTGCCGCGACGTCCTGGCTCATGGCGAGCAATGCAATCGGATCGCCCCCGGTAGCCTTTCGCTGAAACTGCCGAACGTAGACGCCGAGGAGCACAAAGCCCAGTGCAGCGACGATCACGGATGCGAGCAGAGCGGTGCGATTCATGGACGGTGGCCCTTGGTCATGACGGTTCAGAGACTAAAATGGAGAGCACGGTGGCGGAGGCTTGGGTGGCACGGGCGAGAACCGTGACCGTGCGGTGTCCCTGCTCCGCCGAGATCATTCGAATATCGTCAATCACGATCGACTGAGAAGGATGCCGCTCGATGATCGTCCAGCCATTCGCCGATAGCTCGCTTCGATAGAACGACACGAGCTCGGCCGCCGACGCGTCGGGCACCCGGTACACGACGACCCCGCTGGGTGACCCCGCCTCCCAGGCCGACAAGACGCGCTGCGACCCTCGAGGCCGAGGCACCGCTGCTACGTCACCGCCTTGTGCGTCTGAGCCGTCCGCCGGCAACATTCGAAAGAGGTTGAAGGCTGAGTCCGCCCAAACCGTAAGAACGAACGTTTGGCCACCGGGCATGTCGGACACTCTGCGAGCACGCATGTATCGAAGCCCCCCCAGTTCGCCCAAGTCGCCGGTCGCGGAGAAGCGAAGAAATCGATCGGCGAGCGAGCGTAGGTCTCTGGGCGTGTCGCCCATGTCGAGGCAAGCAACTTGGCCAACGTCCTTGCTGCGGACCGATTGCATCGAAAGCCGCTCGGCGAGCCCTGCATTCCCGCCAGTGCATAGGGATTCATAGTGAAGGAGAACCTCGTCGAGCGAGGCAGCCACCGTTTGCGTGCGAAATGAAACGCGGACGCCGTTCAAATGCAGATCCCGGCGGGGCTCCAGAGCTGCGCCGGGATAACTCATGGTCTCCGCCTCGCTACCGGGAAGAAACGGCACAACGTCGGCATGGGCGGAACAGAGGAGAACCGCGGAAGCCAAGACGACGAGGAGCTGCAGAAACAGTCCCAGCCGGAACAAGGGCATGATCCTATCTACATACTTCACGCGCGTACTCCGTCGTTTGCAATCCTGTGCGGCAGGCGCGCTCCAGAACGTTGCCGACTCCTTCGGCGTTCCTGGAGGTCGTGTTGCACAGCAGGGTCGTCACCCCGTGCTGCGACCCGATCTCCGGACTCAGCATCGTGGGCGTCAATGCCTTCGCCACGCCCACCCCATTCGTCGCCGTGCCGAGAAAGAAACGGCCAAGCTTTCCGAGGAAGGAGTCCAAGGCGAAGCGACCGTCGCGCACTGTGAGCAGGTCATCGAGACCAGCAGCGCGAATTTCGCCTTCGATGCGCCCACACTCCCCGCTTCGACAGCTTTGCACAGGGCATTCGCCCGAGTCGGCCTGCAGCCAGGCCATTCGCCTCGCACGAGACTTGGCCTCGAGCTTGGCTCCGTACATTCCATTGAGAGCGACTACCGCTACCAGAGAGGCTGCGAATACCGGTAGACTGATCAGCGCCTCGAGCATGGCTGTTCCGTTTTCGTCTTTCAGCACTTGTCGGTTTGATGCAGTCATCGTGTCCTCAGTGGGCGGAGAAAGCGTTGATCGAGAAATCACGCGCGACGTCACAAAGGCCGGCCAGCCCGTCGAGCGAACCTCTCCCTCTGGCTCCTGAGCATGCGCTGAGAATCCCGCGCGGAATCCAGTCGCGCGAGATTCGAAACCTGCGAAGCCGTGCGCGCCACCGCTGTTTCCAGAGCCACTCGGCTTTGTGCTCGGTACCATCGAAGTAGTACTCGGACTGTGCAAAGGCGAGGCGACCTACGACATGCGCCCGGTGCGCGGCGTTGTGCCCGTCCGCTGCGCCGCCTTGCGCAATGCGAATGCCCCGCTCGCCATGCTGCCAATGATCCTCGTGAGGGTCGCGACCGATGGCGTACGCTCGGTATTGGAACTCTTCGTGCCCGAGCCATACGGGGGTTCCATCGGCTCGCTTCTGAATCACGCGCCGTGGATGCTCGACGACTTCGTCTGCGCACGTTCTTCGTTTGCCTAGCCGGAGTGCCTGACCGACGACGCCACCAAGAAACTTGAGAAGCCATCGAGGCACCTTTGAGCGCACGTTGCTCAGCCTGTTGCTCAGGCCGTCGGAGACGCGATCACAGAGGATGCCGATGTCGTCCTCTTCGGTCGGTAGCCCTCGACCACCGCTGGGAAGGCGCGAGCCGAGAAGCGGGACGACAAAACCGCCGGCGACCGGGGGGTCATAGGCGGCCTGGAAAGCCATCGCATCGACGGCACGCGCTTCTGCCAACAAGGGATACCCGTGCTGAACGGCCTTGTGCGCCACATCCAAGGCGTCGTGGGCGACCCGCACGAATTGCTCGACGGCGTCACCAACCTTTTCGACCGTGCTCTCGACCGGATTGAGCACGGCGATGAGTGCAGATGCTTTCGCGGCGAGCACGACCGTCGCAACGAGCCCGTACAGAATCCCGATGACGATTTCGAGCAGAACTTCGACGCTGCGGATGACGAGCAAGATCCCGGCGGTCACGGCCATGACGACATTGAGCAAGACATGGAGGTTCATCCCCTTTGCGCCCATCACCGATGCTGCGTGCGCGCCTGCATCCGCGCCGTCCTGCATGATGCGCCGGTAGATGACGGCGTCTCCTACGCCGAGGATGTAATAGAGAGCCCCAATGAGGAGGAGCGCCATGAAGAGAGACATGAGCATCATGGCGCCCTTCGTATCTTCGACTAGGCCTGCTTGCTTTGGGTGCATCAGGAACCCCTCGCGTGATACTCGTAGGGCGCGTCTTGGATCAGCAGCGTAGTGTCGTGCTGTAGACCCCGAAATCGACCGCCCACGAGACTCTGTGCCAGCGGGAGAAACGCTTCGCCGAGCTCTTCTTTGGCGTCGAGGTCTGCGAACGACTGACAAAGAATCGTTCGGGCAAGTGGCACAGTGCATTGATAGGCGTACGTGACCCTCACGGTGATTTCCGGCTCTGTCGCGAGGACCCCCCGAAGCCCCGGAAACGTCACCGCGAGCGCAAACGGCTGATAGTAGAGCGCGCTGAGGAGCTTCCGCTCGCTTCCGATGGCCTGACCGATGCTGGGGTGCGAATCGCGACCTACATTCACGGGCGCTAAGGGCATCAGCGGCGCATGGGCGGCCAATCGAATCGTGTTGAGGCGTGACCTTCCGACGTTGGCCAAAGCGTTCTGGGAAAAGGCCCTCAAGAGGCCTGCTTCGCTTGATCGGCCCCGCACCGCCGACCCGATTTGCCCGAGTGCAACACCCAGGCCGGATGCCGTTACGGGATTGCGGTCCAGGCTCATCTCGGGTTCGCCGCCGTATTCGTTTGGATCGTCGGGCAGAACGACTACGGCCGCCCTTGCGGCCGAGTCCGCGGAGTGCTTTACCATCAGGTTTGCGTGGGCAATGAACGCGAGCTGGAGAACGCTCAAGAAGAACGTCCACATTGGAACGAACGAGACGAGAAATTCGAGAAAAACGACGCCTCGTTGATCTGTCAACAGCGAACCAGAATCCAACATGGTCCCCGTCACGGCGTGGCCCATGCGAGCAAGAGATGTGGGGTTGCGAAGAATCCCGTCGCTACGAAGACCGGCGCTCCCATACGAACTGGAGCAGCCAGCGCATCGCATGGTTCGCGACGCCATCGCTGTGGAAGTAAAGGGCCGAAACCCACGGCGAGCGCGTTCATCAGCGTGCCGGTCAACGCCCCTTTCCAGGCAAGCGCCGCACTGGCGAACACCAAGGCCGCCAAGGAAGCCGCCAGCTGGATCTCGACCCCGACAAGCAAGTCGAAGCCCATTACCGCGCCTAGGGCGCTCAACAGCTTGACGTCGCCGCCTCCCATCGCGCCGCGGCGAAACAGGAGGTACGGCACCAGGCCGCCCAAAAACCCAGCCGCCAGGCTATGTAGGGCGTATTCGATGCCGAACGCGAGGCCGTAGCTCCATGGCGCGAGGAGAAGGGCGGGGAGCGTCAGCCAATTGGGGATCTCGCTTCGTCGCCAATCGCAGAACGCCGCTGTTGCCGCGACGCACAAAGCCAGACCCGCAGCGATGGTTGCCGCCGTGTTCATCGCACTGCCTGCTACTGCACGACGTCGGCGATGTATCCATCGGCGGCTTCGACCTCGCCGACCAAGGTTTCACCGAATTGCTGCCAAGCCGCGATTCCAACCACGGCGATCAAACCAAGCACGATGATGTACTCGACCGTGGTTAATCCTCGCTTGTCGGCGAGCAAGGTTTTCTCATTTTCCGCTTTGATTCTCATGACTGCCTTCCTCTCTCAGGGCACCGGTAAAAGGATAAAGAGCTTCGTGAGGTAGAACGCCTGCACCAGGGGAACGCCGAGGGCGTAGAGGGCTAGGCCCGCCGTGAGGACGACGATTCCTGTGAGCAACGTGTACTCGGCGAACACCATGCCCGTACATCGGACGAAGCTGCTTGGTGTTGCTTGGAAACTTGCTCGCCGGCTTCCACTGGGGGCGGGGCTCGCTCGGTGGTGGGCTCTTGGGGGTGAGTCGAGCACGAGCATCTGTTTGCGTCTGATAATTTCGGCCCGCGGGCCGAAACTTGACCGCCCCTGCCATTCGTTCCACCGCGCGACTTTCGCGGCTACGCTGCCACCACGTCGATGACCGAACGCCCCGCTCCGCTCCCAAGTCCCTTCCTGCTGCTGTACCCGTTCGGTTATTTCTCGACGTTGATGCGCGATTCGGGGCCCGAGGGATTTCCCAGACCAAAATAGTTATTGTTGACCTAACTTATCGGGATAATAATTACGGATAGACGCCGGGGACGGCAGCTGCATAAGTACTGAGTAGACGATCGGGATCAGCTCCAGAAAGGCAGTGAGCCGCATCGCCTCTTGGAAAAACAGCATCTCAATTCATGCACCCGCGGACCGAGTGTTCGCGTATGTGGACGACCCCATGAACTTGGCGGAGTGGCTGCCAAGCATCGTCGAAGTTCGGAACGTGATCGGGACAGGCGCAGGGCAACAGTTCGAATGGACCGCCAAAATGCTAGGGCGTCTGCTGCGCGGGCAGAGCACGGTCATCGAGCATGTTCCCAACCAATGCGGCGTGCATCAGACGATCGGAATGGTCAGCAGTACGTTTGGGTATTCCGTCGAACCCCATGACGAAGGGACGGAGCTGACCCTCGAGATCGAGTACAGCGTCCCAATTCTCTTGGGAGGCAGGATAGCGGAGCACGTCCTCGTCCGGCGCAACGCGCGGGAGTTCCAGTTGGCGCTCGACAACGTCAAAGAGCTCATGGAAGCCTAGGCGAGTCAGTCCGTTGCGCGAACCTGCACCGTCGTTGGGCGGTCTTCGGGCATCGGGAGGATCGCGTTCCAACCGGGCGGCAAGACGGGCTGGCTGAACTGAAAGAGGTAGCGGGCGTCGGCGGGTGAGAG
>Ga0316201_10001339_pt1 | contig 16402 bp, 17 predicted proteins | sample CS6wburrow_MG_FD_204516 | JGI IMG/M metagenome (GOLD analysis project Ga0316201, IMG submission 204516) | Coastal sediment microbial communities from Delaware Bay, Delaware, United States - CS-6 worm burrow | ecosystem: Environmental > Aquatic > Marine > Coastal > Sediment | place: USA... | reverse complement strand
CGATTCCCGTGATCGTAATCTCGAAGCGCTCATTGACGTCGAGAAGATCCCGCACCCGGGTCGTGGCGCGAACCTCCTGGATCCGAAGTTCGGGCCCGTGTGGGTTACGAGCGCACTGGGCAATGCCAACATCACCTTCATCGGCACCGATCCGGAGGGCCATCCGAAAAGTGCCTGGAAAGTCGTACGCGTTCTCGACGGCCAGGGCGGCGGTTCATTGTTCGTGAAGTCGCACCCGAAATCGACGAACCTCTGGGTTGATGCGCCGCTGAATCCTGATGAGTCCATCAGCCAGAGCATCGCGGTTTTCGACATCAACAACTTGGAGGCCGGCTACGAGGTGCTGCCAATCGCGGCATGGGCCGAACTGGGTGAGGGTCCGAAGCGTGTCGTACAGCCCGAGTACAACAAGTCGGGCGACGAGGTCTGGTTCTCGGTCTGGAGTGGCCAGGAAGAGGAATCTGCGATCGTCGTTGTCGACGACAAGACGCGCAAGCTGAAGCACGTCATCAAGGGACCTGAGGTGATCACGCCAACCGGCAAGTTCAACGTCTTTAACACGGTAGAGGACGTCTACTAAGGATGAATTGCAGAACTTCAAGTGTATTTTCTGCAGCGGCGCTGGCGGCGGCATTAGCTATGTCGCTGCCTGTCCCCGCTATTGCAGAAGAAACCACAAACACCGACCTCGCCACGGCTATTGCGTCGGGCGATGCCAACCTCGACCTTCGCTATCGTTACGAGTTCGTCGATCAGGATGGGTTCTCAAAGAACGCCAACGCGTCGACACTGCGCCTGCGTCTGAACTACAAGACCGGTAGCTGGATGGACTGGTCGGGATTCATCGAGTTCGACCACGTCATGGAAGTCTTGATCAAAGATTTTAACAGTGGCGCAGGCACCAGCGGACCAGACCGCGACCAGTACCCGGTTGTGGCAGATCCGGAGGGTTCGGATCTGAATCAGCTCTATCTTCAGTATGCGCCGAATGAAGACTGGCAGACTCGCATCGGACGTCAGCGAATAATACTCGATGATCAACGCTTCGTCGGGGGTGTCGGCTGGCGACAGAACGAGCAGACCTACGACGCACTTTCCGTAGAGTACAGGGGTTTCGACGAGACGAAGGTCTTTTACAGCTATGTCGCGAGCACCAAACGGATCTTTGGATCCGCGGTTGCCGCGGGCGATCAAGATCAGAATACGCATCTTCTGAACGCCAATGTTGCTTTGACACAAGACTGGAACATTGTTGGCTACGCCTACCTTATCGATAACGATGATTTCCCGGCATTCTCCACGAACACCGTTGGTCTGCGTCTTGATGGCGGCTTTGCTCTTGGTGAAGGACGCCTGGCTGTTATTGCCGACGTTGCCCGCCAGTCCGATGCGGCTAATGCGCCAGTGAGCTTCGACGCCGATTATTTTCGCCTGGAGGGCAACTGGTCGATAGATGCGCTTGCAGTAGGCGTCGGATTCGAGTCGTTGGGCAGCGATAACGGACAGGGTTTTCGTACGCCATTTGCCACGCTGCATGCCTTCAACGGGTGGGCGGACAAGTTTCTGCTTACGCCAGGTGCCGGACTCGAGGACTTTTTCTTAAAGGCGACATACAAACTCAAGCCGTGGAGTTTACAGCTCGTTTATCACGATTTTTCGTCAGAATCGGGCAGCGACAACTATGGCCGCGAACTGGATCTGTCCGCGGGACGGGGCATCGGAGCCCGCTACAAGATATTATTGAAATTGGCCGTGTTCGATGCTGATTCGGCAAGCTTCGCGGACACCACCAAGGCCTGGCTCATGCTGACTGCCGGTTTTTGACAAACGGCCGGCAGGAACAGCAAAAGTCAGCCCGGCAGGCCCGCCAATAAACGTGCGGAACGCAGGGTATTGAACATGAGCATCGTGATGGTCATCGGTCCGACGCCGCCGGGAACGGGAGTAACGGCGCTGGCGACCGTGCATACATCGTCGTAATCAACATCGCCTGTCAATCGCGACTTACTTTCGCCATCGATTATCGTCTCAACGCGGTTTATTCCCACGTCAATTACAACCGCGCCAGGCTTGATCCAATCCGCCTTAACCATGTCCGGCCGACCAACAGCGGCAACCACGATATCCGCGTTGCGGACGACCTTTGGAAGGTCCTTGGTGCGACTGTGCGCCACCGTAATCGTCGCGTTGCGCTGCATCAACAAGCTCGCCATCGGCTTACCAACAATATTTGAGCGCCCAATTATCGCGGCGTTTTTTCCCGAGAGATCGGCTCCCAGTTCGTCTTCAATCATGAGCATGCAGCCCGCGGGTGTACACGGCACAAACGCATCGTCCGTGTGGCCTGCGGTCAGTTTGCCGATATTGACGAAGTGAAATCCGTCGACGTCTTTGGTGGGCGAGATCGACTGCGTAATGGTTTGCTCGTCGAGATGATCTGGTAGCGGCAGCTGCACGAGAATGCCGTGTATGGTGTCGTCATCGTTAAGTTCGTCGATGAGCGCCAGTACATCCTCTTGTGAGACGTTTGCGGCCAGCGTATGTTGAACCGAGTGGAAACCACAGGATTCGGCCCGTCGCTTCTTGTTTCGAACATAGACCTGGCTCGCCGGATCCTCTCCAATGATGACGACGGCAAGCCCCGGCTTGATTCCGTGTTCCTTCAGGAGAGCGGCAGTTTGCTCCGTGATCGTCTGGGCGAGCTGTTCGGCCTTGGCTTTGCCATCAATTCGTTTCGCCGTCATATTGATTTAATCCATGAAATGGCGTGGGCGCGCCGCATGGCAACGCCGTCGCGTCAGGTCGTAAATAATGATCGCCGGTGCCAGCGATGCAAATACGTGTTTTAGCGTATGACCACTAAGCCGCTGTTCCGCGGTGAAGATCGATACCACACCAAATACGATGAATTCGAGCTAGAATGCACTCCTGAACATATCGACAAAAAAGAACCCTGTGACAGCACTACTTCGCCAATTGCGCGGCATTATCGTGTTCTCTGGTTTCACGATAAATACGATCTTCTGGTTCATACCTATTCTGTTCCTCGCCATTATCAAACTTGTTGTGCCGTTACCGTCGCTGCGACGCGGCATTACGCGCGTGCTGATGGCGTTGGGCGAAAACTGGATCACGATAAACAGCGCCATGCTGCATTTTTTGGCCTCGATCGACTGGCAAGCGCGCGGACTTGAGAATCTGCGCAGAGATGGCTGGTACCTGGTCATGGTCAATCATCAAACCTGGGTCGATATTCTGGTTGTGCAGAAAGTCTTCAACCGGCGCATACCATTCCTGAAGTTCTTCATTAAGCAACAACTCATCTGGTTCCCGTTGCTGGGTATCGCGTGGTGGGCAATGGACATGCCGTTCATGAAGCGATTTTCGCCGTCGTACCTTGCCAAGAATCCCCACATGAAGGGTAAGGACCTTAAAAGGACGCGAAAGGCGTGTGAAAAATTTCGCCACACGCCGACGTCGGTTATCAACTTCGTGGAAGGAACCCGTTTCAGCGTGGAGAAACGCGACAACAAGAACTCACCGTATCAGAATCTGCTAACGCCGCGTGCCGGGGGGTTCGCGATCGCAATGTCATCCATGGGAAATCTGTTTGATGCCATTCTGGACGTTACGCTGGTTTATCCGAGCGGAGCGGCACGCTTCTGGGAAATGTGCTGCGGTGCCCATGTGCCGGTCGTTATTGATGTTCGACAGCGACCGGTCGAAGAGTGGTTGCGATCCGGAGACTATGAGAACGACCGTGAATTTCGCCGCCGTGTTCACCGCTGGCTCGGTGAAATTTGGCAAGAGAAGGACGACCTGTTACAACAGATACTGGATGAATCGAGAACCCTATGACTGCTAGTCGCCAATACGATACTGTCGCTTTTGACGTGCGCGACAATGCCACGATGCTGTTCTTCGCCAAAACGTCCGAAGAAGGGGATATCAAGGACTACCTGCTGTTGATGCGGACCGTCGAAGACGATTTCGACGAGTCGATCTATATCGAGATCAACGAACAGCAGTTTGGTGGCCACGATTTGATCCGGGAGGCAGCGCTGACGGGCAACGTACTCACGCTGCGCTTGCATGAGCCTGCAGAATCCCTGGACGGCGCCACGGAGATTGTGCTGACCTATGCAGAGACGACCGATAACCAGGAGAGCATGGAGGCGGGCGCCTTTCGGGTGTTTGGCGACACGCTGGTCGGCGGAAACGCCTGACTCGCCGTGCCCCTGATCGTATCCTTCTGACCTGATACGTCGATGAGCAGCGCGGTTTTCAGCCTGTACATTGTCCGCTGTTCCGACGACAGCCTGTATACCGGGATCGCAGCCGATGTCGGCAAACGAATTTCCGAGCATGAATCCAGCGCCCGTGGCGCAAAGTATCTAAGGGGGAAAGGCCCGTTGCGACTGGAATTTGCCGAAGAAGTCGGCGACCGTTCCACTGCATCTACACTGGAGTATCGAGTCAAACGCCTGGGTAAAGCGCACAAGGAGGCACTCATTAGCGGCCGTGCATTGCTGCGCGATCTATTGGACAAGTCAGACGCGGATCAGGCCTCGGGCGCGGGCTGCGGATAAATAGCGATCGGTTTGCCGAACTCCGGCAGGAACAGCTGAGTGTCGTTGTCCCAGCGGTCACGAAATGCCTCGAGCCACCTGGCGGTCTGCGAAAGATCACTAAGAAATTTCGGGCCCGGTACGGTCTCTCCAAAGGGCCTCGTGTAATCATCAAAGTGGATGGCGTAAACGCTGGTCGCGCCCGTTTCCGTTACCACAGCCTGCCAGTACTTTTCGGCATAGTCCTTGCCCAGGCTATCGAGCCCGAAGACGCCCAGCATGACGACATCAGCGGAGACGCCACGGAGGGCGCCATCGGCCAGCCCGGCGCTGCCCTGAACAACGGTCGTGCCCTCCGGATGCGAAATTACGATCGCATAACTCACTCCCTCGCGCCAGGCGCTGACAGGTTGGGGCAGGGTTAGCGGCGCATCGATCTTGCCTGCCAGGGGAACCGAACCGCGCCAGCCAATCGGTGCATGCCTGGAGCGCAACAGCGTAACGGCAAAACGACCAAACTCATAAACCTGATTTTCGCCGACCAGCGTTATTTGATCCTCGGGAACCCCTGCGCCCCGCGCGATTTCTGCTGTTGATTCGGAGCCGAGTATCGACGCACTCGTGCGATTCGCGATTGCGCCGACGTCCATCGCATGATCGAAATGCGAATGGACTGGGATGATCGCGGCAAGCCGCCGCATGCGGTACTCATCGAGCACGTAGTTAATCATGGCGGCATTGTTTTCCACCGGGTGGCCCAGGACAACGTCGACAAGCGAAGGACGCGAGAAGAAACCATCGATCAGGATCTGAGTTTCGCCGTCATCAAACAGTAGCGTCGAAACACCAAGCCAGGTGACGGTTACCAGGTCTGTGACGGATGTAGACGCTGTAACAGGAGCAGGCCAGCCAATGTCGTCGAGGCTTGGCCGGTCACGCCAGAGCCAGGCAATTGCTATGACTGCGGCGGCCATCACCGTGATCGAGACGATCGCTGCCCGCTTCGCGCGCTGCTTCCACATCGCTACTGCCCTGCGGCAATTCTCGCGAGCTGCCCGGTCAATGGCGCGAGATAGTTACCCAAGGCATAGCCCAACAAGGCCATCAGTATCGCGGCCGGAACCAGGTTGGGACGATGATGTGCCGCAACGATCGGCGCCGATGCGGCCGCACCGATATTTGCGGCTGAAGCGATAGCGACGCTATGAATGTCGACCCGAAAAATCCACGCGCCGGCAACGCAGAATAATCCATGTATGAAGATCCAGATAAATGCGCCGAGCACAAATGCTGGTGCCTCGGCCAGGCCGGCGACGGACGCTCGCGCACCCATGCCGGCAACGAAGATATAAACCAGCGCCGTACCAATCGCGGTTGAGTTCGGCAAATTCGATGCAGCGGTCGTGGACAAAACCAGTGCAATCGTCGTCACGAGAAGAATGCGTGTCGTCGTCTCCGAGAATACGCCCGCCAGCGTCGGCGACGTCGCTGCAATCCAGTCTGCCAGGCCCGGTGCCAGCGCGTTGCCGACTGCTGTAACACCGAAAACAACCGCCGCAAGGTATAGGTACTGAGACATCGTGGGCGCCACGTCGTCCTCGACATGAATTGCCGCGGCCGCATCCATGGCAGCCAGGCGATCAGCTGGCACACGTGCCCACTTGTTGAATTTGTCCGCGTAGTCGCGCGACATAAGGAGCAGCGGCAGCCAGACCACGTACACAACATTGTCAGCGATGACGGCCAGCCCCAGCTGCGCGTCTGAAGCGCCCAGCATTTCCTTCGTCGCAAGCATATTTGCCGTACCGCCTATCCAACTGCCAGCCAGGGTTCCGAAGCCTTTCCATGCGTCCTCGCTCAGCCAGCCGTGAACGACAACATAGGCGACGACACCGCCTACGACGACGCCAGCGGTTCCCATTAGCATGACGAGCACGCCTTTGCCCATCACGCGAATGACTGCGGGCACGTTGACCTTGATCAGCATCAGCACAATGAAAACCGGTAACGCGTATTGACTCAACCCGGTGTAAACGATCGACTTGCTTGGAATAACGCCGAAGTTGTTTAGAAAGACGGGCGTGGCATAGATGAAAATCAGCGGCGGAAGGTAATTGAAGAGTTTCGCGCCACTGACCTGTGCCACCAAAAAGAAGAATGCAGCGACGATGCAAAGTACCGCGAGCACACCGATCGGTGATGAGATTAGAACGTCAGTGCTTTCCATGCGACACGCCTTGAGTCTGCTGATCGTCACCGAGTATAAATCATCGGTTAAGTCGCTGCGTGCCAGTGTCGTGAACCAGACACCGTGTACTTGTCAGGTGAACATCACCTGTGCCTGCAGGTCCTTGCGGGCATTTGCGTCCTTGAGCGCGGCGGCCTTGACCGTCAGCCAGACGGTGTCCCAGTCTTTGACCTTGCTCGGTCCGAATACGAACTTGGCAATAAAGCTATCAAGATTGCGTACGTGAATGACATTGCGGGGTGGCGCAGATGTGAATTCGACCGAGCCTGTAAAGACCACGAGATTGGCAACCGGTACCTCCGGCACGACCTTTCGTAGCGCGCGGCTACGGCCCTCGTTTTGAATGACCGGGTTCAGGAAACGCCGACGCTTTGTGCCATCAACGTTGGTCCACTGTGGCTCGTCTTCGGCGCCGAAGACGATGCCGTTGTAATGCTTAGTCTGAATGCAAAGGATACCACCTGCCGTTAGTACTGCATGATCGATCTTCGCGAGGCCGCCGTAGGCGCCTGGCAGAATGAAGTCATGCAAGACATCCGTACTGAGTTTTTCAAGCGCCGCTTTGATTCGCCACTGGCCGATCCGGGCCGTAACGAAACGCGTAAGATGATTGGCCGTCGAGCGAAAGACCAGCGTAAGCAGCAGCGCACCCGCAAGCGTGAAGATGAATACAGCGGGGCCGACGCTTGTAATGCCGGTCTGGACTTCAGCGTCCGCGGCCAGCGTGGGTAGCACCACCAGCGGGGTGCTGGTCAGGATTGTTCTCGCCGATTTGAACATAAGCGACAGATTAGACCGGTTGGCGTCGCGAAGCATCGTAACAGGTCACGTTTTTGCTTACCTAACCCGGGTACGCGAGATAGTAACCATCAATTTCGGCCACCCGGATGCGGGTTTCATAGACCTTGCTCAGCAGGTCGCCGGTCAGCACGGCTTTTTTCGGGCCGTCTGCCGCGATAACGCCGGCCCGAAGCAGGACCACACGGTCGACTTCGGGCGGGATTTCGTTGAGATGATGGGTCACGATCAGGATATTGCGACCGTCTTGCGCAAGCTGCCGAAGCCGTTCGAGATAGTCAAAGCTCGCCGCAAAGTCCAGGCCGGCTGTGGGTTCATCGAGGATCAGCGTATCCGGCCGATGGACGAGAGCTCGAGCCAGCAGGCAGCGGCGCTGTTGCCCGGTGGACATCGTCTTCAGCGGAGTGTCCCGTAGCGACCCGACGCCTAGTTCCTGCATGGTTGTCATGGCGGCGTTCCGCTGCTCGGATGTGACTTGGCTCGCGAGGGTTCCGTGTACGCCGATACTCGAAAAGAATCCCGATACGACAACTTCGAGCGCAGAGGTGGTCGGTGTATAGCGCTGGTGCAGATCGTGCGATACGACACCGATGTGCTTGCGCAATTTCCACACATTCCACTTCTCGAGACCGAGAATACGTATGAACGAATCAGCCTGAGCCACCGGATACAGCTCACGGTTAAGCGCCTTTAAGAGCGTCGTCTTGCCGGAACCATTCGGGCCGAGTATTGCCACACGCTCGTGCTGAGCGATGGAAAGATTCAGGTTTTCGAAAACACACGTAGTTCCGCGCCAGATGGTCGCGTTCTTGATCTCAATCAGCTTCGCTTCAGGCGGCATGCTGCTTCCAGTTTCCACGCCGAAACACTAGCACGCTGAGGACGGTGAGCAAGGCCATTGTTCGACGAATTGGACCTGTCGTGAAGTCCTCTTCGTTATCGCGCAGGGCTTCCCGAATCAGGGTCACCGACCGCCGCACCATCGAAGCGTGTCGTCGGCTCTCGCTCATTATCGAATAATGGCTTGGTGTTAGACTGATTGCTCAGGGAACTGAGGGACACAAACCATGCCTGATGGTCTGGCTTTTTTACTGATCATGATTGCGTTGATCATCGTCTACACCATCGTGAGGGTAGTGCAATATGTTCGCCTCAGCGAGAAGCAATGGGAGCAAGTCGACAAAAGCAAGCTCAAGGAATGGGAAGATGACGACGAGTGGTAATCAAGAAGACGAGTCGACCCGTAGCAATGATTCGAGTTCATCCGCCGTCTCCTTGACCGACTGAATCAGTTTTTCTTCCGAATCATGAATGGCGTGCTGCTCGACGAGAAGCTTCGCATCGCGCTCACAAAACGCATCGATCACGTGCTTTGCATTCTTTCTCGAATGGCCGAGACTCAACAGGACTAGCTCGGTCATAGCCAGGCTCGAGAGCAGAGTCTCGCGAAAAATGTGCTCTATACCCAGATCCATCAACTTGTGCGCGTGTCGTCGATTGCGCGCTCTGGCGACAATTTTCAAGTGAGGAAAGTGTGTCGTAACCGCTTCTGCTATGCGCATTGATTGCTCGAGATCGGATATTGCGAGCACAAATATCGTCGCGTGTTCGGCCCCCGCGGCGCGCAGCAAGTCGAGACGTGAGGCGTCTCCGTAATGCACGGTCGCTCCGTAACGGCGAACAATATCCAGCTGCTCCGAGTCGCTCTCCAATGCGGTGAAGGGTTTGCCGATAATCCGTAGCAATCGCGCCACAATCTGGCCAACGCGCCCCATGCCGGCGATCAGTACCTCGTGATGATCAACCTCGGGGACGTCGTACTCAGGCTTCAGGGGTTTCTCCATTTTGCCGCCAAGATGCTCGACAAGCGCAAATAGCAGTGGTGTCATCATCATGGAAACGGCAACGGCCAGAACCAGTTCGTCGATCAGCCCGGGCAGAAGCACCTGTTCAGTCCTGGCGATGCCGAACAGCACGAACGCAAATTCTCCGCCCTGTGACAGCACCGCCGCCAGTTTTAATGCGGCTCTTGGATCGCACATGCCAAACAGACGCGCCAGTGGGAACAGGATGAGTCCTTTTGCCGCCATCAGCAAGGCGACGATCAGCAGGATGCGGCCAGGTATCTCGATGAGCAGACCAGTATTTACCATCATGCCTACCGCAATGAAAAACAGGCCGAGCAGTAGTCCCTTAAAAGGCGCGATATCGGCTTCGAGCTGATGTCGGTACTCCGAATCGGCGAGGAGCATGCCGGCAATGAAAGCCCCCAGTACCATCGACATACCCGCAACCTGCATCAAGAGCGCGCTGCTGATTACGACCAGCAGCGCCGTTGCCGTGAATATTTCCGGAATTCCCGACTGTGCGGCGATACGCAGTACAGGTCGCAACAATAGTCGGCCTCCGACAATTAGCCCGGCGATTGCAAGGACCATAAGGCCGATACTCACAAAATTAATGCCGTCGTCAAACGATGCGTTCGCGCCCAACAGAGGCAGCATTGCGATCAGCGGAATCGCAGCGAGGTCCTGGAAGAGCAGGATGGAGAAAGCGGCTCGGCCATGCGCGGCGCCAAGCTGTTTCTTCTCGGCGAGCATCTGCAACACAAACGCTGTGGATGACAAGGCCAGAATCAGGCCGATGACGATTGCCGCATTGGCCGGCAGGCCCAGCCCCCAGGCGATAACCGCGATGCCTGCAGCGGACATCAATACCTGGGCCGCGCCAAGGCCGAAAACCATGCGGCGCATAACCCAAAGCCGCGAGGGCTGCAATTCGAGACCGACGACAAAAAGTAGAAAGACGACACCCAGCTCTGCGAAATGCAGGATGTGCTCGGGGTCATCAACAAACGAGAAGCCAAAGGGCCCGATGATAATGCCGGCAGCGAGGTAGCCCAGTACCGAGCCAAATCCAAGTCGTCGACTGATTGGCACGCTCACAACGGCTACAAGCAAGTAGATCAATGTTTCGCCGAGTAAGCTCATATTGGTTCCGGGTCCATGTTTTCGATTACACTATTCGACGAACGGGATTAGTCGGGTGCTACCTCTGCGTAGCAGAAGAATACTGCAGGATACTCACATGTTGATAGCTGGAATTCGTAAGGCGGGAACATTTGCGTCGCTTTGTTTGCTCGGGATGTCCCTCGGCGCGTGTGGGCCGTCCGACGGAGGCTCATCTGAGAAAGACAACGCTGCCGGCCGCGCGAATGTCGACGCAACGACACGCGGGAACGCAAATGATGGTAGCAACTCACGCGGAGCCGCCGACGCAGCGACTACAAGAGATGTCATCTCGGAAAACATGCCGTATGCGGAGCTCGGTGATGAGCTCGTTTATGGCTACTTCGTGGCCCCGGCTGACATGTTCGAGCCGCTGCCCGCGGTCATCATGATTCACGAATGGTGGGGTCTGAACGACAATATACGGGCGATGGCCGATCGACTCGCAGCCGAGGGCTTCATCGTTCTGGCCGTAGATCTTTACGGGGGCAAAATCGCCAAGAACAGCGCCGAAGCGCGCCAGCTAATGCTTTCGGTGGTCGAAGATACGGAGTTAGCCAACGATAATATCCGCAGCGCGTTCGAGTTCGTCAGCGAGACAGCTGGCGCCCCCAAAGTCGGCGCTATTGGCTGGCGATTTGGCGGTACCTGGTCGCTGAACGCAGCAATTCTTTTTGCAGATGAACTTGATGCGACTGTTATTTACTACGCACAGGTGACCGACGATGAGGACAAATTGCGCCCCATCGAAAGCCCGATACTGGGCCTTTTCGCGGCAAAAGACATCAGCATGAAAGTCAGGTCGGTCGAAGCCTTCGGCGAGGCGCTTGAGCGACTCCGCAAGGATCACGAAATCCATATTTACCCTGGCGTCAGTCAGACGTTTGCGGATCCGACGAGCGAAAAATATGATGAAGTCGCAGCCGCCGATGCGTGGCGACGGACACTTGAGTTTCTGGATCGCTACCTGACCGTCGACGAGTCCTGATCGCCGTCCGCAAGGCAATAAAGCCTGAGCGGGAGCGCGACGCTGGCGAAATGGACAGATGATCGCTCGGTTTCGCTGTGGCAGTGTAATGAAACCTGCGCGGTCGCAACGCCTGGTAGCAGCAAGCCGAACTCGTCGATCGGTGCGTCGTCAATGCAAAAGTCGGGTGCCGATATCGGCGCAAGCTGGTCCGCGGGAACGCGCAGGAATGCTTCGAGCGAGATGGTGTTCGCGAGCTCTTCGGCGCCATAGCGCCTGTGCGTATCCGAGACGCTCACGGTGAGCGACTCGGCCTTGGTATCTGCGGGGCAGGCGATCGAGGCGCGCAAAGACAGTTCGAGCGTCGGCAGCCGGGTGTGAGGACGATCCTCATTGCGGCTTTCTATTTGTGCGGTGGCTTCGATTGCCTGTAGGGTCAATACCGTATCGGCCGCGACGATCCCAGGTGTGATTGACAGCATTGCGGCGAGCAGGAAAGGAATTTTTAATCGTTTCATCGGACTAAGGCTACGAGACTGTGCAACAAAATCAAGAACGGTGAGGTAAGTCTTGATCAAAAGAGTCGTTCATCTAACGTACAAAGCCGCTCGGCGCATCGTCGTTGCCATCGTTGGTGTGACTGTGCTGTTGATCGGGGTCATGATGATCGTGACGCCAGGCCCTGCCATCGTCGTCATTCCCGTTGGGCTCACTATCTTGAGCATCGAATTTGCTTGGGCGCGTCACTGGCTGAAACAGCTGCGCGAGGCGATCAGTAGCCGCAATTCCAAAAACCGGACTAGTCGTGCCGAAGCACACAGGACACGCGTAAACGGGTAAAAAGAAGGGCGCCGGGGAACTGAATTCAATGATTGAACCAGCGGGCCGATCCGACACGGAGCGGTCCCCGGCGCCCTGTAAGCTAACGGCAGGGGGGTGCCGCCGGACCATCATGGTCCGTAACGCCGGACTCCAATCCAGCGGATTCCGGTGGCCGCTCGCCAGGTTAAAAGGGGGAGAGAAACCTGGCAAGCATGCCTCCGGGGTTTGTCGGCCGCTTACTCGTTGGCCGCGATCAGCGTAGAAGTGATGTCGGAAAGCTGGTTTTCAAGGTCGAATGTGGTCTCGGCCTTGAGCGCCTTGTCGGCCACTGCTGCCGACTCAGCTATCGCCTTGCGGGCGCCGTTGATCGTTTGTTTGGCTGCGCCGTGCTCGACCACGACGGGCTTTGCAGCGTTGGCCGGCTCCTCCGCCAGTGCCGAGCTGGCGGCAGCGAACACGCCGATCAGGACGAATAGCGCCCCGATGGTTGCAAGTTTGTTTTCGAAGTTTCTGGTTTTCATCGTCTTGTCCCTAAGCGAAGGTAGGCAGCGCTTGCTGCCCTAAATTCTGGTCAATTGAACCGGCAAACGTGCCGTTCTATGCTCATCCCTAATGCATAAGCCGTGCCAACTCAGAAATTCTTTATAAAACAATGACTCAAGAATGTTCCAAAACTACGAGATTTCGTAAATTACGAAAAAACGTAAGTTGACTTACGAAATTTCGTATATGATGCGTCGATGATTACGCCCGACGACTACCAGTGGCTGTTCCGTAAAGCCCCCGTGATGGCGACATCCATTGCCGAAGACGGGGTCTATCTTGACGTCAACGACGCGGTGTTGACGCGTCTCGGTTACGAGCGAGATGAGATGGTCGGCCACCGCCCGGAGGAGTTCACCACGCCGGAAACCATCGAGCGCGTGCGCCACGAATTGCGACCCGCTCTGCGCCGCACCGGAAAACTCGAAAACAAGCCGGTTAGTTTTGTCAGCCGATCGGGAGAAGTCGTTGATTGCCTGACCAACGCGATCGTTGAATTTGATCGAGAAGGTGAGTTTCTGCGTACCGTGGCGATGTACTCCGAGATATCAGACCAGGCGAGGGCGAACTTCAAGTATCGCAACCTGTATCGCTCTACGCCGGCGATGCTCCATACCGTCGATAAAAATGGCCTGATCGTCACTGTGACCGACCACTGGTTACAGAAACTGGGTTTCGAGCGAGAGGAGGTGGTGGGGCGCCCCATCACCGATTTTTTCAGTACGGCAGATCGTAAACTGTATGCCGATGGGCAGCTCAAAGAGCTGATCAAGGAAGGATCTTTCAACAATTTGAAGCGCCAAATGGTAACCAAGAACGGCCAGGTCATGGATTTGGTGATGTCAGCGATATCTCATCGGAACGATCACGGCGATGTCGAGCATATGCTCGTTGCATCGAAAGACGTAACCGAACGCAACCGCGCCGAACGCAAGCTGCGTCGCACGCTTGCGGAGAATGCCCGCTTGCGTGAGGAGCTTGAGAGAGAGCGCGACTATCTTCGCGAGGAAGTGAACGTCGCAATGAATTTTGGTCGTATCATCGGCACGAGCTCAGCGTTGCGACGAATGCTAAAGCGTGTGGAAGCGGTCGCTGAAACGCCTGCGAGCGTGCTGCTACAAGGCGAGTCGGGCGTTGGCAAGGAACTTGTGGCACATGCGATTCACGTACGGTCTCCACGAACGGCGGGTCCCCTGGTCAAAGTGAACTGCGCGTCCATTCCCAAAGAGCTGTTCGAAAGTGAATTCTTCGGTCACGTAAAGGGTGCCTTCACCGGCGCGAATCGTGATCGTATTGGTCGGTTTCAGCTCGCGGACGGCGGCACCCTGTTTCTTGACGAGGTTGGGGAAATCCCGTTGGAGTCGCAGGGAAAACTCCTGCGAGTTCTACAGGAAAGCGAGTTTGAGCGAGTCGGTGACGACGCCACTCGTTCCGTTGACGTTCGTGTCATTGCGGCGACCAATCGAAACCTGGAACAGCTAATTGTCGACGGCACGTTTCGTGAAGATCTCTTCTATCGACTGAGTGTTTTTCCGATCGATGTGCCGCCGCTGCGTGAACGTGGTGATGACGTCGTACAGCTGGCGCAGCATTTTCTTGAGCAAACCTGCAAAGACTTCGGGCGAGAAATGCTGACGTTGACGCGCGCGCAGACAGCGAACCTACGGTCCTATGATTGGCCCGGCAATGTGCGTGAACTCAAGAACGTCATTGAACGGGCAGTTATTCTGTCGCAAGGCAAGGTGCTGCGGTTGGACTTGTCGATGCCAGATCTGAAGTCCTCGCCGCCTGAGTCGGTCTCGCCGGACGATAACGATGACGAAATACTGACGGAAAAGCAGATCAAAGAGCTACAGAAAGCGAATCTTGTCAAGGCGCTGAAGCAGACGAACTGGCGAGTATCCGGTGCGGGCGGCGCTGCCGAGCTGCTGGGCGTTCGACCGACGACACTGGCGGACCGCGTCCGGACCTATAAAATCAAACGTCCTTCTTCCTAGTGTCGTGTCCCATAAATTCATATGGTTTCAGAGCCTTGAACAAACGCGCTGAAATACTACGAATCTATGGGACAGGACACTAACGGCTGGCCGGGTTAACGAACTTGAATCGAACAATCATCAACCGAATCGCCGTCACCGTGATTTTCGTGGCGCTCGCGTACAGCTTGTACGCCTTGCCCTTTGCGGAGTGGGTTACGACCGTCGTCGACTGGTCAAAGCAGCACCCAATCGCCGGGCCCATTACCTACGTCGCCTGCGTCGTGCTTGCAACGGTCCTGTTCGTTCCGGGTTCCGGTTCCATGATGATCGCGGGATTCCTGTTCGGTCTGATTCCGGGAATCTTGTTTGCCGCCGTTGGCATTGCCGTTGGTGCGCAGTTCGCGTTCCTCGCGGGAAGAAAGGGTGCCCGCCGATGGGTTGAGCAAAGAGTCTCGTCGAATCAGCGACTTAAGGCAATCGAAAAGGGTTTGCAGGAAGAGGCATTCCTCATTGTCGTGCTAACGAGGCTGTCTCTGATTATTCCATTCAATGTCCTCAACTATGCTTACGGCGTAACGTCGGTCACGGCGCGCACGCATTTCGTTGCAACGACCCTCGGAATGCTGCCCGCTGTGGGCCTGTACGTTTACCTGGGTACATTGGCGCGTGACCTGGGTCAGATTCTGTCGGGCGATGCGACGCCCTCGGATCTCGGCTACTGGATCGCAGCGGCCGGTATTACGGCGATCGTCGTTTTGACCTGGGCAATTCATCGCACCGCCAGTCGCGCGCTCGCGCGACATTTACCAACACTGGATACCAACGATGGAAATTGACGCCTGGCTCAAAACGTTTGCCTTGATGCGGCGTACGTTCTTGATCATCGCGCTATCGATAATTGCTGCAGGGACGGCGCACGCTGACGATAAGGTCTTGCCATTGGCCGTCCAGAGCATCATGAATCTTCGCGAGCTGCCCTACGATTCACTCAGCATATACGTCGAAGACGTGGAGACGGGTGACGTTGTTTTGCGGTGGCTGGAGGACGAGCCGCGAAATCCGGCGTCGACGATCAAGCTTCTCACAACGCTCGTGTCGCTCGATGTTCTCGGGCCGGCCTATCGTTGGAAGACTGAGGTATTCACCCGAGGAAAAATGGACGGTGAACATCTCGATGGTGACCTGTTTATCAAGGGTTACGGTGATCCGTTTCTTGTCACGGAGCGCGTCTGGCAGCTGCTTCGCAATATTCGGCTCGCGGGGGTACGTGACATCAGCGGCGATCTGCTTATCGACGACAGCTACTTCGATGTCGGTGATTACGATCCCGCGGCGTTCGACAAACAACCGCTGCGTGCTTACAACGTTGCGCCGAACGCGCTGCTCATGAATTTCAAGGTTGTGCGGTACTGGTTCGAACCTGATCACGAATCCAATGCGGTGAAGGTCACGCTGGATCCGGCGCTCGA
>Ga0316201_10001338_pt1 | contig 16402 bp, 18 predicted proteins | sample CS6wburrow_MG_FD_204516 | JGI IMG/M metagenome (GOLD analysis project Ga0316201, IMG submission 204516) | Coastal sediment microbial communities from Delaware Bay, Delaware, United States - CS-6 worm burrow | ecosystem: Environmental > Aquatic > Marine > Coastal > Sediment | place: USA... | reverse complement strand
GTTCGGAACCGACGGTGGGCTATGAACCCGCACTCCCCTATTTGGTCTTGCTCCGGGCGGGGTTTACCGTGCCGCGAACTGTTACCAGTCGCGCGGTGCGCTCTTACCGCACCTTTTCACCCTTACCGACCGAAGCCTTTACGACAACAGGCGGCGGTATATTTTCTGTGGCACTTTCCATGGACTCGCGCCCCCCAGGCGTTACCTGGCGCCCTGTCCGAAGGAGCCCGGACTTTCCTCTGCGCTTCAGCACAGCGATTGCCTGGCCAACTCCGGCCCTCTCGGAATCTATTCTACTGCATTCCCGGCGGTATATAACTGGGTTGAACCCAATAGTTTTCTGAATACTCACTGCTGCATAGCACCCGATTACCAATCCCTGGGTTCGACCGCGGTTGTTTACTCAGCGCGTACGTTTCTTGAGTTCGAGGAGGCGTTGATACAGCGCGTTCTTCTTGAGGCCCGTAAGACTGGCAGACACCCTGGCCGCCTCTTTGGCAGGCAGCACGTCACCAAGTTCGATCAAGAGACGATCCGCGTCCAGAGACGATGTCGAGGACACTTCATCGGAGCCTGTTACAACCAGAACGAACTCGCCTTTGGAAACGATGGAGCCGTCATCGACCGCTTCTCGCAATTGTGCAAGCGTGCCCTGCACGCACTGTTCATGCAGCTTCGTCAACTCACGGCCGATAAAGGCCAGGCGATCGTTACCCAATACCTCGCACATATCCTGCAGCGACTCAGCGATCCGATGCACGGATTCGTAGAAAACCGTTGTGCAAGTTCTGTCCCGCAGTGACTCCAGCACCTTGCGCCTGGCCGCACGCTTGGCCGGCAGGAACCCCTCAAACGCGAAACGATCGGTCGGCAAGCCGGCTACCGACAGGGCCGCCGTCAACGCGCTGGCTCCCGGTATGGGTGAAACGTCGATACCGCGCTCTTGTGCGGTCCTGACCAGACGATATCCTGGATCACTCACCAACGGCGTTCCGGCGTCGCTGACCAATGCTATCGACTGACCGGATTCAAGCGCTGCAATGGCGCCAGAAAGCGCCTCTACTTCATTATGATCATGCAACGCCATAAGTCGCGCTTTGACGCCGATTGACATTAGCAATCGGCCCGTGTGGCGGGTATCCTCGGCAGCAATGAGGTCCACTTCGCCCAGTGTTTTGCGTGCGCGGGGTGTCAGATCTTCCAGGTTGCCTATCGGCGTTGCAACGATATAAAGCGTGCCGCTCATTGGGCGCAGAACCTTGTTCCGGTTAAATGATCATGATGAATAGTCTTCGACATCCTGCCCGCGAAGTACGCTTGCTAGCAAGCCTCGCGCTTTTGCTTATCGCCCTCGGCGCTCTGAGCGGCTGTGAAACGACCGGTCTTGGCGGCATTGCGCTGAGCGGCGAAGGCCGCGCGGAGAAGCTTGCGCTCAACGGTGAGCACGACGAGGCAGCCGGCGCCTATATCGCGCTGGCCAGCGAGGCAATCGGTACGGAACGAGACCGCTTGACCTTGCTCGCCGTCGAGCAATGGCTGGACGCCGGCGATGTTGCGCGTGCAAGGAACGCCTTTGAAAGTGTTCCGCAGCCCGAGGCCGACAGCTTGCGCGCTATCTGGGCAACCAATTCCGCCGCATTCTTGTTGTTTGAAGGCGCTGCCGATGATGCGCTCGGCGTGCTGGAGCCACTCAGTCTCGGCCCACTTTCGACTCGGGACAGACTCAGGGTCGAGGCACTGCGTGCCGATGCCTGGATTCAGAAACAGGATCCGGAGCGTGCGGTTCAGCTGATGATGCAGCGTGAAGTCTGGGTAGACGATCGTCGCGGCGTCGAACAGAATCGACTGCGTTTGTGGCAGGGCTTGCTGGTCAGCAGCCCCCAGGTCTTGCGGCGCGCTGCCGAAACAACCACCGACCCGGTGGTACGCGGGTGGCTGTCGATTGGCTCGCTGGCCGCCTCCACTGGCCAGCAGGGTGTTGGCTGGAGCAACGGCGTTGTGCGCTGGCGTGAAAACAATGCCGACCACCCGGCGATAACCGTACTTGGCGACCTGCAGCTCTCCGATGACATACTGCTCGAATATCCACGCCAGATTGCGCTGCTATTGCCATTGTCCGGCCGAGCGGCCAGCGCCGGCAGGGCCGTGCAGAACGGTTTCCTGGGCGCGTATTTTGCGACCGCAGCCGGACTCGACGATCGGCAAAGAGTACTTATCTATGACGTGAATGCGGAAGGTGGCGGAAGCGCCGCCTATGCCGCCGCCGTGGCCGACGGCGCCGAATTCATTGTCGGCCCGTTACTGAAGAACAATGTCATACAGCTAGCCAACGATATCCTCGTTCCCGTGCCGGTTCTTACGCTCAACAATCTTCCGGAAGAGTCGCTGTCGCCGCCGGGGTTGTACCAGTACGCGCTTGCTCCGGAGGATGAAGCGATATCCGCAGCAGTGCGGGCATTGGGTGACGGACATACGCGTGCGGTCGCACTGGTACCGAACAATGCATGGGGCCGCAGGCTTCTGACGAGCTTCGCGACGGAGTTCGAGGGGCTGGGTGGCACACTGCTGGACTATCGAAGCTACCGACCAGGCGTCCAGGATTTTTCCAACGAGATCGAGAATCTGATGGGCCTGACCGGCAGTGTCAGTCGCTACCAGCGTATGCGTGCCAATATCGGCGGCAACCTGCAGTTTGATCCGCGACGTCGGCAGGACGCAGAGTTTATTTTCCTCGCATCAGATGCACCTGCAGGACGACTGCTAAAGGCACAGCTAAAGTTTCACTACTCCGGCGACCTGCCTGTCTATTCAACTTCGTCAATCAATTCGATGGACGGTCGCTCCAATAGCGACCTGAACGGCGTCATGTTCGCGGACACCCCCTGGGTGATCGATCCGCAGCCATGGGTAGCAGACTTGCCGCAGGCTTTCGCCGAATTCTGGCCGGAGGAACGCCGCCAGGCCCGCCTGCATGCGATGGGCTATGACGCCTATAACCTGATCGCCGCCCTGTTCGCCTCTCGCGGCGGCGAGATGATCGAGATCGACGGCGCGACGGGCAAACTGTTCCTGGATGCATCCGGCCGCGTGCACCGGCGACTTGCCTGGGCGCAATTCCAGGGAGGCGAAGCGGTTGCACTGCCCAGACTCGATGCGATCGGTGGCCCGATTCAGGATATCAGCGAGGACGGCGAGTTAATCGAGCCGGACGCCGCGGACGAATCGCCGTGGGATCCGGACGCACTGGCACTCTAGGCGCGCGGGCAGAACGAATCGCGCTGCACTTCCTGGTTCGCAGCGGCCTGACGCCGGTTAGCAGCAACTTTCAAAGCCGCGGCGGCGAAATCGACCTGGTAATGCTCGATGACGATTGCCTGGTCTTTGTTGAGGTCCGGTTTCGCACATCGGCACGCTTCACTAGTCCGGAAATAACAATAGACGCTCGCAAGCAGCGCAAGATTGTTCGTACGGCAGCATTGTTTCTCGCCCGCACTCAGCAATATTCATCGGCTCCCGTACGCTTTGATGTCGTTGCGATCACTGGTGACAGAGGCGACGGCATTCGCTGGATCCAGGACGCATTTCGACCTCACGACTCAAGCCTCTGACCGTCAGGCGCAACTGCTGATAGAATCCGACGGTCACCAACAGGATGGAAAGACGATGGATCCAAGAGAGCGAGTTCGCGAGCATTTTGCCGAGAGTATTGCGACGAAGCAGGCGTCCGCCGAGCATCTCGCAGGGCCTATCGTCGCTGCCGGGCAGCTGATGAGTGAAGCCCTGCTCAATGATGGCAAGATCCTTAGCTGTGGCAATGGCGGCTCTGCGGCGGACGCACAGCACTTCTCTTCAGAGCTCTTGAACCGTTTCGAGATGGAACGCCCCGGACTCCCGGCGATGGCGCTGACCACGGACAGTTCAACGCTGACTTCCATCAGCAATGACTATGCTTACGAAGAGATCTTCAGCAAGCAGGTTCGTGCGCTGGGCAAGTCGCGCGACATCCTGTTAGGCATCTCCACATCCGGCAACTCGGAAAACGTGATTCGTGCGATCGCAGCCGCTCATGATCGTGGCATGAAAGTCGTTGCGTTGACGGGCCGCGACGGCGGCCGCATGGCCGACGCGTTCGGCGAAGACGATGTCGAAATCCGTGTACCCGCGACGCGCACCGCGCGTATCCAGGAAGTTCACCTGGTCGTCATCCACTGTCTCTGCGATCTGATCGATACGGCGCTGCTTGGGGACGCATAGGACGCATCCGCATGTGCCGCTAGCCAGCTCTTGAGTTAGCCCGTTGGCGACCTGCCAAGCGGATGAGCTACTTGACTATCGTCAAATGAGGACGCGACCGGGAGTCTTCAATATTCTGGTCGATCTTGCCCGCGTCCGGCTGCTCGGTGTCGTGCGAGAAAATCATGCCTTGCCCGGTCTCGCGCGCGTAGATACCCAGCACAGAACGCATGGGTGCCCAAACATCAAATGGAACGCCGCCAAAGCGCGCGCGGAAACTCACGGCCTCATTACTCAACTTGAGGTTGTGGGCCGCCGACTCGCTGATATTAAGGATAATTTTGCCGTCTTTGACATGTTCCGCGGGCACGCTCACGCCTTCGAAAAAGGCGTTAACCACGATGTGGGGTGTCTGACTGTTATCAGTCATCCACTCGTGCATTGCACGCACGAGATACGGACGTTTTGATCGATTTATTTTTGCCACTGCTTTTTTCTTGAATCGCCGCCTGATACCGATAGCTTATCACTAAATTCGCGAAGCTCCGGTGACTAAACATAAGCTGACGCGTGAGTCAGTGCGCGGCACGTTACAGACGCATTTCCTGTTCAAGCTCTGTCAGGCTCTGCTGAAACGAGCGCCGCGCAAAAACCCGGTCCATATAGGCCTCGATAGGCTCGGCATCGGCACCAAGATCGATACCGTATACCGGCAGGCGCCATAGCAATGGCGCAATCGTGCAGTCCACCAGCGAAAACTCCTCGCTGAGGAAGTAAGGGCGTGCACCAAACAACTCGGTACTCTGCAAAATACTCTCGCGCAGTAATTTGCGCGATTTAGTACCAAGCCGGCCATCATTGCTGGTCTCAGCTTCCTCAGCTATCGCATACCAGTCTGTCTCAATACGAAACAGTGCAAGTCGAAACTGCGCCCTTGTGACCGGGTCGACCGGCATCAGCGGTGGATGCGGAAAACGCTCGTCCAGGTACTCTATAATGACCCGTGAGTCATACAAGGTTAGATCGCGATCTACCAGCGTCGGCACCGTGTGGTACGGATTAAGATCCATGAGATCTTCAGGCAAATCGGGGCCTGCAACGTTGGAAATTTCGATATTGATGTTCTTCTCAGCAAGAACGAGCCGCGCACGATGACTGTGTATGTCTGTGGGGCGTGAAAACAAGGTCATCACAGAGCGTCTATTGGCTACTACTGCCATTATTTAACATCCTTCCATATTTGTTTTTTCAACATTGAGGCCAGGATGTAGAAAAAGATCAGGAACATGAGCACCCAAACACCCAGCTTGCGACGGTCAGACCGAACTGGCTCTGAAATGTATGCGAGGAAGTTGACGGTATCGCGAACGAACTCGTCGTATTGCTCCGCATCCATCGACCCCGCACTCAGCATTTCAAAGCCGTCGAACGTTGTCGTTACCGAACCATCCTCGTTCTCGTGTTCGGAGAAATTCGCCGTCTGATAGCCCTGTAGCCCGCCGAGGACGTGCGGCATGCTAGTTCCGGCGAGTACCAGGTTGTTCACACCTGTGGGGCTGTCTGCCTCCAGGTAGAAACCCTTCAGGAAACTGTAGAGATAGTCCACGCCTTTTGCGCGGGCCATCAACGAGAGGTCGGGCGGCGCGACTCCATACCACCGCTTCGCATCACTCGCGGGCATGCTGGCCTGGATAGTCTCGAACGATTTGTCGGCATTGAACATGAGATTATCCCTCAGCTGCTCATCCGACAGCTCCAGGTGCTTGCCAATCGTATTGAAGCGCACATACTGGGCAGAGTGGCATCCGGAACAGTAATTCATGAAATTGCGTGCGCCGCGTTGCAGCGACGAGGTATTGTCGCGTTCAATATTTGCGTGCTCCAGCGTGGCACCACCGCCCGCTGCGATTGACTCGCCCGAGAGAAGCACGGCACCCAGCGCCAGCAAGCTGGCCATCATCCTGAACTTAACCATGGTAAGTCACCCTGTCCGGCAACGGTTTCGTCTTGTCTATCGACGTGTAAAACGGCATCAGCAAAAAGAACGCGAAATACAGCACGGAGAAGACGCGCGCCAGCACGACATACGTGTCTGTCGCAGGCTGCAGGCCAAGCCATCCGAGCGAGATGAAAGTGACTACAAATACTGATAGTGCAGTCTTGTGCATCCAGCCGCGGTAGCGAATCGAGCGAACTCGGCATCGATCCAGCCACGGTAGAAACACCGGCAATACGACGGCCATCGCGAAGAGAATGAAGCCCCATAATTTATCAGGCACTGCGCGCAGGATGGCGTAGTAGGGTGTGTAATACCAAACAGGCGCGATATGTTCCGGCGTCGCCGTCAGGTTCGCCGGCTCGAAGTTCGCATGTTCGAGGAACATGCCCCCCATTTCGGGAGCGAAGAAAACCACGGCCGAGAAGATCATCAGGAAAACGATAATCCCGACCAGATCCTTGCTGGTGTGATAAGGATGAAAAGCGATGCCATCGATCGGCTTGCCATTGGCATCCTTGTTCTTCTTGATTTCAATGCCATCAGGGTTGTTCGAACCCACCTCGTGCAACGCCACGATGTGTACGAAAACGAGGCCGATTAGAATCAGCGGCAGGACAATGACGTGCAACGCGAAAAACCGGTTGAGCGTTATATCCGAGATCGAATAGTCGCCGCGAATAATCTCAACGAGGGCGTCACCAACCCAGGGGATCGCGCCAAACAACGAGATGATCACCTGTGCGCCCCAATAGGACATCTGTCCCCAGGGCAGCAGGTAGCCCGCGAACCCTTCAGCCATCAGGACAAAGAAAATCAGCATACCGATCAGCCAGATTAGCTCGCGTGGCTTCTTGTAGGACCCGTAGAGCATCGCTCGGAACATATGAAGATAAACAACAATGAAGAAGAACGATGCACCCGTTGAGTGCATGTAGCGAATCAACCAGCCCCACTCGACGTCACGCATGATGTACTCAACCGACGCGAATGCATCCGCAGCGGCGGGTTTGTAGTTCATCGTCAGGAAGATGCCCGTCACAAGCTGGATAGCCAGCACCACGAACGCGAGAACACCGAAAACGTACCACCAGTTGAAACTTTTCGCGGCATAGTACTCGGTGACGTGATACTTCAGCGTCGACGTCATCGGAAAGCGATCATCGATCCACTTGATAAGGCCGCCCTGCGGCTTGCCTACTTCTGCTTCAATCTTGGCCATTACGCTGCTCCCATATCCTGACCGATCAGAATCAGGTCATCCCTGACAAACCGATACGGCGGAACCCGCAGGTTGGTAGGTGCCGGCACACCCTTGAAGACGCGCCCTGCCAGATCGAATTTGGAACCGTGGCACGGACAGAAAAAGCCTCCCTCCCAGCCTTCCGCCGGACGTACCTCGAAATCCATCAGCGGTGCACAACCCAGGTGCGTGCAGGAACCTTCGATGACTAGGTATTCAGGCTTGACCGACCGGGTCGCATTTGCCGCGTAATCAGGCTGCTGTTCAACCACCTCGGAATCCGGATCCCGGAGTTCGTCGACGACCAGCGGCAACTTCTCCAGCATAGACTCGGTGCGGCGCAGCACGAACACCAGCTTGCCGCGCCAAAGCACGCGTACCATTTCGCCGGGCGCCATTGACCCGAGCGGCACCTCGACCGGTGCGCCCAGAGCCTGAGCGCGGGCACTTGGCTTCAGGGAAGACAGAAACGGAACTGCCACCATGCCAGCGCCGGCGGCGCCGGTCACCAGGGTCGCAACAGTTAGAAAATGACGCCTATTGCTATCAAGGTCGTCTTCGTTCATCAGGCACTCCTATACGCCGCATTCCGGGCGGCCGCTTTAACAGCGTGTTTTTGCTTTGTTTCGAAACTGGTAGATTTGCAGCAAGCTCGGTTTGCCGTCAGGATGACAGTCTCTCCGGGGACAAGGTGCGGCACCACGGCGCATTATACACGGGGCATATCGAAATTGGCTAGGTGCTAGCGGCCTGATGCGACAATTCTCATGAAATTTAAAGCACTGTCGTTAAGCCGCGCGTTGAGCCATTTGGCACATGCGGATCAGGACAGTAATCACAGGCGGGGATTACGGGGCAACGCGTGGCCGAAATGAGATCAGTTCTCGTCTTTCTATTGCAGTCGATCGTCGTGGGCCTGGCGGTCGCATTCCTTGTCGTGCTCGTGCGTCCGGACCTTATGCCCGGGTTCAGAGACTCGGCCCCCGCCGTAACCAGCTATGCAGCGGCAGTCGATCGCAGCGCGGGCTCTGTCGCCAACATCTATACCAAGCGTCTCGTGCAGGACAGCGTCACATCGGATGCCGGAACACGATTTCGAGTGGATATGAGCTTTGCGTCTGCCGTCATCATCGACGCCGCAGGGTTTCTCGTAACCAACTATCACGTCATTGCCGACGCCACCGAGATTCGGGTACAGCTTTCTGACGGACGCATCGCCGAGCCGGTGACCATCGGGGTCGACGCAGAAACCGATCTGGCCCTGCTGCGCATTGATGTTGGCGAGTTACCGGCGATAACGCTGGGCAATTCGGCCCAATTGCGCATTGGGGATGTAGTTCTGGCGATCGGCAACCCCTACGGTCTGACGACCTCCGTAACGCAGGGAATCGTCAGCGCTACCGGCCGTGGCCTGCTCAACCTGGTCACGTTCGAAAACTTCATCCAGACCGATGCCGCGATCAACGCCGGGAATTCCGGCGGCGCACTGGTCAACAGTCGTGGTGAGCTGGTCGGCATTAATACCGCCGTGCTTGCCCAGGACGCCGGCACCGAAGGCATCGGCTTTGCAATTCCGGTCGATCTCGTCCGCGGTGTCGTGGATCAAATCAAGCAAAACGGCCGTGTTATCCGAGGCTACCTGGGGCTGGTTCTTGACGATATGACAGGTGCCGAACGTATGGCGCGGGGAATCGAGAACGACACCGGCGTCCTCGTGATGGAAGTCTACGAGGATGAACCGGCGGCGCTGGCCAACTTGAAGCTTGGCGACGTGATTCTGACGATGAACGGCGAAGCGCTGGTGTCGCAGCGGCAGGCACTGTTAATCGCTGCGAGCACCGCACCCGGTCAGCCCGTGGAAATTTCCGGTATCCGGGACGGCGAACGTTTCACGACGACTGTAATGGCCGGAGAGCGTCCGGAAGACCCGCGGTAAGCCCCTCTCAACCAACCCGGCGAATCGACGCACCAAGCTGGCCGAGCTTCTCCTCGATTCGTTCGTAACCGCGATCCACGTGGTAAATGCGATCGACCAGTGTTTCGCCGCTGGCAGCAAGCCCGGCGAGTACGAGACCGGCCGACGCACGCAAATCGGTCGCCATAACCGGCGCCGCTGTCAGCTGCTTTATACCGGTGATAATCGCCGTGTGGCCCTCCAGCCGGATGTCCGCGCCCATGCGCTGCATCTCAAGCACATGCTGGAAGCGGTTCTCGAAAATGGTCTCACTGATCGTGCCGACGCCCTCTGCAATCGCGTTCATCGCACAGAATTGCGCCTGCATATCGGTAGGAAACGCCGGATACGGTGCCGTACGCACATCGACTGCCCGGGGTCGGCGGCCACGCATATCGATGTCGATCCAGTCTTCTCCGGATTCGATAGCGGCGCCCGCCTCGGCCAGCTTGATAACGACGGCCTCGAGCGTCTCCGGCGCGGTATGTAATGCCCGCACATGCCCGCCGGTCATCGCGGCAGCAACCAGGTAAGTGCCCGTCTCGATTCGATCCGGCAATACAGAATATTCGGTGCCACCGAGGCGTTCGACGCCCTGAATAGTCAGCGTGCTGCTACCGATGCCGTCGATACTGGCCCCCAGGCCGAGCAGGAATCGCGCCAGATCCGTCACCTCGGGTTCCCGAGCAGCATTCTCCAGCACGGTCTCGCCATTGGCCAGCACCGCGGCCATCAACAAGTTCTCTGTGCCGGTGACCGTGACGGTGTCGAAAACAATATGGGCGCCCTGCAGCCGATCCGCACGCGCCTTGATAAAGCCATCCTCGACAACGACCTCAGCACCCATCGCCTGCAGCCCGGCGACATGCAGGTTCACGGGCCGCGCACCGATCGCGCAGCCACCCGGCAGCGACACGTCGGCCTCGCCGAAGCGTGCCAGTAACGGGCCGAGGACAAGAATCGAGGCGCGCATCGTCTTCACGAGCTCGTACGGCGCCTCCGGCTTGTCGACACTGGATGCGTCGATGACTACCCCTCTCTGATCATCGACAGTAACCTCGACGCCCATGATCTGCAGCAACGACAGCATGGTCGTTACATCCTTGAGGTGCGGTACGTTGCTGACGGAAACCGGATCGGAAGCCAGCAGGGTCCCTGCGAGAATAGGCAATGCTGCGTTCTTGGCACCGGAAATTTTGACGTCGCCGGACAGGGAGACGCCGCCCTTGATCAGTAGCTTGTCCAAAGCGCAGGAGCTCTAGAGGCTGCCGGCGCGATCGCGCCATTCGTCAGGTGTCAGGGCAGTAATGGACAGGGCATGAATCTCATTACCAACAAGCGCGCCCAGGCAGTCGTAAACCAGCTGGTGCCTGGCCAGTGGGCGTTTGCCGTCGAATTCGTCGGCGACAACCAGCGCCTGAAAATGGGTGTTGTCCTCGCTCATCACCTTGACGGTCGCGTCGGTGAATCCGCCTTCTATAAGTTTTGTGATTGCTGCTGGGTCCATATTGCGGTTCTTTAGCGCATAATGCTCGGGGGGCCGCAGTGTACCCGCAAACGTCGCCGCTGCCCAACGCCTGATCCCGATTGTGTATGATGTTCGGCCAGAAGCGGTCGGCTGAGTTTCGACACGATGTCGCGATAACAATAACTGCTCAATAACTACGACAGGCTATGTTAGTCAATATTCTCTTGCTTATCGCTGGCCTCATCCTGCTGATGTGGGGTGCGGACCGGTTCGTACACGGCGCGGCTGCAGCCGCTCGCAATCTTGGTGTCGCCCCCATTCTGATCGGGCTCACCATCGTTGCGTTCGCCACTTCGGCACCGGAAATACTGGTTTCCGTCGTCGCGGCTATAGAGAAGCAACCGGGCCTTGCCATCGGCAACGCAATTGGCTCTAACATCGTCAATATAGGCCTCGTCCTGGGCGTTACTGCGATTATCAGGCCTATAGAAATAGAGTCGGCAACGCTGCGGCGCGAGATGCCCGCACTGCTGGCAGTCACATTGCTTACGGTGTCCCTGTTTCTCGATGCCTTCCTGAGTCGTATGGACGGCATTGTCATGTTGACGGGGCTGGTTATCGTCATGTTCTGGCTGGCCCGACTTGGCACGCATTCGGCGGCAAACGACCCCATCAACCGGGATTTCGAGGCTGAAATCCCGACCGATGTGCGTATGTCGATCGCCTTAGTCTGGCTGGTCGTAGGCCTTGGCACGCTGCTGATCGGTGCCGAGCTGCTGGTCAACGGTGCGATCGGTGTTGCCACCGAGCTGGGCGTTAGCGAGGTCGTCATTGGCATCCTGATAGTCGCATTGGGAACGAGCCTGCCTGAACTCGCCGTGTCGCTGGCCAGTGCCCTGAAAGGCGAGTACGGCCTCGCAATTGGCAACATTGTTGGCTCCAACATATTCAATCTGCTCGCCGTCATTGGAATAGCTGCGACGATTGAGCCCTCCGCGCTACCCCCAACTGTGTTGTCCCTCCATATCTTCGTCATGGTCGCCTTTACGCTGGTGCTTTTCGCCATGACTTACGACTACGATGAGCGATCCGAGCTATCAAGACTCGAGGGCGCTGCGCTGCTGGTGGCATTTCTCGCTTACGATTCATACGTCGTGGTGCAAAACATATAGAATGTAGCGAGATGCGGTCTCAACCCTGGAGTCTGAGTCGCGCTTTCCGGAATTACCGCTGAGGGCCGGTCTTGTCTGACAATCTGACCAACGAACAACTGCTGGCACTCGCCACCGAAGTCCTCGAGATAGAGGCGCGCGCGGTGGACAACCTGAAGAACCGTCTCGACGGCGATTTCGTCGCAGCCTGCGATCTTTGCATGGGCATCGAGGGACGCGTCGTCGTAACAGGCATGGGCAAGTCGGGCCACGTCAGCAACAAGATCGCCGCAACCCTCGCCTCGACCGGAACGCCTGCGTTTTTCATGCACCCCGCCGAGGCGAGTCACGGTGACGTTGGCATGATCACGCAGCATGACTTGTTGCTGGCTGTGTCCTATTCCGGAGAAACGGCAGAGGTCATTACCATCCTCCCGATCGTCAAGCGCATGGGCGCGAAATTACTGTCTATGACCGGCAACCCGCAATCAACGCTGGCGAGAAACGCGGACGTGCATCTTGACATCAGCGTGTCCGAAGAAGCCTGCCCCTTGAATCTCGCTCCAACCGCGAGCACAACAGCAACGCTTGCCATGGGCGACGCTCTTGCCGTTGCACTGCTGAAAAAACGCGGTTTCACGGCGGACGACTTTGCGCGTTCGCATCCGAGCGGCAATCTCGGCAAGCGCCTGCTGTTACGCGTCTCAGACGTAATGCGTACAGGGGAGCGCGTGCCCGCGGTTACAGCGGATGTAACCTTGCGCGATGCTTTATTCGAAATGACCGACAAAGGCCTCGGTATGACGGCGATTGTCGATGCCGAAAACAAAATTCTCGGCATCTACACGGATGGAGACCTGCGCCGCACGCTGGATACGGGCGCAGATGTGCGTACGACGCTAATTCGCGACGTAATGCACACCAACTGCAAGACGACTCATGCAGATGTGCTGGCAGCCGAGGCGCTGCACATGCTTGAAGAAAACAAGATTACGTCACTGCTGGTCGGCGACGACAATGGCACACTGATCGGCGCTTTGAACATTCACGATCTTTTTCGCGAAGGCCTGATGTGAGCAACCTTGAGCAAAAACTCGCCGCCGTTCGGCTGGTTGCCTTCGACGTCGACGGCGTGTTTACCGACGGCCGCTTCTACCTTTCTGACAACGGCATAGAAAGCAAGGCATTCCATACTCAGGACGGCTTCGGCGTACGCCAGCTGCTAAATGCAGACATTGCGGTCGCGGTGATCAGCGGAAGAAACTCAGGCGCTGTCGAGCGTCGCATGGGCGAACTCGGTGTGCCGTATGTGGTGCAAGGCTGCAAGGACAAAGTGGCTGCGCTGGAAAACATCATTGAAACACTCGGCATCAAGCGACACGAGTGCGCTTATGTAGGCGACGACATCCCGGACCTGCCGCTTTTGAATCATGTTGGCGTATCAATTGCCGTCGCCAATGCGGTGCCCGCGTTAATCTCGCGATGCGACATAACGACATCAGCAGCGGGTGGCTGCGGAGCCGTGCGGGAGGTCTGCGAACTGCTGCTTGCCAGCCAAGGTAAGACGGCTTGATCAGTCCGCGCCATTTTGCATTACTAACGGCGCTAACGGCCGGAGCACTGGGCAGCTGGTATCTGGCTCGGCAGGGCGAGTCCGTGGCCGCGAGTGACGTTCCTTACGAAGCGGCGCATCGCGGCTATTACCTGAAATCTGCCCGTATCCTGGGCACGGGCGAAAACGGCGATCTGCTCTACGAAATAGAGGCCGATCACGCCGAGCAGCAGACCGATAAGAGCATCGTATTCACGGACGTCCGTATCCGCTACTCGCCGGAAAGTAATGTGCCGTGGACGGTCAATGCCGACGCGGCGACACTACGTGAGGACAACCCTCGCATTACGCTGCGCGGTCACGTTCGCGCCACCAGCAACCATCCGACGCCGAATGACGAGACTGAAATCCGGACGCAATATCTCGAACTCGACCCTGAACGCTTTCTGGCCGAGACCGACGAACGTGTTCAAATTCGCATCGGCGCGCGCAGCCTTACTGCGACGGGCATGCTAGCATCGCTAAACGATGACAGAATTGAGCTTAAATCCAACGTCCGCGGCAAAATAGCACCCTGAATGATGTTTCCTTTTCGACAATCTGCTTGCGTGCCGGCGCTACTGTTCCTGGTAATGCTGCCACTATCAGCAACGGCGCAGGTAAGCGACCTCGATCTGAGGTTGCCGTGGGATATCGACGCCGAATCCACGTCGTTCGATGGCAAGACTTCGATGATCGTTTTCACCGGGCTGCGACTGTCGCAGGGGCGCATCGGCATCGAGGCGGATGAGGGCCGCGCCACCAATACGGAGGGTGAAAGCGGTTCCTGGCATTTCACCGGCAACGTCAAGATCGACATCGAGAACGGTCGTATTGAGTGTGATTCAGCGCAGCTCACCTTCTTGCAGTATGCCCTCAGAAAGGCGCTGGTCACGGGATCGCCGGCGACGTTTGAATTGACACGCTCAGGATCCGACGAAGTGACTTATGCCGAAGCCGGCAGACTCGCATACGACGTAGACGCCGGCATTGTCGAGTTCTCCGACGAGGCAACGATCAACGAAGGCGGCAATCAGATCTCGTCAAATTTCCTGGTCTACAATATCGCGGAGCAACGTATTAACGCGGACTCCTCCGGGAGCGATGACGATCGGGTGCGAATCATTTACACACCAACCAACGGCGATGACTCCACGTCGGACAATGCTAGTGACGGCGACGCCATAGCTCCTGAGGCTGCAGACGACGGTCCATGAGTATTCTCAGCGTTCAGGATATTTCGAAGAGCTACAAGCTCCGCAAAGTCGTCAAAAAAATATCCCTAGAGATCAAGAGCGGCGAGGTCGTCGGCTTGCTGGGACCTAATGGGGCCGGCAAGACCACCGCCTTTTACATGATCGTCGGCCTGATTGCGGCGGATAGCGGAAAGATCCTGCTCGATGGCAAGGACCTGACGGCGCAGCCAATGCACCGGCGTGCGAAGCTGGGATTGGGCTACCTGCCGCAGGAGGCTTCGATATTCCGCAAACTGACCGTTGAACAGAATATTCTCGCCATCCTCGAGAATCGCGATGACCTCGACCGTGCTGGCCGGGAGCAGGAACTCGAGAACCTGCTCGATGAGCTGCACGTAGGCCATGTGCGAAGCAGTCTGGGCATCAGCCTGTCTGGCGGCGAACGACGGCGCGTCGAGATCGCTCGGGCGCTGGCGGCCAACCCGCTGTTTGTACTCCTTGATGAGCCGTTTGCAGGAGTTGACCCAATATCCGTCCTCGATATTCAACGCATCATTCGGCACTTGTGTGAGCGCGGCATCGGCGTGTTAATTACTGACCATAACGTCCGTGAAACGCTCGGAATATGCGGCCACGCCTATATACTGAGTGACGGCATCCTGATTGCCGAAGGTTCTCCGGAAGCAATCCTAGAAAATCAACACGTACGAGAAGTGTATCTCGGACAGGAGTTCAAACTCTGAGGCAGAATTGGTGCATGAGTCACTTGCATCAATGCAAATCGCCCATAGAGAATAATTGTCTATGTTGAAACCGTCGCTGCAGCTCAAACTTGGCCAGTCTCTGACGATGACGCCGCAATTGCAGCAGGCGATTCGATTACTGCAGTTGCCGGTTATGGATCTGAATGCCGAGATCCAGGAAGCGCTCGAAGAAAACATCATGCTCGAGATGGAGGACCTCCCGGACGTCCCGCAGACGAGTGCCGAGTCAACGGCCGAAATCGAAACACTCAAGTCCGAAGATATGTGGCAAACGCGCACCGCCGAGCGCAGCCAGGACGGCGGCTGGAACGGCGAAGGCCGGCCAGTCAGCGATTTTGCCGATGAGTCGGGGAAGACCCTGCGTGAGCACCTGCTCTGGCAACTGGAGATGGAGCATTTTACGCCGCGTGAGGTCATCATCGGCGAGGCAATCATTGACTCTATCAATGACGACGGCTACCTGACGGCTGATTTCGAGGAGATTTACGAAAGCCTCGACAACGAATCGGCCGTTGCGGAATCCGAAATCGAGCGCACACTGACCAAGATCCAGCGGCTCGACCCGGTAGGTGTCGGCGCACGCTCGATCTCGGAATGCCTCGTACTGCAGCTCAGTCAGCTCGACTGGAATACGCCGGGCCTGCAGCTGGCGATCAGTATCGCAAGCGACCAGCTGGATCTGGTTGCCAATCGCGACTATGGCGAACTGCGTCGCAGCCTTCACACCACGGAGGAAGAGCTGCACGAAGCGCTCGCACTGGTGCGCGGTTGCAATCCGAAGCCAGGGCTTGCCGTCAGCCCGCCGT
>Ga0316201_10001337_pt1 | contig 16405 bp, 9 predicted proteins | sample CS6wburrow_MG_FD_204516 | JGI IMG/M metagenome (GOLD analysis project Ga0316201, IMG submission 204516) | Coastal sediment microbial communities from Delaware Bay, Delaware, United States - CS-6 worm burrow | ecosystem: Environmental > Aquatic > Marine > Coastal > Sediment | place: USA: Delaware... | reverse complement strand
CCGCTGGCCCGGGAGGTGGAAAGTCCCGATTTTTATTTGACTGCCGCGTTGGGGCCTATCGAAGCTGATGATTTGCAATGGTATTTAGAACAATATCATATTTGGCCGATGGGCGGGTTTAAAGATCGGGCACTGCGGATTGAAGCCCAATTGCCGCTGTGGGGCCAAGCCTTATTTCAAGCGGTGTTTGACACTAAAGCGACTCAACCGGTTTTGCAAGCCTGGGAACATGCGGCCCTTGACGCGGAACGCCGTTTTTCTGTCTTCGTTGATCGCCAATTGCCTGAAGGTTCTGAAACTCAAGCGCAAGCTTTGGCTAATGATGCCGCCAGCGAATGGTTGCGTTTGCCTTGGGAATTGCTGCATGATGGGCGCGGGTATTTATTTCAAGGTAAACAGGCCGTGCGGGTGCGACGGCGTTTGCCGAATTACCACGATTTCCCTGTCCGTTTAGCCGAATTACCGATCCGAATTTTATTAGTCAGTCCGCGCCCTGACGATAAACAGGCCGGTTATTTGGATCATCGTGCCAGTGCTTTGCCATTGGTGGAGGCGATGGAGACTTTAGGCGATCAGTTGGTGAACTTGACGCTGTTGACACCGCCCACTTTCCCTGCCTTGCAACTGGCTTTGCAAAACGCTGATGCCCGGCAACAACCCTTTGATGTGGTGCATTTTGATGGACATGGCGTATTTGATCACGTTTTAGGCTTAGGGGGGTTGTGTTTTGAAAGCCCGAAAACAGTGCATCAATTGGAACACCGGGCAACGGCTTTTGTTGATGCGAAGGAAATCGCGGCGGTGATTCGGGATTATCGGATTCCGTTGGTGTTTTTGGATGCCTGTCAAACGGCGAAAAGCGAAACCGATCCGACGGCTTCGGTAGCGGCGCAGTTGTTGGAAGAAGGCACGACTTCGGTGGTGGCGATGAGTTATACGGTATTTGTGCCCACCGCTACCCGATTTGTGAAAGCGTTTTATCACGCTTTGGCGCAAGGGGCGCGAGTGGGGCAAGCGATGTTGGCGGGCCAACAAGCCTTAAAAGGCGACAGTTATCGGTTTGACAAAATGGGCTCTGGCGAATTTCATTTACAAGATTGGTTTGTGCCGGTGTTATTTCAAGAAAGCCATGATCCGCAATTATTCACGCGATTGCCCCCGCAAGCCGTGCAGCAACTGCAAGAGCAACAACGCCGGCTGAGTTTGGGGGCATTACCGGAATCGCCACCGCATACGTTTATTGGGCGCAGTCGCGATCTGTTGAGATTAGAACGTCTGCTGCATGACAGGCCTTATGCTGTGGTGCGGGGCACGGGCGGCGCGGGAAAAACGACCTTAGCGGTGGAATTAGCGGGTTGGCTGGTGCGAACGGCCCGTTTTCAACGGGCCGCGTTTGTCAGTTTAGAAGACTATAGCGATGCGCGAAGCGTGTTAGATCAGTTAGGCCGGCAAGTGTTACCTGATGGCGATCACTGGAGCGTGGCCACCTATCCCGACTTAAAGCAAGCCGTTCAACCGGTCGTCCGTGCCTTATCTGACCATAAGACGTTGATTGTGTTAGATAATTTAGAAAGTGTGTTAGCTGCGCCGAGCGGCGGGGTTGAAACCCCGGAAATCGCGGCAATCTGGCAATTATGCCAAAGCTTGCTCAACGCGGATCTCGCGACGCGCCTGGTGTTGACGACTCGTGAACCGTTACCGGCTCCGTTTGATCATAAAGGCCGCGAGATTCAGTTAGGTGCGCTTAGTAAAAGCGAGGCGATTGAATTGGTTCGGGAAGTGATGCGGCAAGAAGGCAGGACACCGAAAGAAAGCGATCCGGGCAGCACGCCCCAAGAAATCAAGGATTTGGTGGAAGCGGTGCATTGTCATGCGCGGGCCTTAGTCTTATTAGCGCGAGAAGTCAGCCGGCGTGGCGTGTGTGCCACCACTGAAACCTTGCAGCACATTATGGCAGACTTGCACGAAAAATACCCAGATGATCGGGAAAATTCGTTGTATGCCAGTGTCGAATTGTCGTTGCGGCGCTTGTCACCAGAAACGCGAGAGAAAATTCGAGGTTTGGCGGTGTGTCATGGTGGGGTAAACGGATTCGTATTGATGAAGATAGCAGAGGTAGATCAAGATACCAGCATTAGTATTGCTAAAGAATTAATCGACGTTGGTTTAGCAGAAGAAAAAAGCTATAAATACCTTCGCCTTGATCCAGCCCTCCCAACTTACCTACGCCGTGAAATGGACACCACCGAGCAAACCCAATTCACCGAGCAATGGGCAGATGCAATGAGGCAACTTGTTGATTATCTTTATCAGCAGCGATCCAAAGATGCCCAACTAGCGGCCCAATTAACCCTGTTAGAATTACCCAATTTAATGGCCTTATTGGCCTGGATACCAGACAAAGCCACGCCAGAACGAGTGGTTGATTTAACAGGTAAAGTAGAACAATTACTTGCTAATCTAAACCGTCCCCAAGCTTTATTTAAAATTGTCGCAATACAAAAACAATTTAAACAAAGCTTAACAGGATGGAGTAGTGCCCAATTTCACTCAGAACAATTACAGATTGAACGACTGCTAGATAAAGGGGATTTAGCATCAGCCTACAATGCCGCGCAACAATTATTGCAACGCTGTGTCGAAGCAGGTGAAAAAGCCTATAAAGGAGGAGATTATGATATTGCTTTTGCTTATATTTTGCAGGGCCGAGTGTTAAACAGGGACGGACAAGCCGAAGCCGCATTGCACCCCTTGAAGGAAGGGCAGCAACGTTTTCAGCAATTAGCCCTAGCAGGTGATCAAAGTGCTGAACACATGGCTTGCTTCGCTATCACGGAAATGGGTGATTGCCTGACAGATTTAGGACGATTAGAGGACGCAGCAACGGCCTATCAAGCGGCTATTCAAGGGGCTGAAAAACGAAAGGATGCAAGGAATGTTGCCAGCAATAAATTCCAACTTGGTACAGTTCGTCTATATCAAAAACGCTATGACGATGCACTTGAAATCTATACGGAAGCGAAAGCCATTTTTGAAGCCTTAGGAGAGTGGGGCAGTGTGGCTACTGCTTGGCATCAAATCGGTATGGTACACAGGGAAATTAAACACTATAAACTGGCAGAAGAAGCCTATCGACAATCGCTGGCTATTCATGTGCAACTAAAAAATAAAGCAGGTGAGGCGAGTAGTTTAAATGAAGTGGGTTCGTTGTATGATGACATGGAACGATTAGAAGAGGCTGTGGTGTTTTTTCGGCAAGCTGTGGATAAATATGTGGAATTACAAAACCAAAGATATGAAGGTGTAATTCGCCGCAACCTAGCCAACACTCTCATCAAACTGCACCGCTACGATGAAGCTCGCCCTGAACTGCAACGGGCCATTGAGTGTAAAAAGCCTTTTGGTCATGTGGCTACACCTTGGAATGCTTGGGATAATTTGTATAAGTTAGAACAAGCCACCAACCACCCACAAGCTGCCGCAGAAGCCCGGCAACAGGCTATTGACTGTTTTATGGCTTATCGTCTGGCGGGTGGGGAAAATTATAGTGGTGCGGGACAACTTTGTCTGTTTATGGCCCAAGCTATGCGGGAGGGGAAAATTGAGGCAGTGCAAGAAGCGTTGACAGAACGTGCTAATTGGAAAATTGTGCCTAAATTGCAAGCCATTCTCAACGGCGATAGAAATCCAAAATTGGCGGATGATGCGGAGTTGCCCTACGATGCTGTGGTGGAATTGCGCTTGTTGTTGGAATCGCTGCCCAAAAAGAAAGGCGTGGTGGGGAAGATTCGGGGGTGGTTGGGAAAAACCTAGTACAACAGATCAGGGGATTGAACGGATTGGTGCAAGGGCCACTGACACGATTAGGGGATTAAAGGGATTGATGCGAGGGCCACTGACTTAGACGAGAGTACAAAGCACAACCGGTTACAACCTTTCAACCAGATAACCTTCTCACACCAATCCATTCACTCCCATGAACCTAAGTACTAAAGAGTGCTATAAATGGCCCTCGCACCAATCAGTTCAATCCCCTGATCCGCTGTACTAAGGTGTGGTGGAATTGCGGTTGTTGTTTTCATCGCTGTAGAGTACAACGAATGACGTAAAAACCGAGTACAACAGATCAGGGGATTGAACGGATTGGTGCAAGGGCCACTGACACGATTAGGGGATTAAAGGGATTGATGCGAGGGCCACTGACTTAGACGAGAGTACAAAGCACAACCGGTTACAACCTCTCAACCAGATAACCTTCTCACACCAATCCGTTCACTCCCATGAAGCTATAGCGTTTCCCGATTGAATAAAGTACAAATTTGATTTTAGTGAAAAATTTATTTTGCAGTGGCGCAATTGCAATTGGAGTGCAAAATTTATTTTGCCGCTTTGCTCTTGGAGTGCAAAATTTATTTTGCCGCGGCGCTATTTTCGTTCCAAATTTATTTTGCCGCGGCGAATTTAAATATAAATGTACTTTATTCAATCGGGAAAGGCTATAAGTACTAGAGAGTGCTGTAAATGGCCCTCGCACCAATCAGCACCAATCAGGTGGGTTTAGCTTCGCTGGCCTTCGGCTCGCTCCGCTGCGCTCCACTCTACCCACCCTACAACTATCGCTTTTAATTACACCCAACTCTAGTTGAGAAGTTGTAATCGGTTGTGTTTTGTACTCGTCTAAGTGAGTACAACGAATTACGGGGATAAGCGAATTGAATTGATTAGTACAACGAATTTTGGTGCTAAGCGAATTGGTTCTTTGGTTTAAAATGGCTTAGTACAACGACACTTTGGATAAGCGAATTGATTCTTGGCTTTAAAATTCGTTTCTCCTCGTAATTCGTTGTACTAGGGGAATGGTGGGCAACGACAAGAATTGTAATAAGGGATTAAAGTCAAAACCGTGTTATGTTATATTGAGTTATGCGTTACTTGAATTAGAAATAAATCGGTAGGTATGGTTTTGATTTTAATCCTTTCTTATATACAATCCTTGTCGTTATCGGTTTTGACTTTGACTTTAATCCCTTCTTACTCGTTTGCTAGCTTGTCTATTTATTCCGTTTTTCGCCGACGATGAATTTGAGCAATTATATTATGTAACGGTTTGTTTTTCCAATAATTGATATCTCTCTTTAATAATAATCTCCTTGTCCGATTTCAAATTGTTGTACCTACATTTTGATTTAGGTATAACGATGAGTTTAACCCCATTTTGAAAAAATTCTTTAACTGTTCTATTTATTAAAAGCTGACTGATTTTGAAAACCTGTTAGGTTTACATTTTGAGTATGTTAGAATCACAAAACATAAGTGTATGTAAAATAGGAGTTGAGTATGCCAAAATTCTTTTTGTTTTTAGCCTGTTATATTTATATGGGCCTGATCAGTTATGTGTCTGCCCAAGAAACGGTGCAGACTTATGGCCCCGTTCAAAGCGGTGATATGCTGTGGAATATTGCAGCTAAAGTGAGCCCCCCTTCTGTTAGTCGGCATCAAGCTATTTTGGCTTTGCTTAAAGCGAATCCTCAAGCATTTGGTGTCTCGTGCAATATGAATTCTTTGAGAATCGGTGAGACATTACGCATACCGTCATTGTCGGAAATACAAGCCCTGAGTCGGGTTGATGCGATTAAAGAATTTAATCGACAAACTAAAGAGTGGCAAGCTCGCCGCGATAATCCAATTGTGTGCCCTGAGATTGAGGAGCCTGAAACGCCAAATGAAACCGCTGAACAACCGTCCAGTGAAACGCATAAGGAAAAGGCGAGTACGTCTATTGTTTCTGGCACAGCGGCAACGGGTTTGCCCTCGCATGTTGCAGAGCAAACGACTTCAGTTTCTGATTCTGATAAATCGGTTAATGATAATCTGTCAAATTCGCTTTATATCTTTGTGTCAATTGCTCTAGTGGTTATCATTGCGTTTTTAACGACCTTTTTTTGGATAAGAAAACGTAAAGCTTTGAAAAATAAAGCGCAAGAGAATCAACCTGCAAAAAATGAGAGCGATTCTGAACCCTTTGACGAAATGTCGTTGAAAACAGGTGGCACTGAAAAATAAGCCAATAGCAACTGAACATTTGAACACCTTTCGCGGCAAATTTTTGCCGCTACGAATGAATGCCTTTACCATCAATTCCTTTCGCGGTAAATAATCCGTTTTTGTACACCAAACCGTTTTGCCGCGACTCCTGAACGCCTTTACCATTACTCATGAAAAATGACCGTTTTTTACGTGCTTTGCAACGTCAACCTGTTGATGTGACACCTGTGTGGATGATGCGTCAAGCGGGGCGTTATTTGCCCGAATACCGTGAAACGAGAACACGCGCTAAAGATTTTATGACGCTATGTCAAACGCCTGAGTTAGCTTGTGAAGTCACTTTACAACCCTTGGCAAGATTTCCACTGGATGCGGCCATTCTCTTTTCAGATATTTTGACGATTCCTGATGCGATGGGATTGGGTTTATATTTTAGTGAAGGGGAAGGGCCGTGTTTTGAACGTCCAGTGCGTACTCAAGCCGATATCAATAAATTGGGCGTACCTGATCCCAATGACGCGCTGCGTTATGTGATGGATGCCGTTAGTTTGATTCGGCGTGAATTGGCGGGGCAAGTGCCGTTGATTGGCTTTTCAGGCAGCCCTTGGACACTCGCAACGTATATGGTTGAAGGTGGCACAACTAAAAATTTCAGTAAAATCAAAGGCTTGATGTTTGAACAGCCACAAGTGATGCACACCTTGTTAGATAAATTAGCACAATCCGTGACGGCTTATTTGAATGCACAAATTGCGGCCGGCGCACAGGCCGTGATGATTTTTGATACGTGGGGCGGCATTCTCAGTACACGCGATTATCTTCAATTTTCATTACAGTATATGCAGCACATTGTACAAGGGCTTACCCGTGAATATGAAGGGCAACGCATCCCAGTGATTTTATTTACTAAAGACGGTAATGAATGGTTAGAACAGATTGCCGCGACAGGCTGTGATGCGCTGGGTTTAGATTGGAAACTGCCAATCAGCATGGCACGGGATCGTGTCGGCGATCAAGTTGCATTGCAAGGTAATATGGATCCCTGTATTTTATACGCCTCACCAGAACGTATTCGTGAAGAAGTCGCAACCATTTTAGCCAGCTTTGGCAAAGGCAATGGGCATGTGTTTAATTTAGGGCATGGTATCCATCCAACTATTGATCCTGAACATGTGAGCGCATTTATTGAAGCCGTGCATACTTTGAGTGCGCCTTATCATTAGTAATTTAGGCAAACTTTGTAGAGACGCACGGCCGTGCGTCTCTAGCTGAAATTATGAACAATTGAACTTTAAACACCTGAATTCCTTAAACAAAATGATTCATAAACTGATTTTAGCCGCTAAAGGCTTTTGTATGGGCGCGGCCGATGTCGTACCCGGTGTCAGTGGTGGCACAATGGCCTTTATTTTAGGGATTTATACCCAACTGATTAACGCAATTCGTTCCTTTGATGTCATCTGGCTACAGCATATTTTCAAATTAGAATTGAAACCGGCCCTACAACGCCCCCATTTTGGATTTTTAATCCCCCTTTTTATCGGCCTCGTTTGTGCCTTGATTTTTTTTACCCGCGTTGTGCCTTTACCTATTTTATTGCACACCCACCCTGAAATCATTTATGGCCTCTTTTTTGGGCTCATTGTCGGATCAATTATTGCCATATTGCCCGAAATCGAACGATTTGACGCGAGCGCCCTGTTTTTTTTAATTTTGGGTACCAGCCTCGGCTGGATCATCGTCACCGTCGTGCCCGTGAACACACCCGATAGCGCATGGTTTATCTTTCTCAGCGGCATGTTAGCCATTTCAGCCATGTTATTACCAGGGATATCGGGCTCATTTATATTATTGATATTACACAAATACGATACTATACTCAATGCGATAGGCCATTTTCATTTAATGGTTTTAATCCCCTTTGGATTAGGGGTACTGACAGGATTAGTCGTCTTCAGTCGGCTGTTGAGCTGGCTATTAGCGCGTTTTTATCGTGCCACTTTACTCGTGATTATTGGTATACTCATTGGCTCACTGTGGGTGATTTGGCCCTTTCAACAGCGCCAATATGTGACCGTGCATGGCAAAGATCGCCTCATCAGTTCTACCCCAATTTGGCCTGACGTTTGGAATGAAACCGTGATATATACGCTGTTTATGATGTTAATAGGCCTGGGACTCGTTTTAACGATTTATGCTTGGGCTAAACAAGCGAAACCCCAAAATCATTGAACATCTGATTGAATCATAAAAATCATAACAATAAATATTCAATCCAGACATCAACTTTTCAACCACACAGTCCATTTTTAGGAGTCATCAAAAATGATAATTGATAACTGATAACTGAAAAAAGAGGCCACTATGAAAACAATGATATCTCACTTTGGTATGCTCACAACAAAATGCCGTCCATTGGTGATAAGTGTCCTTTTCTGTGGTTTAATACTGGGTTTGATCAATCCTGCCAAAGCCGATATCACCATTGTTGATGCCGTTTGGACTAATGCTGTTAATAAGAAAAGTAACCCTATCGAAGATTATAAAAGCACTGCGCCTCAAGGCCCCCTTTATTTATGGCTGGAGGTAAAGGGTAATGACAAGATTAAACATAAATGGTATCGTTATTTTGGTACACGTCCCTACTTGGAGAAAATCAGAACCCCAGAGCGTACTCAAAAAGGGGAGGTTTGGGCTGTTTGGAGTGGCAAGCAAGAGACTCAAGCGGGTTGGTGGCGAGTCGATGTGGTTTATGCCAATGGCAGCCCGGTGAAGTGTGGTAGGCGATCCTGTCGATACAAAATTCGTGTAGTGGAGTAAGAAATGGCAACTGAACGCGATATAGATGATCAAAATGACATCGTCATTGAAAAAGTAGAAAAAGAAAGATTTAACGCCAAAACACCCCTGAAGCCACAGCCAGTTGTCTCAAATCGTTATCCGGCCGACTACGTTCAGGAAGCGCAACTCTTGCTCGCTTATGCGTCGCAAAAAGGGTTGAAAGTCGATAACAAAGTTGTTTCAATTATTGTGCGTTCCAGACATTTGTTAGCTGAAGAAACCTGGGACTCAGAGCTAGAAGTCGAGTTTTGGGATGCTTTTAACACGATAGCTCAACTGGTTCATCCTGTTTCCGTTGCCAGCCTGAAGGCAACCTACCCAGAACCTCAGTTTTTTGAAACGGAAACCCATAAACCTCAGTTCAAATTCTTCCGTTCCAAGGCTGAAGGCACAGTGTTTTTTTATCAAATAGGCAGTTTATTTTTCCTGTTTGCACTGTTAGCGATACAAACTTTCTGGCTGATGGGTTCGATGAGAATGACTTCGGTTGTTGAATTGACCGAAAAAATGAAAACACTCCAAGCCGAGACGGAAAGGCAATATACCAATAAAGGGGTGGATACGCCTGAAATGGATATCCTGCATGGCAAAATAGAAGAAGTTCAGGCGCGCATTCAGGCCAACTATCAGATGCTCAGTGACTGGACATGGAAATCGATCTTACAACAATTTGGCTTTGTGGCTATACCCCAACAGGCTCTTGATGAACAGGCCTCTGGGTCTATATCACCCAATTTAATGATACAAATCGATATCCTGCTGCAAGAAAAAAAGTTTGTATTGCAAACAATACACACTTACGTTTTACCCTTGTTATATGGTTTGCTTGGTGCTTATGCGTATGTACTGATTCAAATATCCAAAGAAATCAAACTGTTAACCTACGTCGAAGCCTTAAAAGTCAGTTACCGTCTGCGTCTCCAATTAGGTGCTTTATCTGGTTTAGCGGTAGGCTGGTTTATCAACCCCGATTCCTCATTAACAGACTCATCTTCCGTCTTTTTTGAATTATCGCCACTCACGTTAGCATTTGTCGCCGGTTATAGTGTAGATGTTCTATTTGCATTAATGGACAGATTGATTTACACTTTCTCATCAGGTGAAAATACCAAAATCCACGTTGCTAACAAAAAAACCAATTCAACGGGAACGCGGTAATGGGTTATACTGAAAAAGAATTAGAAAACTTCAATTAATGAAGGAAACGTTCTGAAGACTTACCCTTGACTGGGATGTTACCATATTACCTGTACCGACATGATGGGTATTTTATTTTCCCGCAACTGCCCAACCGGTGAAGATTTTCCCCAATAGGTCTATTTTGGACTGAATTAACAAAATGGGTTGATGATGATGAACTTTCAGATATTGCTTTTGCTTGAACCTGACTGGGGCCCGACAAAATACGCCGGATTTTTTTTACATTTTCTTTAATTTTTAATAGAGGAGCGCCTATATGACGACGATGACAAATAACCAAAAACTGCTGGATTGGGTCGAAGAAGTTCGCCAGCTGACAACACCGGACGAAGTAGTCTGGTGCGACGGTTCGGAAGAAGAGTACGACCGCATGGCACAACTCCTGGTAGAAGCCGGAGCGTTTAAAAAACTAAATGAAGAAAAACGCCCAAACAGCTATTGGTGTGTCTCTGACCCTAACGACGTTGCTCGTGTTGAAGACAGAACTTATGTTTGCCAAAAAAATGAAATCGACGCAGGACCCAACAACAACTGGAAAGATCCTGAAGAAATGAAAAAGATCTTGACGGATCTTTCCAGAGGCTGCATGAAGGGACGTACCATGTACGTCATCCCATTTAGCATGGGCCCACTGGGTTCTAATATTTCCCACATTGGAGTTGAACTTTCCGATTCACCTTATGTAGTCGCAAACATGAGAATCATGACTCGCATGGGTAAAGCTGCACTGGATGTTCTGGGTGATGATGGTGATTTCGTTCCTTGTATTCACACGGTTGGAGCGCCATTGAAAGAGGGACAGGAAGATGTGCCATGGCCATGTAACACTCAAAAATATATCTGTCACTTCCCAGAAGAAAAACTGATCTGGTCTTTCGGAAGTGGATATGGTGGGAATGCTCTTCTTGGAAAGAAATGTTTCGCTCTACGTATCGCTTCTACCATGGCTCGTGACGAAGGCTGGCTAGCTGAACACATGTTGATTCTAGGTATTACTCCTCCAAACGGAGAGAAAAAATACATCGCTGCCGCTTTCCCAAGCGCATGTGGAAAAACAAACCTTGCCATGTTGGAGCCAACCATCCCAGGATGGAAGGTAGAATGTGTTGGTGATGATATTGCCTGGATGAAAATCGGTGACGATGGACGCCTATATGCAATCAATCCAGAATATGGATTTTTTGGTGTTGCACCAGGTACCTCCATGTTCTCCAATCCAAACGCCATGCTCTCCATGACCAAGAACGCCATTTTTACAAATACGGCGCTTACAGAAGAGGGTGATGTATGGTGGGAAGAAATTGATGGTGATGTTCCGGCAAAACTGACCAGTTGGAAAAGAGAAGCATGGACACCGGAAAGCGGAACAGTTGCGGCTCACCCGAACTCACGCTTTACGGCTCCTGCGGGGCAGTGCCCTGTGATGGACCCTGCATGGGAAGATCCAAAAGGTGTTCCGATCTCCGCTTTTCTCTTTGGTGGACGTCGCGCATCTGTTGTTCCGCTGGTTCACGAAGCTTTTAGCTGGACTCACGGTACTTTCATGGGTGCAATCGCTTCCTCTGAAAAAACGGCGGCTGCGGCTGGTGGGCTCGGTTCTTTGCGCCGTGATCCAATGGCGATGCTCCCATTCTGCGGATACAATATGGGTGATTACTTCAAACACTGGATCAGCTTTCAGGAAAAGATGGATAAGGAGAAATTGCCTCGCATTTTCTATGTTAACTGGTTTCGCAAATCGCCGGAAGGAAAATTTCTGTGGCCGGGATTTGGTGAAAACTCTCGCGTTCTCAAATGGATTCTGGAACGTGTTGAAGGCAAAGTTGGTGCAAATGAAACCTCAATTGGTTATGTTCCCAATGCAAAAGACCTTGATCTTGATGGTGCGGGTGTTTCCGCAGAAGTTATAGATGAACTTCTCACGGTGAATGACAGCGAATGGGCAAACGAAATCGACAGTATCCGTGAACACTTGAAACAATTCGGCGACAGACTTCCCCGCGAACTTGCTGAAGAAGTTGAAGCTCTGGCTAAAAGAGTTAAAAATTAAGTTTTAATTCCAAAACTCACCTTTCAAAAATCAGGGGAAAAACTTTTCAAGTCATGCAAATGTACAATTAAAAGTTTGAAGTTTTATTATGTTTTATTATATATATAAAACTTCAATAACTTATTTTAGTTTAGTAGAACAGACCTAAAACGAATGATTTTTAATTGTACAGCTTTTGAACTCTCAAGAATGAGACGATCACAAAATCCATAATTCAAACCTGACAGGTTTTTAAAACCTGTCAGGTTTAGCATCTTGTGACCGCCTCATTCCTAAACGATTGTTGATTTGAAATCCAAAATTTATTTTGGTTTATTATCCCATTTTTTGAAGTGTTTACCGATTGATAATGTGGTCCAAACCTTCGAGGTTTTTAAAACCTCGAAGGTTTACATCATTTGAATATTTGAATATTTGAACAAAACTATAAAAATGAACAGCGACTGTTCATGCCCGTTTTGAGTTTTACTTACATTAAAATCATCAGACCAACCCTTCCCAAAGGATATCAATCATGCCTAAAAAACTGTTCAACAAAAAAACCCTCTTAGGCGCGGCCCTACTGGCCAGCGCGCCCGCCCTCAAAGCGAGTGGCGGCGGCATAACCGAAGGTGGAAAAAGCCAACGCGGAGTCAATCACCTCACCTTAGAAGAAGTCCCCGGCTTCTTTAAACCCGAAGAAGAAAAAGAACTGATTGACAAACTGAACAGCAAAATCAAAATCTGTGTCCCTAACGACATCGGCAAAAGCGGCGAATTTCACTTTTTACCGGACACCATAGCCGTCGTCATGCCCCCATTTGAAACCAATGTTGTCAGAATGACTTTCGTCGTCTCCCACATGGTAGCCGGTAATACAGATAAAGTGCTGTTATTAGTCTACAGTCAACAGCTCTCCCCTTCAGAACAAATACCCACTCCTAAATCCCTGAAGAAATTGAAATTGGATGTCAGTTCAATCGAAATCGTAGGCCTTTACAATATTCCCGCTTTGAAGACAACAGTACAAGCCGATACACGCATAGGAGCAGCCGATCCCGCTCCCCGTTCCAAAATAGAATTTGACATCAACCTCTCTCCACAAAACATCTCTACAATGATGAATGATGGAACAAACACCATCTATGTACAAGCAGCCTTGCTGCCAAAAGTGGATTTTGAAAGCGGGAAATGGGATCGCATGATCCTTTCTGAAATGGACACCATCCAATTTATGCCTAATGAATGTCCAGAAGATCATATCGTTTACGATCCAAGTCAACCAGGAGGCGGGGGTGTTGCGCCAACAGATGATTTTTAAGGGAAGGAAAAACACAAAGAACATGAAGGAACACAGACTTTGCTAACCTTTGTGTTCTTTGCGCTTTTGTGGAGAAAGGTTTTATGAAAAAGACAGATTATTATATTTATTAATTAAGGCAGTACAGGATACTCGCCCACCTTCAAATCCGGAAAGTGATGAACTTGCTGCCCACCTTGAGCACGCAGCCCACCTTGATCACGCACAATAACGGTAAACCCCTCATTCCAAACCATGTCATACTTCTTGTAATTCTTCAATAAATCCTCCTGCGGCCGCCCATCCGTTTTCAGCAACACACCTTCATAAAGCAAATCACCATTCGGCAAAGCCATCACCTTATTCAATGCCACAGCCACCGTTTCAGCCGCATCTAAAGCATTCAAAGTCACCGATTGAATCGGTGAACTACCCGCTCTGACAACAGCCATCACTTTCAATTCATGATCGCTCACATCCATGTGCATAGGTGACAAACCCGCCATAATCACCTGCGGCGATTGCCGATGTAACCCCTTTACCACATAATTATCCTGTGTTGCAGTCATACCCGCTGTAGACACTTCAATAGTTGGCGAGGTTCTCGTATACGACCAAGTCGGGTAATAATGGATTTGTCGCGTATTATCACGGGCTAACACATAAAACTGGTTAATGAAGCCACCAAACAAATTATACGAGGGCAAGCCAAACAACTGCTTTGCCAAGGGCCCAGACTTCTTAAATGGCGGAAACAAATACTCAAATTCATAAACCAAGCCATAACGATTATTCGTCTCATCTAACGGGATTTTACCCATTAACGTCATCACAATTGAAGACTGACTGCCCTTAAGATTTTGTCTCAACGCCACCTGCTGTAACTCACTTTCACCTTCCTCAACCACGGCCACAATCCGCAATTTAGTATCAACCTTATCCAACAACATCGGATCAAACCCGGCCATCAACACCTGAGGATAATTCTTAACCCGCCGCAGCATACCCACTGACACATAATCCACACCCCCTCCGTGAGCCACATACAACACGCCCTGCTTTTCTGAAAGGGGCACCAAATGAGTAGGCCGTGTTCCAACAGCCGGGCAAGCACTCTTTTCCAGCTTATCCGCATTGAGATCAAACAACACAAATTGCGATTGAGACTGATCAAGTATCCACAACTTGCCCCCTACCCACGCCAAAGCACTGGGAGCCGTGAAAAAATTGTCATCTTCGACAGTTTGATTCACCTCCAGATTGCTGGTATTAATAATACTGATCGAGTCACCACTGACATTAGCCACAAACACTTGTTCAGCACTCGGATGCGCTAACAAAGCCACAGGCGCTTTACCCACCCCAATGTTTTTCAAATGCTGCAACGAGTTCAAATCAAACACCGCCACCGTACTATCCGTTTCACAGGCCACAAACAACTGCGTACCTTTAACGGCCAAAGCAGACGGTAAACTACAACGTCCACTCGGCACCGGCAATGTCGCGACATCAGCGCCCTCTATTGAAAATACCCGTACCCCGCGCGTATTTCTATCCCCTACCAATAACCTCGGCGTTGCAGCATCAAACAACATAGCCGTAAAATCGCCACTCTGATACCAAGTATCAACAACTTGCCATTGCGTCGGATCGGCCGCCGAAATATCCACCACCGCGATCCCGCTATCAAAAGCCCCCCCCACATATAAACGAGTCTGATCAGCGGAAATTGTCAAAGCACTAGGCTCAACGCCTTGCAAATACAGGCTAGACACCACCTCTTGTTCAGCAGTACTCACTACCTTCAGATCCATCGCAGTGGTATCAAGCACCAACAACCACAGGCCATCAGATGTCGCTATCATAGCCCCCGGCGTATCAAACAACGCATCGCCCACCGCAACGCTATTCACCTCACACTGAGCCGCTTGCACACGCAGAGGAACAGCGATTAATAACATCAATATCCCTATCACAGATAAGTGATACTTAAACCCATTTGAACACATAATAAATAACTCCTCGATTTGCTATAGATGTTTTATAAATATAGCACAAGATCATGATTAGCGAACCACCATTCTTAATTTATATAGTGTTTCTCGATTGAATAAAGTAGACTTATATTAAAGTTGCACTCCAACTTTCGCAAAATAAATTTTGCACTCCAACCTTCGCAAAATTTGGAACGAAAATCAAATTTGTACTTCATTCAATCGGGAAACGCTATATATAAATCCGCGTCAATCAGGCCATCCCATCATTTGCCGTATAAAGCGTTCTATCAAAAATCAGCGACTTTGCACGTTTTCTTCCCCATCACAACCGATGACTTGTTTGAGGCGGGTTTTAAAACTTAAAAAACTCGGTAAATCCATTTTTTCGGTATCGCACACTTCGCAAACAAGGGCTAAAAGTGTTTCTCTTGTTGGCACATTGCCAATTCGCTGTCGAATGATATTTTTCGGATGATTTGAACTCACCTGATTACCCGGTAAGTCTTCCAGCTTGTCACAGTGTTGATAATTTTGCAGACAACACAATATCCAAACTTCCCCAGTAGGCTTAGGTACCATAGCCACACCCTTTTGAAAACCGCTGTCTTCAAATCCGTCAAGAATAGATTGGACGAGAATATCCCAATTGGAAGGCATTGTACTAAGTACTGAAGCACAAATAAACAGGTATTTTAGCGCAAGGGGCAACCACAAGGGATTGCCCCTACGGGCGCGGTTGTAGGGGCAATCCCTTGTGGTTGCCCCGGTTGCTTTTATTAAAATACCTGAAAATTTATGCTTCAGTACTTATGAGTGCCATCAGCGTCACGAAATAAAATCGCAACGTCACAGCCCCTTTCCAGAGCAATTTGCCCTAGCGTATAGGCATTTTTATAAAAGTAACCGGTTGTTTTGCGATTTTTCTTGCCCGGTAACTTCATTTTTTTCTGTCCTTTCGCTTGTTTTGTCAAAACCTGTTTGTGAATTAACGCT
>Ga0316201_10001336_pt1 | contig 16415 bp, 6 predicted proteins | sample CS6wburrow_MG_FD_204516 | JGI IMG/M metagenome (GOLD analysis project Ga0316201, IMG submission 204516) | Coastal sediment microbial communities from Delaware Bay, Delaware, United States - CS-6 worm burrow | ecosystem: Environmental > Aquatic > Marine > Coastal > Sediment | place: USA: Delaware... | reverse complement strand
TGACATCATCAACGCGGTTGAGTCCGGCGGACCGGTTGCCGTGACCGGCAACGTGGCCGGCGACTTCCAGGCGGGTGACCTCGTCACCCTGACCGTCAACGGTGTTTCAACCAGCGGTGGGGTCCTGGCCGACGGTAGCTTCAGCATCGATGTGGCCGGTAGCGATCTTGCGAATGATCCGGATAGCACCATCGATGCCTCCTTCGTCGCGACCGATGCGGCGGGTAATACCGCGGCCCCGGTGACCGATACCGAGACTTATAGCGTCGATACGACCGCGATTGCGACGATTACGCTCGACGCCAACATTACCGCGGATGACATCATCAATGCGGTTGAAGCCGGCGGCAACGTGGCCGTGACCGGTTCCGTAACCGGCGATTTCCAGGCCGGTGACGTCGTCACCCTGACGGTCAACGGTGTTTCAACCAGCGGTGGGGTCCTGGCCGACGGCAGTTTTAGTATTAATGTGGCCGGTAGCGATCTTGCGAATGATCCGGATAGCACCATCGATGCCTCCTTCGTCGCGACCGACGCGGCCGGTAACACGGCCGCGCCGGTGACCGATACCGAAAGCTATTCGGTCGATACCACCGCGATTGCGACCATTACCCTGGATGCCAACATTACCGCGGATGACATCATCAATGCCGCCGAGGCCGGCGGCAACGTTGCGATTACCGGCAACGTGGCCGGCGATTTCCAGGCGGGTGACCTCGTCACCCTGACCGTTAATGGTGTGGCTTCCACCGGCGGCGTGCTCGCCGACGGCAGCTTCAGCATCGATGTCGCGGGTAGCGACCTGGTGGCCGATGCCGACAGTACGATTGACGCCTCCTTCGTCGCCACCGACGCGGCGGGTAATACCGCGGCCCCGGTCACCGATAACGAGGCTTATAGCGTCGATACCACAGCAATCGCGACCATCACCCTCGATGCCAATATCACGCCCGACGACATTATCAATGCCGCCGAATCCGGCGGACCGGTTGCCATTACCGGCAACGTGACCGGTGACTTCCAGGCCGGTGACCTTGTCACCCTGACCGTGAACGGAGTTTCGACGACTGGCGGCGTCCTCGCCGACGGCAGCTTCAGCATCGATGTCGCCGGTAGCGACCTCGCCGCCGATGCCGACAGTACGATTGACGCCTCTTTCGTCGCCACCGACGCCGCCGGTAATACCGCCGCGCCTGTGACCGATACCGAAACCTATAGTGTCAATCTGGCCCCGACGATAGACCTCGATAGTAACGATAGCTCGGCCGCGGGTAGCGACTACGCGATCTCTTTCACCGAGGGTGGAAGCGCAGCTTATATCGCGGACGTCGATATCGATATTACCGATCCCGAAAATACCAGTCTCGTTGGCGCCACCGTTACCATTAACAGCGTCGAAAGTGGTGATTTACTCACGGTGGGCGCAATCCCGCCGGGTATCGTCGCCAGCGCCTACGACCCGGTCGCCGGTACCATCACCCTGACGGGTTCGGCATCCTTGTCTGACTACCAGGATGCAATCCGGGCGATCCAGTTCTCGAACGACGGATCGACCGTTAATGCGAATCGCAGCATCGATGTGGTTGTTACCGATGGCTTAAACAACAGTAATATGGCTACCACCGATGTCACCATAAACACCCTGCCCACTGTCAGCATCACTGACGTATCCGTGCAGGAGCCCGCGGCAGGTACCACTGCGTTGACGTTTACCATTGCAATCGATCAGGCACTGGCTAGCGATTTGACTTTTGACTATGCAACGACGGATATCAGCGCCCTTGCTGGCAGCGACTTTGTCGGCATTTCCAGCACCGTTGGAACCATCACGGCCGGCAATACGTCGACCACCGTGACGGTTACGATAAACAGCGATGCCGATGTGTTCGAAGGCGATGAAACCCTTTCCCTCGATCTGACCAACTTCAATCAGACCGTTAACTTCGATGCCGCGGCGCATGTTATTAGCGGCGGCATCCAGGGTATCGGCACCATAGGCGCCAACAGCGGCGCGCCAGTCGCGGTCGACGATAGTTACATCACTACTGTCGATTCACCGCTGATCATTAGCAACGCGTTGGCCAACGATACGCTGGTTGACAATGCCGTGGTCGACGTAACGGGTTACACCGACCTCGGATCTGGTATCTACGGCTTTAGTGGGACCAACGGTACAGTTGTTTACGATTCGAATAGCGGGGATTTTACATTCACGCCGAATAGCGGTTATACCGGTACCGCCGGCTTCGACTACACCCTGATCGACGATGACGGCGAGACGGATACCGCGTCGGTATCGGTGGATGTCAGTTCCGTTGTGGTAGCTCCTCCGGTTGTGAGCAACGTACCCGATACCGCTTACACCGAAAACGACAGCCCGGTATCGCTGCTGTCAGGCGTCACCATCACCGACGTAGACAGCACCAACCTCTCTTCGGTCGTCGTCACCGTGGATGGATATATCGGCTCGCAGGACGTTATCGATTACCTGACTGCAGGAACCAGCGTCGTGGCCAATGTCGTCACCTCCGGTTCCAGCTGGCAGCTGACGCTAAGCGGCGGTGCCGATATTGACGAGTATGAAACGGTGCTGGAATCGATCACCTATCAAAACAGTTCCGACAATCCGAGCACATCGGTTCGAAACATTACGCTCGAGGCATTCGATCAAAGTTACGCGAATCTGTTTGGTGCCGATGCCGGCACCCTGTCTATAACGGCAGTCAACGACGCGCCCGATGTATTCGACAATGACGTTTATACCCTGGAAAGCAGCCAGAATAACAGCCTTGGAATACCGGCGCCGACCGATGTCGATAGCGATGACAGCAACCTTGTCATCACGGTAACAGGATTACCCGGCGCGGTAGGAGTCGTGACTCTATCTGACGGAACCCCGCTTAGCCTCGGGCAGACCCTGTCGCTCGCAGAACTGACCTCGCTGGAATTCGATTCGGGCGCGGCCCAGGGCAGCGGTACATTATCCTACACCGTAGATGATGGCCAGCTGGTTACGACCGGTAATACCACGATCACCGTGGGTGCTACCAATCCCGATTTCGCGACGGTCTATGAAAGTGGGCTGGCGGGCGGAACCGGCACTGGTTTGGCTCAGGTAACAGGTAACCTGTTCGCCAATGACGGCAACGCCGGTAACAGCATCGACAGTATCGATTTCGGCGCATCCAATTTCACCCCGGTCGGCGGCGTTATCACGGCGACAACCGCGCTCGGAACCTTAACCGTGTACGCCGACAACGGTACCCCCGGTTTTTCCGCGGGCGATTATGTCTACCAGTTGAACACGGCCGACAGCACCAGCGCCGACGTGGACGAGGTGTTCACCTACAATTTCACCAATGGACTCGGTTATAGCGATAGCCTGACGATCTCGATCATCGACGACGCACCGATCGCAAATGACGTGGTGCAGGATGTTCCCGAATCCGAAGAGAAAGTATTCAATATTATTTTCACCCTGGACGACTCGGGCAGCATGGCCTGGGGATCGGTCACCGGCGACACCACACCGCCGCCTACCGAACCGACGCGCATGGATGTTGCCAAGCAGTCGCTGTCCGCACTGGGGGCCGAATACTTCAACCAGTCAACCCAGGTCGAGGTAACGCTGATCACGTTTAATTCGAGTGCGAGCTTCGTCGGAACCTACGATAATTTTAGCGACTTCGAAACCGCCCTGGCCGGGGTTACCCCGGGCGGCGGCACCAACTACGTCGACGCGACCGATGAAATTCAGACGCAATTGACGACCGACCTGGCAGCCCAGAATCCAGCCGACGATGTGCAGAATATTTCCTACTTTATATCCGACGGTGAAGCCAACGCCGGTACCTCCCCTATCGGCAGCGGCTACATTGAGTTTGCAACCAGCAACTCGGTGGATTCCTATGCCGTTGGTATTGGCTCGAGTTTGCCGGGTGATCTGTCCGACCTGAACTATATCCACAATATCGATTCCCTGGGCCGCGGTGGCGGTACCGTGGACGAGGCGTTGATCGTGACCGACGTATCCGAACTCGAGTCCGAGTTACTGTCAACCGTGCCGACCGCGTTTGGCGGTAACATCACAGCCAACGGCTCGGTGTCGAACGTCCTGTTTGGCGCGGATGGCGGATATGTTCAATCATTCACCACCGATATCGGCGGCACCGACTATACCTTCAGTTACGACGGCAGCAGCGTGACCGTTCCGCCGGCCCTGGCGGCAACCGTGGTGGTCAGCGGTAGCACGGTCGAGCTGGGTACTGACGATGGCTTCGCCTATGGCACGTTTACCTTTAATTTTGCCGATGGCTCCTACACCCTGAGCGCGCCGAATGGATTGGCGCCCTCGGTGTTCGATTTCGACTACACCATCGTCGATGGTGATGGCGACACCACCTCGGCCAATGCGACCATCAACATTATCGATGATGCGCCGGATGCCAGGGACGACCTGCACTCTTCGGACGTTTTTGAGGTTGCGGCCGGTAACGTGGTAACTGCGCTGGGCACCGATGGCGGTCCGCAGTTTGGCGTTAATCTATCGCCCTTCACCACGCAGGGCGGCGGCGTCGACAAGATCGTCGATAACGCAGTGGTTACCGAGTTTACTTACAAGGGAACCACGATCTCGATCGACAGTTTCGACTTCTCCCTGACGCCGCTGCCTGACCCTTCCGGCGGCAGCGAAAACGTGCAGGTCAACAGTCAGGCCAACATCGATGCCTCGAATTTCACCATTAGCGGTTTCGACGCTGGCGTTCCAGATACGCTGGACTTCGATACCGGCGGTGGGACCCAGGGTGTTGGCGTTGGTAACGACCGACTCAATAACGGTGAATCGCTTGTAATCGACTTCGATCCGGCCGCCCTGCCTTACGGGGTTGATAACCTGACGCTTACCATGAATGACTTTGGCGGTAGCGACGAAGTCGATGTCACGGTCTACGATACCGACGGCAGCACCGTTCTGGCCTCTTTCGCGCACAATGCTGCAAGTGGGACGGTAATTGATCTATCCGCGTACAGCGGAGTAGGCTCAGTCGAGATTGAACATACTTCCGGCGGCGATTCAATGCTGCAATTTGTCAATTACGACCCGACGCCCGCCAGTGGTTTTTCAATTGATCCCGCTAGCGGCACTAACGGCAGCAACCTGAACTGGACCTTCGATTACGAAATCGATCTCGACGGTAACGGCATTTACCAGGCTACGATCATAGATTCGAACGACGGCTCGGAATTCATCATGCGCAGTAACGGCTTTTATCAATTCACACCGGATACCAGCGGCCTGGTGTTGACCCCGGAAACCGTCACCACCACGAGTGCCGCCAACGTGACCGCCAGCGACCTGACGCTGTCCGGTTTCGATAATACTGGCGCAGCCGCCAACCTTAATTACAGCGGCAATGGCGTAACCGTGGAGGGCGGCTGGTCGGATGACAGAATCGACCTGGGTGAATCGGTAAGCATCGATTTTATCGCCAAGGGCGGTAATCCGAATGGAGTACAGAACGTTGAGTTTACGCTGACCAGCGATAGCGCCAACGAGACCGTTACCTATGTTATCTATGCACTCGATGGCACCACGGTACTGGGCACCGAAAACTCGTCCGCTTCGCCATTCACGATATCCGCGACGGACTATCCCCAGGTTGGTCGGATCGACTTCGTCGCCGACAATGCAACCTACGTGCGAATCTCGAATATTGCCTACGATGAGATAACTAGTGCACTGCCGACCAACCTGGATCCGGTGCTGATCGACTACGTATTGACCGACACTGACGGCCAATCGGACGCGGCTCAGTTAGCGCTTTACACAATCGATCAAACCATTACTGGTACCGGCGGGATAGACAGCATTGCCGGAGGCAGCCTGAACGATGCGATTATTGGTGATGCCGGCGACGATATCCTGTACGGCAACGACGGTAACGACTCTCTCTCCGGTGGCGCCGATAACGATTCATTGTTCGGCGGCAGCGGCGACGACTACCTCTCCGGCGGTGACGGGCAGGATTCCCTCAGCGGCGGTGCCGGCAGTGACACCCTGGACGGCGGCGCCGGCGACGACCTTGTCGATGGCAGCTCCGGCGACGACGTCGTGCTGGGAGGTACAGGAGACGACCTGGTCTTCGGTGGAGCCGGCGACGACCGCCTCGAAGGCGGCGCCGGTAACGACGTACTATCGGGCGGGGCGGGCAACGATATCATTTTCGGCGATGACGGCGACGACCGTCTTGTCGGCGGCAGCGGCGACGACAGCTTGATCGGCGGCGGCGGTATCGATATCTTTGCGCTCGAGTCCGGCGACGAAGGCAGCATCGGAACACCCGCACTCGACACTATCGCCGACTTCACGGTTGGCGTCGGTGGCGATGTACTCGATTTGTCGGACATGCTGCAAAGCGAAGACCTGGCGTCACTCGATAGCTTCCTCAACTTCAGCTACGACGGCGTCAGCGGTGACACCACGATCAGCATCGACACCGACGGCAGCTCAGGTAGTTTCGAGACGTCGCAGCAAATTGTGTTGACAGGTGTTGACCTGACGGCCAACGGCACGCTCACCGACCAACAGATACTGGATAACCTGCTGAACAACGGGAACCTGATTGTCGATCCGTAAGCGCCTAAGCTCATCAGGGCGGCCAGGGACGGTCGCCGGCTAATTGGACCCAGGGCTTCATCCATTGACGACGGCTTTCAGCCTGTCATCGATCGGATTCAGGCAAGCGTCGCCAGGACAGCACGCAATTCGGGCGGAATCTCTACCGGCGACTGGCTCTCCCGGTGCACGTAAACATGCACGAAATGCCCCTGCGCAATCGCTTTTACCGAGCCCTCGATAAACAACCCGACCTCGTAGCGCACCGAACTGCGGCCAAGATGCTCGACGCGGACTCCGGCCTCGATATCGTCCGGGAAGGCCGCGCTGCTGAAGAAATTACAATGTGTCTCGACGACAAGTCCGATGATCTCGCCCACATGAATATCAAGCACACCCTGGTCGATCAGGTAGCGATTAACGGCGGTATCGAAGTAACTGTAATACTGGACATTGTTGATATGACCATAGACGTCATTATCCATCCAGCGGGTGGTAATAGTCATGAAGTGACGGTAATCGTCACGTGTGTCGGGTTCTGGTCTGGCAGGCATTCGGGCTTCCTGTGGATTAACAGGTCAACTGGGCGACGATCAGTCTATCAGTATCAATTCAATCAGCATCCCTGCCCGTTTAACCGTGTCTCCTGGGACCATATTCAAGTGTCCCGAGCTAGCTCTAGCGTTTTCAGGTGATCGGGGCTCACACCCGCTTTGTTCCTGCACCGATCAGCCGCTTTGCTCAAGATTTTTCGTACCATGTCTTTAGCCATTTCGTCACTATAACCGCCGGGCCCCTGGAAGAAATTTTCAGCCAGCAGCATCGCGTCGTCTTCAGTGATAAAGTCCTGAGCGATTAATCGCTGCCAGAAGAGCCCCAGCGTTTTGCTTTCTTCCTTGGCAGCATGGATATATCGCAGGTAGCGCGGCCTGTCGTTATGTTGATGCCGACGCCATGCGTGCTTTACCCGCGCCCAGTCCTTGGCCGGGATTTCATCGCAGATGTGCTGCCACTCATCATCGTCGGTATTCAAAGGTATGGTCATCTGCAGATGATCTCGAAGATATCGTCGTAACCAACCACGTCCCCAGGGTACCTGTCGTTTACTCATCGTTGCTCCAAATCAACTCGTCATCTGAAGGGGGTCGCTCACAGGCGCGTTCAGGCATTTCAATCCTGCCCGCGACAACCACCCGGGACACCTGTTCGCACTTCGCGGCGATACCCCGTCTTATTTTGATTAGTGACCATTACGCAGACGCGTGGTGGCATTCGCGGATCGACAAAGCTGCTACGATCTGTCATCGAGATCCGGCGATACTCGTCGGACAGGCCGATAAAAACGCTGGGGCACGGGTCTCCGAAAAAACTCAGATCAGCAGTGAAAGCCGGCTGTTCGACCATATCACTAGCATAAGACATTCCGACCACCTCCCCAGCTACCCGACTACCCGACTATATCGAATAAATAAGTCATTAATATTTAGTCACTTATATCCGATTTATGAAGTATATTATGAAGTTTCGTGGAAATGTCAATCTAGATAACAATCTTCTGTGCGACCTTGATTCGGCCCTCAGACAGCTGGAAGATCAGGAGACACCAGCTGGCAAACGATATCTGTCATACGGACTTCGAGTCGCTAGAACCAGGAAATGCTGGCAACGGCCGCGCTCGGAGTGTCGGCAATATGCCGCACCCGCTATTCTATTTTGCGCAGCACCCAGTCCCCACTGGACTGGTTGAAAGCGAAACCTGGAATTTCCCAACCGCCATTTAGAATTTTCCCGTGTACGCCTGAAATTTCGAACCAGCCGTTACCCTCTATGTTAAAAGCGCGTGATTTAAAGCCAAACTCGATTCGGTTCACACCCACTTTGCGTCCCGTGAGTTTAATATTCACGTCGTCGGACTCGCCAGTAATTTCACCTGGATTACCTGCGCGCGCCGGCGTGGTCAGGTCGGTAAGCCTGAAATTGAACGTTTTCTTCCGAAAAACGCTGACATGCGCATTGCTAACCTCGGCAATGTATTCACCGTTCAGGTCAATATGCCACAGCGTGCGTTGATTCTGTGTCCGCAAATTGCCGGTGATCGAACCAGCGGCATCACGCCATTCGATTACCGTGGTGAAGTTCTCCGAATCCATTGTGATCGTTCCTGTCCCGTGGACATTATTTTTAGTATCGTGAAAATTCAAATCTCCCTTGCCATTCTCGATATTTGCGATCACCACGATACCCAGATCCATCGCTGCCATCGTCAGCTGATTGTCCTTGTGAGCGACCATCGTGGTAACCGCGAGCGAGCTCTCTTCTTCGCCTGTCCTGGTTTTAGTCCTGTAGATACCGATATGCTCTCCGTTCAGATTTTTTCGTTGATCGCCCTTGAAAAGTTGCCAGGTTTCGCTGTTGCCGCCCGCATAAAGTCGCGCCATGGTATCGGTTATGCCATCTACCGCGGTTTCACGGGTTTCCGTGGACGCGTTCAGGTCGTAGGCATTACGGTAATCCGTAAGCGCTTCCTCGAGCCTGTCATTGCTGTAAAACTCTTTCGCTGACTGCAGCAATCGCGTGGCCACGGCCAGGTTTTCAGCCTTGAGCCTGGCGGCTTCCTCTGCGCGCAGTATGTCCATCCTTTCGCGCACAATTTCCGCGAGCACCGTCTCGTCAATAACCTGGCTCGCCTGATCCGATTGGCGGCCAAGTTCTTCCTGCAATTGCTTTATCGCGGCCTCGGTCGACAGGCCAGTCATGTCCTGTCGCTCGGCGAGTCGCCGCGCGAGCTCTGTCTGCCTCCTTTTTTGCTCCTCGAGTCGCGCAAGCTCCTCCCGCTGCTCTGCCACCTCGGCCTCGTGTGCCAGTTCCTCCCGCTGACGGGCGAGCTCGGCCTGGCGTTGGGCCTCTGCCTGGCGCTGCGCCTCTGACTCTGCCTGTTTTTGCAGTTGCGTCAGGCGCTCTTTTTCCCGTTCCAGTCTTTGCCATTCTTCCTCGAGTCTTCGCTCCTCCTCCTGTCGCGCCAGTTCTTCGCGTTTGCGCTGCTCGGCTTCTTGCCTGGCGAGCATGTCGAGGCGCTCTTTTTCCCATTCCAGTCTTTGCCACTCTTCCTCGAGTTTTTGTTCAATCTCCTGTGGCGACGGTTCTTCGCCCGTGGCCTGCTCGCTCTCCTGCCTTGCCAGCCCGGTAAGGCTGTCTTTTTCCTGTTGCAGCGTTTCGGTTTCACTCGGTCGAGCCTGGCCGGACATTTGCGCTGTTTCCTGCTCCAGAAGCGCCAGCTCTGCCTGAAGTTCCTTTTTACGCTGATCGGGCAGCTGTTGCTCCAGATTCTCCTGCTCCAGCGCACCGGTGCTGGCTTCCCGTTCGGGTTTCGCGGCCTGTGATCTTTCCTGCTCCGCCAGCTGCCTCGCGGTAATATCCTCGATATACGCGTCGATCCAGCTCTCGATATCCTGCCGATGGTCATACGCATACCAGCCTGCTGCCCCGAGTAATCCCAGCAGGATCAGGCTTCTCAACGTCGATCGGACCGAACTACCGGCCCGGTCCTTTGCCTCTTCCGGGGAGGCCTTCTCATCAAGGTTTCGCCCCGTCGGTGTTGCGATGATTTTCACTTGCTCGGACTTCGCTTCGGCTACCTGCAACGGCTTGCTGCCGGTCAGCATCTGCTGCCATGCGGTTACCGTTTGCGGCCTGTCCTTCTCCTTAAAACACAGCGCGCAATCGATGGCCTCGAGCACATGGGCCGAGTACTTGCCGGCCTTGATATCCGCGAGGGCGAGATAAACGTCGAGGTCATGCTCGAACAGCACCATGCCGCGTTTCAGGGCGTCCGGCGGCGGATCACCGGTGATGGCGCAATAACAGGTCGCACCGAGGCTATAGATATCGGTCCACGGGCCCTGTTTGCCTTCAGCCTGGTGATATTGTTCGAATGGCGCATAGCCTGGCGTGACCAGGCTGGTCACGGTTTTTGTCTGTTTGCTGATCGCGTGCCGCGCCGACCCAAAATCGAGCAATACCGGGCTGTGGTCGTGACGGATAATAATATTCGCCGGCTTGATATCGCGATGAATAATCCCGGCCTTGTGTATCTGCGCGAGCCCGTCAAGGATTGGCAGCATGATACCCAACAGGCGCTGCTCGCTGAAATGCGCGCCTTTGTCGATCAACGTCGCCAGTTCCATACCTTTTTCGTAGTCCATGACGATGTAACCGGTATTATTGTGCTCAAAGAAAGTACGTACCCGAATGATATTGGGGTGCTTGAATTGGGCCAGCGTTTGCGCTTCCTCCAGAAATCGCTGCAGGCCCCAGCGATAAATTTTTTCGTGATTGTCGGAGATCGGCAGCACCGTATTCGATGAGTCGCGTGTCGAAAACTCGACCGGCATGTATTCCTTGATTGCAACCTGCTGTTTAAGGTTGGTGTCGTAAGCAAGATAGGTAATGCCGAAGCCACCCTGGCCGAGAATCGACTTGATCTCGTACCAGTGGAGACGCGCGTTCAGGTCCAGTGCATTGTGATGTTTGTTTGGATTCATGGACTTCAGGCGATAACCCAGGCTAAGTCATTCGGCAGGTTTAATGGCATTCAAAATAAATCAGATCGGCCGCATCACATTCCGGCAATGGTTGACCCAGGCTAATTTTTCCATTGCCGTGCAAGATAAACTCTTCCCTGCGTAAATAAATCTCCTGTCCACTATTGGTGCCGACGTAGGTTCCATTGGTGCCCTGGTCCGTGATGATAAACTTGCCTCGTCGCACTTCCACAATAACATGCACGCGCGAAGCTAGCGTGGTATCGACGACAAAATCGCAATCTTCGCTGCGCCCGATTTTAATCATTTTCTGTTGGCTGCCCATCTCGAAACTATCCGTGCCGTGGGTCAGTTTGAGTTTTATGTCGCTTTCCTGCATGCGCGCCAACAGGTCGTTAGAAATCTTGGTGACGCGATCATGCCTTTCCCATAGCACCTCATAGACCGGGATTTTATCTTCTTTTCCCTTGACCTGGGCAAGATCGATCTGGCGGACTCCGGTACCCAGGCTTTCCGAGAGTGCGTTAACGGTATCCTCGGTGGTCAAGATCTGACCGGCGCGGGAAATCCCTGTCATGCGTGCCGCGACGTTGACCGCATCGCCGAAAATATCGTTTTCATCCTCGATTACCTGTCCAAAGTGAACCGCCGCCCGGATCGAGATTCGGGCAAGACCGGTAAAGGTCAAAGTGGCAACCTCAACCTGGCAGTTCACGGCGGCCGAAATAGCCGCATCGGCACTTTCGAAGCGACACATGAGTTCGTCGCCAATGGACTTGATCACGTTCCCGTTGTGCGCGACAACAATGTCGCTGATCTGGGCGAGACATTTATCGATTGCCTGCTTGGCGACTTCATCTCCCAGTTTTTCATACATCCGGGTACTGCCGCTAATGTCGACAAACATTATTGCGCAACTGGTTTTTTTCATGGTTCCGTTGTGTCGAGGTGCGAGAATGATTATTACATAGGACCTGTTCTAGTCAATGTGAGTGAGCCGACACTTTTCCTTGATCCGCCACCGTTTCGGAACCCTGCTGGTCAGGCGTTTCGGTCACGTCGCCGATATCGTTCAAGGTCAGGATATACCCGAATTTTAAAGCCGCCCGCCCAGATAGGAAAAAATAGAGCCTCAAACGCGGGTAAGAAGCCTGTTTCAGGATTGTCATCTCATGGCTTAACGACGGGATCTAGAACCGAAAGTGCGAAACTGAATCGCTTGCGAGAGGGTTTCATGCCGGCCATCCGTGTCCGGCACCCTTGCGGCAAAAAACTGATGCGTTCAGCATCGAGACGTTCGAATACGCCAAAATCACTCGCACTGGCAGCATCGATCAGCAACTCCCGGCATTGTTGTGCCGTCACCGGATCGATAGGGCAAACAGGCCAACCAGACCGTCATGGTCAAAATGGTTATTGGACACGACTTCAACATCGACGTGATAATGAGGAGCCTCCAGGTATACAAGGACAATTTCCGCGGACGTATCCCGCTTTAATTCGTCGGGTGCCGTATTCCGTGGCCAATGCGAAAGGGTCAGCAGTGTGCTTTCTGCGGCAGCACCATCCACTATGATATTAGGTGTGGCCCCGAGTACCTGATAAGGAACATAAGGCAGTCGTTGTCGAGAGCCAGGTATATGGATCGTTGGGTTATTCAGGCTTTCAACACTATCCCCTTGCTTGTCGCCATTCAACCTGAATCTCTCGCGACTCAACCACCTAACCGATTCGATGCAGGATTGATCAACGCTACCCTGAACATGGATGGCAATAGCGCCGAGTTCCGCCAATCGACTGTCGTAGGGCCTGAACAGGCTGATTTCGCTTTGCGCGCGCTGGACAGGACGTTGACGCGTATTTAGAAGGAGCGGTGACAGCAGATTCTCAAAGACCGGCGTGGCGTCCGGCGAAAATTCTCTATACTATTTGGTGGCTGTCGAATCTGTTTATGTCAGACAACTCGAAGACAAACCGACGAAGCCAGCGCAGTCAATTCACCGTCTGACCACCCGATCAAAGGTTTGTGGAGCCTCGCATGAAAATTGTAAATGTCACACCTTTCCTTGTCGGCCCTAGGTCCACTTCTGACGGCTGGTCGATGGGCAAGATCGTCATTTTTGTGAAGCTCGAGACGGACACGGGACTCGTTGGCTGGGGCGAGGCTTATGCGCTGGCGCATAGACAGCGGGCGATATACGAGATCATCATTGCCAAGGGCGAGGCGCTAAAGCAGATGGACGATGCTACGCCGCGAGCGTTTTTGCATCACATCGCCAACCCCATGGACAGCAAACATCCAGGTATCGACTATTCGTCCGCGGTAAGCGCTATAGAGATCGCACTCTGGGATTTGCTGGGCAAGGCCGCGGGACTGCCAGTGCATGCGCTGCTCGGCGGTGCCATAGTCGACAGAGTGCCGCTCTACGCCAACGCATGGGATGAACCGGTACAAACGCCGGAAGCCGTGGCGGAAAGATGTGCCATGATGCGGGCGCAGGGTTATCACGCGGTCAAGATCTATCCCTTGCGCCGCTCGACGCTGGCGGAAGCCGAGGCCTGCCTGCGCCTGACGCGCGAGGCGGTCGGCCCGGACGTCGATATCATGCTGGATTTTGCGGTGCAGAAAGACCCGCGCCATGCACTGCGCGCAGCTCACCTGTTCGAGCCTTACCATCCCTACTGGATCGAAGAACCGGTGGCGGGAGACGATCTGGATGCCCTGGCGGAATTTCGCGCCAACACGGTCAGCCGCATCACCACCGGCGAGCGGCAGTCGGGCATACGCCACTACCGCGACGTCTTGCAGAGGAGAGCGGCCGACGTGTTGAACCCCGATATTGCCGGCGCGGGCGGTATCCTGGAAATGCTGGAGATCGGCGCCATGGCGGATGCCCACTCCGTGAAAATTTCACCGCACAGCTGGAACAGCACGACGGTAGCGTTCCTTGCCATGCTTCACGTTTGCGCGGTCATGCGCAATGCCACCCACGCCGAACTCTACTACGACTACCTGGAACTCGGCGCCGAAATCGCCGACTGCGATTACGTGATCGAAGACGGCTACGCTAGCCTGCCCCGAAAACCGGGGCTCGGCGTCGAAATGAACGAAAATGTTCTGGTGTCGATGGCCCCCTGAGCAGACTGTTTACTCTAGCGGGCGCCGTCAGCCACCGAGTTCCAGATCGTATTTGACGGTTTTGAACGGCACGCCGTCGGGGTCTACCTCCGTGTCGAGCTCACGAGCGTAGCGGTGGCCTTCGTAGACCGCCGCGGCAATCGTGGCGGGCCCATAACAGTCACCAATACGCCGTATCGACCTGATGCCGGCGGCTTCTATTTCTTCCGCCGAGGCAGTCAGCGCCTCGTACAGGCTGTCGTTGGGAAGCCGCATGGTAACCGGCACCAGCGTCCCGCTGCGATCGACCTGCTCGCCGGTCATCAGGTTGACCAGCTCGATGACACCGTCGCCGATGCTCCGCACGCTGTGGCGCGCCAGAATCTCCACACCCAGATCCAGCAGCCGACGTTCGATATGCCCCTGCTCGAGGGTGTACTCGGTCCAGGTACCGACACGCAGTTCCGGCGTGGCCAGCGTCACCCGGTAGCCTTCGCTGGCCAGCAGGTCTGCCATCATGCTGCCCATGTAATAGTGGTCGTCGTCGAACACGACGACCCCACCCTGCGGCGGGCGCTTGCCGTCCATGACGTCGTCGGGACTAAACGAACGCCCGGCATTCTCTCCGGCAATGGGTTCCCGAACGGCGCGCCCAACGCCATCGCGACGCCAGGTCGAACCCGTCGCCAGCGCGACGTGGTCGGCGCCGAACTCGAGAACCTGCCCGGCATCGAGTTCGCTTTCGAGGTATATCTCCACGTTGCTCATGGATCCGATCTGGCCGAGGCGATAGTCGCGCACCCGTGCCCAGGCGTTGAGGTTCGGCAATGCACTTTCGCGGGTCACGCGGCCACCGGTCTCGCCACGCGCCTCGGCCAGCGTAACCCGGTATCCGCGCTTGCCGAGGGCATGGGTAGCTTCCAGCCCGGCCGGTCCGGCACCGACCACGAGGACATGCGCATCGGATTCCCTCGGCGCCACCTGCTCGGGATGCCAGCCCTTGCGCCATTCCTCGCCGAATGTCGGGTTCTGGGTGCAACGGCTCGGCGCCGAGACGTTGTTCCAGGCCGCGCAGATATTACAGCCGATACATTCACGGATATCTTCGAGCCTGCCTTCTTCGATTTTTTTAGGCAGGAACGGGTCTGCGATCGAGGGCCTCGCCGCCCCGATCATATCGACGATACCGCGCCGGATAGCCGAAACCATGGCATCGGGCGACGTGTAGCGCCCAACGGTCGCGACCGGCCTCGAGGTCACCTGCTTGACAAAGGCCACATAGTCCTCCTGATAGCCTTCTGGCGCAAAGCGCGAGGTCATCGAATCGTTGTCCCAGTCGCTGACGTTGACGTCCCACATGTGGGGCAATTCCGCCATCATCTCGATTGCATCGCGGCCCTCGTGTTGCCATTCCAGGCCATCCGGCCCCATCATTTCGTCGACGGCAAAGCGCGCAACCACGCCCATGGTATCGCCGACGGCATCGAGCGTATCTTCCAGCAATTCACGGTAGAACCGCAGGCGGTTTTCCAGGCTTCCACCGTACTCGTCCGTGCGCTGGTTGTGGCGGCGCGAAAGAAAATGCGACGGCATCGCGCCATCGTGCCCGGCGTAGACCACGACGATATCAAAGCCGGCCTGGCGCGCCCGCAGGGCGGCCTGGCGGTGCCAGCGGCGATAGTCCCGAATGTCCTGCAGGCTCATGGCGCGCGCCTGGACTGGGTGGTTTTTCCAGGTAACCGGGCGGTGGACAGGCGCAATCGGCACCTCGCGGCTGTAGATGTTACCGGTATCCTGGCCGTTGTGGACGAGTTCCACCGCGGCGAGGCCGCCGTGTTCGTGCACCGCGTTGCACATGCCGGCCAGGTAGGGGATGTCCTGGTCGCTCCACAAGCGGGTTTCGCAGTACGACGTGACGTCGGCCGTGGGATGAAAATCACATTGCTCCGTGGCAACGATGCCCCAGCCACCCGCTGCCTTCATACCGCGCATTGCGATCATGCTATCGGGATACAGGCGGCCCATACCATTGCAGTGAGGCACCTGGTAAAAACGGTTCTTAGTTGTTACCGGGCCGATCTTGACGGGTTCAAACAGGATATCGAATCTGGGGTCTCTGGGCATAACGTCTGTGGCCTCG
>Ga0316201_10001334_pt1 | contig 16425 bp, 15 predicted proteins | sample CS6wburrow_MG_FD_204516 | JGI IMG/M metagenome (GOLD analysis project Ga0316201, IMG submission 204516) | Coastal sediment microbial communities from Delaware Bay, Delaware, United States - CS-6 worm burrow | ecosystem: Environmental > Aquatic > Marine > Coastal > Sediment | place: USA... | reverse complement strand
TTATCAAATGCCAAATAAGATCCCAGGCTTGACCCGACTCTTAAAAAGTTACCTCCTGAAGATGAGCCTAAAAACTGGTTGCCATTGATATGGAGTTTTGCTGCTGGTGAGGTTTCACCGATTCCCACATTCCCGGAATTTGTAATGCGCATATCCTCATCACCTATCGTTTCAAAATTATCAATGTTGTCCAGAAATTTCAGGACGCCACCATCATTGATGATTTTCCAGTCTGTCCCATCAAACTCACCACCCCGGACAAGTTCAATCCCCGCATCAGCTGCTCCGAAACCAGTAGAGTGGACCCTTACATTTTGGTTACCTGAACCTGAGACCTCCAAATGAGCTTGTGGCTGATCTGTTCCTAATCCGAGCCACCCAGTGGTGCCCATGTACAAATTGAGATCTCCTTCCGTGAGAAAATTGTCTATACCATCGTAGATTTTGAAGGCGCCCCCATCATTGATAATTCTCCAGTCAGTAGCTGAAAATTCACTTCCTCTGAGTAAATTGATTCCGACTTCCCCTGCACCTATTGTCGTTTTGTGCAATGTCAGGTATTGGTCCGTTGTACCCGCAATATGAAGCCTGCTCATGGGAGATAAAGTCCCAATTCCCACGTTACCCCCATCCTGTTGTAAGAGGAGCGATAAAGGGCTACGGTTGGCGCCAAAGAGGCTTTGAATACGATTCATATCAAGTTCCATATGCCCTTCAGAACGATTACCTAATAATACGAGTCCACTGTCCAATTGAACCTGTCCTGAACTAAATACATGCAATGGAGCATCTGGATTATTTGTATTAATACCAACATTTTGGGCGCGCATAAAAGTGAATGGAATCAAAATGAGGATGATGGCAACAATGAATTGGAGTTTGTTTTTCATGGCTTTTTTTTTGATACAAATATGTAGTGCACAAAAGCAAGCCACAATAGACTATTGGTGTCCTGTGGATAAGGATATATATTCGGTGATTTTGGTCAAATATTGGTTTTAGGAGATATTACCCCTTCACATTCTTTTCATAAAGGGCGATCCAGTCATCAACGCTTATTTTTGAAGCGAGTTCTCCGATGAGGTCATAGGTCACGTGATCTGGTTTACTGAATCGAACACAGCTTTTTCCCATATTTAGTTTTCGGTCGGAATGTTTGGGAAATTCATCTGTAAACCATTTTAATAAATCGGGGTTCGCGTACACTCCACTATGATATACGGATATGTGGTTCTTTTGGGATGCAATGTTCATGAATGGTAACGGAGCTTTTGGATCACAATGATAGCCATCGGGGTATAAAGAGTGCGGAACGACATATCCGATCATTCCATAATTCATGACTTCTTTGAATCCTTTAGGCAGGTTGGCTTTAATGATCTTGCGCAATTTTGTCATTGCTGCTTTCCTGTCGTCGGGAAGCTCCTTTATGTATTGAGCTGGGCTGGTCGCTTTACTTTGCATGTATTTGGATGGTTTTGGTTTAAAATGAATGGTAAAATAAAAAGGAAATTTGAGACGCACAAACAAACTATTTTGATGGAGGTTGGGCGTAATGCCGGGTTCTCATTTTTTTGATTCGGCATGATGTATGATTTTTCCTGCTGATTTTAAAGTAAATTTCCGATTCATTCGTCTTCAATATGAAAAACGAATGGTCGCTGCCTCTCATATGGCTAAGCAAAGGAGACAAAATATAACCAATGTTGTCGGAGAGTATGGGAATCGCCTTTTTAACTTCATCAGGGGAAGGGTTCCAACGACAGAGGATGCTGAAGATATCATTCAGGAAGTTTGGTATCAATTTAGTAAGGTTGTTGATATTGATTCCATCGAACAGGTGAGCGGTTGGCTCTATCGTGTAGCACGTAATCGAATCACTGATAATTTCAGAAAAAAGAAGAATGTATTGATTGATGATTATCAGTACGAAAATGGTGATGGGAACAATTTTATTCCTGAATTTTTACTTGCAGACAATCATTCACCCGAGACAGCCTTAATAAGAGAGTTTTTTTGGGAAGCACTTTTTCAAGCTTTAGATGAATTGCCCGAAAATCAAAAAGAGGTATTTGTATGGAATGAGATTGAAGATCAAACCTTTCAGGAGATTTCTGACCGCACAGGAACGAACATTAAAACCCTCATTTCGAGAAAGCGATACGCAGTCCAACATTTACGAAAACACTTGCAGGAATTGTATGATGATTTTTTTATTGAATGAGTAAATTTAGAAGTTATGTTTAGTGATCACACTCCAACTCGACCCTCGAAAAGACCTGGAAAAATCTTCTTTATGTTGATTATGGGTGCGATTGTTCTTTCAATCATTGCATTTGTCGTTCAATTTCTTTGGAATGTAATCCTAGTTAAAGCAGTCGGTGTCAGCCCTATCTCCTATTGGCATGCGCTGGGTTTGTTTGTCTTATCAAGGATCTTATTTGGTCATTACCGATTTGGGCCCGGCTCAAAGAAATGGAGGTCCAATCGCAAAAAGGTCTGGCGTGATAAATGGATGCATATGGATGATGCAGAAAAAACAGAAATGAGGGAAAAATGGAGAGAATGGTGCAGAAGGAGGAAAGAAGGATAGCTTTTAGTCGATAGTCGATAGTCGATAGTCGATAGTCGATAGTCGATAGTCGATAGTCGACAGTCCATAGTCCACAGTCAATAGTCGACAGTCCACAGTCTAAAGTCTAAAGTCTATAGTCCATAATCCATAGTCGGAGGTCCATCGTTTTGAACATCGAATGAAAGTTTGATTCCAGCAAAGAAAGCTGCGGATTTATTCCACAATACCCTATATTGAAAAGGCAACCTTCTTCAATGAGATTTTATCAAATGTGGTTGACAAATTTCAATAGATCTTAATGTAATACGATCCCCTTTAATCAGCTGCGGTATTTGGGATTGAGAAGTTGAATTGTTTCGTTTTTTTCTGTCTGCCCCGCCTCTCTGTGATATTATCTCATTTAATAACAAACATGGACTTGACAATGACAAAATACCCCCTTAACTTAATAGGCATTACTAACAACAAAATGAACTTATGAGACATTCCAATCGCGAACCTTAAACCAAATAATTTTTTCACTATAACCTCAACTCATGAAACCAATAATAACCATCCTTTGTCTTCTAACCTATTTCACTATCAATTTATCTGCCCAGGAGATTGCTTTTGGAGCCAAAGCAGGTCTCAATATTTCGAGTTGGAACACGAATGCTGACGATACTGGTGCAAGGCTAGCTTATCATCTGGGTGTTGTTGGTCAATATCCATTAAATGAAGGACTATCTGCGAATGCGGAACTTTTGTTTTCCAGCCAGGGAGTAAAAAGCACAGATAATCAAAATCCAGGACGCTCAGTTTTTAATTACATCGGTGTGCCATTATTTGTTGGATATGAAATCACACCTGATATATCTGTTCATGGAGGTATTCAACCGTCCTTCCTACTTTCAGCAAAAACAATTTATACAGATATCAATCGGGATGTTGATATCAAAGATGAATTCTCAGGACTGGATTTTGCTTTGATTTTTGGAGGCGAGTACATGGTTCAGGAGCAGGTTTTTGCTGGACTCAGATTTGCATTTGGTATGAATGATATCGCCGAAAGTGCCTTCGGAGAAGCGAAGAGCATCGTTGTTCAGCTTTTTGGGAAATACATGTTTCCGTAGCACAAGTTGTTTTTCCGTATCGATAATATGTGTTGACATTCCATTGTCAAAGTCCATTATATCTTAGACCGGGTACTTTTTTATATAAGAAACCGCGGATTCATTCCGTGGATTCCTGAACCTTGCCCTGTTCCCCGCTCCTCGTTTCCTGCTCTTTTTTCTAAATGCCGCTCCAGCTATCAACCACTGAAAAGTGTCAGCTATCTACGCTCTGGTTTTTCACCGCATTGTTCCTTGTTCCCTGCTCCTCGTTTCCGTTCCCCGTTCCTCGTTCCTATTCATCATTTCTCGTTTCCCGCTCATTCTCTCACCTATCTTCGAAAAAAGATTGAAAGGATTAAAGTAATTCTTCTACTCATTCGTTTTCAATATCAAACAGATTCAATTCACCATAAAAAATATTGAAAATGAGACCGTTTAAATTTTTCTTTTCCATTTCATTAGGCATCATCGTCTTCTTCTTCCTTGCTCGATTTATCGTGGCAGCCCTTTTCATTGCAGCAATACTTAGCCTCCTTTTTTATGTTGGCCGCAGGTTGAGTTATTTCTTTCGGGACCTAAGTTGGCAGGACGAGGCCACACATAACGATAGATCCTACAATTGGAGATATTCAAAATTTGCGCTACCTGCTGAAAACCGTGAATGGTACTTTGATCAGGTATATGAGGCAGGAGAATTTAAAGAGAATTATCGGACGATTGAGATTCAATAACCCAAAATTATTTTTTCATCATTTTAAAACAAGCAAATATGTGTAATAGAGCAGCAATGCACCCCAGGTGGGGAAAGCACCATGCACATGCATGGAAACGACATCAAACTAAGCAACGAAGAATGTTTCCGCCTGTAAATATTGAAGAACTGGATGATCGGTATGAAATTTCATTCTTCGCAGCGGGGTATTCAAAATCAGATTTCCAAATTTCGTTGGCAGATGATACATTAACCGTATCTGGATCAAAAGCGAAAGAAGGAGTTTCGACTCATGAACCTGACTGGGAAGATATTGAGAGCCGGCATCACCGTGGGCATTGGCGTAATCGTGAATTTAAACTACGCAACTTCGAACGCCATTTTATCTTGAATGATAAAATCAACAGGGACGAAATCCAGGCGAAGTATGAGGATGGAGTGTTGAAAATCAAGCTTTCCAAAAAGGAAGGAGAAGAAACGATTCGGACAAAGATTAATATTGGTTAATGGTTTGTAGATAATGTGTTTAACCGAGCCCTGTCAATTTGGAGGGGCTCGGTTATTTAGTTAGTTAGGGTTTGGGGTAAGGTATACTTCACTTTTACCCTACAACCAGTAAATCGAAGCTCCACTTTTGTGAAATTGCAAGTCTTACTTATCCCGAATTGAATGTTCCTGCCTGAATATCAATTTTTGATCCGGGGTTCAATGTCGTTTTTCCTTTCACATTTGTTATACCACCTCGCATAATGAACAGCCCACTCGTACCCTGACCGATGATTAAATCTCCATGCACATCAAGCATACCTCCTGGATCAACAACCAGCTTACCTCCATCTAAAATGATTAGATCCTTACAACTTACCATTCCTTGAACGACGGGGAAAGCTACCATTGAACCAGATATGATGACATCGACTGTTGAATCCGGCAGAATTCCAGCATTCCAATTCGCTGGATTGGACCAAAGTGAATCAGAAGTACCAAGCCATTTCATATGATCCACCTGTACAGAGTAGTCTTCTACTTCTCCATCAAATGCATACCCTGAAGGTCCGAGTGGATTGAATGAGTTGATTCTAAACCTGGCGAAAGTGCCATAAGGAGGAGGCGTCATTGGCAAAACCGGAACCTGTATGATAACAGGATGAATCCCAGGTGGATAGTTTCCCGCGATGATATACTCTGATGGCAGGTCTCCCCAAACTCCATTTTTATTAAAATCGATCCAACCATCTACAAAAGCTGGTCCGTTAGTCACTTCAAAAACGACAGTTGTCTGCGTGCCAGGAACGAGGGTAGGGATGGTAACTCCGTTTTCATCATCAGGTAAAGCCAGATCATCACCCTGGGCCAAAGGATCTGGTTGTCCTCCCGGATCTATATCAGGATTATCAGAAATTGGTCCTAGCCAGGGTGCGATCATACCTGTTATCCGATGTCTTGCTCCATCATTAAATAACATCGTGGGGTATGATGGATCGGGCGCATCTCCGAAGTCCATTGGTAAATTCGGATTCCTTACACTATTGAAGTAAACGTCACCATTTACATCCGAAAAACTGGAAGTAAATCCAACATAAGCATTGTAATAGTCGCCTACTAAGCCTAAATACTCACCCATCCAGCTTCCACTTGGCGTAGTAGGTGTTGGAGAAGCCGGAATGGTATTTACTTTATTATTCCCACCCCAATTGATTCCACCATCTATGCTGTAGGCCAAATAAACATCCCATTTTTGGTCATTTGGATCATTTCTACGATCATACCAGGCGATGTCGATAATACCATTCGGTTTCACATTCATCCATGGTAAAATCTGATCCGGTGTGCCTACTGGTGGAAGCGGATCATTATTGATCCTGGTGGGTACCGACCATGAGCCTGGTGTGCCACCCATTGTTGATCTGATAAAATTGATATCTGATTCATCACCAGAAGTAGCAAGTGCTGCGTAAACGATATACACTTGTGTTGGGATATTCGGCGCGACTCCTACAACAGCAGCACCCTTTGCAAGTGCATCCAGTATTCCAGTTGCATCCGACACATTAATTGGAGGTAAGGTGTAGGATGTGACTGGGTATTCTCCGGGTAGCCAGGTTAAGCCTCCATCTGAAGAGACATTCAAATATATTGCACCTGTGCCACCGGTAAGGACATTATAATCAACCCAACAAACATATATCGTGCCATCAGATGCAACAGTGATCGTTGGCATATTACCCATATTCCCAATTGAATTTAGCGTGATTGCCGGTGACCAGGTCATACCTCCATCAGATGAAGCAGAAAAATAAATGTCACTAAATGGAAGTGGCTGAGTCCAGCCACGGTCTTTTATCCATGTAACATAGATTTGACCGGCAAATGGACTGGCCGGATTGATATCAGCAGTGATTTGACATCGGTCATTGTACCTGTAGTTTGGATCTCCAGGCCCAAGTGGTGGTGGGTCAACTGCAATAGCTATAGGAACATTCCATGTCATGCCCAGGTCAGTGGATTTTTGGATAAAAAAGCCGCTGGAAGGACCTACTGCCCAATTGTTATCATCCGCAATGTAGGCAACATAAAAACTTCCCTGGATATCGGCAGTAGCAGTAGGATCAAAAACACGTGCATAAGTTGCACCGGTGGGAGAAAATGGATCAGGCGGAATCGTGAGTTGCTGAGCACTCCAGGTAGCACCTCCGTCTAAACTATTGCTCACCCCAATACCAGGCCCGCCCGGAGGTTGTGGATATGGGTCGTCATTGTAGGCAGCCAGCAATCCAAGTGGAGGGCCGGCCGGATTTGGGTTTTGTACAATAGCCATCGAGACTTCGTTTTGTACGAGGTTGTTTGGATCCATATTGACATCGGAGAAAACGCCAGCTTGCTTACCAAATTCAGATGTATTGCCCAACGCATCAATGGCAATAGCGGTCACATAATCCCCCAAATTTGCGATGGGCTGTGTTGCTGAACCATTAATTGTGACACTCCAGTTGCCTAAAGCATCCGGTGTAGTGCTTGTCAGGTAAATATCACCTCCACCATAACCGGAGGGGTGTGGGTTCAATCCTACGTTATATATTTCAATCGTTGTGGTTAATGGTGTTGGTACATCAATCGTTCCTGAAATCGTATTTCCGCCCCAGATCGGAGCTGGCATAATATAAAGTACGCTATTGATCACTGGAAAGTTGAGCAGGTTATTTGGCCCGACATCCGGATCAAGCAGATCATTCATCGTGACTCCATCATTATTTAGATCTATATCGAGTGATGTATTGGTATGAATACTGTTTTGACTAAATGCATTTCCAACAGCACCTGCATTTATGACTGTAATACCATTGACTCCATTATTCGAAATGACATTTTGTTGAACGGCAATACCCGGGATGGGGCTGAGCACTGAATTGTTTTGCGCATTATCTATGAAAATTCCATGAAGTGTATTATTTGATACAACAACTTGCTGAAAAAGAGCAGTTCCGCCAATCTGGTTATTGCTTGCATTGTTTCGAAGATGAATACCATTTCCACCGTTGCCAAAAGGATTACCCAAAATATCAACCCCAATTCTGGTATTCTGGATCATATTGTTGATCGTGCCAGGGTCGGCAATATGAACACCATCAGAAAGGTTTGCTGATATATAATTCGAGGTAGTGGAAGTTGGACCTACCTGGTTTGCAAAGGCACCGCCGTCAATCAAGACACCGTATCGCCCATTGGGTAATCCAGCAAGTCCGGACGCATCTAACCCAATGAAATTGTTGCTAATATTATTCGTGTTCGTTCCATTAAAACCATCTATCCAGACACCATCATTCGTATTACCGGATATCACATTTTGATGCAAGCCACCGATATCATTCATACTGGCACCTGAAAAGATACTCACCCCATTATATCCATTTGGAATGGCAGCAGAACCTGTGATATCTGTACCAATATAATTTCCTTCGACTCTGTTTGAGGATGTTCCTGCACTAAGAATCGCCACACCGTCCCAATTAGGTGTTGCCAGGCCGTTACCTGAAATGAGATTGCCATATGCATTATTCATTTCAACACCAACTGTATTCGAAGTGGCCTGGTTAGCTATTCGAACTCCCGTTCTCATGTTTCCAATTGCGAAAAGACCGGTCGCATCAGTACCAATAAAGTTACCGATCACAGCATTTGAACTGGTTGTTAAACCATCGATTTCAATGCCATAAAATAGGTTACCAGATATGATATTTCGTTCTGCAGTTGTGGTTATGGATACGCGCATACCGACTGTATTAGAAGCCGCTCCATTTCTGATAAAAACCCCTGATCGTTGATTGGGCAGGCCACTGGTGCAGCTCACGTCAGTTCCAATGAAATTCCCCGTGACTAAATTGCCGTCAGTTCCTGGATCAGTAATCATAATCCCATCAGTGGTATTGCCAGATATCAGGTTCCGACCGCCCGGTGTGCCATCTCCAATAGAATTTCCCATGGCAAAATCACCTGCACCATTATTTATTTCGATGCCGATATTATTTGGAACCGGACTGTTTCCGAGTTGATTTGTCCCAATATAGCACCCGAGTACCTTGTTGAAATTTGTCATTCCAAAAGAACCATCAATCAAGATACCCCTGTTGCAGTTTTGAATGATGAGGCCTTTAATGATATTGTTATTAGAGTTGATTGTAAAGGCATCGAATCCATTTCCATTTACATGAACCTGGAGCACAGCATTTGATAGGGCTCCCTGTGGAATGGTGTTTGCCATGGCGCCAAGTTCAGTGTATCCGTCAATTGTTACCCCTGCTCCATCGGTTAATGGAGGTAAGGCAGATTGGAGAAAGATAAACATGGGTGGCGGACTGGCAATTGCAAACCGGATAACATCTGGTCCGGCAGTCGCATTTGCATCAACAATTGCCTGTCTGAGCGTGCCTGTGTTAGCTCCCGGTGGAGGATTCACCCCACCATTATCAAAAGTATTGGAGACGATAAACGGTTGAGCCCAAATTGAGGAGATGAGAAAACTGAGAATCAATAAAGAGAATGTAAACATCCGTTGCTTTTTCATAGTAGGTTGTTTTTATTGAAACGGATCAGGTGCTTCGATGGGAGATGCTATAAGAGCGCATCCTGAAACATACTTTAACTTTTAAAAAATCTAATGACAATTCAAATGATTGCCGTCATTGTTAATTATGGGATTGCTCAATTGCATTTTGGAACTGTCGGGCGGATTAATTCGTTTGCAGAACCCACGGATAACAAAGACATTTTCAATGCGAATAGCTCTAACCAGCATGTTTTGGGTAAATTGCTGCCTCAATTTATTAAGCACGATTATGAAATTTGAATCACTGTTTTTGTTTATCGTACTATTTTCTTGTTCCACGGAAAAAAGTGATAAAACACCTACTATGCAATCCCAACCATTTTTTGTCGGTACATATACTGATGGCGAAAGCCAGGGCATATATCAATATGCTTTGAATGAAGATGGGAGTTTGAAAAAACATAAACTGATGGTCAAGTCTGAAATGCCTTCATTTCTTTCAAAGAGCCAAAATGATCAGTTTTTATTTGCTGTAAATGAAACAAACCTCAATCAGCAAGGAGGCACAATAGAATCATATAAAATTCAAAAAGATAGCCTGGTACTGATCAATCGAAGTCCATCAGGTGGAGCCCACCCATGTTTTATAACTTCAAATGAGAAAGGTTTTGTACTGGTTGCAAACTATTCTGGTGGAAATGTTGGGCTGCTTAAGCATGATCGTAATGGAAAGTTGTCGGGATTGTTGGATGTCCAGCAACACACGGGCAAAGGAACAACAAATCGGCAAGACGCTCCTCACGCGCATTCCTGTTGGTTTGAGCCCTCAGGAGATGGAATTATTTCTGTTGATTTAGGGACAAATGAACTTTGGTTTTCACAATTGGACGAACCGAATCAAAAATTAGTGCCTGCTGCTCAAGGTAAATTGGCAGTGGCGCCTGGGGCTGGGCCGCGTCATTTGACTTTTCACCCTAATGGCCGCTGGATTTATGTTGTAAATGAACTCGATGGATCTGTTTCTTTGGTAGAAAAGTCCAATAGTGGGGCATATTCTGTGGGAGCAACTATTTCTACGTTACCAAATGATTTTACCGAACCAAATTCATGTGCTGATATTCATATTTCTTCAGATGGGAAGTTTGTTTACGCTTCAAACAGAGGCCATAATAGTATCGTGATCTTTTCAGTGGATGAGCAGAATGGGAGTCTAAGTTTGGTTGGACACGAATCAACTCGCGGCGACGGGCCGCGCAATTTCACTTTGTCGCCGGATGAAAACTTTTTGCTCGTGGCAAATCAACGAACCGATAATATTATTTCCTTTCGAAGAGATGTAGAAAAAGGTACGCTCGAATTCGTGGATGAAATTGAAGCTCCGACGCCTGTGTGTTTGCTCTTTTAATTTAGCATAACATTTCTACAACTATTCCTTGAGTTGGGCTTTGAGTATTTCGACCTCCTCTGACAATTCCTGCACAGCTTTGATAAGCACGGAAATGATCTTTTCATAGTTCATTGACCAAAGCTCTTTGTCATCATCTATTGGTTTGTTGACTAAAGCAGGCAATACTGCATATACTTCCTGGGCGAGGAGACCTATGCTTTCTTTGCCTGATTCGAGGATCTCAAAACCATCTTGACTTTGCTCAGTGTCGTGCTGATAATACGTGACTGGATTTAGTTGATTGATCAATGAAAGTCCATTTTTTAATGAAGTGATATTCGTTTTTATCCGGACGTCACTATATGTATCCCAATCACGTGCAATGGCAGATCCAAACTGTGAGATATTCGGCATGGCAAAATAATGTGTCGATGGAGATGGGTCATGTCTGACGATACGGGGTTCAGCCGAAATTACCGTTCATATCCTTATGGTACCTTTCGAACAAATCTTGATTTTCTCATTTTCCCGGTTTCAAATGAAGACGATCGACTGCCTCAAAAAGAACGTGTTTTAGGTGTGGTGATTGATGGAATAGTGAAGGCTTATCCGATCAATGGGGTGATGGGGCAGCCGAATTGATAGAAGATGAGTTTAAGAAAAGAGTTTTTTTGGTTTATCGGGATGAAATCAAAAACCTGATCACGGTTTTCCGAAATATAGACCCAACAGCAACATATGAAATTTTACCGGACAGCCTTTCTTTGATTTTTGAAGATGATAATGGGAATACATGGGTTCTTTTCGGCACAGCTCAAAGCGGCCCAAGAAAAGGAGAGCGAATGAGTCAGCCGAATGCATTCATTGGATATTGGTTTTCATGGGGGACTTTTTATCCAGGGCTAGATGTATTGGAATGAAATAGATACCTTCAATTGTTGGACTCAATATGTCGAAATTATTGCCTGCCATTAAAGCTAATTTCTTAAAGCCGAAATATCATACGAGCAACTAACTTTTATCATTGACATTATGCCTGGTTAATTTCAGCTTATCTATTTATTAGTATTTAAATAGATATATCATGAAAACCACAAAATTCCTATTCATCGCCCTTATTGCTACATTGGTCATCACAGCATGCCAAAAGGATGACATTGCACTGTTTAGTAACGATAAAGTTGAAATGCGAAATGGTGAAGAACCACAAATGGTTCCTTTTAAAGGTGATTTTGCAATATCACCAATTGGAACTGAGATGATCGCATGCTTTGACCCTGAAGCAAATTATACCATACATACATTTAGTAATCATGCGGTCAATGGTAACGCCACCCATCTTGGCTTAATTGATCCAATGCAAAGCCAATTCAATGTTGTTGAATGTGCACTCAACATCCAGGAACAGCTCGCAACATTCACTGATGAGATCATTTTGAAGAATAAAAAAGGAGATGGATTATTTTTCCTTGGTAATTCGACGGCTAGTTTAGCCGGCCCTGGTACAGGATATTATGTCGTAGTTGAGGGATACGGGAAATTCGAAAATGCGACAGGATGGATAAACACCATTGGCAATATTAGTGGGCCAGTTGGGCCTGTTTTCGCAGTAGATGGTATGGTGACCCAGCCAAATCATTAAATGTTCTCTGATAGACAAATTTTTAATCAATGCAGAAATATTGGTAAAGAGAGAAGCTACTCGTTTTTTATGTAGCCTGTCACTATGCTTGTCTTTAAAGCTTTAGTCTTAGTCCAGGCAAAGATGATCTGGTCTTTGGAATGAATCATTCTTGGAAACCCACTACTCCTGGAGCCTGCTATTTCTGTAATTTTTCGAACGGGTGAAGAACTTCCATTGCTGCTGATTTTCCTGGTGAGAAGTTCCGTTTTTACTTCATTTTGCTCTATCCAACTTACTAACGTGGTTGACTCTGAAAGCATCACCAGGTCAACACGCCCGAGCGGATGTCCTCCATCAACACGGATTGGTTCTGAAAATGTTGCTCCGGCGTCATCGGAAAAAATGACCTGCACTTTTGACTGATCATTTGCGCCTGTAAACCAGGCGATGGCCAAATTATTTCCAATTGCATCAATTGCTGGGCCATTTACCGGACATCCGGCTATTTCCCAATTGTCATTGGAAATCACTTTTGGTTCAGACCAACCAAACCCGGTCTGGCGAATGATTGATATATCACGAATTTCATTTTCTGATCTATCCCGATAGGCTACAACGATTCCAGAAGTGGTATTGACTGCTGCGGTCTGACAACAATCACAAACGCGATTGTCCAATTCTACTTCATTGTATAAGTTTCCCTCTTGATCGAATGTTGCCGCACGCAAGGTCATTGGTCCTCCGCTATGTTCGTGCGAATCATGTGCGGCACTAGATGTGCCTGACTTTGTGTTCCTCCCGTCCAACCATGTGGCGAAAAATTGTTGGTTCGGAATCGAAAGCATGCTGACAAAACCATGTTCGGCTGAAATACTATCGCGGTGTGGAATGAAAGATGGCGACCAATCTTCTCCGCCGTTTTGAGAAATTGATATGCGCACATCGTAATCATAAGTGCCGCTTGCAGATTTTTGGAGCCAATGAGCAGCCATCAGTTTTGGGTTCTCATGGTGAATTGCCATGGATGGGAAATCAGCCCAATTGACGAACCAGTCGTTGCCGGACGCTATGGCTCGAACATTCGACCAGAAATCAGTTTTGAGAAGTGCGAACTGTAAAACGTCTGTTGAGTCATCAGTATATTCAACCCAGGACAAATATGGAGTTCCGTTTCTGTCAATAGCCAGATTTGGCTCTCCTCCGACTTTTGAGCCTGTATCAATTATGGTAAGCTCTTCTTTATTGACTTTGGAATCATTCGAACAGCCGCTCAAATAAAAAGTACAAAAGAGTAAAAATAGTGGGCCGAGACGATTAATGATTATGCCCTTCATGATCTTCGCCATCATGATCGTGTCCATCTCCTACATTGTCTTCGCCATCATGATCATGACTATCAGCGTCATAGTCTTCGTTTACTACATAGTCCATTCCACATGCCGGACAAGTGCCCGCTTTATCACTGCCGCTTCCTTCACAATGCATTGGACAGATGTATGCGGATGTATATTCTTTTCCTTTTGCATCAGCATCGTTGTGATCATGTTTATGTCCACATGATTGTGCTGCAATGAAAAAGAGTAAGACAAAAGAACTGAGAATGAATAGTTTAGATTTCATTTTTATAGATTTTGTTGGGCCGAAGATAATGTGCGTTTTCGAATTTCCAAGTGATCATATTTGAATTCAACATTGAAAGACGAAAACAATTATTCTATCTAGGAACTTTTATTTGTGCTATTTATTGTTTGATGATACCTAATCTTAAGCTATTTGATATGACTGATACCGAGCTTAAACTCATGGCTAAAGCGGCGAGCATAGGGCTAAGCAGAATGCCAAAAAATGGAAAAAGAATACCTGCGGCGATCGGCACGCCAATTGCATTATAAATGAAGGCAAAGAACAGATTCTGCTTGATATTCTTCATAACATCCTTGCTTAATGTAATCGCCCGCCCAATTCCTTCGAGGTCGCCTTTCACGAGCACAACATCCGCACTTTCAATTGCTACATCGGTGCCATTACCCATCGCAATGCCTATGTCAGCCTGGGCAAGAGCAGGAGCGTCATTGATTCCATCGCCGGCCATGGCTACTTTTTTCCCTTCTTTTTGGAGGGCTAAAATTCGGCTGTATTTATCAATAGGTAAGAGATTTGCTTCAAAACTGTCCAGGCCAAATTGTGCAGAAATAGCTTTGGCCGTTAGTTCATGATCTCCTGTCAACATAATGATTTCTAAACCTTCCTTTTGAAGGTTTTTAATGGCCAGGAGTGCATTTTCTTTGATTGGATCTGAAATGGTCAGGATTCCAGCAAATGCTTTATTAATTGCAAGAAACATGGCTGTTTCACCAAGTGATTGCCAGCCTTCTATTTTTTCCCGTTGTGTCTCAGGGATTTGAACGCCTAAATCTGACATGAAACTGGCATTTCCGATCGCAATACTTTTTTCATGAACCTGACCTGTGACTCCTTTGCCGCTGATGGCTGCGAATTTTGTTGGATGGCGAAGTTCAAGACCTTTTTCATCTGCATGCTTTACGATGGCGTGTGCGATTGGATGTTCGCTGGCAGATTCAATGGATGCCGCAAGTTGAAGAATGTCTTCCTCCTGAAATCCTGACATGACATCTATTCTCTTTAGATGGGGTTTCCCAACCGTAATTGTTCCAGTTTTATCTATTACAAGTGTGTCGATATCTTGCATTGCCTCAATAGCACTTGCTTCCTTTATCAGTATTCCTTGCTGAGCTCCTCTGCCTGTCCCAACCATGATCGACATCGGTGTAGCCAAGCCCATGGCGCAAGGACATGCGATGATCAAGACGCTTACCGCTGCTGTAAAGGCATATACAAGTGCAGGGTCAGGTCCGGTTATGGCCCAAAAGAAAAATGAAATGATCGCAATAAGTACAACAATTGGAACAAAGTACCGTGCTACCCGATCCGCCAGATTTTGTATCGGGGCTTTTGTTCGGCTGGCTTTGCTTACCAGGTCAATGATATGTGCAAGCATAGTATCATTGCCTACTTTTTCAGCAACCATCATCACCATGCTGTTTCCGTTGATTGTACCCGCAATAATCTTTTGATGAACTATTTTTTGGACAGGCATTGGTTCTCCTGTAATCATTGATTCATCAATTGTTGTGCTTCCTTCGGTGATCATACCGTCTACAGGAATTTTACTTCCGGGTTTGATTTTTAGGATATCACCGGGGACAACATGTTCGATCGGAATGATGCTTTCTACGCCATGCTTTACCAGGATCGTGTTGTCTGGAATCATTCCAATGAGATTTTTGATAGCCAGGTTCGTTCTACCGTGCGCCTTCATCTCTAATACCTGGCCAAACAAGATCAATGTGAGAATGACAACTGCCGCCTCAAAGTATAAATGCACGTTCCCGTCGGTGGTTTTAAACTGTGCTGGAAAAAGTCCTGGAAAAACAAGGGCCACCACGCTGAATAAAAAAGCGGACCCTGCACCGATCATGATTAATGTCCACATGTTTGGCGAACGATAAACCAAAGATTGATATCCCCGAACAAAAAACTGCCAGCAAGCATAAAAAACAACTGGTAGTGACAACAGTAATTGCGCCCATCCCCAAACTTTTTCAGATGCAATTTCTTTCAAAGAAATGCCAACCATCTCACTCATGGCGATGAAAAAAACCGGAACAGTAAAAGCCAGTGCAATCCAAAATTTGGTTAATAATTTCTGTAATGACTTTGCCGATTCATTTTCTGCCTCCAGTGAAATCGTTTCAGGGACAAGGTCCATTCCACAGACCGGACAATCACCAGGAGTATCATATTTTTTATCTCCTTCGCAAAGCATGGGGCAGTAAAATGAGCCGGTGCTCAGTTTTTTAGAAGTATCTTTAGTATGATCATCATGGTTATTACCTTTTAGTGGCAGTTGATCACCTGTGACAAGTGCGTAGTTACCTGCGTTACTTACAGCTTTTTGAAGGTCTTCT